>Ga0326727_10019112_pt1 | contig 13856 bp, 7 predicted proteins | sample MB2enrmetagenome_FD_207643 | JGI IMG/M metagenome (GOLD analysis project Ga0326727, IMG submission 207643) | Lab enriched peat soil microbial communities from McLean, Ithaca, NY, United States - MB29MY | ecosystem: Environmental > Terrestrial > Soil > Wetlands > Peat | place: USA: New York... | reverse complement strand
CGCACCTTCCGCGGCCCCGCAGGCCGCCGGCATCACGAAGACATCAGGCATCATGGGCCTTCTGCCGGCGAAGGCGCTGGCTGTTTTCAAAGCGAACGGCGGGACGAATTCGGCGATGCCGGACAATGCGACAGTCGCGTCTACTACACTGCGCGCTTCCACAGTGGTTCCGCAGGTGCAGCCGCGCGCCAACGGCTCTGTGGTGGTGGATGCAGGAGAACGCGTGGCCGTGCCGTCGTTCACCGGCGCCGCACTGCGCAATGTGGTGGAGACAGCGGCGGGCCTCGGCCTGCGGGTTGAGCCGGTGGGCAGCGGACTGGCGCGCGAGCAGGCGCCGGCGGCTGGAACCATGGTTCCGCTGGGCACGGAAGTGGTTGTGCGCTTTACACGGTAGCGAGTCAGCAGGTTAGCAAGTCAGCGAGTCAACAAGGGACATAGAATCGTAATATGCAGTGGGCTGACGCGCTAAGGGAAGTTACCAGGATCGAAAGTGGAGGGGGCTGCGGCGAAATCGCCGGCGTCGAGTATGACTCGCGGCGCGTGCGTCGCGGTTCGGCCTTCGTGGCCATGCGCGGCGGGACAACCGACGGAAATCGTTATATCGATGCGGCCATTGCGCAGGGAGCATCGGCCATTGTGACCGACTCGCAGGAGGTTTATGCGAAGCTGCGAATCGAACATACGGAGATTGGCGCGGTCCTGGTCGAACATGGAAGGCGCGCGCTGGCCGAGTTGAGCGCCGCGGTGATGGGCCATCCCGAACGAAGGCTCGCAGTGAGCGCGGTGACGGGGACCAATGGCAAGACGACCACGGCGTATCTGCTGGAGCAGATGCTGCGCAGCGTGGGACGGAAGTGCGTGCTGATCGGGACGATTGAGACGCGCATCGGCGATGAGGTGCGTGAGTCGCCGCACACCACGCCGGAGGCATCGGATACTTTGAGAACCTTTGCCGAAGGGGTTGAGGCCGGAGCGACAGAAGCGGTGATGGAGATGAGTTCCCATGCGCTGGAGCAGGAGCGCGTGTGGGGAATTCCGGTGGATGTGGCGATATTTACCAACCTGACACAGGACCATTTGGACTATCACGGGACGATGGAGAAGTACCTCGCCGCCAAGGCACGGATGTTTGAAGGTGTAGGGACAGCGCCGCCGCGCGTGGCCGTGGTCAACGCGGACGATGCGGCAGCAGAGGCCATCGCCCGCGCAGCGAGCCGCTCGCAATGCATGATGTATAGCACGGAGGGACGCGGAGATTATGGCGCGGAGCAGGTCCAGATGCATGCGGGGGAGACGCGATTTCAATTTGTAACAAATACAGGTTTAATAGATATTCAGTCACCGCTGACAGGGCGGGTGAATGTTTCCAATTTGCTGGCGGCGATGTGCGCGGCACTGGCGCGAGGGCTAGCGCTGGAGGAGATTGCGGCGGCGGCGCGCAAGCTGAAATCCGCGCCGGGAAGGTTTCAGGCGGTACCAGGATCGGCGGCGGCAGGCTTCACGGTGGTGGTGGACTATGCGCATACGGACGATGCTCTGCGCAACCTGATTGCGCTGGCGCGCGAGTTGGTGAAGGAGCGCGGCGGGCGGGTGATTACGGTGTTTGGATGCGGCGGGGACCGCGACAGGACGAAGAGGCCGCGAATGGGGCGGGCTGCGGCGCAGGGAAGCGACCTGGTGGTGCTGACCAGCGACAATCCGCGTAGCGAAGAACCCATGTCGATTATTGAAGAAGCGCTGGCCGGCGTTGGCGAGACGACGACGGAGTGCATCGTCGAGCCAGAGCGCGCGGTTGCCATTGGGATTGCGATCCGTGCCGCGCGCAAGGGCGATATTGTTCTGCTGGCGGGCAAGGGGCACGAGAAGGTGCAGATTTTGCGCGAACGCACGATTCCATTCGACGACGTGGTGGTTGCAGAGGGCATTTTGAAGGAGATGCAGTGAGGTTGACGCTGGGCCAGGTGGCCGAATGGATTGACGCCGAAGGCACGTTTGCGGCGAACGCGGAGGTGACGGGCACCTCGATCGACTCGCGCACCGTCGCGGCGGGCGAGCTTTTCTTCGCAGTGCGCGGGGAGCGCTTCGATGGGCACAATTTTGTGCAGGCATCGCTGGCCAAAGGAGCGGTGGCCGCGGTCGTCAGCGCGGGATGGGTTGCGCCGGAGGGAATCGACGCGAGCCGGCTGCTACGCGTTCCCGATGCAGAGGCCGACTGCGTGCTTGCGGCATTGCAGCGGTTGGCGCGCATGGTGCGGCGGCATTGGAGTGGGCGCGTGGTTGGCATTACCGGATCGGCGGGCAAGACCACGACCAAGGACGCGGTGGCGCAGGTGCTGGGCGCGCGCTTTCATGTGCTGAAGTCGCAGGGCAATCTGAACAATGCGTTTGGACTGCCGCTGCAACTGCTGAGGCTGGAACCAGAGCATGAGGTTGCGGTGATCGAGATGGGCATGAACCACGCGGGCGAGATCGCCGCGCTGGCGCGCATCGCGGAGCCGGACTGGGCGGTGGTGACGAATGTTGCGCCAGTGCATTTGGAGCACTTTGCCGACGGCATTGCGGGGATTGCACGCGCGAAGTACGAACTGATCGAGGCGCTGGGGCCGGATGGAATCGCGGTGCTGAACTGCGACGATCGATATGTAACTAAATTTGGCGAAGGGATGAGCGAACGCGCGGTCTTCTATGGACTGAGCGACTGCGCTGACGTTCGCGCGGGCGGGATTGCGGAGTTGGGCGCGGAGGGCGTGGTCTTCAGCGTGACTGCGCAAGGCGAACGGGCCCGCGTGCAACTGCATCTGCTGGGGCGGCACAATGTACACAATGCGCTGGCGGCGATTGCGGTGGGGCTGCGCAGCGGCATCCCGCTGGCGGAGTGCGCGGCGGCGCTGGGCGAGCTGCATGCGGGGGACAAGCGCGGCGAGATATTCGAGTGGCGCGGAGCAAAGTGTATCAACGATTGTTACAACTCCAATCCGCGCGCGCTGGATGCAATGGTGGACGCGCTGCTGGCGATGCCGATGACAAACCGTGGAAGGCACATCGTGGTGGCGGGCGAGATGCTGGAGCTGGGGCCCGCGGGCGAGGATCTGCATCGGGCGTGTGGGCAGCGCATGGCGGAGCGCGGCGTGGATGCGGTGGTTGGCGTGCGTGGACTGGCGCGGGCGCTGGTGGAGGGCGCGGCGCAGAGCGGAACAGAGGCGGTCTTTGTCGCGACGCCGGAAGAGGCCGGCGCCTGGCTCAGGGAGAACCTGCGTCCCGGTGACGCGGTGCTGCTGAAGGCATCGCGCGGAGTGAAGCTGGAGAGCGCGCTGGCGTCGCTGACGGATTGACTGGGAATTTTGTAGCATCGTGATCTATCCGACGGTGGTTTGACATCCCACCCATCGCGGTAAGACTGCGATGGATGGGGCACCCGCAGTCATTCCTTCGGCGGGTTGTATTTTAGAGGGATGGCTCTCTCTGGCGGACTCGGGTTAGCGATCGGTCCGGCTATGGTTGTTGCGGCCGCGCTTACGCTGGCCCCTCTTGTGGTGGCGGCATTTTTCTCGGCAGGGCTGGCTGCGTGGGTCGAACGGATGGCGCTGCCGCTGCGGCTACTATGCCCGGCTGGATTGTGCGTGCCTTATTTGCTGGTGGCGATCTCGGGAGGAGTGTTTCGCTGGGAGTGGTTCGCGCTCTATGCGCTGCTTCCGGTCGCTGTTGCGGCGCTGCTGTGGCAGGCCAGAGAAATCGATCTCGCACAACGAGGCAACTGGCGCGATTATCTAGTACTTGCGGTGCTTGGGCTGGCGGTGGATCTGCGCTGGTTTGAGAGCGCCTGGGCCGCGCACCTTGCGATCTTCAACAAGATGCTGTTGCTGGATGCGGGGACCTATGGATTCCTGCTGGTGCGGCAACTGGATGGTGTGGGCTTCGATCTACGCCTGCGACTGCGCGACATGCGCACCGGGCTGCGCGAGTTTGGGTGGTACGCGCCGATTGCGATTGCGCTTGGCCTGGGGATGGGGTTTCTGCACTTTCATGCGGCGTGGCCGCAGCCGGTCAGGATGGTGGGCGCATTTATTTTTACGTTTGCATTCATCGCCGTGCCGGAGGAGCTGTTCTTCCGGGGATGGATGCAGAACCTGCTGGAACGGCGGCTGGGACGCACAGCGGCGCTGCTGGTGACGGCGGTGTTGTTCGGGTTGGCGCACTTCAACAAGCGCACCGCACACTTCAACTGGCGATATGTGGTGTTGGCCGCGTTGGCGGGGATATTTTATGGGCGTGCCTGGAGGCGCGACCGCCAGGTTGGCGCGTCCGCCATCACCCATGCGCTGGTGGACACGGTCTGGTCTCAGTGGTTGAGGTGATGCACGGAGTAGGTGAGATAGCCCAAACCGACTCGCATGTTGCGGATGACCGGGCCGGGCACGGTCATGGCAAGGGTGATTCCGAGAATGGCGTGGGTTATGGCCAGCGGATATAAGTTGCGGTAGCGCAGGAAGAGCAGGCAGGCCGCGAGACCCCAGACGAAGGCGCTCAGGGTCAGGATGGGGTTGGGAAGGTGGGCGAGCGAGAAGATGGCCGCGGCCGCCAGCGCGGCGGACCGGGGGCCATGCAGGAGACGCAGCAGGCGCTCCAGAAAGAAGACCTGCAGCAGGACCTGCTGCAGGACGGCCCAGATGGCATAGCCCAGATAGCGGCGGAGAAACGGCATGAGGCCACCGGGCCATTGCAGGGTGTGCATCCGGGCGGCAAGGGCGATGGCGATTGCGGCCCCAAGCAGCGCGACGCCAACCACCCAGCTCGAGCGCGCGAGGTTGGCCGTGCGCAGGCCTATCTGCTTCCAGCCGGTGAAAGAGAGAATGAGGACTGCGGCGAGGAAGATGGCGGTGGCGATGTAGAGCGGACGCTGCCAGGGGCGCGGCGTCCAGATGACGATGAGGATGAGGGCGTAGCCGATGCAAAGTTCCGCCAGATCGCGCCGCTTGCTGCCTGTTGTGTCTGCGAGACGCATGAGGAAGATGGTAGAGCATTTTCAGGCATGGGAGCGGTGTTTGGCACGGGAAGACCCAGTGCTAAAGGTTCAGGCGAGGGACCACCAGAGCAGGTGGGGCAGGGTGGGGTAGTAGAGTGCGAGGCGAACTTCTTTGGGAGCGGGACGGTCTGGCGGGTACGGAAGCCCGGTCAGTATACGGGCGTAGGTCTCCAACTGGGGAGCGTAGGTAGCGCGCTGCGCGGCGAGGAAGTCATTGAGTCCGGAGGAACCATGGGCGGAGGTCTTGTAATCGACGATCCAGAGGACGTCCTCACCGGGGACGTGGGCTTCGGGGCCGGCGCGGAAGATGCGGTCGATGCGGATGGAGACGGGACGGATGGAGGTGGGGCCGGATGCGTCTGAGGATTGCAACGCGGGCCAGGCGGTGAGGGCGTATTCGCTGGCGGCGCAGGAGTTGGGTGCGAGCAGCCAGAGGCCGTCGGAATCGTGCAGAACGTTTTCCAGCGCAGCGCGTGTTTCGCGGGCTAGGCGGTTGACTAGGGCTTGGGCGAGGCCGTCGGCGCGCAGCAGGGCGGCGATGCGCGGGGTCCAGGAAGGGAGTTCAGCGAGCAGCGCGGCGGGGGAGTGACCGTTGGCGAGGCGATCGGCAAAGATTTCGAGGGCGGCGTGGACGACATTGCCGAAGGTACGCGCGGCAAACGAGCCCTCGGGGCGGGAGAAGGGGGCCTCCTGGTTGGAGGCGGTTGCGCTGTCGGGGACGCCGTAGGGTAGTTTGTGGGCGCGGGCAAGGGAGAAACGAGTGAAGGGATCGAAGGTGAGCGGGAGACGTTGCAGGTTGGGGGATGCGGAGGCTGCGGCGAGGTCGAGGACGAGTTCGAGGGGTTCGGTTGGACCCTCCATCATGGAGACGAAGTGGGGTTGGGCGGCGGGCCAGGCGGCGTGGAGGAGGCTGTCGGTGCGGGGATGGATTTCACCGCTGGAGGTGAGTTGGGGCGCGGCGAAGAGATGCAGCTCCTGGCGGGCGCGGGTGCAGGCGACATAGAAGAGGCGCTTGCGTTCGGCGGCCTCGCGGGCGCGGTGGATTCCGTTGAGCCAGCGGGTGAGAGGGTCGATGTTTTCGCCCCTGGCTGCAATGGGGGCGAGCATGAGGTGGGCTGCGGTGTCGGCGGAGGATTCGGGCGGTTCGAGTTCGGACCAGGTGAGCAGGCGGTTGCGATCTGCCGCGGGCTGACGCTCGAGGGACGGAACCAGGACGACGTCCCACTCCAGTCCCTTGGCCTTGTGGATGGTGAGGAGTTCGACGAAGGCAGATTCGGCGGGGATGGGATTGGATTCGGCGTAGAGCTTTTGCAGGTGCTCTTCGATACGAATGGAATCGAGCAGACTGGAGGAGGAAGAAACTTCTTGTTTATCTTGAAGTTTATTAAGCAATCGAAAGAAAATACTAGTGTTAATTAACTGTTCACTATTGAGGCACACATCACAGCCAAGGGAACGCCAGGCGCGTTCGACGAGCTGGGCTGGGGTGAGGCGTGTGCGCTGGGAGGCGGCGGATTCGAGGACCGAACAGAGGCGGGCCATGCGCTGGCGGGAGTCGTCGGGTAGGAGATGAGCACGCTCGGCCATAAGGCCCTGGATGGAGTGGTCTTTGAATGCGGGGTCGTCCGCGCCGGTGAGCAGGTGCAAGTCGGCCAGCGATAGTCCGCAGCAGGGTGAGCGCAGAACGGCGAGCGTGGCGACGCGGTCGGCGGGGTGGAGCAGGGCGCGGGTGAGCGCGACGAGGTCAAGCACCTCCTGTCGCTGGTCGAGGGTTTCAATCTCAACCGCGCGGAAGGGAATTGCATCTTCCTGTTTCAGGGCTGCGACGATCTGGTTGAGATGAGAGCGGATGCGAACCAGGACGGCGATACGCCAGGGTTCGGTGCGGCCCGGCGGAAGCGGCTTTGCGATCCACTGGCGCGCGATGCGGCAGATCTGCTGGGCGTCGCGGATTCGCGCTGACAAAGTTGTGCCATTGTTCCGAACCCAGGTCTCAGAATCGAGACCTGGGGCACCCGGGGTTGAGGCCGGTATGGGATTGGCATGCCAGATGGTGGCGCGGGCGTGGGGCGAGGCGGGGAGCGTGGGTTGGGCGGGGGTGTAGGGCAGGGCGTGTGGGCCGGGTCCGTCGGGGAAGATGAGGGCAAAGTCACGGTTGAACTGCTCGACGAGGTTGCTCTGGGAGCGGAAGTTAGCTGTGAGACAGAGACGTGTGAGGGGCAGATCGCCGAGGCTCTGGGTGTGCAGGGCGCGGATGAAGCGCTCGACCCGGGCCTGACGGAAGAGATAGATGGATTGGCGGGGATCGCCGACCAGGAAGACGGTCTGCGAGTAGCTGTCCCAGCTCCGGGTGAGTCGCTCGATGAGGTCGTATTGGGTGGTTGAGGTGTCCTGCATCTCGTCTACGAGGAGGTGTTGCAGGCGCGCACCGAGAGCGGCGGCAAGGTCTTCCGGGCCGGAGTCTTCTGCTAGTGCATTGCGGGCGAGCAGATTGAATTCTGTGAAGTCGCACTGATTACGGGCGGCGAAGACGAGCTGCAGTTCCACCAGTGCACGGCTGAGTACACGGAAGAGAGATTTGGCGACGGCCCACTGGCCGGCGGGGTAATGGGCGGGGGGAAGGGCACGGATATTCTGTATGAGTTGTAGAAGGTCATCGTGGCTACTCAGTTGATTGAGGATTGAGACGAGACGCGAGTGACAGCGGTGCTTTCTGTCGTAGACGAACCCCAGGTTCTTGCCGGTGAGGCCTCTCTCCTTGCGCCAGTCTCCATCCTTCGTCAGGAGCAAGTGGAGCAGGGCGAGCCAGTGGTCAAGGTGGGAGGCGATGGGTTCGGGCGGGGTGCGCAAATCGGCGCAGAGAGCGATGGGAGACTGGACTTCGGGATCGTAGGGCGCAGCGGGGGCGAGGTCGGCGGCGAGGGCAGTAAGCTCTGCGAGGATGTCGGCGGGGAAGGCTAGAGCGAGCGGAGTCAGGACTGACTGAATGGCGTGCTCGAGGGCAAGTTCGAGGCGGGGCAGGACGTTGGCGTCGAGCCAAGTGTCGTCGAGCTGGGTGGGAGTGAGGGGAATGAGGTCACCCCACTGGTCTCGCAGGCTGAGCATCTCGGCGAGAAGTGTTTCGCAGTCGGCGAGGTTGCCGTCGCGATGCAGGAGGAGGTCGCGCAGGGCGTGGTCGAAGGCGGCATCGCCCGAGCCGAGGAGGAGAAGGGTACGGCGGGCAGCCTCGCGGTGGAGGGGGCCAGCATCGTCGGCGGGGGTGAGGCGGCCGCCGGAGCCGGAGAGCACGGGCAGAGTGCGTGCGATCTCGGCGCAGACCGAGTCGATGGTGCGGATGTTGAGGCGGTGGGGGTGGTCGAAGAGCTGCCATCCGAGTTGACGGTCGCGGGTGAGGACGGAGCGGGCTAGTGCGCGGGTTTCGGATTGGAAGTCGTCCTCGGGCGGGCGTGGTTCGGATTCTGCCGCGGCGAGCTGGTCCAGGACTGCGGATTCGTCGATTGATTGGCTGGAGTCGTTGGTTTGGGCTGCGGCGGCGAGGTGGGCAAGGACACGGTCGCGCATCTCGGCGGTGGCCTTGAGGGTGAAGGTGATGGCGAGGACCTGCTCGGGCTGCTCGACGGAGGGGTCGGCAAGGAGCTTGAGGAAGCGCTGGATGAGCAGGCCGGTTTTGCCGGAACCGGCGGGTGCCTCGACGATGAAGGAGCGGCGGATGTCGAGGGCCTGACGGCGGGCCTCGGCGTCGGGTGGCGTGTTGGAGGGGAAACGGAGGACTTCAACCATGGGCTGCCTCCGGGCTATCGGAGTCTGAGGAGCTGGGATCGGCGTCAGCGTCTTCGTCAAGAACATTGGCGTCGAGGGTGGATGGGTCGAGACGGCAGAGCAGGCGCTGATCGCAGTGGGCGCAGGTCTCCGGGTAGTTCTTGGGCGAGACGCTGGCCTGGCCGGAGTAAAAGTCATTGGCCAGCTCGGTGAGGATCTCGCGCCACTCACGGATCTGATCCTGAAGGCTTGCGGCTTTCAGCTTTGCGGCTTTGGGCAGGATTCCGTCGCGCGACTGGTAGCCCTGGAGGCCCATCTCCTTGCCGGGACGGACGCTGGCGAAGGCGATGGCAGCGAGATTGGAGCGATTGGCGACGACTGCGTAGAGCGGGAGTTGCGGCTGATCGGGCCGGTCGCCAAGCCAGTCGGTGGGGCGGGCAGGGCCGGTCTTGTAGTCGAGAATGATCTCCCCGGCGGAATGGACTTCTTCCGGTTTGTTGCCGTCGTCCGATTCTTTGGATACTTGGGTAAGTTCGACGTTGTCGACGCGATCGATGCGGATGTCGAGGCGCAAAGGGCCGATCGGAACATCGCGGAGGGTCTCTTCGCGGGACTGGACGGTGAAGGGTGGGCGTTTGCCGGCCTCGTAGTCGAGCCACGGACCGAGGAGTTTGAGCAGACGCTGGCGTTCCGTGTTGAGGTAAGCGCGGGGCCAGCCGGAGCCGGGGTGGGCGTAGTCCCTGGCGAAGGCGGCTTCGATAGATTGATTGAGCAGATCGTTGCGTTCGGCGGTGCTAAGGAGCTTGAGCGCGGCCTGGGTTTCGACCTTGGCCCAGAACCGTTCCAGAACGGAGTGGACGAGGCTGCCGCGCTGGCGTGGATCGAGGCCTAGCGAGGCGGGTTCGAGCGCGGAGGCGAAGAGACGCTTCTCGGCGAAGGCTCGGAATCCGCAGGCGGCCTGCGATTGGAGGATGGAGGCGCCGCCCTGCAGGACGCGATCGGGTGGGGGTGGGATGGGTTCATCGTCGGGGAGGGGTTCGAGCTGGATGGGCGCGGGCGCGGGTTCGGCGGGAACAATCTGGCCAGCGCTGCGGCGTTCGAGGAGAAGGCCGGTCGAGGCCAGGCCAGTGACGGATAAACCAGCAACGAGGGGGGAGGGGCGCTGGTGGCCCTGCTCGGCGGAGTGAAGGGAGTAGCTGAAGAGGACAGTGGGCGCGCTGGCGGCGATGCGCTGGGTGATGCGCCGGGCGTGGGCGGTGTCTTGCGCGGGATCGGCACCGGGCATGGCGAGTTCGCGTTGCAGGAGCCATGGCAGAAGGGGATTGGGAGCGGGGCGGGCGGGCCATGAGAGGTCGTCGGCGCCAAGGAACCAGAGGGCGTCGAAGCTGGAGCCGGCGGACTCCAGCGGCCCCATGATCTGGATGGGCGCGTGGCGCGACTCGGGCGCGAAGAGGGTCTGCGAGGCGATGCGAACGAGTGCGGCGAGCGCAACGGCAAAGGGAACGCGCGCGCCATCGGAGCGAGAGTCAAAATTGAGGCTAGCCAGCTCGTCGAGAGCGTCGTCCCACTTGCGGCGAGTCTGGAACTCGGTGCTGTCGAGGTGGCTGAGTGCGGCCCATCCAGCGGCTTCGAGCAGTTCGTGGAAGGCCGCACCCCAGTCGGCGTAGCTGCGTTCCGCGCGGTCGATACGTGGGAAAATATCGCGCAGGGCGTTCATGTGTTGCAGCAGGACGGGAAGGCTGGAGGCGCCGTGCTTCGGGTTGGAGGCGAGCGAGTGCAGATCGTCGAGCGAAATCTGTGGTTGAAGGAGGAGCTCGCGGTGCAGTACGAAGGCGTCGAACTCTGCGCGGGCGAGGTACTCGGATGCGGCGGGCGAGCTGTCCGCGGCGAAATGAGGTGAGAGCAGAAGCGCACTGACGTGGTCGAGGGGAAGCGGGCCGGTGGCCCAGCGCAGGATGTCGAGCGCTGCGGCGGCCAACGGAGTGCGGGCCAGCGGGACGCCGAGGGAGAACTCGTAGGGGCCGGAGTTGGCGGGCGCGGCGATGTGGTTGAGTTCGGGTGCGAGCGTCTGACGGAAGACGCGGTCGATTTCGGCGCGGATGGCCTCAAGGTCGGGAACGATGACAGCGATGCGGGAGGCGGGTTGCTGGGTAAGGCGGGTGCGCAGCCAGCGGGCGCAGGCGGAGAGTTCGTCGCGACCGTCGGGCGCGTCGACCAGGGTGAGGCTGGGGGTTGCGGAGGTCTGTTCAAACTCTTCGATGGGGGAGCCTGTGGTTGCAAGGGCGTTAAGCAGGGCGGTTTGCGCGGGAGTCTTGGAGTCGAATCCGACCAGCAGGAGGCCAGTTGGAGGAGCGATGTGGCCGGCTGCGAATGCGGCGCGCAGAGTTTCCGGGAGATGCGCCTCGGTGAGAAACTGCGCGCGTGCGCAGCGGCGATCGAACTCGCCGGCCCAGCGGGCGAAGGCGCGCGTGTCGGCGTTGGAGACGGCTGATTGCAGACGGTGGCGGGCGCGATAGTCGTGCAAAAGACGCCATGCTCTGGCGGCTAGCTCGGCGAGGGCATCGATGGGGCGAAGACTGAGCGCCGCGCCGTCAGGTGCGGTGTCTGCGGCGATGAGGTCGCGCCAGAGGGTGTGCTCCTGGGTGGAGTTGAGCAGAAGATCGGAGGCGTGGCCATCCAGCAGAAGGCGGTGCCAGATGCCGGTGAGCCATGGTTCCCACGCGAGAATATCCGGAGGCTGCCAGTGGGTGAGACCGTGCGCGCGCTGCTGCAAATCGTAGACGTTGTGCAGAGTGCGCGCGGAGCGCTGGTTGGCGGTGACGACGGTCCAGCCTTGCTCCAGCGCCTGCTGAACCTGCCGGGGCAGCTTATGCGAACCGTCCATACGCCTTTTATACGCCGGAGAGATGCGGAAAACGCGGCGGTCCGTGAGTCATTTGATCGCGTTATCGCCAAGTGTTGCCTAGGCTGATATGAATTGACTTCGGGGCGATGTAAGGAAAGGAAATAGGAAGGCTGCACCGGAGTGCAGCCTTCCAAGTGGACGAGGGTCTAGAATCCGCCGTCTACCGTCCAACGCTTCTGAGAATTGTCATTGCGCACCGCCAGCTTGTACGATTTCTCACTTCCATCGCGCAGCCGGACCCGGTACGGGACGTAGTATCCCGGGTAGGTTCCAGACTGGAACGGCTCGCCGATGGAGAGGACCGACAGGCCTCCATACTGTTTTTTTACCAGTGCCATCACGAGGGGGTTGGCGGGGAGAACGTCGCGGACCTGGTCCATGTCTTCGCGAGCAAGGGCATCGAAGAAGTACTGCGCTGCTTCTTTCGGTCCCGGGATGGGCGCGGCGGCCGGGGGCATCTCCTCCACAGCAGGCATCTGCTCGGCCCCTGCCGGGAGTTGAAGAGTAAAAATGTTGACGGGGAGCGCCTCGTTGTAACGGATATCGTTCAACTCCAGTACTGTGACATCCTGCCCATTGGCATGAATTGCGACCTGCAAGCTTAACAGGCGCTTGGTCGCCGAATCGAACTTGTAGATACAGGTGTGGTCCGACTCGTCGATGGACTTGTTGATCGCCCACGAATTTGTGAAGGAACCCTTTGCCTTGCGCTGGACGGTGAGGGTGATGGTTCCGTCGGCTTCGGTTACCTCCGCTTCGGAGGGCGTTTGCTTGGCTGAGTCCAGCTCGCTTTGCAGGATGCTCTCGGGATTCAGCAGTGGCCGCAACCACTCGACAAAGCCTGCCTGCGGCGGCGCTTTCATATAAGCATTCAACTTGGCGATGTACAGGACCGACGACTGACCGTCCATGACCACGGTTCGACCCGTCTTCTCCACCCGCCAGCGGTTGGGATTGTATTGGCGCCATATCTCCAGCGGGACGAAGCCGTAATCGGTGCCAATCAGCTCGAAGTTGTCGCCGGGCAAGGTCCGCATGCGGCCCGTCATGTGGATGGATTGCACGTCCGACATGGCCTGGATGGACTGGGCCAGAACGCTGAACGCTGGAGTCGAACGGCCTCCGCCAAGGTGGAATGGCAGGAAGGGCAGTAAGCAGACAATCAGGACGGTTGCACAGGCTGCGACGGCCCAACGCCGCCAGCCTTGCAGGCGCCAGAAGTTCCCGATTGATGTGGTTTCGAGTGCGGCTGCGTTTGCGATTGCGTTCATGGTGTTGGCTCCAAATTGATGTGAAGCCGCGATTCGACTGGTTTGCCGCACCTGCTCGAAGACCTGTTGCTGTTCTTCGAAGAGTGCTCGGCAGGCCGGGCAGTTTGCCAGATGTTCACGAACCAGATCCATCTCGGGGGTAGTTTCTTTGTCGAAGAGGTCGATCATCCGATGGGTTGCATCCTGACAGTTCATCTGGTTCCTCCTTCTGCATGGAGCGTATGGCGCAACTTATCGAGACCGTATCGAAACCGCGACTTCACCGTTGGGACGGATGCGTCCACGACGATTGCAATTTCGGCGAACGACAGCTCTGAAAAAGCACGCAGCCGAATGACCTCAGCCTCCCGGTTGGGAATGCCTTCGAGCAATCGACTAAGTTCGCCGGATTGCTCCCGGGCCGCGACCGTAGTGAAGATGTCCTCGCCGGACACGACCCTGTCCGTTATGGGCTCCGCAACGCGCCGCTGCCGAGAGCGATGAAGATCGGTGCAGCGATTGCGGACCATGCGAAAGAGATACGGCCTGACTTCGGTGATGTGCTGTCGTTTGGCACGGTCTCGGTACGCCTGAACATAGACGTCCTGCACCGCGTCCTCTGCGTCGGCCTGGTTCCCTAATTGATGGAAGGCGAAGTTGACCAGGTCATTCTGCGTGGCCTCGACGAGACACTCGAACTGAGCGACCGTCTGTGGCCAGGTTTCGATTTGTTGCGCCATGGTGAGCATCTGTGAATCGCAACTTCCAACAGTACAACGTTGGCGCAGTCCGAAAAGATCTAAAGCAAACAATATTTCCGGGTTGCCAGGTGCTGTTGCCGCAGCAGGCCGCAAGTATGATGGACGCAGGAGGGTCTTGCCTATGCGATTCGTGGGGCGAGCGGCAGCCGGGTTGGTTC
>Ga0326727_10019111_pt1 | contig 13857 bp, 10 predicted proteins | sample MB2enrmetagenome_FD_207643 | JGI IMG/M metagenome (GOLD analysis project Ga0326727, IMG submission 207643) | Lab enriched peat soil microbial communities from McLean, Ithaca, NY, United States - MB29MY | ecosystem: Environmental > Terrestrial > Soil > Wetlands > Peat | place: USA: New York... | reverse complement strand
CAGCGGCGGCAAAAACAGTGGCAGGCGATGCTGGGATCCATCAAAACCGGCGACCGCGTCACCACCGCCGGAGGCATCCGCGGCATCATACTTTCCATCAAGGACGATTCGATCATCATTCGCGTTGCCCCCGACAACCTTAAACTGGAAATAGCCAAGAGCGCGATCGCCTCCGTCACCACCCAGGAAGACGCGTCGAGCTCTTAGCGGGCGCCTTCGGGTTTTTCAACACTCGGACGGACTTTTTAGCGATTTGAACTAGAGAAATGGAACCATGAAGAAGAATCTCAAGAACAAGGTTGCCCTGATTTTGGCGGGACTGCTGGTTTGCCTGTACGGCATCTTTGGGATCCCGTCGGGCGTGAGCGGCAAGGCCCTGTTGGACGCGATGAGCAGCCGCATTCACCTGGGCCTGGATCTGCGCGGCGGCGTTCACCTGATCCTGCAGGTGGTGGTGTCAGAAGCGGTCAACGCTGAGACCGACAACACCGTGGCCCGGATTCAGCAGGATCTCAAGACCGCCAACCTGACCTATTCCCAGGTGTACAAGCCCGATCCAGCCAAGCCGGAATCAGTTCGGGTAGAAGGCGCAACGCCGGCCAACGCCAGCGCCGTGCGCTCCCTGCTGGACACCAAGTACTCCAACGAATACGACCTGACCGGCGGCGGCTCTGACTCCAGCTTCACGCTCACCATGAAGCCGCTGGTGGAAAAGGCGCTGGAAGAAAAGACCGACCAGCAGGCCATCGAGACCATTCGCGACCGCGTCGATTCGCTGGGCGTAAGCGAGCCGAAGATCGATGAGTACGGCCTGGGCGCCAACCAGATTCTGGTGGAGCTGCCGGGCGTGACCGATCTTGACCGGGTAAAGAGCATCATCCAGTCCACGGCGCGGCTTGAGATTCACGCCGTGGTGGGCGGACCCTACCAGGACGAAGCGTCGGCGCTGGCCAGCGTGGGCGGCGCGGTTCCTGCTGACCAGATGATGGTGCATGGCTCCGGGGCGCTCGCTACCGGCTCCGACGCCGACAGCGTCTACGTGCTGCAACGCGTCTCCGTCGTGGCCGGCAGCGACTTTCGCTCCGCCGATCCGGGCGTGGATCAGAATGGCCTCAGGGACGTTCGCTTCACGCTCACCAATGAAGCCGGCGACAAGTTCTACGACTATACCAGCGCCAACGTGGGCAAGAGCATGGCGGTGGTCATGGGCGGGCGCGTCCGCGAGGTCGCCAACATCAAGAACGCCATCCGCGACAGCGGCGAGATCGAGGGCAGCTTTACTCCCGACGAAGTTGAAATCCTGTCGAAGATGCTGCGCACCGGCGCTCTGCCGGCTTCCTTGAATTATCTTGAAGACCGCACCGTGGGCGCGTCCCTGGGCGCCGATTCGATTCGCGAGGGCGTTACGGCGGCCATTGTGGGCGTGCTGGTCGTCATGGCCTTCATGCTCATCTATTACAAGAGCTCGGGCATCAATGCCGACCTGGCGCTATTCCTGAACCTGGTCATTCTGCTCGGATTCCTGGGATTTTCCGGGGCCACGCTCACCCTTCCAGGCATCGCCGGAGTCATTCTGACCATCGGCATGGGCGTGGACTCCAACGTGCTGATCTTCGAGCGCATCCGCGAAGAGGTGCGGGCGGGTAAGGCGCCCTCGGCGGCTGTGGACCAGGGCTTTGCCCATGCCTGGGTGACCATCGTCGATACCCACGTTACGACCATCGTTTCGGCGGCCATCCTGTTCCTGTTTGGCAGCGGCCCGGTGAAGGGCTTCGCGGTCACCTTGACCTTCGGTCTGGCAGCCAACCTCTTCACGGCGGTCTATGTATCGAGGGTGATCTTCGAGGCCCACCTGAACAGATTGAAGCCAGGGGAGATGGTGTCCATCTAGGATTCGGAACCAAAGCTGCCGGCTCGGGAATTTCTGCCGGCCGCGGAAAAACATTGAACGCTGGAGCCCCATAGGCCTCCAGCCTCCAGGAAGCGGAGAGAACCAGTGGAATTGTTTCACGGCGTAAATGTGGATTGGCTCGGGAAGAAATGGTATTTCCTTGCCTTTTCGATGATCTTCAGCGTGGCCGGCCTCATCTCGATGGGCTGGCATTGGGCCAACCCCGTCGGCGGGATGCGCAGCCCCGTCCCCCTCAGCGTGGACTTCCGCGGTGGCACGCAGGTGCAGGTTCAGTTTGCCCAGACACCCGATTTAGGCAGGATTCGCCAGGCTACCGCGGCAGCGGGCATCAAAGACGCCACCGTCGTCAACTACGATGTGGCCAGCAACAATGAGGTGCTCATCAGCCTGCCCGAGCAGACCAATGAGAGCTCGCTCGATGCGGGCCGCCAGCAGATTCAGAATGCCCTTACCGCGCAGTTTGGCAATGCCTTCACCATCCGCGATGTGGCAGTGGTTGGCCCCACGGTGGGCAAGCAGCTTGAGGGACAGGCCCTGCGCGCCACTCTTTACTCCATGCTCGGCATGCTGGTCTACCTCTGGTTCCGTTTTCAATTGATCTACGGCGTAGCCGCAGTGGTCGCCTGCTTCCACGACACGCTCATCACGGTGGGCGCCTTTGCCCTCACCGGCCAGGAGATCAGCCTGACCGTCATCGCGGCCATCCTCACCCTGGTCGGATACTCCATGAACGACACCATTGTCGTGTTCGACCGCATCCGCGAAAACCTGCGCCTCAGCCGGCGCGAGGCCTTGCCGGACGTGGTCAACCGCAGCATCAACCAGACGCTGAGCCGGACCGTGCTCACCTCGGGCCTCACCTTCCTGACCGTGCTTTCGCTCTATATCTTTGGCGGTCCGGTCTTAAAAGGCTTTTCATTTGCGCTCGTGGTAGGTATTCTTATCGGTACCTATTCGTCGATCGCCGTAGCCGCGCCGATGCTGGTGGCGTGGCAGGAGTGGCGCGGGAAGAGGGGCAAGGCTGTGGCTCTGCCGGCCGCGAAACGCGCCAGGGTTTAGGCAGTTTGTGGGGTCTTGAGCAGGCGCTCGCACCGGTTTGCGAGCAAAGGTTTTCCTGAGCGGGACGCCGGGGATTCAACCGGCTGCGGAGCACGGCAAAGTGGAAGGCGCCGGACTTCGGGAATTGCACCGGTTTTGCAGCAGGTTTTGCAGGTGAGGCGTTGTTCTGATAAGGTGAACACGCTTCTATGGGGACGGTTTTCAGGTACGGGAACATTTGTGGTTCTCGCGGTGTCTAAGTAGGAGTAACCAACACCCGATTCGAGGCTGGCCATGTTTGAAGATTCCACGTTTGAATCCGGAGGCAAGATCAAGACCCAGAGCGGCCGTTGGATGATGTTCACCGGCATTATCAACGGTTCCATTCTCGTTCTGCTCATCCTCATTCCGCTGATCTATCCAGAGGCGCTGCCGAAAGGGATGATGCAGACACTGTTGTTTGCTCCACCTCCGCCTCCGCCCCCACCTCCGCCTCCGCCTCCGCCTGAAGCCGTGCACATTGTCCATGTGCAGTCGGAGATGATGAACAACCAGTTGACGGCGCCCACGCGGATTCCGCACAACATCACCATCGTCGCCGAAAAGGAAGCGCCACCGTCCACCTTTGGCGTTGCCGGTATGGAAGGCCTGGGCGGCAGCAGCAGCGGCGAGACCGACATGTTCGCCAACAAGGGGCCAAAGGTGCAGGTCGCCGCGCCAAAGAAGGTGAGCATCTCGGCCGGCGTCATGGTGGGCATGCTCATTCAGAAGACCACGCCCATCTATCCGCCTATCGCCAAGGCGGCCCGCGTCTCCGGCACGGTGGTGCTCCAGGCCACCATTTCCAAGGCGGGAACGATTGAAAACCTTCACGTCATCAGTGGACCGGCCATGTTGCAGCAGGCCGCTTTGGATGCCGTGAGGTCCTGGCGCTACAGACCTTACCTGCTCAACAACGAGCCGGTGGAAGTGGAGACCACGGTTAACGTGATCTTCACCCTGGGTGGATGACAAACTCTCTGGCTCCCTGTTGCGTCTTTCTCAAGGAGCCTTGCTTTTGACCCGAATGCGAATCCGGAAAGAGCCGCATTCCCAGCAACCGTAAGGTAGTCTTCAGTTCACAAGAAACTCCTTAGGAGGAACGATTCAGTGATTCTCGCTCAACTCGCACACTTCGCTTCGCACACGGTCAGCAGCCTGGCACTTTTCCAGGAAGAGCAGACGGTCAACTTCAGCCCCATGGGGCTGTGGGAACATATGGGATGGATGGCCCGCTGTGTGGCCATTCTCCTTTTCATCGAGTCGATCTGGTCGCTGGCCGTCATGATCGACCGCTACCTGTACTTCTCTGCCGCCCGCAAGCAGTCGCGCGAGTTCGCGCCCAAGGTCGCTGGCGCCCTGAAGGACAGCAAGCTCGAAGAGGCGATCAAGATCGCCGATCGCAACAAGAAGTCCCACCTGGCCGAGGTTGTCACCGCCGGTCTGCAGGAGTTCCGCGCTTCCGGCGGCACCGCTACCGACGAGACCATCGCCAGCTCGGGCCGCGCGCTGGAGAGGGCTGAGGCCATCGTCCACGCCAAGCTGAAGAGGGGTCTCGCGGTGCTCGCCACCATCGGCGCAACGGCTCCCTTCGTCGGCCTGTTCGGCACCGTCGTCGGCATTCTGAACGCCTTCCAGCAGATCGCTACCCAGAAGACGTCGGGCATCGGCGCGGTCGCCGGCGGCATCTCTGAAGCCCTGGTCACCACGGCGTTCGGCCTGCTCGTGGCCATCCCCGCCGTCATGGCCTTCAACTACTTTACCGGACGTGTCGAAGCCTTCGACGTGGAGATGGACAATTCCTCCAGCGAACTCATCGACTATTTCATCAAGCAGAGCCACAAGCGCTAGGCGAGGCGGCTGTCGGTTCGAGCGAGAAGCTCTAGCGGGCGGGAGAGCCTGAAATCTCTCCTGCCCGCCGGTTTCCACCTCGTGCGGGCTGGCTGGCTCTTCAGAGCGATGCCGGAAGGGATCCGGTAAAAATTCAAACCCACGGAGCCCCGACAATGGGAATTGCGGTACGTGACCTAAGCAAAGCCGTCAGCTCCAACATCAACGTCACTCCTATGGTGGACGTGATGCTGGTGCTGCTCATCATCTTCATGGTTATCACCCCCATGCTTCAAAACAAGGTTGCCATCGACATGGCCAGAGTGGACAACGCCGTAGCCATGCCCGACGCCGACAAGGAAGACGCCATTGTCGTTGCTGTCACTCGCGATGGCGGCTTGTTCCTGGGCCAGGACAAGGTTGCTCCCAGCGAACTCGGCAGGCTGGTGCGCGACAAGCTGGCCGATAAGCCCGGCAAGACCATCTATGTCCGCGCCGATGCGCGGGCCCAGTACAAGGCGGTTGAAGACGCCATCGACGACGTGCGCACCGCCGGCGTGGATGAAGTGGGATTACTCACCCAGAAGAAGGAAGGCAACCTCGCAGGTGGCGAATAATTCTGCGGTGGTGCGGTCCCTTTAACGATTTTGCGGTAAACGAGGAGTTTTAAGTCATGTCAATGTCAATGGGAGGGTCGGGCGGCAGCATGGCCGACATCAATGTTACGCCCATGATCGACGTTTTGCTGGTGCTCTTGATCATCTTCATGGTCATCGTGCCGGTCACCCCCAAGGGTCTGGATGCGCTGGTGCCCCAGCCGCCCAAGGACCCTCAGAAGCAGCAGCAGCCTAACGACCGCACCATCGTCGTTCAGGTCCTGTATCGTCCCGGAGCTTCACCGACGTACAAGATCAACGAGACCGACGTGAACAAGGCCGATTTGCTGCCCAGGCTCACTGAGATCTACGCCAACCGCGCAGAGCGCGTCATGTTTGTCAAGGGTGACGACAATCTGAACTTCGCCTCCATTGCCGAAGTGATCGATATTGGCCGTTCCGCCAACGTGGATCACATCGGGTTGATGACCCCGAAGATTCAGGCCGGTCAATAGCAGGGCGCAGCCGGGCGTCTTCCCTGCAGAGGGAGTCGCAAAGGCAGTCGGCATCCGCAATGCGGCAGGTGCCGATCAGAGTGAAGGCCCGAAGATTCTGGCCGGCAGAGGGGGGATGGGATGGATCGAGTTTCCCGGTTCCTCTTGAGGATTGCCGACCACGTCCGGAAGTTGTAAGACCGGACGGAAACAGGAGTACAATTCTTCAATCCTGGTTTCGGTTGCTCCCGCCCGCGGCCAGTTGCGATAGTTTCCAGGTGTGCCGCCGATAGGCGCTCGCCTGAAGGAGAAGGATACGAACATGAATGGACCCGCACGTATTACGGCGCTCGCGGTTACCCTTGCCGGCATGGTGCTTACCATGAGCGGGTGCAACCAGCTTGCCGCCCGTGACCAGTTGAACAAGGGAGTGGAAGCGTACAAAAGCGCCCACTACGAAGAGGCGATCGGTCACTTTCAGAGGGCCACGCAGCTTGACCCCAGCCTGCCCATGGCAAAGACTTACCTGGCCACGGCGTTGGCCCAGAACGTGGTACCCGGCCTGAATACCGTCGAAAACCTGAAGACCGCGCAACAGGCCATCGACATGTTCAAGGATGTTCTGTCCAAGGATCCCACCGATGTGAACAGCATGAAGCAGATAGCGGGCATTTACTACAGCATCGCTAATCTCGACAATGTCACGCAGTGGAAGAGTGATCTCGAGTCTGCCAAGGAGTGGCATAAGAAAGTTCTCGCTGTTGACCCGAAGGACCCTGAATCCGCCTACACAATCGGCGTCATTGACTGGGACGAGGCGCACCAGAACACGCTTACCGCTCTGCAATCGGCCGGCATCAACGACGATGGAGAAGGCAACGTCAAGGCGCCCAAAAAGGTCATGGAGCCCCTCAAGGCGGAGAATGGTCCGCTGATTGACGAGGGTTTGCAGTACCTCCAGCAGGCGGTGGATAACCGGGCCAACTATGACGAAGCCATGGCTTATCTGAACCTGATCTACCGGCGCAAGGCTGACGTGGATTACGGCGATGCTGCCGCGGTCAAGGCAGACATTGCCGCCGCGGAGGATTGGCGCACCAAGGCGATGGGCACGCGCAAGGCCAACGAAGAGAAGAAGAATGCGGGGCCGGGCGGCATCACCATGGATTCCAACGGCAACCTGAAGTAAGCGGGTTCCGCTCAACCGGCAACACCAACGGCCCCCTCCATCGGCGGGGGCCGTTTTTCTTCTACCTTCCTTCAGCCGCAGTTTACGAGGTGTACCTTGGTCAAGTCTGTCTCCTCCTGCTTCCATCATTTGTCCGTTCTTGTTTGCCTTTCGATGATCGCCGCCCTGGCTTCCGGCTCGGCTGCTCAGACCGTCCTCGGGGGCCCTCCCCGTCCTGCCGCAATGCAGGTGGAGCAAACGCCGGGGGGCCTGACCGCGCACAACGACTATGAAGTGCTTGAAGTAACCGTCTGCACTGACTCGCTGGTGCATGTGGTGGCCCGGCCGGCTGGTGCGCCGGTTTCGACTGCGGCGCGGCCCTGGATGCTCGACAAGGCCCAGTCCTGTCCCGGAGCGCCATTCCAGTTCAGCCAGTCCAACGGTCTGATCGCGCTGACCACGGCCCGCCTGACGGTTTCACTGTTCGCGCGGGCCGGGAGTCTGGCCTTCAAGACGCTCGACGGGCAGACCTTGCTGCGCGAGTCCGGGGGTTTGCCCCGCACCTACGTGCCCTCGGGGACGCCTGCGCTCTACCACATCGAAGACCGCTTCTCGCCCGATGCCACAGAGGCCATCTACGGCCTCGGCCAACACCAGAGCGGGCTCTTCAACTATCGCGGCAGCACGGTGGAACTGGGACAGAACAACACTGATGTCGCCATACCGCTTCTGCTCTCCAGCAAGGGTTACGGAATCCTCTGGAACACGGCCTCCTTGAGCTATGTGGACAACCGTTTTCCCCTCGATCTCAACTTTGAGTCGATGGCCGGCGACCAGGTGGATTACTACGTGCTCTACGGCCCTGAGATGGACGGGATCATTCATGAATACCGGACCATGACCGGTCACGTTCCGCTGTTTCCGCAATGGGCTTATGGGTTCTTCCAGTCCAAAGACCGCTACAACACTCAGGCCGAGATTCTCGACATAGCCAACCAGTACAGGACCCGGCACATTCCCATGGATGCCATTGTGCAGGATTGGTTCTGGTGGCAGCGGGGCGGTAAAGGCGATCCGCTGTTCAACTCCGGCTATACCGACGTGCCCGCCGAACTCAAGACCCTGCATGATGAGCACGTTCACGCCATGATTTCGGTTTGGGCCATGATGGATGCGACCTCCGAGAACCTGAAGGAGATGGAGAAGCAGGGCTTCGAGATCAATCAAACGGAGGTCTACGACCCCACCAATCCCGCGGCCCGCGATTTTTTCTGGAATCAGCTGGTGGGAAAGCTCTTCGCGCAGGGTTGGGATGCTTTCTGGCTGGACAGCTCGGAGCCGGAGGAGAACTGGCCGCACTCGGGCGACGCCAGTCTGCGCGACAAACAGTTGCACATCGGCAGCGGCCTGGAATACACCAATATCTTTCCCCTGGAACACACCGATAATGTTCAGGAGCACTGGAAGCAGGCCAACCCGGAGAAGCGGGTCTTTCTGCTCACCCGTTCGGCCTTCATGGGCCAGCAGCGCAATGGAGCCACGGTCTGGTCGGGGGACGTGTACAGCAGTTGGTGGGCGCTTCGCCACCAGCTTCCCGCGGGCCTCAACTTTGCGCTCTCCGGGTACCCCTACTGGACCACCGACATCGGCGGCTACCATCAGGTGTACAACGGCGAGGCCAACCAGCCGGCCTACCAGGAGCTGTATGCGCGCTGGTTCGAGTATGGAGCCTTCTGCCCGGTCTTCCGCACCCACGGTCACCGCGACCACAACGAACTGTGGACCTACGACCGTGTCTTTCCGGCGCTGCTTGCCATCGATCGCCTGCGCTACCGGCTTCTGCCCTACGTTTATTCGCTGGCCTGGAAGGTGACCAGCGAGGATTACACCATTCAACGGCCGCTGGTGATGGACTTCCGCAGCGATCCCGCCACCTGGGAGATCGGCGATCAGTTCATGTTCGGTCCGGCGATCCTGGTGAGCCCGGTGCTGACGGAGCACGCTGTTAACCGGCAGGTCTATCTGCCTGCCGGGACGGGCTGGTATGACTTCTGGACAGGAGAGCGGACGGCGGGAGGAACGGATGTGAATGCGGCGGCGCCGCTCGATCGCATTCCTCTTGACGTGCGCGCCGGCTCCATCCTGCCGCTGGGCCCGGTGATCGAATATGCGGGGCAGGCCGCGGATCCCATTGAGCTGCGCATTTATCCCGGGAAAGATGGCGACTTCAATCTCTATGAAGACCAGGGCGACAGCTATCGCTACACCGCAGGCGCTTATACGGCCATCCCGATTCATTGGGACGATGCCGCGCGGACTCTGACCTTCGGCGCGCGCCAGGGTAGTTATGAAGGGATGGCCGCGAGGCACACCTTCAACGTGGTGATTGTGGCCGCCGGGCACGGAGTGGGAGCAGAGCCGGCTGCAGTGCCCGACAAGACTCTGATCTATTCGGGAGAGAAGACCGCGGCGAAGTTCTAAGGCGGGACGCGCTCTAGTGCGCGTCCTCCTTCAGAATCTGCTGGGCAAGGTAGTTGCTCACCTTGGCGTCGTCCTGGAGCACTTCGAAGTACGCGTTCTCCAGGAGCTGGGCGCGGTTGTTGTGCAACTGGGTATGGATCGCCTGCTGGACGCGGGGGTCGTTCAATTCGCGCTGCCCTGCCGGGTCACGGGAGATCAGCCTGTAGATGGCGTAGCCGAGGGTTCTGTGTCCCGGCCCGGCGCTGTCATAGATGGGAAGAACTTCAGTGAACTGACCCGGCTTCAGCTTGCTGATCGCGTCGTAGACTTCCGGGTCGCTTTTCAGGCCTGATTCAGCCACGAAACCCATGTCGCCGCCATTTGAAGCGGTATTCGGATCCTCGGAAAAGTTCATGGCCACGGCCCCGAATTCTTCGCCGCTTTCCAGCCGGTTGTGGAGGACCTGAATCTTCTTTTTCGCGTCGGCATCGCCTGAGGCCTTGTTGTTCTGCAGGTTGCCGGCCTGCTGTGAAGGCGCGCTGGTCACTACGATCTGCGCCAGGTGGTATTGAGGCTCAATCAGATTGAACTCCGCCTTGTGGGCCGCGTAGTACGCGGCAATCTCGGCATCGGTTATGTTGATCTTCGACTCGATCTCCTTGTTGATCAGCTTGTCCCTGGTCAGGGAGCGGCGAATGTCGCGCTTCAGATCGTCGAGAGTCATGTTGCGCTGCTTGAGCTGCTTGTCGAAGTCCTCCTGGGTGTAGGGCGCCTTGATCTCGGTGAGCTTGGCGTTTACGTCCTCATCTGACGCGGCCAGGTTCAGCTTGGCGGCGCGCTGCAGCATGATTTCATCCGCGATCATCTGGTGGAGGATGGTGAGGCGGCGGATGTCGGATTCCTGGGGAGAGAGTTTCTGCGGCGCGTCTCCCAGGCTGGCCTGGTAATTGCGGTCCAGTTCGGGCCGCATGATCTCCTTGCCGTTTACCGCGGCCACCACATCCGCTGAGGGCGGACGATGGCACCCGGCGACAACCCCCAGCAAGGCTGTGCCGAGGAGGATCGGAAAAGCAACACGGGAACGCATCCGGACAATCGATTCAACTTGCAACCTGGTCTCTCCTGGGGGCCCAAGAGGGCCCCGGCACTCAAGGATATATCCAAAGGCCGGTTCTGGGATAGCATGGCCGGCGCCTAGTTAGCTGCGCCGCCATTACCGGTTCCGGGTTTAGCGGCTCCCGATGGCTGCGGCGTGGCGGGCAGCGTGGCCGGCGGCGCCGCGGGAGGCTGTTCGCCGGCAGCGGCCAGGGCGCGGTCAATGGCCATCCAAACCTGCTCCTCGGGCACGGCGCCATTTACCCGCTCGCCATTCACAAAGAGAACCGGCGGTCCGTCCAGGGCCAGCGCGGTGGTTTCCTTGAGCGATTCGTTTACCTGGGTTTCGTCCTGCTTTGCGAGGCAGGCATCGAGTTTGGCGGTGTCGAGTTTGCTCACCACCGCCTCCTGGCGGGCGATCCGGTCCAGCGCTGCAAAGCTCTTGGCCTGATTCCGGTCCTCGCCGGTCACCTCGTCGACATGGGTATGGAGGTAGTCCACGTAGTTCCAATAGACCTCGCCGCTCTGCGCGGCCAGGCAGTTTGCGTCCACTGAGGCATGAATGGCCCAGGGGTGCATATCCGGGGGCAACGGAAAGTCCTTGTAGACGAACCGTACTTTGTCCTTGTAGCGCGCAAAAGTCGAGGGAAACAGCGATTGGTGCATGCGCGCGCAGTAGGGGCACTCGAGGTCGTCGAAGTTGATGATGGTGACCTTGGCCGCCGGATTGCCGCGAATGGGGCGGCCGGCGATGTCGATGGCCGAGGCGGGGTCTTTGCTCAGGTCGAAGGATTCAAGACGGCCCAGCTTCTTGCTGTCGGTGGAGATCAGGAAGTCCACCACCTGTGACTTGTCGCCGTGCGAAAGGGTGATGGGCAGCGTGTCATAACCGGTAATCGCGCTGGGCTTGCGGGCGCCGATCGCCACGCCGTAGTCCGGCGGCAGGCCGAACTCGGAACGAACCGTGACCTCGATGCGCCGGTCGAGCGCGGGGTCAAATGAACCTTGCGATGGAGTTTGGGCTTTGCAGCCCGCGGTCAGGCTAAGCGCCAGCAAAACCGCCAGAAACCGAAAATGCGACAATGTGAATTCCTCTCAGGAAAGGATACTCCAGCGGAGGGATTGCGGCCTCGGCGGAGGAGATGATTTTCCCGGCGATAGTGTGTTGACGCGGGAGCAGGGGAAAGGCAACCGGGAAGGCTTCAATAGGCCGGCGGCAGGGCGGGGTCGCGGAAGATCGAGTTGGAGCGGCGGATGTCGCCCACCGAGCCGAAGTTCGCCAGGGTGAAACTGTAGAGATACTGGGTTTCGTCGCGGACTGACCCAAGCTGGAAGCGGCGGTATCCGACCGTGAGCCCGCAGCAGTCCCAGTTATAGTTGGCTTGGATGCCGGCGTATTGCACCTGCCCAAGCACGAAGTCGTAGCCGCCGTTGGCCGCCAGGTTGAAGCCGCCGCCGCTGGGCTTGCCGATGGTTAGAAAGGGTTGCAACTGCTGGCTCTTGATGGTGGAGGCGGCGCCGCGGCTTTCGTCCGGGGCGTTCAGCAGGGCATGGCCAACGCCTACGGTGGTGCGGCCCCAGCTGTAGCCGGCATACAGGTTATCGGAGTTCAGTTGCCCTTGCCTGGGGTCGTAATCCAGGTCCCACTGTACGCGCAGATTGTCGATGGCCTCAAAGCGCAGGCGCGAGGTGATGGGCGACAGGTTCCGCGGCGAAGTAAGGAAGGCTACGCCGCTCATATCCAGAGTGGAATCGAAGACGTTGCGCCGGCCGGTGATGAGCGCGCCGCCGAAGTTGGAATCGATAAAGACATTCTGGGCGATCTGCCAACTGGCCCACTCCCGCGGCTGGGCCGGGCACTCGCCGCTGGTCTCGGAACTATCGCAGGGCTGCGCGTTTCTGGGGCGCAGATAGAGGCGCTGGGTGAGCGAGAAGCCGGCTTGGTTGGTGTTGGTGGCAATGTCGGCGGTGTCAACCAGCAGCACATTCTGGGCCTGCGTGCCGATGCCGCCCACATACCTGTAGGTCAACTCAGGTTCGATTACATGGCGCATCACGCGGTTCCAGCGGGCCAGAACAAAGTCGCGCTCCAGGGCCGGCGGCCGGATGTCCACCGCTGCCTCGACATCGATGCGGTTGAGGGCATCGTGGCTGATGGTAGGGACGCCGTGGCGCAAATCGGCAAGATCGGGGGTCTGGCTGATGGTATACACGGTGTCGCGGAACGCGGCCTCGGGAACCACGCTCCAGCCGCCGGCTGCTAAGGGCAGGGAAAGATGAGGGTAGAAGTCGAAGCGGCCCACGTTGCGGGCGTGGAAACGCGGCTCTGAGCGGGTAAGGTAGCTGATCGAGGAGCCCAACCCCCAGTAGGCAGGCGAGTCGCTCAGCGGCTTGTCTAGAACGTCGTAGCGCACGCTGGGCAGGTGGAGAATCCTGGCCTCGTCGCCCCGGGATGAGCTGGCGAAGGTCTCGAAGCGGTCCAGCGAAACCGACGGGATGAATCCGTTGCGGGCGTGAGTGAGACCCACGTCGCTGGCTACCTGGGAGCTGATGGCCTGTGAGAAGTTGTCGTTGAAGACCAGCCGGTACATGTAGCTGGAAAGATATTCCATGGTGCCGGCGGCATAGGTTCTGCGCGTGAAGTCCTTGCGGCCCTCGGCCACCACGTCCACTCCGCCCTGGTTCACCTTCTCATAGCCGACCGGGCCGGGGATGAGATCGGCGGGCTGAGCTGAAATCTGCCCTGGGCCTCGTCTGGCGGCCATGCCGGCGGGCCGCTCGGCCGCGGCAGCGATCGTGTTCCCCACCTCCTGTTCCACGCCCCGGTCCAGCAGGGCATTCCAGCGCACGATCAGGTGGTCAAGGTCCCGGCCCTTGTAGCGGAAGTCGCCATTAGGCGCCCAGCCGCGCTTGCTGTAGAATTCCGCGCCGACCACCATGTCCATGCTCCGGTTGATCACCCAGTACACCTGTTCGCCGAGAATGAATCCTTTGATCGATGAGTTGCTGAGAACAGGAATCAGCAGCCCGCTCTCGCGGCCGGTCTCGTCAACCGGATGGCGAAGGTAGGGAAAATAAAACACCGGCATGCCGAGAAACTCGAAGAAGGAGTTGGCCGTTGAAGCATCGCCGTTTTCCAGATTGATGGCCCGGGAGATGATCCGCCAGTCGGGCCTGGGAAAGCTGCAGTTAGTCATGGTGCCGTCGATGAGCCGGTAACTGTCG
>Ga0326727_10019110_pt1 | contig 13857 bp, 11 predicted proteins | sample MB2enrmetagenome_FD_207643 | JGI IMG/M metagenome (GOLD analysis project Ga0326727, IMG submission 207643) | Lab enriched peat soil microbial communities from McLean, Ithaca, NY, United States - MB29MY | ecosystem: Environmental > Terrestrial > Soil > Wetlands > Peat | place: USA: New York... | reverse complement strand
GAAGGCCGTTGTACGCCGAAGTCGTAGCGTTGGTGACCAGCGTGGAGGTGTTATAGCCGGTTCCGGCCCCGAACGGCTTCCAGGTGCTGCCCGAGAGATACTGCCACTGGTAGGTCAACGTCGCCGTGCCGGTCGCTGCCACGCTGAAGGTCGCCGTATTCCCAACGGTGACGGTCTGGCTGGTGGGCTGGGTGGTGATCGTGGGCGGCAAATTCACCGTCAGGGTGACGGTGTTGCTGGCGGTGGTGAGGCCGTTGCCGTCCGTAACGACTACGCGAAGCTGAAGGCCGTTGAACGCCGAAGTCGTAGCGTTGGTGACCAGCGTGGAGGTGTTATAGCCGGTTCCGGCCCCGAACGGCTTCCAAGTGCTGCCCGAGAGATACTGCCACTGGTAGGTCAACGTCGCCGTACCGGTTGCTGCCACGCTGAAGGTCGCCTGGCTGCCCACGTTCACGGTCTGATTGCTTGGCTGGGTGGTGATTGTGGGCGGCGAATTCACCGTCAGCGTGACGGTGTTGCTGGCGGTGGTGAGGCCGTTGCCGTCCGTAACGACTACGCGAAGCTGAAGGCCGTTGTACGCCGAAGTCGTAGCGTTGGTGACCAGCGTGGAGGTGTTATAGCCGGTTCCGGCCCCGAACGGCTTCCAGGTGCTGCCCGAGAGATACTGCCACTGGTAGGTCAACGTCGCCGTACCGGTCGCTGCCACGCTGAAGGTTGCCTGGCTGCCCACGTTCACGGTCTGATTGCTTGGCTGGGTGGTGATTGTGGGCTGGGCCTGGGCGGCTGTGGAAAAGAGAGCTATGCAGATGGCCACCGGCCAGACAAGCCCGGACAACGACGCCGTAAAGGCGGAATAGGATCGGCCAGAACTCTGGGGAACTACAACTCCCCGCAAAGAAAACACGAGAGAAAGCATCCTGCGTAGCATGATTCGTCCTCAGTCAGGCTGCACGCGCGGATAACAGGTATCTATGGGAGAATAGGCACGAACCTGATCGCCGCACACTCACCCGGACATCATTGTTTCGCCCGCCCGCGGCAGAAACGCCGACAGGTTGGACCGTGGTCGTTTGCAAGCAATCCTGCAACGATCGCTTGCCCAAAATACCGCAGGAACCGATGGGCCGCACAGCATGACACACTTCCCCATCCAGCTCCGGCCGTCACCGCCGGGGAACATTGGCAAGTCGACGCTGGAAAACGCGCTGCAAGCGATTCTCCGACCGGTAACTCTGGCTGTTCCAATTATCGGGCGGATTATACCCCACGGATTTATCGCTCGCAAGCTGCAAATCTACCGATCTGACGTGTGCGAACGGTACATATGACGGTACACATGATGTTTCGACTTGGGAAGGAAGCGCAATGAGCGCAGGAGGGAACCGTGTATCGTTTCCGACTCCGGGAATGATACGAATCTTCACACTCGCTCAGGGAATGCTGGCCTGGAAATCGATTGAAACGGGCATTCGCGGCGCTGGAGATACTAACAAATCGCGTTTTATTTTGGAGCGTGCTTACGTCGGGTCACACGCCTTTGGAAGCCAGTGGAGGGACAGCCGCAGGCTGCAGCGCGAACAGACAGAAATGCCTGCCACGGCTTCTTGATCTTGATCGCCGGCTGCTGGAAAGGGGGCACCCCCCCTTCGCCGGCACATTCATGCCGTTGCGGATCAACAGATATCACTTCAGGTCACTTCTCGGGTGAGACGCATGACAAATTACTTGCACGCGCTGGGAATGACGATTCCGACGCGTGGCAGCAGCCACACCAAAGAAACTTGACCTTCGCGTCCCTCAAGAAATCAACGCAAAACTAGATGTGAGCGACACGTCCGCACCCTGGACGAAGTATGCTCACCATCCGGAATTGTGAAGGTCCTCTTCGCATTAGAGGTTTGAGCGAGACCGATCACCTTGCGCGACTTTTATGAGAAGCTAAAGCCTTCACCGGCAACTGTAGTGCCGGCAGCGGTGATTTCTTCAAGGTCGACCTTCTTCAATTCAGGAGCCACCCAATCCATCTTGGCATCAGGAGTCGTTTCAACAGGGTTTTCCATTCGCGTACTCCCCAAAGTAGAAAATTACAATGAAGAGAAGTTACATCAAACCGCCGGCAGACGCAAGCAGAATTCTCATTCCTTAAAAATGGGAGGAAGTGGGATATATGGAAACAAATGTGAACTCTGGCGACTGTTTCGGCAAAGATCAGGCCGTTTGTCCACATGAGACAAGGGAACATGCAGCAGTGTTCGTTTTTGCCGATCGTTCAGGCATGTTCCAACAGGCCGGGAAAGGTGGTTGGACCTAATGAGAACCTGCCAGGCGGCGCAGGAACAGCCCCACACCCAATCCGCGAAGAAGGATCCATGAAGCTCTTGCCGTGGCTTCAGGTGTCACCTTCGCAACCAGATCCTCAAGGCAGCGGCGCAGCAGCGGCAGGTCCAGCAACATCTTTGCTTCAGGTATCGAATCCAGCGAGTCGATGCGCTCCCGGAACGCTGGAAGTTCCCGGAGAATCCGATGTCCAATGTCTGCGGCTTGGAGCCCCTTGTGTCGGCCGCCGAGTACTAGGGCGGGAAGCCGGTTCTTGAACGTTCGCTTAAAAAGCCAGCAATCCTGGCCGTCCCCGCAAAACTGGTCGTCAGGCACCCGCAAGAGAAACTCAGCCAACGATTGGTTAGCCGTTGGGTCCAGATATTGGACGGAGTGCGCAGCTCCCATCTCCGACCAAATTCCCTCCCCTATGCTGAAGTCCGGGAGGAAAAAGCGGAGGCGAGCATCCACCAAAGGCGAAAGTGCAAAAGTTGAATCCAATCCCGCCGCGCGCATTCGGTCATCGATATTTAATTCCATGGCAACTTGCAAGTTGAGCGCCGAATGCGCCTGCCATGGCCTGCCGCCTAAATGGCGGAGGCGCCGAACGGCTCTCAGGCCCGGTACTAGCAATGGCTTGAGTACCTGTCTTTTTAGCATTTGCCATGGGCTTGGGTCGGCCTGAAGAAACAGACGCATTGCCATTTGAGGGTGGCCTTGAAGAAGCGCCAGGAGCGCCGAGCCGTTCCCCCGCCAAGAAACCGTAGCATTGCCCATTTGCGCATTCAGAATGACACCGGCGCCGGCTCTTACAGCGGCCTCAGTCAGGCCCTGGATCCAATAGTGATTGTTGGGCGCATTGCTTGGGCCGTCGTGTACGTCAAGAAGGTGCTCGATCCCTTGAAGAACCCCATATTCCGCTGCATAAACGGGGAGATGACAGACATTTTCCCCGGCCAATGTGGCCGTAGAGTGCGCGAGGTCCCATTCGTTGCCTATCCTTTCTGGCCCTGCCCCATCCGGAGGCAGGCAGGGCACAGACGTATAAGCTGTCAGACTACGGTGTTGGTTGGCCAGCATTTTTGCCGCAAGCGTAACCACGGAGCCTGAATCCCGGCCGCCAGAGAGCGTAGCCGCGACGGGTTTCCTGGTTCGGAGGCAACTGCTGACAGCACGTGTATAGCATTCCAGAAAAGCCTCTTCGTACTCCTCATCCCGCCGAAGTGAAAGGAGTTGGCGTCCTTCCGGAGACCAATGGCGCCAGTTGCGCGTGCGGCCCTCGGAATCGATTGCGAGCGCGTGAGCCGATACCACGCGCCTGAAGCCCTCGTAGGCGGTCAACTCCGCATCGTGCTGCCATGCAACCAGCACTTCGGCAAGACGGAGGCGATCCGGACGCTTCACGACGCCAGGCAGAGCGAGTAGCGCTTTGAGGCTGGATGCAAAGGCAACGAAGCCTCTTCCTTCATAGAAATAGAGGTTGGCGTTTCCGCAGGCGTCACGGGCCAGGAGGAGGCGCCTCTCTCGGGCGTCCCAGGCAGCCAGCGCCCAATCTCCTTCAAGGTGTGAGCAGAGTTCCTCGCCCCACCGATCGAAAGCCAAGCTCACCAAATGTCCGTCTGACAACCTGGGAGCTTCCAATGAGGACACCTGAAAGGTTTCAAGAAGTGCCGCCCGGTTATCCAGGCGCGCAACACTCACGACGGGGCCGCGAATTCCGGATACAGGCTGATTCTCAAATGCATCTTCCGGGTTGACGTCATGCAGAAGATGACCCAACCCAATCGACCCACTGATTTTGCAGCTCCCACCATCGGGGCCGTAGTAGGCCATGGCCACCCGCATTTCTTCCAGCCATTGGGGGGCCACCGGGGCTCCGTCGTAGCGATAGATGCCGTAGATACCGCTCAAGGACGTCTCCGCGCAAAAGTCGTGAACGTCTGGAATTGCCGTTGTCCGGGATCACCAGTAACGATCAAGGAACCCACGCGCAGCCACGCATGCGCATCGAATCCTACCGTCTCTCCCCGTCGCGCTCCAAAACTCATAGTCCCCTCCACGCTGCGCCGGCGCAACATGCCCATAGCCGCCAGAGCCTGCACGAGGCAGCGCCCGTCCCAAGGTACCCGCCGCGCCAGCGTGGCCACCGCCCAGCCTACCTCGCGCGCAATATCGTTCTTTTTAACGTCCACCGCATATGGACTCTCCGCACCGGGCGTTCCCATCCAAGCTGCGATCCGCCGGAAAGGAAAGCAGGCAATGGCAGCCCTCGCCAAAGCGAGAGCAACGAGGGCTTCCCACAAGAGTCTCCTTCTGCAACGTGGCAAGCGTGCAAAGCGAAGCAGATCATTCGACACTTATGAGACCTTCCCGTTCCATTTGATCCAGAAACCTCCCCACGTCCGCAACACAGGTCTCAGGCGACACATGGTAACTCTGGAGTAGCCGCTCCACTAGGGCGGAAAAGGTCAAGGGAACCTCCAAAATCTCCCATATTGCTCGTGCGGGCCCGGCAAGGCCGTAATATGCTCCCGCTTCGATGCTCATCAAGATCGTCTCCTGGTCAAGGTCAGTGGAGAAAAGGTTCTCGGCTCTGGAAAGCTTGTTTTCGGGGCGGAATTGGCGCATCTAGATTCTCTCCTCGGAGATGATTGGCGTAAAACGGGCCGACCAAACAGTCTCCAGGAAGCCTGCCAGCCCTTTAACATCTTCCGGAACCCGCTGCCGGGTCACGGCGGCAATGGTGGCTTTTTGGGCGACCAATCCAGCCATCCGCATCAGTTCGCGCTGGGTTTCCTGCCCCTTGAGGAACTGGGGACGATAAAGATTCTCCAGAAGGCGTTGCACCCGGTCAAGACCCCTTAATGTCTGGAAAGCTGGAAGTGCTTCGGACCTAGTGTTGCTTGGATCTTGGTCGCGTAAGACATGGATGGCCCTGAGCAACACAGGGCGAGGACAGTAACGGTCTCCCAGGGGGACCACAAACTTGTCCACGTCAAACCGAGCAATCTGCGGGGCCCCCATCCGTTCAAATGCATCCGCACAAAGTCGAAACTGGGCAAGAGCCGGAAGAATCTGCAGGCCATCCGGAGCTTGGGCTACGGCGCAAACGTCATCACTCAATAGGCGGTATCCCTTGCGATGAAACTCGGCAACCAGCGTGGATTTGCCCGCGCCTTGAGCACCGACAAAGACCATCGCTCCCCAAGGGGTCTCAATCGCGCTCCCATGCAGGGGGAACAAACCTCGCTGATAGAGCAAGGCGCCGAATACTGATCCAAGTAGATACAAACGGATCTTTTCGACCGGAACTTCTGGATACGGTTCAATAAATATTCGACAACCCTCCTCAACGCGATAGAGGGCTACGCCCGGGATCGTCAAGCGAAAGTTCCCGGTTTGAACTTCATAGAGGTTATTCCCAACGGTTCTTGCGGACTCAGGTGACGGAGGCATCAAATGGATCGTTACATCCGGTTTCTCGATTCCAGCAGGATTGGGCAAAAATTCAGGACAATCAAAATCCGCAAGAATGGCAAGACCATAGGCCCAGTATGCGCTTGAAGGCATTTTCAACCTCAGGAAGTGCAAAACCCAGACTGCCTCCAACCCCTCAACTTCATGGCAGGATTCAAGACATTTGAAAATCGAAAAACACTCAAGTCGTCTGTAAGGTGAATTCTAGATTATCTCACGGTCTTCCCGGGATGCCCCACGTCGCGCAAAGCACCATTCGCCTGACGCCATTGCGAGGCTTCACCTATTCGGGTCGATCGTTCCTTACCTGAGCGATCCCACCGGAGTTCTCTGGCACATCACGGATTCGCGCAAGCCGTAGGGTTTCGGAGCCGCGGTTTATGGCCCTCAATCACCCCACCTTAGTGCGTGTGCTCGTCAGCCGGCGCTGGCGTTCCGTCTGACCAAGTGCTAACCAGGACCATGAAAATCGTCGCCCTTTCTTCTGGGAAATTCGCCGCCATCACCGGCGAGCCAGGCAGATCTGCTCCCCAGCTTTTGGCCGCATCGCCCGACACAAAAAACATCAGGTGCGGATGCCAGCTCTTCGGACCGTCGCCTAAGTACTGCTGCTTTGACAGCATGTAGCACATCGCGCCCGGCTCCAGCGCCGGCAGTTCCTTCTTATCGAGTGCCGCTCCGGTCTCTTCGACAATTTGCTTCTTCGATTTTCCCGCAAGAACCAGTTTTGTCCTCATCAGATAAATGGGCTCAAAACTCCTTGCCGCCGGCGGATTGAGGCAAAGAGGGCCTCGGAGCCTGGGATTCCAGAAGTCCCGATAATCTGTTGCCGCGGCCCATCCTCGCTCCACGATGCAGAGAAAACCATTTGTGCCTTTCACCGCGGTCGTGTATCCCTGCGGTCCAAGCACCATCACTTCGGCGTTGTCTGAAATCGAGGCCGGCGCCGCACTACGGGCAAGCGCAATCTCTGCATCTCGATCCATCAAATACTGGGCGAGCGGCGCCATTGCCGGATATGGCTCTTTATTGCTCTGAGCTCCTGCCTGGCTCAGGGTCGCCAGCATCAGTACTAACCCCAAGCTCTTGAACGGAACTTGCTTTACCGATTTATGCATTCGTCATCTCCCTCCACAGTGATTTGAGTAGTAAGCCAATCGCATCTAGCTTGCCGTGATACCCAGCCGCTCCATCCACTCCGCCAACTCGCGCTCGCCGCTCGTACCCGCGGCCTGTGTTGCGCGCACGTTCACCCGCTCCTGTTCCTTGCGGTTCTGGCTCAGCTTGAACTTGCCCTCGATCCGCTCGATCGGAATCCTGAACCCCATGATCCCGGCGAGCATGGTTCGCCGGAAACTCTCCGGCAATCCCCGCCATTGTTCCGCATAGCGCGGCTCATGCTTCGCAATTAGTCCAGCTACCAGCGCTTCTTTACCGGCTTCATCCTCAACCAGCGTCAGCTTCCCGTACGCGTGTACTGCGATGTAGTTCCAGGTTGGCACCGAAAGCTCTTCAACATAATTAGCGGGCGAAACGTAACTGTGCGGACCGGGAAACACCACCAGCGCCTCGCGCTCGGCCAGCGCCTGCCAATGGTTGTTGGCCCGCGCAAAATGCCCTTCGATTATCCCGTGCGGTCCCTCGTCTTTCACCACCAGCGGCAGATGCGTCGCCGCCGGCGCTCCGTCCGCGCCGCCCCCGCCAAACAGAATCGCGAAGGAGTACCGTTGCATCGCCTCGAGCAGAATCGCGCGATCGGTCAACTGATTGAATTTTGGTGCGTACACACAAACCCCTGAAGCGGGCCGCCCCTTGTGCCTCGCTTCACTCTTTCACTTCTTCACTGCTCAACTGCGTCTCTGATCCCTTCTGACCCCTGATCTCTGTTCTTCACGCCGCCATCGCCTGCGCCAACCTGCGCACGGTGAGCACCGTAATATCGTCTTCCTGCCCGAACTCCCTAGCCGCCTCTGCCAGGTAAAACGCCGTCTGGTTGCTCAGATTCCTCACCCTGTCGAAGCCGAACAGCTCGCCCGATTTGCGCGCTTCAACCACGCCGTCTGAGAGCATCAACAGCCGGTCGCCGGGGTGCAGGTAGAGTTTCACCTCTTCGTATTGCACGTCCGGCAGCACGCCCAGCGGCAGCCCTCCGGGCATATCTATCTCCTGGCTGTTCAGATAGGGCGGCAGATGGCCTGCACTGGCCAGCACCAGCTCGCCATTTGCGCCAAACCACACTGCCTGGCACGTGGTAAAGCCGTCGGTTCCCACCAGCACGCCGTTCAGGCCCTCCAGAATCTTTGCCGGACTATGCTCTGCGGTCCTGCGAAGCGCGCCCATCAGCAGCGAAACGTTCATTGCTGCCTTCAAGCCTTTTCCCGCCACATCGCCAATCACTGCCAGCATCGCTCCGCCACCCAGCATCTGCACGTGGAAGAAGTCCCCGCCTACTTCGTTGGCCGGCGTATAAACTGAGTCCACTTCAAACCCGGGCGTCACCGGTTTCTCAACCGGAATCAACAGCTCCTGCACGCTCCGCGCGGCTGCCAGCTCGCTCGAGGCGCGTTCCTGGTCGCGATGAATGCGCAGGAACCGGAAGAAGATGATCAGCACGATTGCCAGGATTCCTGTAAAGTCCGCAACTGACGTGAAATGGAACGGAATCGGTCCCGCAAACAGGGTCAATGGCTGACTTCCGCTTGTACCGTGCAATTCGTCCATGCTGGCCGAATACACCGGCTGAATAATTCCCACCCCGGTAAGCACCAGCGGAATCAGCAGCATTCCTGCCTCAAAGTTGCGCCGGATCGTAGCTGCAATCAAGGTGATGAAGACGAAAAGTCCCCAACCCAGCATCCAGGCGAAAGTGGCCAGGATTGTAATGGCCAGAATGATGGCAACTACCGTGTGGTGTTCGACCGCCAGCAGCAGTGGCCCCACGCACGCCAATATCGGCGCCGTGTAGCGCAGCCAACGGATATACCAGCGCCGCTGCAGAGCGAGAAATGCGATCAGGAACTCAAAGAACAGATACGCCGAGATCAACACCAGCTGCATCATCAGCGCGCTGTACCACAGGCTGTCGAGCCGCGCAGAGTTACCCGCGTACTCGATAAAATTGATCGGCGCCTGAACCAGCTCGTGCAGCGCCAGCCATAGATACTCCGTGTGACCCTTCTGCGCAAAATAAAGCGCCATCAGGAAGACGCCCAGAACAATCAGCAGAACTGAGTACACCAGCCTCGGAATGCGCTCAAACAAGTTCTTGTCCTGCCATACGCTCAGGCTGGCTGCAAGATCGTCGTGCCTGCCCAGGATGAACGTTCTATGCGCAAAGAAGTTGGTGTAGGCCCATGGCCCAAACGGAACAAAAAGGGTCCTTAATGCGAGAGTCACCTCGGTTGTGTCCGGCCCCAGATCCAGGTTGTAGATTCTCGAAATCTGCTGGTACCTGCCGGTCATGTCGCCGTGCGGGCCTTCCGGAGGCACCAGCTTGCCGTTAACAAACACATCGGCGTTGATGTTCGTGGTCATTGCCGCCATTCCCATCGTCTGCGAAACCGGCAACTGCATCATGAGCGCCAGCGGGCCGTGGTTGGGCGGCAGTTTCACGTGAATCCGGTACCAGGAATACTTCGTCCCCGGCGCCAGCGTCTCTTCCTCGTCCACATCATTGTCGTTCACTTCGACGTGAACGCCCTGGCGCGACTGCGTTACCTCAACCCCCGAGAGCTTCGCCATCGACGGTTGCGCATCGCGCAGCGCCCATCCGGAATCGTCGAAGTTTGCCTTTGCCGCATTCGGATCGGCGGTAACTCCGATCAACCAGGCCTTGTCGAGATTGACGGGTGAGCCGAGACCAGTAGCATCGAACCGCTCCGGGGGCCCGGCCGGCACCGCTTTCTCAGGGGCCTTCACGTGGGGATGCGCGGCAGGGGGCGTGGGCGAGGGCGGCAGGGAACCGGTCTGCGCAACAAGCAGTCCCGCCCCACAAATCATCACCGCCAGCGTCAGACCTGTTCGCCACATGGGTCTCCTCCGGTTTCTGTGCTCTCAACTATAGTAGATCGAAGCGCGAAGTCACCCGCGCCTGAGTTGAAACCGGCTTTGAAGCGGTGCGCCCCTCTGATTCTCCCTTTTTATTCCTCGTCATTCGTTACCATACGGGCCCATACTAACGTCTAAGGTGGCAGAGCGGAGCGGAGTCTTTCGGCGGGCTCCGCCGCTGGTGGCCAGTCTCGAGAGCAAACGACAGCTCGTCGGGGCTTCCCGGAGGTGAGGTCATGAGGTCAATTCGCATTGGGTCGGAGATTGCGCTGGCAGCCGTAGTGGCTCTGGCGTTTGCCACGGCAGCCTGGGCACAGTCCGGTACTGACCCCACGAGCACGCCACAAAGCCAGCCGCAAAATCAGACTTCGACGCAGACGTCCACCCCGACAAGCACTTCCGCGCCTGCGGCTCAAACCACTACGCAGACAACTTCCGCAACGGCGCAGCCCGCCCCGGGCACAATCCCCGTCGGCGGCGACCAGCCTGCGCCTCCGGTTCAGAACTCAGCGTCAGCAACCGACCAGCCAACCGCTGCGCCTCAACCCTGCGGCACCGGTTCTTCGGAGAGCAAGGATCAGTCTTCGGCCAAGGCTCCCGCCCCCGGCACGACGCCCGTCGGCGGCGATTGCGCGCCCCCTCCACTCGACACCAAAAAGGACAAGGGCAAGTCCGGCGACGATAACGTCAAAGTCGATCCCGAAAAGGTCATCGAGCCCGGCAGCGAGATGGGGAGAATAAAGACGGGCAGCATCGAAGACGTGAATGCCGTGGGCAATCGCGACATCGGCGGCCGCGGCATCGGCAACTGGTACTCCACCGACACCGAAATCAAGATGGGCAAGATGTACTCCGAGGAGGTAGAAAAGAGCTCCCGCTTCATCACCGACCCGGTCATCGAGGAGTACGTGAACCGCATCGGACAGAACATCGTCAAAAACTCAGACTGCAAAGTTCCGTTCACTATCAAGGTCATCGACTCCGATGAGATCAACGCCTTCGCCCTTCCCGGCGGCTTCTTTTACGTCAACTCTGGCCTGATTCTCGCGGCCGACGAAGAGGCCGAGCTTGCCGGCGTCATGGCCCACGAGACTGCCCACGTCTGCGCCCACCACGCCGTTCGTCAAATGACCCGCGCCAACTATGCGCAGCTCGGCACTATCCCCCTCATCTTCATCGGTGGTTGGACCGGATACGGCATCTACGAGGCCGCCTCCATCGGCGTCCCCATCACATTTCTCAAGTTCTCCCGCGACTTCGAGGCCCAGGCCGACTACCTCGGCGTGCAATACATGTACCGCGCCGGGTACGATCCCCAGGCCTTTATCAGCTTCTTTGAGAAGATCCAGGCCCTCGAAAAACGCAAGCCGGGCATGGTGGCCAAGGCATTCGAAGATCACCCGCAGACCCCCGACCGCATTCTCCACACCCAGGAGGAGATCGCCCATATTCTCCCCGCCAAGGACGAATACATGGTCACCACCTCGGAGTTCGAGGACGTGAAGGCGCGTCTGGCCCGGATCGAAAACAAGCGCCGTCTGACTGATACAAAAGGGGTTACGCGTCCATCGCTGCGGCGCGCCAGCGCCCCGGGCGACGACTCGGGCAACAGCCAGGCCGGCGACTCCTCGGGCAGCAGCAACGGCAACGACCAGCCCACGCTCCACCGCCGCGACGACCAGAACTGACGCGTCAGCACAGGAACTGTGCACAGCCGTGCAGAAACTGTACGGATTCTGCACGCCTGTGAAGGACGATCAGCGCGCCAAATTATTGATTCTGTTGGAGCAGCTCGCAGCGGTACAGTTTCTGCGGGGATTTTGGAAAAAACGGGGCATCGAGAAACGCGAAGCTGGAATGGGCGATTCGATTTGCCTGGTTGCCGCCGCGGATGTAGCATTCATCGTCCTGTCCAAACCTCTTTTCTCTATCATGCGCCGTCAGAGCGAAATTACCTGCAAACCGTCCAGGCGTGATTCGCGTGCTTGATTCGCTATGCGCGGGTTATATTTGTTGCCCTCTGGCTGTCGTTCCGCACCATCTGCTCCAACAGCCCACCATCTTGGGCCCGATCCTCAAACCGCCCCAACCCGCAGGGCTTGAGCCCATCACCCACCCATCACCCTGCCTCTCGGCAGAACTCCAAATCCCATGAATTTCCTGTAACTTCCTGAAATTCCTTGAACTGACAGGTGAAACCGCGTTATATACAAAGCTACCGGTAAATGCGCCGGAATACTTTTCCACAAGAGGAGGCATCGATGCGCAACGCCGCAGCCCGCTCCAACTTGCTTGTCCCTGAACTGCGCGAGGTCATGGACATCCGCCAAGCCTCCGACTACCTTGGCATCTCGCCCGACACCCTCTACAAGTACGCCTCTGACGGCTTTGTGCCTGCATTCAAGCTGGGCAATCGCTGGCGCTTCAAGCGCTCGCGCCTCGACGAGTGGATGGACCGCCAGTCCGATCTGCAATCTTCCTCCACGACAGCCGAGATTGAAGCCGGCAAGAAGAAGCCCGTCCAGCCAGCGGTGTAGCAGTAGGTGTCAGGGATCAGGTGTCAGGGGTCAGGGAACACAAACGCGGATGCGTGCATCCGCGTTTGTGTTTTCGAAGAGACGGCTGATGAGTTTGACGGCCTCCGTCGGCCTATACTCCCACCATGGGCGGCTTCTTCCTTGACAATCTCATCAGTTCGATCGTTAAAAAGGTCCGCGCGAGTTCGCGGGTATCAACAGCAGAAGAATGGCTGATCGCTGAGGGCAGGATTTCGAAGGTCAGTTTCAGCAGACGGGGCACATCAAGCGTTGCCCACTTGCTCTTCGACTACGAAGTTGGCGGGGAGACGCACTATGGCTCCGCCCAGTGTTTCCGATCTCGTCAGAGAAGGAAGGCACTGCCCAGGAATCGATTGAGTCCCTGGGACTGCTGCGCGTCCGATACAATTCCGCTGATCCGCTTGAGAGCCAGCTGCTCAATGAGACAATCCGAAGCTGCGTCTTGAGATCAGTCACGAGTCTTAATAGCTGGACGGGACGCCAAGAACAACTGCGGATCTTTCGACTGCGTCCGCCGCGGCGGACTTCGCTCAAGATGACAATTCATTTGTGATGCGATCCTGAGAGACAGGACGCTAGCACTGCTAACTCCGCTTCTCTGCCTCACCACCCCAGCCACAGAATCGGCGTCAATCCAGCAAGCGCGAGCGTAACAAGCATCACCAGGCTCGGCCTACCCGTCTCGCGTCCGCCCAGGCTGTAGGCGTAGATTCCCTTTACCACGTTGTTGCTCGCGGCGGCAATCAGAATTGCCACAGCCGCAACCTTGGCCGGCGTCACCGTTCCCGCGGCCTGCGTGAGGCCCATGATGAACGGATCGACATCGGTTACTCCCATAATGGCGGCCAACGTGTCGATGCCGGCCTGGCCCAGGTACTTGACCGCGAGTTGCGTAGCGACCAGCATGGCCAGGAACAGCAGCGCAAAAAGAAACGCCGTGGTCAGCTCGAGCGGATTCTTGAGTTCCGGTTTCTGTTGTGCGGCCGGGGCGCTTTTGTCGGCGCGGCGCGACCACAGCCACCCTGCCGCGACAGCCGCCACGGCAATCACCAAAAACGGCACAAGCAGCAGGGCCATCAGTTGCCGGTTGAACAGCGCCAGCAGGATTGCGAGCCGCAGGTACATTACGCCCGAGGCCATCAGGATTCCGCCCGAAAACAGGTGCGGCTGACCTGCGGCCTTGCCTTGTTTTGCCAGCACCACAGTGGTCACGGTCGACGAGTATGCGCCGCCCAGCAGCGCCGCCAGCACGATTCCACCCTTGCCCTTGGCGAGTTTTTGCAGCACGTAGCTGGCGTAGGAGATGGCGCTGATGGCGACCACCACCAGCCAGGTCTTGAAGGGATTGATGTGGAAGGCCCCGAACTCCTGGTTGGGCAACACCGGCAGAATGACTGCGGACAAGAACAGGAACTTTGCGAAGGTGAGAATCTCTCGCGTGTCGATGCGCGTGGCCAGC
>Ga0326727_10019109_pt1 | contig 13860 bp, 10 predicted proteins | sample MB2enrmetagenome_FD_207643 | JGI IMG/M metagenome (GOLD analysis project Ga0326727, IMG submission 207643) | Lab enriched peat soil microbial communities from McLean, Ithaca, NY, United States - MB29MY | ecosystem: Environmental > Terrestrial > Soil > Wetlands > Peat | place: USA: New York... | reverse complement strand
GAAAAGGCACGCGGTAGCGCGACGTGAATTGCAGGTCGGAGAGCCCGCCGACGATTTCCTCAGTGAGATCCGCCGTGTCGTGATATCTCTCGGCAAAGACGGCTGCAAGGCGCATGAATCCCTCGCGGCGGGCCGCGGCGACATTCTCGGGAGCCCCGTCGGCACGAAAGAATTGCGTCTCGTCGTATTCGTAAAAAGGCACGATGGATGCGAAGCGACGCGCCATGCGGGAGTGGCCGGCGAGCGAGCGATGCTTCGCACGCGACAGTTGCAGCCGTACATAGAGCTTCGGCAGCACGACCGCCGCCGCGCACGCGCCCGCCACATAAAAGAGAATCGATTTGATCACTATATTCCTCAACCTAGACTCTATTTCAGTTGAATGACATTAAGATGACCACGCGCTCGTTGATCGACCGAATCTTCCAGCAAGAGGACGTGAATTTCCTCCTGACCAACCGCATTCCGCGGCGTTCGCTCACTTTGTTCGTGGGGTGGTTGAGCCGGATTGAAAATCGGTGGGTATGCGCTGCCTGTATCGCGCTGTGGCGTCAGTTCTCGGATCTCGACTTGAGCGATGCGAAGCTTAAGCAGTTCAACAGCCTCCGCGACTGCTTCACCCGCGAGCTGAAAGACGGCGCGCGACCGATCGACGCTCACCCCTCGGTATTGGCAAGTCCTTGCGATGCGTTGGTTGGCGCCTGCGGGAATGTTGTGGAGGGCCGAGCGCTCCAGGCCAAGGGCTTTCCGTATTCGTTGCTCGACCTCTTGGGCGATCCGGATCTCGTGCGCTACTATCGCGACGGCCAATACGCGACGTTGCGGCTGACCTCGAGCATGTATCACCGCTTCCATGCCCCTTACGATTGTCGCGTGGAACAGGTCACCTACATTTCAGGGGATACCTGGAATGTAAATCCCATTGCGCTGCGCCGGGTCGAAAACCTCTTTTGCAAGAACGAACGCGCCGTCATTCGCTGCCGGTTACCCGCAGGCTCCCTGCTGACGCTGGTACCCGTGGCCGCGATCTTGGTTGCGAGCATTCGGCTCCGCTTCCTCGATGTGCAATTACACCTGCGATATCGTGGCCCAAACGTCATTCCGTGTGACGTGCCCATCGCCAAAGGCGAAGAAATGGGATGGTTCGAGCATGGATCGACCATCATCGTCTTCGCGCCGCATGGCGTCGCCTTGAGCCCGAAAATCCGCGAGGGTGAGCGTATCCATATGGGGCAAGCGTTGATGCAGCTTGCTCCGGCTCAAGAAACCCGCAGGCTATAGCGGTCGGCGATGGCGTGTCAGCGTGGCCGCGATGGATGCCAGCACCGCCATGCGAACGGCGACGCCATTGTTGACCTGTTCGCGGATGACGGAGCGCGGGCCGTCGGCGACTTCGGATGAGATTTCGACGCCGCGATTCATCGGGCCTGGATGCATGACGAGGACGCTGGGCGAAGCAAGCTTCAAGCGTTTGGCATCCAAACCGAAATCGCGAAAGTACGCGGCATCGTCGAGCGCAGCGCTTTGCGCCATACGCTCCCTTTGAATGCGCAACATGATCACCACATCCGCGCCGGCAATGCCGTCTTCGATCCGCGTGAAGCGTTGGGCGCCGCGAAATTCAATTTCCGCGGGTAAGAGCGCTTCCGGTGCTACGAGGCGCACATCGGCCGCGCCCAACGTCATGAGGGCGTGCGCCGTCGAGCGAGCGACGCGAGAATGCTTGATGTCGCCAACGATCGCGATCTTCAGGCCCGCGAAGCGGCGTTTGTGGGTGCGTATGGTCAGTGCGTCGAGCAACCCTTGGGTGGGGTGCGATACGTGCGCCTCGCCGGCACTGATGACCGCTACGTGCGGTGCAACGTGGTCGATCAGGAACTCGGGCATTCCCGCTTCGGAATCGCGAATGACGAATATGTCCGTGTTCATTGCTTCGAGCGTATAAATCGTATCCAGCATGGTCTCGCCCTTGGCGCGGGAGCTTCCATGCTGATCGAGATTGAGGACATGCGCGCCCAGTCGGCGACTGGCAAGATCGAAGGACGCGCGGGTGCGAGTGCTCGGTTCGAAAAACAGATTGGCGACCGTGACGCCAGCGAGTTCGCGTCCCTCATAGGCGGGTTGCCCAGGAAGGCGGCGGTAGCTCTCGGCGCGGTCGAGGATCGCGACCAAGTCGTCGCGGGTCAGGCCATCGAGCGTAATGAGGTGGCGCAGGCCCCCGGCGCTATCTTGTTGTGAACGCACAGGCTCCCGGCCTCATGTTGATTCGACAAACCAGCGTTCCAAGATCACGCAAGCCGCCGCAGCATCCACGTCAGCCTTCGCTAGCCGGCGTTTGCGTAGGCCGGTCTCCCGCTCCGACTTGAGGCGGGCTTCGGCCTCGAGCGACGAATAACGTTCATCGATCAGACGTACGGGCAATGAGTAGCGCCTGGCCAATTCGTCGGCAAAACCGCGGGCCGCCTCACTCATTCGGCTCTCGGAACCGTCCACATTATACGGGAGCCCGACCACCAGCAGGGCGGGCTGCCAGTCGCGCAACAGGGAATTAAGGATATCCCAACGCGGCCCCGCCGCGCTGTTCGCGATCCCGGCAAGCGGACTCGCGGTGCGGCTCAGCGTGTCGCCGCAGGCGACACCAATTCGCCGGCGCCCGAAATCCAATGCCAGCACTAGTTGCGGAGAAGGCTTGCCGGGGCCGGGCGCGGCCGGCTGAGGCGCGGCCGGCTGAGGCGCGGCCGGCTGACTCATGGGCGGCTGAGGTAGGGATGCGTCAGGAATGGCCTGCTCAGGCATTGCCGCTGATAGGACTGATACGAGACAGTTCAACGCCCAACAGGCGACCGGCGGCATGCCAGCGGTATTCGAACGGCAGGTCGAAAATGATGCCGGCTTCCACCGGGGCCGAGAGCCAGGCGTTTGCCCGGATCTCATCTTCCAATTGGCCGCCGCCCCAGCCCGCGTAACCCAAGGCGACGACTGCCTCCTCGGGGCCCTGGCCGCGGGCCATTGCCGCCAAGATGTCCCGCGAAGTGGTGACGTGAATGGTGTCGGAGACCTTCATCGTCGAGTCCCATTCCCCGCCGGCTCGATGCACGACGAAGCCGCGATCCGTTTGCATGGGGCCTCCGCGGAGCACTTGGCGTTCGCTCATGGGTCCCACCTTGAGTTCGATTTCGAGTTGTTCGAATATGTCGCCCATGCGCATCGGCAGCGGCTTGTTGAGGATCAGCCCGAGCGCGCCCTGCGCGTTGTGTTCGCATACCAGGGCAACGGTTTGTGCGAAATTGGGATCCCCCATCGCGGGCATGGCGATCAGCAACTGGTTCGTCAGATAACCCGAATCGCTCATAGGGTGCCCACCAAGGAAAGGGAGACGCTACGGGGTGCCGTCGGGGGCGCTTGGTTCGGCGTAAAACACGCTTGAGCCTTGCGCCGCACCGCCGAGAAACTGCCATTCGTACGCGATCCGTATCTGGTCGTGCTTCGCATTCAAAGCACTCGGAAACGGATCGTAGGGCGCGGCCAATTTCAGGATGCGCATGGCGGCCTCATCGATTTCGGCATGGCCGCTGCTGCGGCGAACAACGGTCTGCAATAGCTTGCCGTCGGCGCCGATCGTCACCTCGATCACCGGCGTGCCGGAAAGTTTACGTCGTCGCGCCACGTCCGGAAAATTCATGGTACCCACACGCTCGATCTTACGCCGCCAGCCATCGAGATAAACCGCAACGTCGGATTCGCGCGTGTCCGCCACGATCCACAGCTGATGTTTCGGCTCGCCGCGCATACGCAGTTCGATCCCATCATCGTTGGGGGTCAAACCGAGATCCGGCCTCTTCTCGAGCAATTCCGACATCTGGGACGCTTCCTGGGTGGCGGTAGGGCCGGCAAAATACAATATCTTTACAGCCGGCGCGTGCGTGGCCACCAGGTCTTCATCCCCCGATTCCGGGCCGGCTTGCAAAGAAGCAAGACCCTCGCTGCCTGGACTTCCCAACCGGTCCAGCGGCGCCGGGGAGGACTTGGGTATCAAGGTCTGCTCGCCGTTTGCTGCGGTGCCCGAACCGAGCTGAGTGCGCTGCGCGACATACTTGGCGTGAGGGTTCTTCGGGGCCAGCGGAGCTTGATCATTGACGAGCACGACTTCGAGTGCCGGAGCGTCTGGACCACCGGCATCGTTGTTTGAGGAGCTGAAGGTGACCCCTAATATAACGATTCCATGGAAGACCGCCGCCACGAAGCACGTCGTCAGCATGCGGTCGTTGGCGGGCGGCAACCCGGTTTGCAGCAGATCGGAACTCACGCGGCGTCCAGGGTCCTCGAGATTGCGCTCACCAGCATTGCACCAATGTCGACACCATGTTTCTTGTTTAGTTCGCAGATGCCTGTCGGGCTGGTGACGTTGATTTCCGTGACATAGTCGCCGATCACGTCCAAGCCGACGAATATCATCCCGGCAGCCTTGAGTTTAGGCCCAATGATGGAGCACAGCCATCGGTCGCGATCGTTGAGCGGGCGGCTTTCGGCACGGGCCCCCGCCGCCAGATTACCGCGGTGGTCATCCTCATCGGGCATGCGTTGCAGCGCAAAGGGCACGGGCTCGCCGTCGACCAGGAGCACCCGGCAATCGCCCGCCGTTACGATCTGCGGCAGGTAGCGCTGCACGATGGCGTAGCGGGTGCCGTATTCCGTCAAGGTCTCGAACACGACATTGCGGTTCTTGTCGCTCTGTTCGAGTACGAAGATCGAGCGGCCGCCCATGCCATAAAGCGGCTTACACACGGCCTTGCCGTGTTCGCGCAGAAATTCGCTCATATCGTGCATATCGCGCGTGATGAGCGTCGGGGCGCAGCATTCCGGAAACCAAGCCGTGTATACCTTTTCGTTCATATCCCGTAGACCCTGCGGGCGATTGAAGACCAAGGCGCCTTGATCGCCGGCACGATCCAGGATGTAGGTGCTGTAAATGTACTCAGTGTCGAACGGCGGATCCTTACGCATGAGGATCACGTCGTAGTTGCCCAGTCTCTCAACTGAGGGTGCGCCGCGCGCGGACCAAACTCGCAGATCATCGAAAACCTTGAGCGGTGCCAGGTGGGCCCACGCCACTCCGTCTCGCAAGTAAAGATCCTTCTGTTCCGCATAGAACAGCTCCCAGCCACGCGCCTGCGCCGCCAGCAAGATCGCAAGCGTGCTGTCCTTTGCAGGCTTGATTGCTTCGATGGGGTCCATGACCACGACGAGACGGACTCGGGAAGACATGTAAGATCCTCTGGAGGGCTGAAAGATCGATTGGATGACTGCAGTCTAACGCACGCGGACGCGGCGGACCCGACCGTTGTGACGAACCGGCTCCGCCCGATTAAGGAAACTGTGAACCACACCACCGATGTTTACACGCTATTGCCTCGAAATGTCGACCCCGTACCGTGGCTTGCGCGCCGCGGATATGTTAAAAAGCCACTATATTCCAGCACCTACGAATGCGTGGCCTTTTAAGGGCAATTTCATGGAGAGCACGATCACTAACGGCAAACTGAGGCTCACGGGACTCAAGGTTCTCGTGATCGACGATAGCAAAACGATCCGGCGGACGGCTGAAACGCTGTTGACCAAGGAAGGCTGCGAGGTCTTTACGGCTGTCGACGGCTTCGATGCACTTTCCAAAATCGCCGATCATCAGCCCGATATCGTGTTCGTGGACATCATGATGCCGCGTCTGGATGGCTACCAGACCTGTTCGCTCATCAAGCACAATAAAGTGTTCAAGCAGATCCCGGTCATCATGCTGTCGAGCAAGGACGGCTTATTCGACCGGGCCCGGGGCCGCATCGTCGGGTCGGAGCATTACCTGACGAAACCGTTTACCAAAGATGAGCTGCTCGGCGCTATCGAAGCGCACGTCGGAAAATGACGGAGAATCCGCGAATGCCACTGATTCTAATTGTCGACGACTCACCCACCGAAGTCTTTGTCATGCAGAAGGCGCTCGAAAAGCACGGCTTCAAAACCGCGGCGGCCGAGAACGGCGAAGAGGGTGTTCGTAAAGCCAAGGCCATGAAGCCCGATTTGATCTTCATGGACATCGTCATGCCGGGCGTGAACGGCTATCAAGCGACCCGGATGCTCATCAACGATCCTGAAACGAGCCTGATTCCCATCATCATGGTGACCACCAAGGGCCAGGAAACGGATCGCGTTTGGGGTCTGCGCCAAGGAGCCGTGGACTATCTGGTCAAGCCGGTGTCGGCGCAGGCGTTGGTCGAGAAGGCACAGGCTGCACTTGCCACATGACCGGCACGATGCCCGGTACGGAGAGCTCTTTGCGCAGTCTGCGCGACCGTCCGTTTGAATTGCTGAAGGAACTCGAGAAGCGCAGCCGTAACCTCGCCGCCGGAAGCGCTCCGGAGACGGCCGCCGGTCAGGAATGGGTCGGAGTTGCGTTTAGAATGGGCGGGGAGACATTTCTCGTGGCTCGCGAGGAAACCCGGGAGGTTTTGGGTTATCCGGCCGTCGTAACCCGAATTCCGGGCGCCAAGAGTTGGGTCAAGGGGCTGGCTAACATTCGTGGGCAGCTTATGCCGATGCTGGACCTCAGGCAATTTCTGGGCAGCGGAGCCACGACGGCGGGACGGAATACGCGCATAGTGGTTGTGAATCACCGGGAAATTCCGGCGGGACTCATGGTCGATGAGGTGTTGGGATTCAGACGTTTTGCAGAGCCGGAGTTCAATGCCGAACCACCGCCGACGGTGATCCGTTGCGACAGTTATCTCGCGGGGGCCTTTCGGCGCGGCGGCGAGGTGTGGCCGGTGCTGAGTTTGAAGAGTTTGGTGGAGAGCCAGAGCTTTTTACAGGCCGCGAGCTGATCGAAAGCCGGAAGCACGGAATGACTACGCGCGACACTACAACATCGAAATCAGCTCTCTTGCCCGTCCTTCTGGCGCTTATCGTACTGTGCCTGGCCGGCGCTGCGGCGCTCACCCTCATGACGCATACCAGCCCGCCGCTCGCTGCCCCCAACGAACAATTGTCGTTCGTCGTGCAACGCATGCCGTTCGAAGCGCAAAACGCGTTGCGCGGTGAGACGAGCGCATTCGATGCCCTCGCCGCGAGCGCAGCCCGCATGAAGGGCCTGCGCGGCGCGCTGACGGATACCAAAACCGCCTCGAACCCTGCCTGGGACAAAGTTAGCGAGGCTGCGGCCACGGTCGCGGCAGCTCGAGCCGCGGTGGAAACGATTCGAGTTTCGAATCAAGAGGCGCGCGATGTCGCGCCTAAACTGCTTTCGGAGCTGGGCGACTTTGCGAGCGCCGTCGGCGTGCAGAAATTGGACGGCATGAGCCGCTATTTGGAACGGTTCGAACTCACCGTGCAACGGGTGCAGCAGGAGTTGAGCGGCTTGGGTTCGGGCGTCAGCGACGCCGCGCCCACCGCGCAGCACCTGGCGGACAGCTTGGAATTCCTGAATCAAGTGATGCGCGGCCTCTCGGGCGAGGAATCCGGTCTTGCGTTGTCCCGCGTGACCGGTACCGATGCGGAGCAGCGCCTGAAGACCGTGGTTCAGCGGAATCAGCAATTCGGCGCCATCGTACGCCAGTCCATCGGCGCCGCCGAACCGCTGTCAAAAGCACAAATTGCGGCGCGGACCCTGCCGGCTCTGACCGGCGGTCTCGCGTCGGCCATCGGCGAGACGGCACCCGCCCGGGACTCGGGCGGGAACTACAAGTCCTTGATCTTGATTCTGCTGGGGTTGGCGGCCGGATCGTTGGGAGCGCTCTCTTGGGTGGTCCTCAAGTCGATGAACGCGCGCAAGACTACCGAGCTTCGAGTTCGTGAGAATGAACGCAATCAGGAAGCCATCATGCGCCTGTTGGATGAGCTTTCCAGCTTGGCGGATGGTGACCTGACCGTACAGGCGACCGTGACCGAAGACATTACCGGTGCAATCGCCGATTCAATCAATTATGCGATCGAAGCATTGCGTGAACTCGTCACCACGATCAATGACAGCGCGATTCAGTTGGACAGCGCGGCCAAGCAAACTCAAGGTGCGGCGGCCCACATGGCGAAGGCGAGCGGAGCGCAGTCGCGGCAAATCTCGGCCGCCAGCGAATCAATGGAGGATATGGCCGCGTCGATCGAGGAAGTGTCCGGGAATTCCGAGCGCTGCGCCGACGTGGCCCGGCACTCGGTCGATATTGCCCACAAGGGTGGGGACGCCGTTCGCCGCACCATCGATGGTATGAACGCCATTCGCGAGACCATCCAGGAGACCAGCAAGCGAATCAAACGTCTCGGCGAGAGCTCGCAAGAGATCGGCAACATCGTCGAGCTCATCAACGACATTGCCGAGCAAACGAATATTCTCGCGCTGAATGCCTCGATTCAGGCGTCGATGGCGGGCGAGGCCGGACGCGGTTTTGCCGTGGTCGCAGATGAAGTACAGCGGCTGGCCGAACGTGCGGCCAACGCCACGAAGCAGATCGAGGTGTTGGTGCGTACCATCCAGACGGATACCAATGAAGCGGTGGTATCGATGGAACGCAGCACGACCGACGTCGTGGGGGGGGCATTGCTTGCGGAAAACGCGGGTGCCGCGCTCGAAGAGATCGAGCAGGTGTCGAATCAGATCGCGAGTTTGGTGCAAAACATCTCCGCCAGCGCTCGGCAACAAGCCGTCGCCTCGGGCAATATCTCCAAGAACATGCAAGTCGTGCGCGAAATCTCGTCGCAGACCGCCGAAGGCTCGACTGCGACGTCCACTTCCATCGCGAAGCTTGCGGCCTTGTCGGCGCAGTTGCGCAAATCGGTAGCCGGCTTTCGCTTGCCCGACTTCGGCGAGGGCACGACCTCGGTGGGGGCGTCGCCGCCGGTGACGTTGCCCCCGGCGCAAGATCCCGTGAAACTGGGTGACGCCGGAAGAATGCGCAAAGCGAGCGGCTTTCGCGCCTAACCGCGCGATTTTGAAAATTCCGGCATGACCGACATCAGCTCCCAAACCTTGCACATCGTCGCCAAAGAATTGACGGCGACCCTCAGCGAAGCACGCGCTGCGCTGGAAGCGTACGCGGAACGCTCGGATCAGACCGCCTTCCTCGAGAGGTGCGCGGACCAGTTGCACCTGGCCCATGGAGTCCTGCGACTGGTCGAGGTCTACGGTGCCGCGCTTCTTGCCGAGGAGATGGAGCACGTCACTCGGTATATCCATGCCGCCGGCAGTGACCAGAAGCGGCAAGTGGAGGGCCTTGATGCGCTGATGCGTGCGATGGTGCAGCTGCCGACGTATCTGGAACGCGTCTTGTCCGGCGGCCGCGATCTCGCGTTGGTGCTTCTGCCGCTGCTCAATGATTTGCGTTCGGTTCGCGGGAGCCCCCTCTTATCCGAGGGGACGCTGCTGCTTCTGAATCTCAAGTCCGACCAGCCGGCCCAACCGCAGCCGCCGCAAGGCGAACCGGTGATTTCGGTCGCACTATGGGCGAGGCGGCTGCGGCCCCGCTTTCAGATCGGATTGCTCGGCTATATTCGCGGCGAACGAGCCGTGCAAAATCTCGAAATTTTGGCGAAGATAGCCGAAAAACTCGAGCAGGTCGCGACCACACAGCCGGTTTTCCAGTTGTGGTGGGTGGTCGGTGCTCTCTTGGAGGCGCTGCGGACGAACGGACTCGAGGGCAGCGCCACGTTGAAGCGATTGCTGGGCCAGGCCGATCGGCAAATCAAGGCGCTCTACGAAGCGGGCGAGGCGCGCTATTGCGAAAACCCGCCCATCGATCTGCTCAACAACCTGCTGTACTACGTTGCTCGTGCGTCGACCGGCGGCGGCCGCATCGCCGCCGTGCGCGCGTCTTTCAAGCTCTCCGAGCTGCTGCCGGTCGATGATTCGATCGAGCAGGAGCGGGAAAGCCTGTCGGCTCCCAGCGTAAAATTGATGCGGACGGTTGCCGCCGCGATCAAAGAGGATCTTTCCAAGGTTAAGGACGTCTTTGATATTTTCGTACGACGGGGCGGCGGGCGCAGCGATGAACTCATCCCGCAACTCGATTTATTGAAGAAGATCAGCGATACGCTGGGAGTGTTGGGGCTCGGCGAGCTTCGGCAACGCGTTCAGCAAGAGGTTTCAGAGCTCTCCGAAATCGTGACTGAGGGCAAGACGCCGTCCGAAGCCGCGCTCATCAAAGTGGCCGGCGTGCTGTTGTCCGTGGAGGATAGCCTCGACGACCAGCTCGTTCGGCTGATCCTGCCTGCCGCGTCCCTGGCGTCCGATGTACCGCTCGATCAGGATCACGAATTCCGCCAGGTCAGCGAGGCGGTCCTGCGGGAATGCATCGTCAATCTGGCCCGCATCAAAGAAGCCGTGTCGGTCGCGGTACAAAAACCGTCTGATTTCCCGCCTCAAGGATTGGACAACGTGCCGCAGTTGCTGCGCGGTATCACTGCCGGCCTCTTGATGCTCGGCAAAGGGCGGGCGGTCGAATTGATGGACGCCGTCGGCGCCGAGGTGCGCAAGCTGATCGAGCCGGGCGCGCCTGTTCCGGACGCGCTACGTCTGGAGCGCATTGCCGATGCCATCGTGAGCATCGAGTACTACATGGAGACCCTGCAGAACGGCCGTAACGATCCTTGGTACATGTTGGACAACGCGGAAATGTGCATCAAGGCGTTGGCCGAGCAGGGACCGTCGCGGGTGCCCACTTTGGAAGTCCCGGGCGGCGATGACATCGCCAAGACGGTTAGGTTGAACCCTGACGTCACGGTGGCGATCGAGCCGCCGAAGGATGAGCAGATCGCGACCCATCCGCTGGTTTCGGCGGAGCGGCCGCCTGCTGTCGATCCGCAGTTCGTGGAATTGTTCATCGAAGAGGCCAAAGAGGAAATCGCGTCGATCCAGCAATGCTTCCCTCAGTGGGACCAAAATCCCATGGATTTGGATTCGCTCGGTGTCTTGCGCCGCAGCTTCCATACGCTGAAAGGCAGCGGTCGGATGGTCGGCGCGAGGTTGATCGCCGAATTCGGATGGGCGATTGAGAATTTGCTGAACCGCATCATCGATAAGACGCTGTCGCGTACGCCGGGCATGATGGTGCTGTTGCGCAGCGCGGTTGCGGCGCTGCCGCAACTCGTAGAGCAATTGGAAACCGGCAGGCAGAACTTGGTGCCGGTGAGCGACATCATGGCTGACGCATTTGCCTTCGCCGAGCGCCGCGACGCGAAATCGGCCGTAGCGAGCGCGTCGGAGGACCTTAGCACCTCCCAAGAATTACAGACTATCGAGACGCTTGTACCTTTTCCGCCCGGCGCTCCCGAGCCGTCTCTGGATGCGGCCCTGCCCCGGCCGCAAGCGGCTGTCGAACCGCTGGCCGCGGTTCCCGCTGCCGCGGCCAGCGACGCGGCGTCGAACATCCCCGCCGGCGAGAACCTACCCGCGGAGATTGCCGCCGCGGCGAGCGTGGAAGCACCCGCCGGCTTCGAGGCCGCTGCGGCCGACCTGGCGCCGGTCATGGATCCCTTGCTGCACGACATCTACAGCAAGGAGACGTCGAGCCACCTCGCGGAAATCCGCGACTACCTGCGCAAGAGAGCGGGCCAGCCGGCCCCGCATCATTTACCGGAATCCGTGTATCGCGCCATCCATACCTTGAGCGGCAGCTCCAAGATGGCTGAAGCTCGACATGGAATCCGCATTACCGAACCGCTCAACCAGGTCATGCGCAAGTTCTACGATAGCGGGCATGGGTTGACGGATGCCGGACTCGCGACCCTGGGAGATTCGGTTCGTGCCATCGACGATGTGGTCTCCCATATCAACGAGTCCACCGCGTTTTTCGTCGACCAGCCGTCGCTCCTGCATCGCCTGCGTGAGCTCGAAGCCGAAGTCGATGCTGAACTCGCACGGGCTTCCCGTGACGGCAGCTCGTCGGCGATCGTCCCAGAGTTGCCGGAGGGCACTCCGGCATTCGAGCACGCGACAGAGCACGTGGCCATCGAGCACGCAGCTGCCGCGCACACGGCCGCAGAGCCTGCGGTCGAAGAATTCGATCACGAAATCGCGAAGATCTACAGCGAAGAGGCCACGGAGTTGCTCGAGGCCGCCGAAGGTTCCCTGACAGCTTGGAATCGTGACCGCAAGGACAAGGAGCGGGTCGCGGAACTGCAGCGTCAATTGCATACCCTGAAAGGCGGGGCGCGCATGGCGGGGATCACCGCGATGGGGAATCTGAGCCATGAACTGGAGACTCTGGTCATCAACATCGACACCGGCGCGGTGCCGGCCGACGACCATGCGCACGCGGTAATGCAGGCTAGCCTCGACGAACTTGCGCGCATGCGCGACACGGTGAGCGCGGGCTCGCTGCCTGCCGCCGCGGTCGCGCTGCTCGCTCAAGTTCGTAATTTGGCGATGGGCGTCACCGAGAAGACACCGACGGCCCCCGGCGCACCCGCCACAGAGGCGTTGTCCGAGTCGCCGGCCGCCGTCGCGCAGCTCGAAGTAAGCGCGGCGGCGCCACCCAGTTCGGCGGCTGCTGCGCCCGCCGCGGATGTTTCGGGCGTCGCAGCTCTGGCCGTCGCCACTCCGGAGGTCGTGTCGCTGGGCGTCGACACGAGCCCGTCCGCCGAGCCACGGCAGACCGTGGCTCAACCGGCCGCGCCCGCACAATCCGTGCCGCCCGCCCTGAGCGAAGATTCCATTTCGAGTCTCGAAGTCAGCGCCGCGCCCGTACTGCCCGGCCGCGAGAATATTCCGGCGGAGCGCGTGGAAATGGCGCGGGTGGATGCCGAACTGCTGGACACGATGCTCAACAATGCCGGCGAGGTGAGTATCTTCCGTGCCCGCCTCGATCAGCAAGTGAACTCGATCGACTTCAACTTGGCGGAGTTGGCACGTACGGTCACCCGTCTCAAAGAGCAGCTGCGTGGATTGGAAATCGAGACCGAAGCACAGGTGCTCAATCGGCACCACGATGAAGCTCCGCGACGCAACGACTTCGATCCGCTGGAACTAGACCGCTATTCGGCGCTTCAGCAGTTTTCTCGCGCCCTGTCCGAAACTTCGGGGGACGTCGCGAGCATTCAAGGCCTGTTGGAAACGCTGACTCGCGAGGCGCAGAACCTGCTGACTCAGCAGGCGCGCGTCATCACTGAGTTGCAGAACAGCTTGATGCGTACCCGCATGGTGCCGTTCCAGCGCCACGTGCAGCGACTGACGCGTCTGGTGCGGCAAGCCGCCAACGACACCGGTAAGCGGGCTGAGTTGGTGGTTCAGGGTGCGTCGGCAGAACTGGACCGCCAGATGCTCGAACGCATGGTTGCGCCGCTGGAGCACATGCTGCGCAACGCCGTGGTACACGGCATCGAGCCCGCAGAACGCCGCGCGGCTTTGGCCAAGCCGGACGTGGGAAGAATCTCGGTCAGCCTGACGCGCGACGGGGCGGAAGTGGTGATCGTCGTCACCGACGACGGTAGCGGCATCAATGTGAAATTGATCCGCGAGAAGGCGGTGTCGCTCGGACTCATCGACCGGCACGCAAAACTCACCGACGAAGAGGCCATGCAGCTCATCCTGGAGCCCGGCTTCAGCACGGCGGGCCGCGTTACTCAGGCGGCCGGCCGCGGCGTGGGCATGGATGTAGTAGCCACTGAAGTCAAAAAGCTGGGCGGCGGCCTGTTCATCGAATCGACGGCGGGCAAGGGATCGCGTTTCACGATTCGCCTGCCGTTCACGCTCGCGATCAGCCAGGCGTTGATCGTGCGCGTTGCCGACGAGGTTTATGCATTGCCGCTGGCGACGGTTGAGGGCGTGGTGCGATTGCCGCGCAACATCGTCGCCCGGCATCTCGGCAGGGACGCACCGCTGTTCGA
>Ga0326727_10019108_pt1 | contig 13860 bp, 10 predicted proteins | sample MB2enrmetagenome_FD_207643 | JGI IMG/M metagenome (GOLD analysis project Ga0326727, IMG submission 207643) | Lab enriched peat soil microbial communities from McLean, Ithaca, NY, United States - MB29MY | ecosystem: Environmental > Terrestrial > Soil > Wetlands > Peat | place: USA: New York... | reverse complement strand
GGCGATTTCCTGGCCACCACCCTGCCCACGCTGTTTCAGGTGGGCGATGGCGAGCGCGGGCTGGAGCGGGCGCTGGACGGCCTTTGCCGCCGCGCTTCCCTGGCTATCAAGAGCGGTTACACGCTGCTGATTCTTTCCGACCGCGGGCTGGACGAGGAGTTTGCGCCCATCCCGTCGCTGCTGGCGCTCACCGCCGTGCACAATCATCTGGTGCGCGAGGAAACGCGCACGCAGGTGGCCCTGATTGTCGAGTCGGGCGAGCCGCGCGAGGTCATGCATTTCGCTCTGCTCATCGGATACGGCGCCAGCGCCGTCAATCCCTATCTGGCCTTTGAGACGCTGGAAGATCTCGCCGGCCGGGGCTTGCTGCCCGAAGGCATCACCGGCGAGAAGGCGACCAAGAACTTCGTCAAGTCGATCAATAAGGGCCTGCTGAAGACCTTCTCCAAGATGGGCATTTCGACCCTGCAAAGCTATCGTGGCGCACAGGTATTCGAGGCCATCGGACTCAATCATGCTCTGGTGCAGAAGTATTTCACCGGCACCGCATCGCGCCTGGAGGGGATCGGACTGGGCGTCCTGGCCCGTGAAGCGGAAATGAAGCACGAGCACGCCTTCCGCAAGGCCAGCGACAACGAAACTGAGCTGGCCATCGGCGGCAACTATGCCTACCGCGCCGGCGGCGAGTATCACCTGGTCAATCCGGACACCATCAGCAAGATGCAGCACGCGGTGCGCCAGTCCAGCTACGAGCGCTTCAAGGAATACGCCGCACTGGTGGACAACCAGAACACCCATCTTTGTACCCTGCGTGGATTGATGAAGATGAAGAAGTCCGCGCATCCGGTACCGCTGGATGAAGTCGAGCCCGCCTCCGTGATCGTGAAGCGTTTCACCACCGGCGCCATGTCGTTCGGCTCCATCAGCAAGGAGGCGCATGAAACGCTGGCCGTCGCCATGAATCGCATGGGCGGCCGGTCCAATACCGGCGAAGGCGGCGAGGACGAAGCCCGCTTCCAACCCCTGCCCAACGGCGATTCGCTCCGCAGCTCCATCAAGCAGGTGGCATCGGGACGCTTTGGCGTTACCGCGAATTATCTGGCCAACGCCGACGAGTTGCAGATCAAGATGGCGCAGGGCGCCAAGCCCGGCGAAGGCGGACAGTTGCCCGGCCACAAGGTCGATGCCGTCATCGCCCGCGTGCGGCACTCCATCCCCGGCGTGGGATTGATTTCGCCGCCGCCGCATCATGACATTTACTCGATCGAAGATCTGGCGCAACTCATTTACGACCTGAAGAACGCCAATCCGCAAGCCCGCGTTTCGGTGAAGCTGGTGGCGGAAGTGGGCGTCGGCACCGTGGCCGCGGGCGTTTCCAAGGCCCATGCCGATGTGGTGCTGATCAGCGGCGATAGCGGCGGCACCGGCGCTTCGCCTTTGAGTTCCGTCCGCCATGCCGGCGCGCCCTGGGAACTTGGCCTGGCCGAGACCCAGCAGGTGCTGGTGATGAACGATTTGCGCGGCCGCATCCGGGTACAGACCGACGGCAAGCTGCAAACCGGCCGCGACGTGGCCATTGCCGCGTTGCTGGGCGCCGAGGAGTATGGCTTTTCCACGATGCCGCTGATTGCGCTGGGTTGCGTGATGATGCGCAAGTGCCACCTCAATACTTGTCCCGTCGGCATTGCCACGCAGGACCCGGATTTGCGCAAGAAGTTTCAGGGCCAGCCGGAACACGTGATCAATTACTTCTTCTTCGTGGCCGAGCAGGTGCGGGAGCTGATGGCGGAGATGGGCTTCCGCAAGATGGACGAGATGATCGGCCGCAGCGAACTGCTGGAGATGCGCGAGGCCGTCGATCACTGGAAAGCGAAGGGGCTGGATTTCAGCTCCATTCTGCACCAGCCGCTGGTTCCCGAACGCGTGGCGCGCCGCTGCGTGCAAGCGCAGGACCACGGCCTGGAACAGGCGCTCGATTACCAGCTCATCAAACATGCCCAGCCCGCGCTCGAGCAGAAGACCCCGGTCCACGTGGATCTTGAAATCCGCAACGTCAATCGCACCGTGGGCACTATGTTGAGCGGCCAAGTGGCGAAGCGCTATGGCTCGGCGGGCCTGCCCGACGACACCATTCACTTCAAGTTCTCCGGCTCGGCCGGGCAGAGTTTCGGCGCTTTTCTGGCGAGCGGAATTACGCTGGAACTGGAAGGCGACTCCAACGATTACGTGGGCAAGGGCCTGTCGGGCGGGCGGGTGATCGTGTATCCTCCCCGCGCTTCCACCTTTGTGCCGGAAGAGAATATCCTGATCGGCAATACCTGTCTGTATGGCGCCACCAGTGGTGAAGGTTTCTTCAACGGAGTTGCCGGGGAGCGCTTTGCGGTGCGCAACTCCGGCGCCACCGCGGTGGTCGAAGGTCTGGGCGATCACGGTTGCGAATACATGACCAACGGTCTGGTGGTGGTGCTGGGCAAGACCGGCCGCAACTTCGCCGCGGGCATGAGCGGCGGAATCGCGTACGTCTTTGACGAGGACGGCGAATTTGCCCGCAAGCGCTGCAATCTGGCCGGAGTCGATCTGGAGCCGGTCATCGAGGACAAGGACGTGCAGATTCTGCGCGGCCTGATCCAGCGCCATGCGGAATTGACCGGCAGCCGGCGGGCCCGTTCGATTCTGGACGGCTGGGGCGAATCGCAGACGCGCTTCGTCAAGGTTTACCCGCACGAATATAAGCGCGTGCTGGGAATTCCGCGGGCCACGCACGCATTTGAACCGGCCCGCAGAACGGCGGACTCCGCCGCGGCCGCGGTGGCTAGTAGTTAGTAGCCAGGAGCCAGGGGCCGGGGCCCCTGGACACTAGCTGCAAACTGCCAGCTACCCGCAAAAGAACTTAAGAAACGGAGCAATGAGTGGTTACTAGGTAATTGCGGGGAAACGCGGTCCGGCGCCGGTTCCCTAGCGACTAACTACTAGCTACTAACTACTAACATGGGCAAAGTCACTGGCTTCAAGGAATATCAGCGGGAACTTCCCGCGCGCCGCCCACCGGCGGAACGCGTTAAAGACTGGTTTGAGATTTACCAGGAGTTTCCGGAAGAGAAGCTGCGTCTGCAGGGCGCGCGCTGCATGGATTGCGGCGTGCCGTTCTGCAATACCGGTTGTCCGCTGAACAACCTGATCCCCGATTGGAACGATCTGGTGTATCGCTCGCGCTGGCGGGATGCGCTGCGCCAGTTGCACGCGACCAATAATTTCCCCGAGTTCACCGGACGCATTTGCCCGGCGCCCTGCGAGGCCGCGTGCGTGCTCGGTATCAACGAGCCCGCAGTCACGATTCGCAACATCGAGAAGGAAATTGTGGATCGGGGATGGCGCGAAGGCTGGATTCTGCCGCAGGTTCCCCAGGTATTGACCGGCAAGCGGGTGGCCGTCATCGGTTCCGGGCCGGCCGGCCTGGCGGCGGCGCAGCAACTGGCGCGCGCCGGCCACAGCGTTACCGTATTTGAGAAGGCGGACCGCGCCGGCGGCCTGTTGCAGTACGGGATTCCGAATTTCAAGCTGGAAAAGCACCTGCTGGACCGGCGGATTGAGCAGATGGAAGCCGAGGGCGTAAGCTTCCGCAATCGTTCCCACGTGGGCGGAAACGTGCCGGTGTCCGACGTGCGCGAGGAATTCGACGCCATCCTGCTTTCCGGCGGCGCCGAGCAACCGCGCGATCTGAATGTGCCCGGCCGCGATTTGAAGGGTATCCACTTTGCGGTGCCGTTCCTTACCCAGGCCACCAAGCGTTTCTACGGCGATAAAGTCGCGAAACCGCAGGATGTGCTGGCCACCGGCCGCCACGTCATCATCATCGGCGGCGGCGATACTGGGGCCGATTGCCTGGGTACCAGCCACCGCCAGCAAGCCGCGTCGGTGACGCAACTGGAGATCATGCCGGTTCCGCCTAACGAGCGCTCCCCGCTTACCCCCTGGCCGTTGTGGCCCATGCAGCTGCGGGTCGAGAGTTCACACGAGGAAGGCGGAGTCCGCGAATGGGCCGTGGCCACCACCAAATTTGTCGGCAATAAATACGGACGCGTACAGGAATTGCACGCGGTCCGCGTGGGCCCGCCGCCGACCTTTACGCCCATTCCGGGGTCGGAGTTCGTAATCAAGACCGATCTCGTGCTGCTGGCCATGGGCTTCACCGGCCCGGTGCGCCCCGGCCTGATTGAAGAACTGGGCGTGGAGCTGGATGCCCGGGGCAATGTGAAGACCGACGACAAGCAGATGACCACCATCCCCGGCGTATTTGCCGCCGGCGACATCCGCCGCGGCCAGTCGCTGGTGGTGTGGGCCATCGCGGAAGGCCGCCGCGCGGCTACATCCATCGACTACTATCTGCGTAATAATACGGCCAGCTAGTAAGAGTCTTTTGCACCACGGAGGCACGGAGGAGAACTCCTTCGGGCTTCGTGCCTTTCTTGTTGGTGGACGACTTTTGCTGTCCGAAAGTCGCAGTCAGCCTGCGCGTGATAAAGTGGGCGGGCTGTTTAAGTTGGGAACGAGGTAAAGAAGGATGAAATCATTCATCGCTCTTATAGTCATGATTGTGGGCGGATTGGTCGCGAGTTCTCGCGCCCAACAAGTTGCAGAGAACGCTGGCGGTTCTTCATGCCAATTCTCGGAGATCTATCGCGCCGCTGGGTGGGAGGTCCCGGGACTGCCTGCGGCGACGATAAGCGCAGCAAGGGCTTCGGTCTGGAAAATGCCTGGAGTATTTGTGACAGCCTTGAAACCAGGAGATCGCGAAGCCTCAATTTTGAGTGTTTCTTGCCCCGGCCATGTCAAGGGAAGGCTCGTAATTGCGGATCAGCCCGTTAGCATTTGGGAAATCCGGCAGTACGATGTGGGCGGGCGTGTTTTCGCTTATGGGATCTCGTACGGTTACGAGGCGGTGGAAAACGGCAGGCGAATACAAATGGGCGCTGCATCGAGTGAAATCTTTTACGATACTGACGGCAGAGGGCGTTTTACGTTGCGGAAGTACGCCAGACCACCGATGCTGCCGGAGTTCGTGCCAGACTGGGCGACCAAAGCTGCTGATGTCAGATGAAGCGCAACGGGCGTGGCCCAACCTTAGTAACGCGAATAGGGCCCGCCGGTCAGGCGACCGGCTCTACAAACCCACGAAACGTGAAACGGTCTTTCTACCGCGCTTCGGCCTTGGCGGTTGCGGGTTTAACTTCGTCGTTGGCCTTGGCGCGCTGCCGGATCAGTTCAATGAAGGCGGTGGCGGCGCGGGGCAAGGTGCGATCGGCGCGATAGACCAGGCCGAGCTCGCGGGCCATGATCTCGCAACCCTCCAGGTTGAGCAATTTGGCTTCTCCCGATTTGACCTCGTCGCGGGCAAAACTGGAGCTGATCAGCGAGACGCCCAAGCCGGCGACCACGAAACTCTTGATCATGCCAATGCTGGGCAATTCCATGCGTACGTGCACCTGCGAGCTGTAGGGCCGGAACAGCTTGTCCAGCAGTTGCCGCGTATAGCCGGTCTTGGGAAAGATAAACGGCTGGGAGATGATTTCCGGCAGGGTCACCGATTTCTGCTTAGCCAGGGGATTGCGTGCGCCGACCATCAGCATCAGGCGGTCGCGAAAGATGGGATGCACCTTCAAACTGGGTGACTTCACCGGCAAAGTCACGATTCCGACGTCCACCGAGCCGTCCTCGACGCGCTCCAGGATCTTGCGGCTGAAATTCCGGTAAATCGAAATCTGCACCGCTGGGTATTGCCGGGTATAGTCGGCGAAAACATCCGGCAAAACGTAGAGGCAGGTGGCTTCGTTGGCGCCAATGGCCAGAATCCCGCGCGGGGTGGTGCCCTGGTCGGCGACCGCGCGCAAGGACTCATTGCGCAACCGCAACATGCGGTTGGCGTATTCGAAGAACACCTCACCCGCGGGCGTTAGCCGGACGGATTTGCCGGCGCGGTCGAGCAACTTTTCGCCGTACTCCTGCTCGAGCTGCCGGATCTGCGCGCTGACCGCCGATTGGGAACGGAACACCTTCTGCCCGGCGCGCGAGAAGTTTCCCAGTTTTGCGACTTCAATAAACGTAACGAGTTGATCAAAATCCATGGCGCCTTATAACTCCGGCGGAGTACCGCCGCGACGAGGCCGAAAACTACGGGAAAACTGAAATTATACCTAATTGTCTCACGGTGTCCGAATGAAGAAATACACGGTCATGCCGGCGCCGGTCACAATGGCAAACCAGCGAACATAATGCGAGGGCAACCGTTGGGCGTACCAGGCGCCCCCATATCCGCCCAGCGTTGCCCCGGCGATCATTACGGTGGCCTGGGGCCAGACGATGGTTCGCGCCAGAATGAAGGTGATCAGCGCCATGCCGTTGGAGATGGTGGCCAGCATCGTCTTCAAGCCGTTCACCGCATGGATGTTCCGCACTCCCAGGAGCGCCAGCAGTGCCATCGTCAGAATGCCGGCTCCCGGGCCAAAGAAACCGATGTACATGGCGATGAACATCTGAAGCAAAGCCGCCGCCAGCAACCGCCGCCGCGAAGGTTCCGCCATGAACGCCCCCGGTCCGGCATCGGAGCCGGGCGCCGCCATGCCCAGCCAACGGGTGATCGGGCCGCTAAACGCCAGCAGGAGCGTGGCCGACAACAGCAGCCAGGGAACCATGCGCAGGAAGGTCGTCTGCGGCGTATGCAGCAGGAGTGCCGCGCCCAGAGTCCCGCCCACGATCCCGGTGCCGGTCAAGGGCAGCAGCAAACGCCGATAGCCGGCGAGCAGGGAGCGATAGGCCGTGGTGGATGCCGCCGCGGCCGGCCACAGCGCTGCCGTATTCGTGGCATTGGCCTTGATCGGCGGCATTCCGGCGAAAAGCAATGCTGGAAAACAAAGGAACCCCCCGCCGGCGGCTACTGAATTCAGGACGCCGCCGAGCACCGCCATCGCAAAAAGAAAGACGGCCTGGTGTATGGTCATGGCAAGCTGCCGGGCAGAACTAGGCGCGCTTCTTGGCCGATTTCTTTCCCTCTTGTTCCCATGGCCGCTTGGGACGTTTGCTCTCCGGCAAGTCGCGATCCTGGATGCGGTCGTACAGATAATCCCCGCTGGTGGTGCCGAGCGCTTCGTTGTATAAGCTGGGCAAGCCGAGCGCTTCCTTGAACTCCTCGACAAACTGGTGCAGGGCTTGCAGTTTGTCGGCGGTGGCGGGCAGCTCCGCCTTGGTGGTTTTCAGAAACTGCTGATAGCCGCGGTTGACCAGTTTGGCGATTTCTCCCCCGATCAGGCAGCCAGGATAAGCGAGGATTTTGACGCCTTCATCGGCCGCCTTTTCGATGGCAGCCGAACAACTGAGCTTCTTCAGGAATACCCGGTGACTGGTGCCGGCGGGCTCCAAAATTTCAAAACCGTGGTTGCGAAACCATTCCAGGGCCTGGTCGTAAGTGGGAGTTGCATCTTTCTTTGCCATGATCTGCCTTTCGCTGGCGGTTGCCGGGCACGCATAGTGGCGGTAAGGGCCAGCGATACGATACGGATGCCGTCGCAATAGTTGCCTGGTCCGTGCCGGCCGGTCAACCCCGGCCCGTCGAACCGAAAACGGTACTTTCGCATATCTGCCCCTGATTCAGCAATACGCGGTTGCACTTACTCGGTGGCGATCTTCCACCCTTTGTCGGCGCGCGCCAGACTGATGGTGGCCTTTTGTGGATCTCCATGATAGAAATCCACGCCGTATTTCTCGATCAGTTTGGCCCGGTCCCAGTTGTTAAAGCTCTGGACCAGATTGCCGGCGGCGTCGAAATCGTCGCCGACGCGATTGGGTACCCATTTCCAGGTGTACTGGACTTTAGCCGCGTTGGGCGAGGTCATGGTGATCTGATCCACCGTGACCAGTTGGCGGCCGGCCAGCGGCACCACATAGCCGTCGGTCCCGTCGTCGTTCTTCACTTTCTTAACATCCGGCAACTTGGCAAACGTGCTCGAGCCCAGCGGCGTTAAGGTGACGCGGACGCCATCGCCTTTGATTTTGGCCAGTTTCACATATCCGGCTTTTTCCAGCAGCGCGTAGTTCGGTTCGTGCGGATGGACATCCGGGGCCGGCATCACGTCGCCAACCTCGAAGCTGATCTTCGGGGGACCCTGTTTGGCAAGCAGATTAACAATGATTGCGGATGCTTGATCCTGGCTGACCGGTTTTTGTGACGAGACGAGCAGATAAAAAGCCCCGGCTCCGGCCAGTATTACAACGAGCAGGATGATAAGAAAACGGGCACTGTCTCCGGTGACTGCAGCTTCAATCTTTTCTTCGTCTTCCGACATCGGCGCCTCCTGTGAGAGCTATTAGCGAACGAAGTTTTCCAGATGAGGAGTAACCGCCCCATCATATCCTCATTTCTCAGGTGAGGGCAGGGGGTTTGTGGGAGCGGGTGGCCGGATGATAACTGCCGGCCACTTGTTCCCGGGTGGGAGGCGAATTTAGACTGGAAGCATGGCGACCCACGGGCACGCACATCTGCATAATCCCGGTCGTGTCCTGCGCATCTCGCTGCTCGTTACTCTCGTTTATATCGTGCTGCTGGTGGTGGCCGGGCTGCGCGCGCATAGCCTGGCGTTGCTCTCGGAAGCGGGTCATAACGCTTCCGACTTCCTGGCGCTGGCCCTTTCGCTGGTGGCGGTGTACCTGCAATCGCGGGTGCCGGACCACCGTAAGACGTACGGGTATGATCGCGCCGGCGTGCTGGCTGCATTCATCAATTCCGTTTCCCTGGTGGGATTTGCGTTTTATGTGCTGTACGAAGCGGCGCGGCGGTTGTATGAGCCGGTGCCGGTACGTCCCGGCTTGATGGTGGGCGTGGCGGCCGGCGGAGTGGTGATGAACGGCGTGATTGCCCTGCTGGTCTGGCGATCGTCAACCAGCGACGTCAATCTGCGCAGCGTCTTGCTGCACGAGCTTGGCGATACGCTGTCGACCGCGGCCGTGATTGGCGGCGGCTGGGCGATCATGTTGACGGGTCACCAATGGATCGATCCCGCCCTGTCGTTCGGCATCGCCACTCTGATCCTCTGGTCGTCCTACGGGATTATCCGGGAGACGCTGAACATTTTGCTGGAAGGCATGCCCGCGGGCATGGAAGTGCGGCACATTCAGGAGGCGATCGAGCAGGTTGCCGGGGTGAACGGCGTCCATGATTTGCACGTCTGGAGCATCGGCTCCGCCACCCACGCGCTTTCCTGCCACATCGCGATTGCCGATATTCCGCCATCCGCCAGCGAAGCCATTCTGCGCGACGTTCAGGAATGCCTGCGCGCGGGCTTTCACATTCACCACACCACCATTCAGTTCGAGCATGCCGTTTGCAATATCGCCGATGGCTGTGTCATTCCGGCCAGTCCCTGGCACAATCACAATCACGAGCATGATCATGAACACGAGTAGCGATTCCCGCTGCCATCGAGTGCTCCACCAAGGAGCACGAATGCGTAACGCGTTGGCCTGTCTGGTGCTACCGGCACTTTTGATCCTGCCGGCTGCCTGCCGGAAACAGTCTTCGAGCTCTCCCTCGGCGTCAACCCCGCCGGCCGCGGTATCTCCGTGGAAGATGGCGCTGACCATCACGCCCGATCCGCCGGTTTCCGAAAAGGACGTTGTCCTGCGCCTGAAATTGACCGGCCAGGACGGCAAGCCGGTTGCTGGGGCTCAGGTCAAGGCGGCCCTGGTGATGCCCGTCATGGATATGGGCAGGAATGAAGTGGATCTGACCGGCAAAGGCAGCGGTGATTACGAAGGCTCCGGAAAGTTCACCATGGCCGGGCCGTGGAACATCGTGATTACTGCCAGCGCAGCCGACAGATCCGGTCAGCAGACGTTTCCGGTGGTGGTGCACGAATAGGAAGGTGCTCACGGCCGTTCGTGTGGCCCGGGACACCCGGGACCTACGGGTTTGACAGAGCAGATTTCGGCCGATACCCTACGAATAGTACGTAACCACATAATCAACAGAAACATCTAAAATGGGTATATGAACCTGCGGGGAAATTTGCGCGTGTCGGCCATGCTGCAACTGCTGCCGGCACTGGAGAGCGGAGAAGAAACTCTGGTGGGCGGACAAGCCGTGCTGGAGGGCGTAATGATGCGCTCCCCGCACGCCTGGGCCATTACGGTGCGCAAACAGAGCGGCGAGATGGTCTCGCATTCCGAGTGCCTGGAGCGGCTCTCGGAGAAACACAAGTGGATGGGCTGGCCCGTCATTCGCGGGGTCATGACCCTGGGACAGGCGATGGCGCTCGGCTTCCGTGCTCTGCGTTATTCCGCCAACGTGGCTCTGGACGAGGCCCAGCCTGGAGAGGAGCCCGGCAAGAAGATCGAGCTCAGCGGCTGGGTGATGGCGGTGAACGTGATGTTCTCCGTCGGTTTTTTCATCTTCGTTTACAAGTTCCTGCCGCTTCTAGCGGCTACGGAAATCAAGCGGGCAGCGCCGGCCTTGGGCTCACAGATCGCCTTTAATCTGGTGGACGGCATCATCCGCATCGCCTTGTTCCTGTTGTTTATCTGGGGCATTTCCTTCTGGAGTGAGATTCGCCGCGTTTATCAGTACCATGGGGCGGAACATAAGACTGTCTTCGCCTTCGAATCAGGCGAGCCGTTGACCGTGGCTTCCGCCCAGAAGCGTTCCACCTTTCATCCGCGTTGCGGCACCAGTTTTCTGATGACGGTGATGATCATCTCCATCGCGGCTTACACTCTGGTTCCGGTCACGACGTTTGCGGCGCGGTTTGCGGTCCGCATTGCCTTGTTACCGCTGATTGCCGGCGTCTCCTATGAGATCATTCGTTTTGCGGCCAAGGTGCGGGCCCGGGCCTTGCGTGATGGCCGAACGAGCGGCCCGGCGGGCTGGCTGTTTCAGGCGCTTACCCAGCCCGGGCTATGGCTGCAACGCATCACCACCCAGCCCCCCAGCGACGATCAGGTGGAATGCGCCATCTCCGCCCTGAATGGCGCCATGGACCTGGAAAAGACTCACGGCGGCGAGCTGGTGGTAGCTTAGGAGCGCCGTCGGCTCTCGGCCGTCGGCTCTCGGCCGTCGGCCTTCGGCCGGGTTGAGCGCGGGATTTTGCAGCCCTCGACAAATTTTCTGGGCACGGTAAACGAATGGTAACTGGAAGTTGGTTTTTCTGGCCGAAGGCCGACAGCCGAGGGCCGAAGGCGATTTTATGCTAGACCGATTAGACCAAATCGAAGCCAAGTACGAAGAACTGACGCAGGCGCTGGCCTCGCCGGATGTGACCAACGATTCGGCGAACTTCCAGAAGCTGGCGAAGAGCCACAGCGAGCTGGCGTTGGTGGTGGAGAAGTATCGCCAATACAAGGACCTGAAGGACGGAATTGCCGAAAGCCAGGCGCTGTTGGCCGAAGAGACCGAGGCCGATATGCGGGCCTATGCGGAAGAGGAACTGGTGCGCCTGCAGGCGCGTCTGGCCACCACCGAGGAAGAGCTGAAGCTCCTGCTGGTGCCCAAGGACCCCAACGACGACAAGAACGTGGTGCTGGAAATTCGCGCCGGCACCGGCGGCGATGAAGCCACCTTGTTTGTGGCGGAAGTCTTTCGCATGTACAACCGCTATGCCGAGACGCAGCGCTGGCGCGTGGAAGTGCTATCCACCTCCGAATCCGGCGTGCACGGGCTGAAGGAAGTCATTGCCATCATCGAGGGCCAGGGCGCTTACTCGCGGCTGAAATACGAGAGCGGCGTGCATCGCGTGCAGCGCGTGCCGGTCACCGAGCAGCAAGGACGCGTGCATACGTCGGCCATCACCGTCGCGGTGCTTCCGGAAGTCGAGGACGTGGACGTCAAGATCGATGCCAAGGATATCCGCATCGATACCTTCTGCTCCTCCGGGCCCGGCGGTCAATCGGTGAATACCACGTATTCGGCGGTGCGCATTACCCATCTGCCGACCAATACGGTCGTCAGCTGCCAGGACGAGAAGTCGCAGATCAAGAATCGCGAAAAGGGAATGCGCGTACTGCGCGCCCGCTTGTACGAAATGGAGCGGGAAAGACAGCAACAGGCGCTGGCCAAGGAACGCCGTGCCATGGTGGGCAGCGGCGACCGCAGCGAAAAGATCCGCACCTACAATTTCCCGCAGAACCGCGTCACCGACCATCGCATCGGCTTGAGCCTGCATCAGTTGGCCGAGGTCATGGACGGCAAGCTGCAACCCTTTATCGACGCGCTCATTTCCCATTTTCAAGCGGAAAAATTAAAGCAGGATGCGGCCGGTGCCGGCTAAAGCCGGGCCTTTGGCTTTCGGCTTTCGGCCTTCGGCCAAGAGCGAACGCAGAGGGCGCGAAGGACGCCGAGGTTCTCAGGATTGCGCACCTTCATAACGAGCAACGTGAAACGGCTGTTTTGGCCGAGGGCCGAAAGCCGACGACTGCTTCGGTAAGGGGTTGTGAACGCGGGTCTAGCCAACGATCGAAAGCGGTTGGTGGCAAGCTCTATGATTGACGACTGCTGGCCGACGGCCGAGAGCCGAAGGCCGACGGCTGCTTTGGTATGACTCTAAAGCAAGCTCTGGAAAGCGCGGTGGGACGGCTGGAAGCAGACGCCGTCGGCTCCCCGCGCATGAACGCCGAAGTGCTGCTGATGTTCACCCTGGCCTGCGACCGCGCCTATCTTTTTGCCCATCCCGAACGCGAACTTACAACCCAGGAACTGGCTCGTTATGAGGAGGTGCTGGCGGAACGGGCGCGCGGCGTGCCGGCGCAGTATATTACCGGCCATCAGGAATTCTGGGGCCTCGATCTCGTTGTCGGGCCGTCGGTGTTGATTCCCCGGCCCGAGACGGAACACGTCATAGAAACGGTTTTGACGCTGGTGCGGAGCGGCTCGCCGCCGATTGCCGGGGTTCAGGAACGAAATCCCCATACCGGAAATCAAAGCGGACTGGGCCGGGATCTGCGCATTGTGGATGTCGGCACCGGAAGCGGCTGCATTGCTTTGGCCGTGGCAACCGAGTTGCCGGGGGCGGAAATCTGGGCTACCGACATTTCCGCCGCGGCGCTGGAAACCGCCCGCGCCAATGCCGCGCGCCTGCAATTGTCCGGGCGGGTGTGCTTCCGCCAAGGCGATCTTCTGGCGGGCATCGCTCCTCCGGAGACCCGGTTTGATTTTGTGATTTCCAATCCGCCGTACGTCGGCGAAAACGAAGCGGACAAGGTGCAGCGCGAAGTCAGGAAATTTGAGCCCCCGGAGGCGGTATTTGCCGGCCCGCAGGGACTCGACCTCATCGCGCGCCTGATTCCGCAGGCGCTGCGCGTGCTCGAGCCGGGCGGCTGGCTGGTCATGGAGATTGGCTACACCCAGGAGCAACCAGTGCGGGCGCTGCTAAAGGGCTGGCCGGAAGTCTGCGTCGTGCCCGATCTGCAGGGCATTCCCCGCGTGGTGGCGGCGAAAACCAGGAGTTAGGAGTTGGAAGCCGGGAGTTAGGAGCAGAGACATTTCTCCGGATTACGCGGAGCCCAGCAATTGTGACACCTGCGACGCGCTATATTGCGCGGCGGCGCTCCCCGAACTGCTGGTGGTCTGCGGGATGCCCAAATAAGTGTCAATAACCTTTGCCGTCACGCCTAAAGTTTGGGCAATCTGATTTACCGACTCGCCTCGGCCCTTTAAGGCTTGGGCCTGTGCCGCGAGCGAAATCTTAACTTCATCCTGCTGTGCCTGCGTGTTGCTGGTGGTTTTTTGGGAGTCTTGCCCGCTGGTGGCCTTTGCCGTACTGGCGGATTGTGAACTTGCCTGAGTGTAGTCGGTGCTGCTGCTCAGGGAAGAAAAGGGGTCGC
>Ga0326727_10019106_pt1 | contig 13862 bp, 9 predicted proteins | sample MB2enrmetagenome_FD_207643 | JGI IMG/M metagenome (GOLD analysis project Ga0326727, IMG submission 207643) | Lab enriched peat soil microbial communities from McLean, Ithaca, NY, United States - MB29MY | ecosystem: Environmental > Terrestrial > Soil > Wetlands > Peat | place: USA: New York... | reverse complement strand
GGCGCCAGCACCAAATCCGCCGCCACCATCTGGCCGGCGAGCGAGCTGGCCACCGGATACACGCACAGATCGGCGATGCCCGGGACGCGCCGCAGCGCGCTTTCCACCTCCACCGGCGACACCTTGGTGCCGCCCACGTTGATGATCTCGCTCTGGCGGCCGCCGAACCGCACCCTGCCATCCGCCACTTCGACCAGGTCTCCGGTGGCCAGCCAGCGCGAGCCTTCCCACGATCGGCCGGCCGTCTCGTATCCCTGCATGGCGTTCTCCGAACGCACCTGCAGCTCGCCCTCGACGATGCGCAGGGATGTGCCGGGTTCCGGGCAGCGGGCCAGGTACGACGCCGGGAAGCCCGCCCGGCCGTCGTCCACCGCGAAGCATCGCCCCAGCTCGGAAGTGGCGTAGATGTGAACGATGCGCGCCGCCGGAAAGACCGCCCCGAGCGCGCCCAGGAGTTCGTCCGAAACCGGCTCGCCTCCCAGGCTGATCTGCCGCACCGCGGACTCCTCTAACGCTTCCCGGTCGCCGAACGCCAGCAGCCACCTCCAGAAGGAAGGCGTGGCCGGAACGTATTGGATGCCTTCCGCGCGGATCTGCCGGCAGACGCCGCCGGCCGACCGCCGGTCCGCGACCGTCAGCGTCCCCCCGCTCGCCAGGGACTGGAGCAGGACCTGGAGCCCGGCGTAGAAGCGCACGGGATACGTTAGCAGCCAGCGGCCGCCCTCCAGTTCGGGGCGCTGTCGCACCGGGCGCATCAAGCCGGCCCAGGAATGCGTGACCGCTTTGGGTGTGCCGGTGGACCCCGAGGTGAAAAGCGTGACCCCCGCGGGCCCCGCCTCGCTGCCGTCCTGGGCTCCCGCCTCGCTGCCGTCCCCGGCCCCCGCTAGATCGCGGATTTCCCCATCCGGGCCGGCCATTGCCTGGATCGAGAATTGCACCGCCAGCTCCTCCCGCCGGGCCCGATCGAGGTCCGGACTCAGCAGGAACAGGTGCGCTCGCAATTGGGCCAGCGCACCGGCCATCCACACCCAGGCGGCCGAGGGCTCCATGGCGAGGCCCACCGGCCGGCCGGCCAAGCGCCGCAGGCGGTCGAGAGCGCGGCGGCAGCCGGCGTACAGCTCTGCAAAGGTCGCCTCCCCGCCGGAGGTCCGGATGGCCACCCGGCTCCCGTTCCGCAGAGCCTGGCGCTCCAGCACGGCGAAGATTCCGCCGGCGAGCGCGGCCTCGAGAGCCGGGGCGCCGTCAGGCGGGCTGGTCTTCTGCATGCGGGGCCTTTTCATAATGCGGGGCCTCTTCATAAAGCGCGGCCAGGTCGGCGACCGTCTCCAGGCGGCCGGGCGCCCTGCCGGCGGCGAAGGGGTCGGCGCCGAAGGCATCCGCCAGGCGCACGATCAGCTCCGCGTAATCCAGCGAATCGAGCCCCAGGCCACGGTCGAGCGCGGTTTGCGGGCCGAGTTCCGGGGCCGTTTGCGACTTGTTTTGGAAGACTTCCTGAAGACAACCGATGACGCGTTCCGCCGCTGCGGACATCATGGGATCACCTCGTCATTCGCAAAAGTTGGCACCGGAACCGGCGCCTGAAAATCCGGGTGGCCGTCCGCCACGGCATGGTCCGCAAGCTGGACGCCGTGGCGGGAACACCAGGCGGCCAGCACGAACAGGGCCCACACCGTGGTCCAGGGCACGGCCGCGGCCCCCGCCAGAAAAGCGCGCCACAGCCGCTGGCATTCGCCCGCCTCGAGGCCCAGCGCCACGCCGCAGTCGCGCTGGTCGAGAACCGCCGCCACCGTGGGAAAGAGCCGGTGGCGCAGCCAGCGTTCCCAGGGGAACGTAAACCCCTGTTTCCGCCGCTGGTAGATGGGTGCGGGCAGCAGATCCATCAGGGCCCGCACCAGCAGCGGCTTGGGAAGCGAGCGGGAAAGCTTGTCCGGTCCCGAGACGGGGGCCAGAAAATCGATGACGCGCCGGTCGAGGAAGGGAACCCGGATCTCGATGCTGTGCGCCATGCTCATGGAGTCGCCGTCCCGCAATAGCGTATTGGCCAGATAGGTGGCGATATCCAGATACGAGACTTGATTGACCACCTGCAGGCCCTCGACGGCGGCGCCCAGTTCCTCGTACAAACCGGCCGGGAGCCCGAACCGGCACTCCTCGAGCGAACCCCGGCGAGGCAGAAGGCGCTGGCGGACGGCTTCCGGCATCACCTGGCAGAGCACCAGGTAGCTGGACAGGACGGATGGCGAGGCGCGCAGCAGGTCCGGCAGTTTCCGGCTGCGGTGGCTATAGGTGTCGAAGGCCGACGCGGCGCGGGCGGCGGCGCCGAAAACGCTCCCCGGCGCCCGGCGCAGCACCGCCTGCAGGCGGGAAAGGGCGCTCAGCCGGCGGGAGCGCGAATAGCCCGCCAGCAGCTCATCGCCGCCCTGCCCGCTGAGGACCACGGTCACGCCCGCGGCGCGGACCGCCTGCGAAATGGCATACACGTTGACCCCGTCGGCGGAAGGCTGGTCGAGCGCGCCCACCGCATCCCGCAGCCATCCGAGCAGGGTCTCCTCGCGGATGCAGATCTCCTGGTGGGTCGAGCCCACCTGCCGGGCCATCAGGCGGGAGTAGGCGGCTTCGGAGTGGGATTCCTCGTTGAACGTCACCGAGAAGGTGTGCAAGCGGTCCGGCGCCACGCAGCTCATGAGAGCCACCACGCTCGAAGAATCGATGCCGCCGCTCAGGAATGCGCCCAGCGGCACATCGCTGCTCAGATGCTCGGAAACCACCTGCTCGAGCAGCCCGCGGAAACTCCGGATCAGCCCCTTATCCGCCGGGACGGCCTGGGATTCCGGCACGAAGGGGGCCGCCCAGTAGCGCCGGGCCGGCTGGCAGGAGCCGTCGGCCTCCACCACCAGAAAATGCGCCGGGGCGAGGGACCGGATGCCGCACACGATGGTGCGCGGACCCTGTACCGCGCCGTAGGCCAGGTAGGACTCGAGCGCCACGGGATCCAGTTCCCTGCGGACCAGGTCCGTCGCCAGCAGCGCGCGCACCTCGGAACTGAACAGGAAGACCCTCTCGCCGCCATGCTGGCCCGAATAGTAGTAGAGCGGCTTGATGCCGGCGTGATCGCGCGCCAGGATCAGGCGCTGCCGTTGGTCGTCCCACAGGGCGAAGGCGAACATCCCCACGATGTGGTCCAGAAGCCCGGCGAGGCCGTGGCGGCCGAACCACTGCAAGAGCACTTCGGTATCGGTTTGGGAGTCGAACTGCGCGCCTTCTCCCGCCAGCCGGCCGCGCAGGGGTTTGTAGTTGTAGACCTCGCCGTTGTAGACGATAACGTTGCCGGTGGCGCGGTCGGCCATGGGCTGGTGCCCCTGCTCCGACAGGTCCAGGATCGCCAGCCGGCGGTGTCCCAGGCGCAACACACGGTCGGGCTGGCCGGCCGGCGATACGGAGAGCTGCCCCTCGTCGTCCGGCCCCCGGTGCTCCAGAACTTGGAGCGCCCCGGAGACTAACTCTTCGGTGATGATCCCGCGCCCGCCAAGGGCTCCGAATATGCCGCACATAGTGGTTAGTCCTGTCGATTGCCGGCGGCTTGCCGGTGCATGGCTTCCGCCGTGAAATTCCCGATCTCCGACGCATACCTTCGATAGTCGAAGGAGAGTCTGGCTCGCTGTTTGGCCTTTTCGCGCATGGATTGCCGGTATGCCGCCGGCAGGGTTAACACCCGGTGAACGGTCTGGGCGAAGGCTGCGGGTGTGTCGCCGGGGACGATGGCCCCTTCCTCCCCGTCCCGCACGTATTCGAGGATGTCGCTGGTCGCGTTGGTGATGATCGGCAGCCCCGCCGAGAGGCTCTCCACCAGCTTGGTGGGGAAGCCCGCCTCGGCATAACGGCGGTGCGGGCGGAGGAGCACGGAGTAATCGCAGGAAGACAGGATTTGCGGAACGCAGGATTGGGACACCCTGGCCCGGTACACGAGGGTGGAAGCCAGTCGCGCGAGCGCCGCGCGATCACAGCCCGGCAGGGCCGCTACCTGCTCGGGCGCGACGCCCACGAGGTGCAACTGAACCTCCTGCCGCCGGCTCCCCAGCAGATCCAGTCCCTGGATCATCGAGCCCAGCAGATCCTTTTTTCCGGGATTGCCGGCATAGACCAGGCGCAGCGGGCCGGCCGCGGCCGCGGGCGCGGCCTGCCACTTGGGATGGTCGAGATCGACCAGCGGCGGAACGCGCAGCACCTGGCATCCTTTGCCGCGATAGAACCCGGCCAGATACGAACTGACGGCGATGACGTGGCCCGCCTGGGGGTGCAGGTAGCGCATGCGCAGTTCGTTGTCCACGCTCCGCGCGCCGAGCCAGCCTCCGGGAAGGTGCCGCCCATCGTGCCACTCGGTGAGGTCCAGGATCAGGGGAATGCGGTTGGCCCGGGCATAGCGTCCCAGCCGCAACAGCATGGGCGATCCGGGGTCATAGGCAATAATGGCCGCCACCCGCGGCTGTCCGGCCAGCCAGCGCAGCGTGCGGTGCCCGGCCGCAACGAACGGGAGGAGCCTCTTGAAGGGATTCCGGGGGCGCTTCAGGTGTCCTTGCGGCCAGCAGGAGAAACCGTCGTAGGAATAGCTCGCGGAACCGTTTTTCGGGCCATGCTCCTCGCCCCCCGCCATGATGACTTCATAGCCGGTCTCACGCAGCGCCTTGGCGATTCCCCACACTCTGGCGGCCGCGGCATCCCCTTCCGGGAACAGAAAGGAACCGGTGTATAAGATCTTAGGAGGTGCTGCCATGGTTACCGCCGCCATAGCTACCCTGCCGCCGCCGTTTCACCCGCGCCCGCGCGGCGCGTCCGTGCCGCGTCCGCCACCACCAGCCGGAACCGCTCGCGGACCGTTTCGGCATGGTGGTGGCGAAGCGCGGTGCACCAGGCCTGCCGCCCCAGTTCCGCCCGCAGGCCGGCGTCGGTGGAAAGGCGGCACAAGCCCCCCGTCAAATCGCGCCGGTCGCGGCGCCCGACCACGACCCCGCAGCCGGCGGCGCTCACATACTGGCAGGACGCCACGTCCCCCGGTCCGTAGGCCAGGATCGGTCGGCCGGCAGCCATATACTGGGGAATCTTGGTCGAGACCGACAGGCGCGTGTATCGCCTTTCGGCACCCCCGAAGGACTCCACGTGCACCGCCACATCGGCCTGCCGGAGCACCGGCCGGACTTCGTCCGGCGGCAACGGGTTCCCGATTTCCATGGATCGCGGCAGGCCGACGCCGCGCGCGTAAGCGTCGAGGTCGGCCGCCGGCGCATGGAGGATCAGACGGCCCTCCATCCCCTCGAGGGCCTCGCCGATTTCCACCAGCGATTGCCATCGGCCCAGGTGCAGTCCCCCTACATAAACGAAGCGGACCGGCTCGTCCGGATGGGGGGCGGGCGGCGCCGGCTCGTCCGCGCCGTTCAGTGCCACGCAATTCATGAAAACGCCGAACGGCCGGCCGAAAACCTTCGCATACTCCTGGGCCATCTGGCTCGAGATGGCCAGGCACGCTGTCGCCCGCCGCAGGAGATCGCTGCTCAGCCTGACCAGCCGGTAGCGGTGCCAGCCCCAGATCCACGAATCGGTATGCTTGGTGGCCAGCCAGTCGTCCATCAGGTGCACCACGGTGGCGGCGCCCTCCCGCCGGGACAACCGGTCCACCAGCGAGGCCAGTTGCATATTCCCTATGCAGGAGTAAATCGCCTCCGGAGCGAAGGCCCGGATTTCGCCGAGCAGGTCCGGGCTCAGGCGGTAGGGAACCGGGTCCAGCAGGGTGCGGACAGTTCCCCGCAGGCGTGGGATGGCGGGCCCGCGCGCCCCAGGATCGGGCGACGCCGGCGGAATCCGTTTCCCGCCAGGTAGCCAGCATTTTTGGACCAGGCGCCAGCCGGGCACCCGGTCTTTCACAAACTCCAGCCGCCAGGTCCTGGCGCATCCGGCATCTCCCCGGATTTCCCCGCGATTCAAATACAGTTGAGCCAGCCTGTCCGGGGGCCACCCGCCGAACAGATTGGCCACGGTGATGCCGGTGCCCGAGCCCTGGTGGATTGCGTCAGCGTTGATCACCAGCGTACGGGGATACATACCTTCTGGATGCAAAATGCCTCCTTAACTCCACTTCCTTCTCGGCTTCCCTCAGGTGCCCCAGGTGCAGAGACCGCGCCCGGGCGCTGGCGAGATACTGGTCCACGGTTTTCACCACCCGGGCCGGCACTCCCACCGCGACACTGTTATCGGGAATGCTCCTGGTCACCACGGCGCCGGCGCCGATAATGCACCGGTTCCCGATGGTCACTCCAGGCAGGATGACGGCATTCACCCCGATATACACATCGTTGCCGATGCAAATCGGCGCGGTCAGCTCCAGGTCGGGCACTTCGCGGCGCAGAATCAAGGTCCCGCCGTCATGCGTGAGGAACAGGACGCCCTTGGTAATATGCACGTTGTCGCCCATGGCGATCAGGTAGGGATCGCTCCCGAACATGCCGGGATCGGCGGCATAGAAATGACAGCCCTGGCCGACGCGCACTCCCAGGGAGCGCGCATAGGCGACCGGATCGCGGCGGATTCGCCAGTTCTTCAGGAGGCCGGAAATCAAGCGCCGAAGCATGCCATTTACCCCGCGGTTTTCCACGAATGCAGCGCCGTTCCGCGCGGCCGCGGGCAACCTGGACGGAATGGTCTCCAGAAGATTGCCGCCGGGAGAGGCTGGCGCCGTCCATGGAAACAGTGGTGCACCAGATCCCACACCCCGAACGAGATGAAAAGCCATTTAGGGGAACTGTACATCAGCAGCGAAAGCTGGTGGCTATACCCCCAGAACATCAGCATCATGACCAGCGGAGCGGAGGGAAGAATCATTTTGGGTTCGGTGGTCAGAGAAAACAGAGTCTGCGAGAACAACACCAACAGGGTGACCGCGAGCATGGCGCCGGCCACGCCGAAATCCGCGACCAAGTCATAGAATACACACCGCGTACCGGAAAACAGGGGCAGCCATGGCTTGGCCCTTTCCGGGTTGGTATCGAGTCTTTCCGGCGAGCGCCACCCGGCCAGATAGGCGATGCCAAACTCCTGCAGCCCGGCGAGCGATACCGAGCCCGTCTCCGACAGATCCCGCCGCGCCGCCGGCCCGTACGCCTGGTAGGTGGCGATCGGCCCTCCCATGTAATCGACGAACACACTGACCAGTCCCAAAAAGGGCACATCGCCGAACGTGGAAGGCCGGGACGAGCCCTGTTGTTCCTCCCGCATCCGGCCTGTGACTTCGCCCCCGATGCACAGGGCGGCTACCAGTGACAGGGTCACCACGACCGTCTTCCGGAGCGCCCGGAAAAGCGCCCGTCCCGCGATTTGCTTCAGATTAAACCCCAGGCTCAACGCAAAACCGGCCATGGCATGCAGGACCACCAGGCCAAAGGCCTGCCGGCCACCGGTGCCGAAAGACCAGAACATCCCGGCCGCGATGCTGAACCCAAAAGCGAAACGGACCTGCTGCCGCTTTTTCGACCGGTAAATGAAATCCGAGGTCATCTGGTAGGCGCTTACGAATGCGGCCGGATAGGTAGCCAGATAAAGCCACCACAGGCGCGCCGTTACGACCGGGATCTCCACCAGCCACTGCTGCCGCACCTCCTCCGAATATAAGGACCCGCCGGTGAGGATATACCAGTTGACGAGCGCGGCGACAAATCCAGTTCCCCCGGCGATCACCAGCAGACGCGAGTTCACCTCCAGGAAGGTTGCCCGCTGCAGGCGGCGGCCCGCGGGGAACAGGCGGGCGCATAACACAAAGGCGGCGGAGGTAAGAACCAGGAACATGAGCAATTCGTTCATCTGGTCCGGGTTGTGAACGGGCACGCCGTTGAACCAGTCCGTCAAGGTATAGCAGCCGATGGCCAGTATCCAGGCCAACGAAAACCAGACTCCCGGGTGCATGACGGAGGTCATGCCATAGCGGCGAAAGAGCAGGAAGGCGGCGAGAGCCAGCGGAATGAGTGCGAGTTGAATCATACGTGAACCTGCCGCATCGGATCCGGATTCCGGTGGCCGCCCTGGCAGAAGCCCGCCAGGGCGCGCCATACATCCATGGGGACCACGCCCGTGAGAAGCAGGGCCGACGCATAGAGAACCATGGCCGCCGGCAGCCAGGCGGCCAGGGCCCGGCCCGCGGCCATCCGGCCGGCCGGCAACCCCAGGTGCGGGCTGGCGAATCGGATCGCCATGAGGATGGCAATGATTGCGGCGAATACTCTCCCGGCCCGGATGGTCGGTGCGGCCCGCAGGGGGAGGCGGCGATGGAGATGGAAGACGAAGAAGAGTGAGCCCGCGGCCCAGGAAACGGCGGTTGCGATTACGGTTCCGATGGGGCCAACCCAGCGTACCAGGATAATAGTCAGTCCCAGGTTCAGCGCCAGGCTGACCGCGATATAGGCGGTTTCAATCTCGATCCGCCCGGCTCCTTTACAGATGCACGTGCCCGGACCGGTGAGGACCACCGCCGAGGCATAACCGCAGAGCAGCAGGCCCAGCAGGGGGACGGCTTGGGGAACATCCCTGCCGATCCAGAGGACCATGAGGTGGCGCGGAAACCCGGCGACGGCCACGATTACGGCGCCCGCGGCGGCCGGGACCACCACCATCAGGCGGGAGTAGAGCGCTCGAATGCCGGGCCAGTCGGCGCGTGCATGAAGCGCCCCGGCCGCCGCCACGGTGGGCACATAGAAGAAGTTGCTGACCTCCATGACCAGGCCCGCCATGCGCGCGGCAAGACTGTAGTAACCGGTCCAGGCGGGCGATGCGAAAGAAGCCAGCACCAGCTTGTCCGTCTCCACCCGCAGGGAGGCGGAGAGCGATCCCAGCACGAGACAGCCGGCGTATTTACGGACATTCCTGACGTCCGGCCGGCGTGGCAGGGCCGGCCGCAAGGTAATACCCGGACAGAGGCGCGACGCCAGGATCTGAAAGCCGGAGGCGGTGATCAGGAATGCCAGCGCAAATCCGATCCACAGACTCCACAGCCCGGCTCCGAGAAGCAGCGTCCCTATCGTCCCTGCCGCGTTCGCGGCCGATGCGGCAGTCTGAATGACCATAGAGAGTCCGGTATACTGGCAGCCCCGAATGACCGCCCCCAGGCTCTCGTTGACGCCTCCGAGGAGAAACAGCGTCACGATCGCCGGTAATATCCAAAGCGCATCCCCGGCAAACGAACCGGGGATATTCAGCAGCCTCACCAAGGGCCGCCGCGCCATCCAGATCATCGGCAGCAGCAGGCCAAACAGGGCCAGCGCGACAGCCACGCCCAGGCGGGTAAGGCGAACGATCTCCGGAAAATCGCCCACGCCAAAAGCGGAGGAGATTTTCCAGATGAGGGTGCCGCCGATGACGGTTTGCGGGATCGAGGCTACGACGGAAACGGCCATGAGGGTTTCCCAGGTTCCGTAGCCCTGGAATCCGAGGCTGCGGATCACAAAGGGAATGGAGATCACGGAGACCGCCATCGCCACCACGCGGCAAATCAGGATCAGAGCGCTGTTGGTGTAGAGGCGGCGCTCCAGCGTGCGGAAAGTCGTATCCGGACCGCCCGCCGGCGGCCGGTCCATCACTGTGATCGAATGGCACATGGTGCAACCAAATTGGCCGACTTGATGGGGTAATCGTCAGTTTCCCTGTAGGGCTTTAGTTGGGCGCCCGGCAGGGGAAACCCCTTAAGGAATCCACGAGCCTTTCAGTTGCCAGCCGGAATCCGGCCCGTCGTAGGCATCCATGTAGATGTTCTTGGTTCCGGTAAAGGAGGCCTGGAAACTCAGTGCCAGGTTGACGGTGAGGTTGTTGCCGCTGCCCGAGACCGAGGAAGAGGCGGCATTCACCGCGCACTGGCTGTTCTGCAGGGTCCCGCTCTGGCCCAAGGTGGCTGGGCCCAGCCAGGCATTGCCGGCATCGACTGCCAGGTAGAGGGCGTTACTGGCCGGGTAGTACAGGAGGGAGCAGCCCGAGGCCCATGCCAGCGAACTGTTGATAATCGCCAGGACGGTAGAGAGGCTGGCGTAACCCTTGGGGTCGGCGTAGAGGAAGGCGAAGGTCTGGCTGCTGCCGCTACCCGAGCCTGGAGTCACCGATACGGGCCCCATGGTCACGGTCACGGCCGGTACGGGCGTCCAGGAGCCTTTCAGTTGCCAGCCGGAATCCGGCCCGTCGTAGGCATCCATGTAGATGTTCTTGAGTCCGGCGAAGGAGGCCTGGAAACTCAGTGCCAGGTTGACGGTGAGATTGTCGCCGCTGCCCGAGGCCGAGGAAGAGGCGGCATTCACCGTGCACTGGCTGTTTTGCAGGCTCCCACTCTGGCCCAAGGCGGCCGGCCCCGACCAGGCATTGCCGGCATCGACCGCCAGGTAGAGGGCGTTACTAGCCGGGTAGTACAGGAGGGAGCAGCCCGAGGCCCATGCCAGCGAACTGTTGACGATCACCAGGACCGAAGAAAGCGCGGCGTAGCCCTTGGGGTCGGCAAACACGAAGCTGAACGTCTGGCTCCTGCCGCTGCCCGAGCTAGGTGTCACCGAATCGCCTGGTAAAATGGTTGTGCTGTCGGCGGCACTGGCCGGAGACGCTCCCCCGCCCGATACGGTGGCTTGGTTGATCAACGGCGAGGAAGCACTTGACGCTACATTCACCGTCACGGTGATCGCCGGGTAACTCGCGCCCGCGGCCAGGATGTCACTTCGCGTACAGGAGGGCACCTGGGCACAACTCCATCCCGTGCCCGACATGCCCGTAACCGTGAGCCCGGCTGGGGCGGTATCCGTCACCGCGACGGTCCCTGTGCTCGCGGCCGTGCCACTGTTCGCCACGCCGACCGTGTAGGCCGCTCCCGTCTGCCCTTGTGTAAAGCTACCTGTGTGAGAGGCGGTGACTGTAAAACCCGGAGACGCCGATCTTGCGAGGTGAATACCCGAACCAAAATCGTTCACCCGGAGACGATACATCCGCACGTCCGTGGCCGTGGCGGGCAGATCCGTAATCGGCGCTGGAAGCTCCGACCGCGTCAGGGCCAAGCCAGCGCGCACAACGGCTGCGCTATACGTACCCTGGTCCGGGACATCGACCGACCCATAGCCCTCACCAGGCGTTATCGCCTTGTTGTCAAAAGACAGAGCGTTGACGTAACTAGGGAGAAACTGACCATTCAGATCACGCGACACGTCACCAATTGCGAGGGCCACCCCACTCGTACTGGCCGAAACCTGAGTCCTGCTGGGCGAGGTGTCACCTAGCAGCGTCGCGGTCCCCGACAGCCCGGAAAGGTCGACGACTGGGCTGCTGTATCCACTGGGATATGCCATGTTCGACCCAACCACAGCCACATTGGCCGCTCCCGAAGCAGCCAGAAACTCGGAGGCGCCACTAACGCACTCGACCCAATCGTCGCGAACGACCAGGCTTCCGCCGGTTACCCCATATTGCAGACCGCCGATGCCTCCCGTGCCGTTGAAAATGTTGACCTTGCCCGAGCCAGTAACCAGGACGCTCGTACCGGTGGAATTGTCGTATAGGGTGTGCTGAAAAGCCTGCGCATCGACCTGTAGGTTTGTCAGCCCGTCGTAAAAGAAATTGTTGTACGTGGAGCCGAGGCTTATCTGATCTAAGAAAACCCTATCCATCGGTTGATCACCACTCTCGACCCGTATCCCGTCCCCGACACTAGAGCCGTAAACGCCGTAAACGCCGAGATCTCGCACGATAACGTGACTGGCCGGACCAAGCAGCCTAATGGAACCGTACAGACTCGTCACCTCCCTCCCGTCGCCAACAATCTGCATGTCGCTTTGCGGCACTGTCAAGGATACTCCGCTGTATTGTCCCCAGGGAATATGCACGACAGGCCGACTTCCGTTGAGCGCAGAGGCAGCGTCGATCACTGACTGGATAGCCGACGTGGAAGCGCCGGGTGGCACCTCGAAGACGGCGCGGCCCAAACTAGAGGAGCTAGGCGGTGTTCCGGGCAGGGAGGGCTGCGTGAACTGGAGCGACATACCGAGGCTGTCATCCAGGGTTGTGAGCTTACCGCACGTCGCCAATCCGGCTGTGCTAGCGTACCGGTTGCCGACAGAGAATAAGTCCGTATCACAGCGTAGGGTCCACGCGGCATCGGCGAAGTCAGAGGTCACACTCGCCCCAATGTTGTTGTCCAGAAGGAGGATTGGGCCCTGATCCGAGACGCTGATAGGGTACTTTACCGACGAATTGATGTTGTTTGCCTGTACCGTGAGTGTGGCTGGGTTCTGACTATAGCCAGCCAGTATGAAGGGCGCGGTGCCGACGGAGTAGTTATTTATGAACGAGAATCCTCCGGTATTGTCGAGCTGATTGTCTGCTGACCCAGAATACAGGAAATTTGATCGATAAACGTGCCAGTTTCCTGCACCTGGAACGTTGGATATGGCGACGTCGTTGTGATCGAACAACGTGTCCCAGACCCACAAGTCGAGGGCATTGAAGTTGCCCAGCAGGATAGCAGTACCCAGGGACAGGAATTGCGCTCTCAGAACAGAGGTCTCTGCGAAGCCTTGGCCAAGGTAGCCGCCCCGTAATCCCACGCCGCCGGGCGCAGTACCGGTGAAGATGACATCGGAGTACTCGTTGCCGGTATCGAAGTTGGGGGCTAGGCCGTCCCATGACTGGTCAACAAGTACGGCCGCGTTGCCGCTGCCGTCAAAAGTCAGTCGGGTAAGTTTCAAGTAGCAGACTCCGTTTATCCAAAGCATCGTAGCTCCTGCTGCGCCTGTCCACTTGACTCGCACACCTGCCGGCCCGCTTCCGGCGAGGGTGACACCCAACCTGTGGGCCAGGACCAAGGTGCTGGACACGTTGTATGTGCCATCCGGGAAATAGAGTACTGGCGAAACGCCCGGCTGGCCGAGGGCCGAGAGCGCTGTCTGTATTGCGGCGGTGTCGTCGGAAACGCCATCGCCTTTCGCGCCGTAAGTCTGGACGCTGGCCCAGGAAGAAAACGGGCCAGGAAACTCGGTTTGTGCGGAGAGGGAAAAGGTGGCCAAGAAGAGGATGTATTTCAGGGGAGTTCCGCGGACCTGGCCGCGGAGGGAGCGATGCTGCGAGGGCGATTCGGGAGCGACGCCGGCCGCGAGGCGCAACGCCGTTCTCGTGAAGGGAGGGTGAGTGTCTACTTGGTACACAGGTAAGGCCGGCCTTCCTGTCCGGTCTCTCTGTAGATCGTCTGGGGGCCGCAGGAACTTTACAGGGCTCTCCGCGAGAATCTGACAGTACAAGCAGGGAATGCGGCGCCTCGTCGCGGGCGCGGGCGAGGATGGCGATCGCCTGGCCGACCTTTTCCAGGTCGATGGATTCGATGGCCTTCAGCAGTTCATCTTTATACAGTTGTGGATAACTCATCTCGTGATCCTATCGCTCACGGCGTCAGGAAGCCAGGGCCCCGAGGAAATCCGTAGAGCGCGAGCGGTGTTTCTGTGGCGCAGCGGTCCCCACTGACAGCTCGGCGCGCGGCTCCCTGGGAGAGGCCCCGGTGCGCTAAGCAAAAGCGTCCCTCGTCCGATAAGAGTTCTGAGTGCAAGTTAGGGCACGGAGAACTCGGACCCGGCGACGGCCTCCGATACGAGTTGGCGAAGGCACACAGGGCTGGCAGAGGCATCAATGAGACCTATCTTCTTTCTCCTCACCGTTTCGCTCCATTCACAGACCGCGTTGGTTCGACCATTTCTATCGTTTCCCAATGAGGTGAGCCGGCCGGCGCTGCTGGCGGCGATCGATCCCCGCTCCTTCGGCGCGATGTGCGACGGGGTGACCAACGATGCGACGGCCCTGCAGAACGCCATTACAGC
>Ga0326727_10019103_pt1 | contig 13865 bp, 12 predicted proteins | sample MB2enrmetagenome_FD_207643 | JGI IMG/M metagenome (GOLD analysis project Ga0326727, IMG submission 207643) | Lab enriched peat soil microbial communities from McLean, Ithaca, NY, United States - MB29MY | ecosystem: Environmental > Terrestrial > Soil > Wetlands > Peat | place: USA: New York... | reverse complement strand
GCCGATATCGGACCAGGGCCGGCGCCTCGAGATCTGGAAAAGGCAGGCGGACGGCGCGTGGAAATGCGCGGTCGACACCTGGAGCTCGGACGAGCCGGCGGCGCCGTCAGCCGCCTCCCCGGCCGGTGCGCAAGGCACGCCGGCCGCGGGCCCGGCCGCGGTGGCCGTGCATACGGAACCGACGCCGGCCGCACCTGCCGGGTCAGCCCCGCAGATACCGGTGCCCGCGGTGGATACCAAGTACGGCGATAGGCCGGCCGATTACAAGGAGGCGATCCAAATGTTCCTGGCGGAGCACCTCAAGAACCCGGATTCGGTGCAGTATCGGGAAATCACTCAGCCGGAGCGGGGATACACCACCTCGATCTCCGGCGGGTTTTTGATGAGCGAGAAGCGCGAATATGGTTGGCTGGTCAAAGCGACGATCAACGCCAAGAATTCCCACGATCGCTATGTCGGATTCAAGACCTACACCTTTCTGTTCCGTGGCGAGAAGATCGTGGACGCGCGGCTGCCCCTGCCCGAGGACGAGATGAATTGAGCCGAGGCCCAACGAACCCCGGCGCCCATCGGAGCATCCCTGGGGCGCCGCAGGTCACGCCACGCCGGCGACCTCGGCCGCGAAGGTTTCGGCGATGGCGAGAATGGCCGCGTGGATGGGTCCGGAGGTGATGGTGGGAATCACCGAGGCGTCGACCACATGAAGCCCCTCGAAGCCGTGCAGCTGGAGGTTGGCGTCAACCACGCTGCCGGCCGCGCGGCCCATGCGGCAGGTGCCGACGGGATGGTGGTGGGTCATCACGGCGCGCTGCAGGAAGGCATCGAGATCGGCGTCGCTGCGGCAATCGGCGCCCGGATAGATTTCCTCGGCGCGCCACTCGTCGAGCGCGGGTTGGCGGCCCACGCTGCGCGCCAGATCGAGGGCCTGGCGGACCAGCCGGCGGTCATGGTCGGTGGACAGATACTTTGGATCGATCATCGGCGGATCGGTGACGTCGGGACCGGTGAGGGTGATCCGGCCGCGGCTGGTGGGATGAGTCACACCGGAGAGAATGGTATAGGCGCTGCCCGGGGCGGGTCGCTGGAAGCACTCGGTGACGGTGGGTGCCGCGACACAGCCCAGCACCACGTCCGGGATGCCGTCGCGGCGGGCCAGGTCCCCGCAATGCACGTACATCAGGGATTCGGAATGCTGTAATCGCGAGGGCGGCACGGGCTTCCTGGCGCGGTAAACATTTCCCGCCGTCAGTAAATGATCGTGCAGGTTTTCTCCGACCCCGGGGTGGTCCGAGATGCACGCCACCCCGGCGCGCTCCAGGCTCGCGGCGGGACCTATCCCCGAGCGCATGAGCAGCAGCGGGGATTCGATGGCGCCGGCGCATAGAATGGTCGTGTCCGCTTCGATCGCGGTGGCGCGGCCCTGGATCTCGGCGGTCACGCCGGTCACGCGCGTGCCCGACAGAATCAGCCGATGCACCCGGGCGCCGCTGATCACCGTCAAATTGCCGCGCGCCAGGGCGGGTTCGAGATACGCATCGGCGGCCGTGACTCGGCGCCCGGCGCGGATGGTGAGGGAGTTCGGGGCGACGCCGATGAGGTCGCCGGTGTTGTGATCGCCCACCCAGGGAACGCCCGCCGCCAATCCGGCGGCCATGTAGGCTCGCACCACCGGACTCAGCTCGGCGTCGGGCAGCATCACCGTCATCGGGCCGTCCGCGCCATGCTGATCGCTCGCGCCGCCGGAGAAGCATTCGATCCGGCGGAACCCGGGCAGCAGGCCCTCGTACGACCAGCGCGAGGTGCCGGTGGCTTCGCTCCAGGGGCGAAAATCCTCCCGGGCTCCGCGCACATGGGCCATGGCGTGCAGGCAGCTCGAGCCGCCGATGATGCGTCCTCGAGGCCAGTCATGCACGCGGCCCGCCGTTCCCGGCTGCGGCACCGTGCGGTAGGCCCAGTCGTAGTCCCGCCCGGGGAGCATGGGCCAGGATTGCGGAACGGCGATGTCCGGATCGGTGGCCGGGCCGCCGGCTTCGATGAGGCCGACTTTGATGCCGGGGTTTTCGCTGAGGCGCGCGGCCAGCACGCAGCCCGCGGATCCGGCTCCCACAATCAATACATCGAAGCCCATGTCATCTCCCCTGGAATCACTTATACATTCTCAATCCCCGCGCTACGCTGCGCGAATCAAGTCGGCTGCCTTCTCGGCGATCATGACGACCGGCGCATTGATGTTGCCGCTGACGAGATCGGGCATGACCGAGGCGTCCACCACACGCAGCGCCTCGACGCCCCGCACTTTCAGCTCGGTGTCGACCACGGCCAGCTCGTCCGCCGCGCCGCCCATCTTGCAGGTGCCCGCCGGGTGGTGGACGGTGATGGCGGTGTTGCGAATGTGCGCATCGATGTCCGCATCGGAGCGCTTTTCGCTCCCCGGGAAGAATTCGCGCGCGATGAAGCGCTGCATCGACGGCTGCGCGCTCAATTCGCGCGCCAGGTGCACGCCCGCCCGCATGGCGCGCCAGTCGGCGTCGGTGGCCAGGAATCGCTGCAGGATTCGCGGATGCTGCGCGGGGTCCCGCGACTTGAGCGTCACCCGGCCGCGGCTCTCCGGAGCCAGCATCACGATGCGGCAGGCGAAGCCGTCGGTGAAGGGCGCCTTGAAGGGCCGCAGATAGGGCCATGCCGCCAGGGGCGCAGTGGTCAGCAACAGCTGAATATCGGGTATGGCCAGCCCGGCGCGGCTCTTGAGAAAGGCCACGCCGCCGCCGGGTATGTCGGCCGCGAACCCCTTACCGAAGAAATACGCCTTGCCGAGCTCGCGGGCGATGCGGTCGACGCGCATCATGGGCAGAAACGGGCCGGGCTCCTTGCGGTGATACATGACGATGGCCGAGACGTGGTCCTGCAGATTGCGACCGACGCCGGGGGAGGGGACCTTGACGGGGATGCCGTGCTGCTGCAATTCATCGGGATCGCCCACGCCCGAGAGCATGAGCAGCTGCGGCGTATTTATGACTCCGCTCGACAGGATGACCTCGCGGCGGGCCCGTACCGTCCGTGACACGCCGTTCTGCCGATACTGGACGCCGACGGCCCGGCCGGACTCGATCAAGATTTCGGTGGTGAGCGCCAGCACTCTGACGGTGAGGTTGGGCCGCTTCAGGGCCGGGCGCAGGTACGCCGTCGCAGTGCTCGAGCGCCGGCCCTTGCCGATGGTCATCTGCAGCTTTGCAAAGCCGAGCTGCTCCGCGCCGTTGTAGTCGTCGGTCCACGCATGACCTGCCGTCTGACCGGCCCGGGCGAAGGCGTCGATGAGGGGGTCCTGGTACTTGCAGGTCTGCACGGAGAGGGGTCCGCTGCCGCCGCGATAGCTGCTCGATCCGCCCTCCCAGCTTTCCTGCCTGCGGAAATAGGGCAGCACGTCCTCGTACGACCAGCCGGCGGCGCCGGACGCGGCCCAGCGATCGTAGTCGCCGCGATTGCCGCGCACATAGGCCATGGCATTGGTGGAGGAGCAGCCGCCGATCACCTTGCCGCGAGCGCACTCCACCCGCCGGCCGCCGACGCTTTCCTCGGGCTCGCAGAAGTAGTTCCAGTCGTGCAGGCGCTTCTGCAGGATCTTGCCCCAGCCCAGGGGAATGTGGATCCAGGGATCGCGGTCCCATCCGCCGGCCTCGAGCAACAGGACGGAAATGCCCGGATCGGCGCTCAGGCGGTTGGCGAGCACGCAGCCGGCGGAACCGCCACCGACGACGATGTAATCGAACTCATCGATCTTGGCCATGGAATTGGTTCGCTATTGGGATGGGTCCGGTACTTTGCCGAACCAATGCGCGGAAGTCTATTGGGCGGCGTCCGACGGGGGGAAGGCCTGTTCCTGAATGTACTGGCGCACGTCGCCCAGATGCCGCTGCATCAGCGTGAATGCCTCATGGCCGTTGCGGGCGGCAACGGCGGCCGCGATCGACTCGTGGAAGCCGGCATACACCGACTGGCGCTTGAAGCAATGGCCGTTTTCGCCCAGGCGGCGCCAGCCGACGTCGCGCTGGCTGGCGCGCATGGTGTCGAAAAAGGCCAGGAACAGCGTGTTGTGCGCTGCTTCGGCAATGGTTCGGTGAAACAGCGAATCGGCGCGCTCGTAGGTTTCGGCATCGCTGGCCGTGCGCGTCTTGGCCGCCAGGGTCTGCAGGCGCTTGATCTCGGATTGCGAGGCTCTCAGAGCCGCCAGGCGCGCCATCACGGGCTCGGTGGCCAGCCGCACCTCGATCACCTCGAGCGGATTGGTGTGATCGAGCACATTGTCGAGGGCGGCGCTGAGGCTCAGGTTCAGGCGAGTGGTCCCGCGCTCGTCGGATCTCGGCGCCGGGATGAGCACATCGGCGGCCGGGCGGCGCGGATCGATGAAGGTGCCGCGCCCCTGGTGACGGTGGATTCGCCCTTCTTGTTCGAGGACATCGAGCGCCCGCCGCAGCGAGCGGCGCCCGACTCCCAACTCGGCCGCGAGTGCTCTTTCCGGCGGAATTCGCCCATCGGCGGCGAAATTTCGCGACTCGATGAAGTCGCGCACCTTGCTCAGAGCCTGTTCGCTTGTCTGCATGTCCCGTATGCCGCTGTCCATACCTGCCATAAGATACCACAGCCGCGCGGCAATGGTTTGCAGGGCGCCCGCAGCGGTTGACGGCGCCGATGGTTCCAGTCAGACTCGGAACTGGAACAAAGGTGGAACCACTTTAGAACTTGGTTCGGGAACAGGGGGGCAAAATGCGCGTGGAAGAAAAGCTGAACGAGACCGGGGATCTACAGGCTTCGCTCGACGAGCTGCACCGCGACGTGTACGCCAACGACATGGCGCCCTACTGGGTCGTCGACCGCAGCGTCACCCACGACGAGGACCGCCAGGTGATGAAGGGCCGCAAAGCGGTGCCCTTCATCTGGAAGTACAAGCGGCAGATCGAACCCCTGCTGCATCGCTCGGCGGCCCTGATCAAGACGGAGACCTCGGAGCGGCGCTCCCTGGTTCTCGTCAACCCGGGCCTGGCTCCGCAGCGGGCCGCCGCCACCACCATGTACGTGGCGTATCGCGTCAACGATCCGCACGAGATCATGCCGCCGCACCGCCATACGCCCAATGCCATCCGCCTGGGACTGACCGGCGCGACGAACTTCACCGGCGTCGAGGGTGAGAACATCGTCTTCGGGCCCGGCGACCTGGTGCTGACGCCGCACGACACCTGGCACAACCACGGCAACGAAGGCGATGAGCCCGCGATCAATCTGAGCGTGCTCGATCTGCCGCTCGCCGAGACCCTGAACTCCCTGTACTTCGAGCACGACTACACGGAGGAAGAGGAGGGCAAGCGCATTCGCCGGGCCATGCAGACGGAGCGCTTTCCCCCGGACTATTCGCAGCGTGTGTACGGCCGGGGCGGATTTCTGCCGCGCTTCGTCTCGCACCATCGGGGCGCCGGCGCCGCCTCGCCCATGTACGTGTACCGCTACGACATGATGCGCGAGTTCCTGGAGAAATTCCGCGACTGGGACGGCGATCGCCACGAGGCGCTGATGGTGGAGTACGTCAATCCGACGACCGGACTGTCGGTGTACAAGACGATCACGTTTTTCATGCAGATGCTGCGCCCCGGGGAGCGCACGCTGCCCTTGAAACAGAGCGCGAATCTCATCGTTTCGCCCTTCGAAGGCAGCGGCTACAGCATCATCGGCGAGAAGCGCGTGGACTGGGAGCCTTTCGACACCGTCGTGGTTCCCGGCGGAACCTGGTGCGAGCACGTCAATGCTTCGGACAAGGAGCCGGCGATTCTGTTCGTGGCCAGCGATGAGCCCACGCTCAAGGCGCTGGCCTTCTATCAAAAGCACGGCAAGAACGACAACGGCGACATCATCCGGCTCGCTTGAGGCCCGGCCCCGCGGACGCTCCCGCGGGGCTGGAGGCTCCATGGAGCAGGCTCATTGGTTCAACGGCGCAGGGTCAAAGGTACATATAGAGAATGGCACGGTCTAAAAACACGCGGCTGGTGGCGCACATCGACTGTCCCGGCGGCGGACAGGTCTGGGTCGACGGCAGGACGCTGTACATCGGCCATATGCGCGAGCCCACGGGCACGACCATCGTCGACGTGGCGGACCCGAAGAATCCCCAGGTTTTGGCCCGCGTCGATCTGCCGCCGGGCTGGCATTCGCACAAGGTGCGGGTGGCCAACGGCATCATGATCGTGAACCACGAACGCCAGGGCAAGGACGGCGATGCCTCCTTCGGCGGCGGCCTGGGCATTTACGATGTCTCGACGCCGTCGCGGCCGCAGTTGATCTGCAAGTGGCGGACGCAGGGAAAGGGCGTGCACCGCTACGATTTCGACGGCCGCTATGCCTACATCTCGCCCACCGCCGAGGGCTATATCGGCAATATCATGATGATCCTGGATCTGAAGGATCCGGCGCGCCCCGAGGAAGTCGGGCGCTGGTGGATTCCGGGGCAGTGGCAGGCGGGCGGCGAGCCCAATCCCTGGGAGGGGGGGCCGGCGCCGCGCTGTCATCACCCGCTGCGCATGGGCGACCGGCTGTATGTGAGCTACTGGCATCACGGCTACTACATCCTGGACATCGCCGACATGTCCAAGCCCAAACTCATCGCCGGCGGCAACACCTCGCCCGCGTTTCCCCATCCCACGCACACCTGTCTGCCCATTCCGCAGCCGCTGAAGGGCCGCAAGGTCATGGTGGTCGCCGATGAGGACGTGGCCAAGCTCTGGCCGGCGGCGCCCGCCTTCGCGTGGATCTACGACATCACCAACGAGCGCTGTCCCGTGCCCATCTCCACCTTCCAGGTGGAGGGCGTGGATCCCGACGGTGCGCCGCAGCCTCCGATGATGGGCTGCCACCAGCCCTCCGAGCGCTTCAAGGGCAGCATCATCCCCTTCGCATGGTTCGCGAAGGGAATGCGCATCCTGGACATCGCCGATCCCTTCGCTCCGCGCGAAGTGGCGTTCTACGAAGCGGATGCGCCGCAGGGCTTCGCGCTCGCCTCCTCCAACGACGTCACCATCGACGATCGGGGCCTGTGCTACCTGATCGACCGCCAACGCGGCGTCGACATCATCGAAACCTCGGTACTCTAAGCAATAAGGACGGCAAACCCGCAGTGAACGACAAGATCATCACCATCGGCAAGAAGAACCCGAATCTGCCGTTTCACCCGGCGGTTCGCGCGGGCGACTTCATCTATGTCTCGGGACAGGTTGCCAAGGACGAGAACGGCAACATGTCCAGCGGCAATATCGAGGAAGAGACGCGCTGGACCATCGAGAGCATCCGCCGCATCCTGCAGCTGGACGGCGCGGACCTCGCCGACGTGGTCAAGGTCACGGTGTATCTCGCCGATGCGCGCAATTTCGGGCGCTACAACAAGGTCTTCGCCGAGTACTTCCCGGAGGGCCGCGTGTCGCGGACCACGGTCGAGGCCCGTGCGGTGATCGAATGCAAGATTGAAATGGACGCGGTTGCCTACAAGCCGCGTTTGAATCCTTAAAGCCAAGCGAAGCCGTGGAGCCGGAGAGAAGAACATGGTGAAAATTTTGGGTCGCAGCACGTCGGGAAATGTGCAAAAGGTCGTGTGGTTGCTGGAGGAGTTGGGTCAGCCCTACACTCGAGAGGACTACGGCCGGCAATTCAATAACACGCAGACCGAGGCGTATCTGCGCCTCAATCCCAACGGCAAGGTGCCGACGCTGGTCGACGGCGATGTGACGGTGTGGGAATCGAACACGATTCTGCGCTATCTGTGCGCCAAGTCGCCCGGCGGCGCCGCGCTTCATCCCACCGACCCCGCGGCGCGCAGCCAGGTCGAGCGCTGGATGGATTGGCAGCTCGCCTCGCTGAACGGCCCCTACCTCGCCATTTTCAAGGAGGCCAAGAAGAAGGAGGAGGAGCGCGCCCCCAGCTTCGCCGCCGACGCCAAGGAGCTGGCCGCGCAGCTCGAAATCCTCGATAAGGGCATCGCCGGGCGCCCCTGGATCGCGGGAGAGAATTTTTCCATCGCCGATATCTGCCTGGGGCCCATCGTCGATCGCTGCCTGGCCTTCCCCGTCACACTGCCGGCGCTTGCGAGCGTCAAAGCCTGGCGCGATAAAATCGCCGCCCGGCCCGCGTACAAGAAGGCGACGTCCTGAGCCGCGTGCCCAGTACTTCGGAAAGCAAGTCCTTGGGAGAGCGAGTCATGAAAAGCGTGGCAGTCATCGGTCTCGGCACCATGGGACCGGGAATTGCTGCGGCCCTGGCGCGCGCGGGCATGAGCGTGTCGGCCTTCGACGCTGATCCCGGCAAGCGCGACAAGGGAGCTCACGGGTTCGCCGCGGCCGCCTCGGTGCTGTCGGCGCTGGGCATCCCCGATCGCACGGCCGCGCCCATCGTGGTGCGCGATACGCTGTCGCAATGCGTTGCGGGCGCCGATCTGGTCATCGAGACGGTGCCCGAGGATCTCGACCTCAAGATCCGGGTGTTTCGCGAGATCGAGGCGCATGTGAGCGAGGAGTGCATCCTCGCGTCCGACACCTCGGGGATTCCGATCACGCGCATCCAGGCCGGCACCCGCAGCCCCGGCCGCGTCGTCGGCATGCACTGGTCGAATCCGCCGCACATCATCCCGATGATCGAGGTGATACCGGGGGAGAGGACCGCGCCCGGCGTGGTCGATGCCGTGGTCGAGACCATACGGCGCACCGGCCACCTGCCCATCATCATTCGCAAGGATGTCCCCGGTTTCGTCGAGAATCGCGTGCTCTACGCCGTGATGCGCGAATGCCTGGATCTCGTGGAGCAGGGCGTCATCGAGCCGCAGGACCTCGATGCCTGCGTCTCCTGGGGCATAGGCTACAAGCTGGCCGTCGTCGGGCCCATGGCCTTGCTGGACATGGCGGGCCTGGACATCTATTCCGCGGTGGGCGGCTATCTGAACAAGGAATTGTCGAGCCGGCCCGATGTATCCGGCTACATTACCGAGCGCACCGCGCAGGGCAAGCTCGGCATCAAGACGGGCGGCGGCATCTACGACTATACGCCCGAGAAGATCGCCGAGCTGCAGCGCGCACGCGCGGCCAAGCTGGTGGCGGTACGCAAGGCGCTGCAGGCATGAGGGCAACGAGGAATTTTTCACGCGCGGTTCGATTCGGCGCGCTCGCCTGGGCGGTGTGCGGCCTGGCCGGGGTGCTGGGCGTGTGCTCGATCCCATCGGCCGCGTCGGCCGTGGAGCTCAAGGCGCTTGCCATCATGATGCCCGAGGAGCCCACCGATTTCGGCTGGAACCAGCAGGGCTTCAACGCGGCCAAGGCCGTGGCCGCGAAGTATGGCCTGAAATTCCTGCCGGCCACCGGACTGGGCTATGGCGATGTGCATTCCGAGCTGCGCGAGCTCGCGGACGACGGGGCGAGCCTGATCATTGCGCATGCCGCCGGCTACAACACCGCGGCGCCCGAGATCGGTGCCGAGAGGCACGTGCCGGTGGCCATCGTCGATCGGCCCAAGGGCAGCAAGCCGGGCGCCGTGGCGGATTACACTCTCTCCGGCCACCAGGGGGCCTACCTCGCCGGGGTGCTGGCGGCGAAGACCACGCAGACCAAGGTAGTGGGCATCGTGGTGTCGGGCGAGCCGCCCTCGTGGAATTCCCAGTCGGCGGCCTTCGCCCAGGGCGTGCATGCCACCGATCCCAAGCTCAGAATCGTCTATGCCGTCATCGGTCCCGCCGCTTATTCCGACGCGGCCGGCGGCCGCCGGGTGAGCGAATCGGTGATCGGCGCGGGCGCCGACGTGATCTTCGGCCAGGGCGACGGTGCCAGCTTCGGCATGCTGCAAGCCGTGGAGACCAAGAAATCCACCCAGGGCGGCAAGGTCTGGTTCATCGACGTCATCGGCGACAAGACGCCGGTGGACAAGGGTAATCTGCTTTCCTCCGTGGTCTGGAACCTCGTACCCGTGTATTCGGCGATGATCGAAGATCTCAAGGCCAACCGCTTCGGCACTCATCCCTATCCCCTTCAGTTGGCGGACGACTCGGTGCGCCTGCTGCACACCAAGTACATCCCCGACAACACCTGGGCCGACCTCGAGGCAGTGCGCAAACAGATCATCGACGGCAAGATCAAGATCGAGCCGATCTTCGATGCGGTGAAGGTGCGCGCGCTGATGACCTCGGTGGCGGCGCCGCCGAAGTAGCCGGTGGCGACCGTCGCGGCGCTGCGCAAGGTCACGAAGCGCTTTCCCGGCATCGTGGCGCTCGACGGCGTCTCCCTCGAGTTCCACGCCGGCGAGATCCACGTGCTCTTGGGCGAGAACGGCGCCGGCAAATCGACTCTGGTGGGCCTGCTCGCGGGCATGCAGCAACCGGAGGAGGGCGAGATCCTCATCGGCGGCAAACCCGAGCGCATCGATTCGCCCCGGCGCAGCATGGATCTGGGGATCGGCGCGGTGTTCCAGCAAATCCTGCTGGTGCCCAGCCTCACGGTCATCGAAAACCTGATGCTCGGCGGCTCCTGGCTGCGGCCGCTCGCCCGCGCCGCCGCCCTGCGCCGCTTCACCGAACTCTCCGCCTTGCTGGGCGTATCGCTCGACCCGGATGCGCGCGTTTCCGGCATGTCGCTGGGCGAGCAACAGCAGGTGGAAATCATGCGCGCGCTGTGGCGCGGCGAGAAATTGCTGCTGCTCGACGAACCCACGTCCATGCTCACGCCGCAGGGGGTGGCCGATCTCGGCCGCATGATGCGCCGGCTGAGGGAGCAGGGCGTCGCGCTGATCTTGATCACGCACAAGCTGCTCGAGGCCTATGAGTTCGGCGATCGCATCTCGGTGCTGCGCCTGGGCCGCGTCGCCGGCGAAATCGATCCCGAGCGGCTGCGCACCCTGAGCGAGGCTGAGCGCACCGAAGCGGTGATTCGCATGATGTTCGGCGAGCCGGCGGGCGAGGGCGAGCCGGCGGTTGAGGGCGAGGCGCCCCGGGAGGGCCATGCCCCCCGCGAGGGCCATGAAAAAGAAGTCGCGATTCTCCTGGGACGCAAGCTCCACGATGCGCATGCCGGCAATCGAAGCGCGCCCGCGATCCTGTCGGTGCGCGATCTGAGCACCACGCCGGATTTCACCGAGACCGCGCTCCATGAAGTGAGCTTCGATTTGTGGGCCGGGGAGGTGCTCGGGATCGCGGGCGTGGACGGCAATGGCCAGAAGCATCTCGCAGAGGCGCTGGCCGGGCAGCGCCCCCTGCGGCAGGGGCGTATCACCGTAGCCGGCACGGATGTCACGCAGGGGCGGGTGCCGGAGCGCCGGCAATGCGGCATTCGCTATGTCACGGATGACCGGCTGGGGGAGGGCACCGTCGGGACCCTGTCCGTGGCCATCAACTTTCTGCTCAAGGAGATCGGCGCGCCGCCGTACTGGCGGCACGGCATCGTCGATTGGGATCTCATCCACCGGGACGCGAGAGAAAAAATTCTGCGCAATGATGTACGCACGCCATCGGAATTCACTCCCATCGGCAAGCTGTCCGGCGGCAACATCCAAAAGGTGTTGCTGGCGCGCGAGCTCGACGCCGAGGCCAATGTGGCCATACTCAACAAGCCCACCTACGGGCTGGATTTGCAGAATCAGCGCCTCGCCCTGGATCGGATCGGCGCCGCCGCGGCGCGCGGCGTCGCCGTCATCGTAATCTCCACCGATCTCGATGAATTGCTGGAGATCAGCGACCGCATCGGCGTGATGTTTCAAGGGCGGTTGGCGGGCATCGTCGACAACGACGACGCGGCGCCGGACAAGGTCCGGCGGCTGATGACCGGAGCGGCGGCATGACGGCTCGCGAGCCCGGCGAAGGGGCGGCGATGACGGCGGGCGAGGGCGGTGCGGGAGCGACAGCCACGGTGCTTCGGGTGCTGGTGCCCGTCGTCCTGGCGCTCATCGCCGGGGGCCTGATTCTGCTGGTCCTCGGCAAGGATCCTCTCGACTACTATGGCTTCGTCCTGCAGCGCAGCCTCCTGCGATGGGGCGGTGCGCAGGAGACGCTGACGCGGATGGCGCCGCTGCTGCTGATAGCCGCGGGGCTCATCGTCGCCTTTCGCGCGGGCATCTGGAATCTGGGCGGCGACGGCCAGTTCCTGCTGGCGGCCGTGGCGAGTGCGGCGCTGGCGCCCGTCTTGAGCGAGGTGCTGCCCCGCGGACCGGTGCTCATCCTCTGCATGATGGCGGGCGCCCTCGTGGGCGTGCTCTGGTCGCTGATTCCGGCCCTGCTCAAGGCGCGCTACGGTATCAACGAAATCATCACCACGCTGATGATGAGCTTTCTCGGCACCAGCCTTGCGAACGTGCTCATCAAGCTGGTGCTGTACGACCCGAACACCACGGTGCCGCAGACCCGCAGTCTTGCCGTGGAGGACCGCCTGCCGCGCCTCTTCGGCACCTCGATTCACTGCGGCCTGCTGCTCGCCGTTCTCGCCGTCATCCTGGTTCATCTCATGATGACTCGAACCGCTTTCGGCCTGAAATTGCAGGTGCTCGGCGCCAATCGGGCCGCCGCCATCCACGCCGGGTTCCGGGTGGAGCGCCTGACCGTGGTGGCCTTCGCCATCAGCGCCGGCCTGATCGGCCTCGCCGGGGCGGTCGAGGTTCTGGGGGTCTGGGGCTCGGTGCGCGCGGACTGGAATCCGGCCCTGGGGCTGCTGGTGGTCCCGCTGGTGTTTCTGGCGCGCCTCAATGGGTATGCCGTCATCGGCTTCACGCTATTCTTCTCCGCGCTCATGGTGGGCGGTGAAACGGCCGCGCGCCGGGTGGGTGTGCCGCAGCACTACGTGCTGGTGCTGGTGGCGCTGCTGCTCCTGTTCCTGGCGCTGGTCGAGTACCTGGATCAATCCCGCCGCAAACGCATGGCGATGAAAGCATGAATGCCCTGTTGACCGAACCCTTCCTGGTGTCGCTGCTGTTCGGTGCGGTGACCGCCGGCCTGCCGCTGCTGCTGGCCGGCCTCGGCGAGCAGATCTCGGAAAAGGCGGGCGTGCTGAATATCGGCCTCGAGGGCATGATGCTGTGCGGCGCCTACACGGGCTTTCTGGCCACCTACCACACCGGTTCCTTCTGGCTGGGCTTTCTGGCCGGCGGAGCGGGAGGCATGGCGGTGGCGCTCATCGTCCTCCTGCTGTGCATTCGCCGGGGGCTGAATCAAATCGTCATCGGCATCGCGCTCACCGTGGGCTCGCAGGGCCTGACCTCGCTGCTGCACTTCGTGCAGTTCAGCCGCACCTACCCGCGCCTTCCCGCGGCACCCGTGCTGGCGCTGCCGCTCCTGAATCAGATTCCGATTCTCGGCAAGGGACTGTTCAGCCACAACGCGCTGGTTTACCTCAGCCTGATGCTCGTGGCTGCGCTGACCTGGATGTTCCGATCGACCTACCTCGGCCTGAGCCTGGAGGCGGCGGGGAACAAGCCGGCGGCGCTCGATGCGGCCGGCGTCGACGTCATTCGCACGCGCTCGCTGGCCGTGTTGGCCACGGGCTTTCTCGCCGGCGTCGGCGGCGCATACATGGCCAATGTGGGCGCGGGCCTGTTCGTGCCCTTCATGACCGGCGGCGCGGGCGTCATCGGCATCGTGCTCGCCATGCTGGCCCGCGGGCGGCCGCTCTGGGTATTGATCGGCGCCGCGCTGTTCGGCGCCAGTCTGGCGATGACCACGGCCCTGCAGGTCGCGGGCATCAATGTGCCCACCGACGTGGTGCAGATGCTGCCCTTCGCCGTGGTGATGCTGGTGCTGGTGATCTTTGCCCGCCACAGCATGCTGCCGCCGGCTTTGGGGATGCCCTATGTGCGCGGGGAGCGCTGAAGAG
>Ga0326727_10019102_pt1 | contig 13865 bp, 14 predicted proteins | sample MB2enrmetagenome_FD_207643 | JGI IMG/M metagenome (GOLD analysis project Ga0326727, IMG submission 207643) | Lab enriched peat soil microbial communities from McLean, Ithaca, NY, United States - MB29MY | ecosystem: Environmental > Terrestrial > Soil > Wetlands > Peat | place: USA: New York... | reverse complement strand
TCATGCCGGTCAACATGAGATCGGATGTGCATACCCTTCTGATCTCGATGTTCCCTGATGCGTCTTTGATAGGCCCTTATTTTCACCTCCTGGGGAGCCGCCAGTTCAGGAGCCGAGCTCGCCGTCTTCCTTACCGAGAGCTAGTGCGAGGGCGAGGGCATTTCGCAACATAAAGGCTCCATATTCGTTCGCCAGAGTGACGATGACTCGGGCACCTTCTTGCGTCCAATCGTGTGCCCTTGATAGATGCTCGACAAGACCGTTCACGTCCACCTTTTCTGTGACTTCGACCTCGGTCGAAGCCAGGAGACCCCGGTATTCTCGCACGGTTGAATCGAGGAGTTCGATCTCAGTCATCGGAATGTACCTCCGAGAAATGGCGCCTATTCCCTGAAACTATTCTTGTGATGCCATTCAATCCGCTCCAACGATGGCATAAAACGGTTTGGTCTTCTGATCGGGCAATCGCTGTAGCGGAGCAACAGGTCATGGGTCAGCAAGTTCTGTGACCTCACAAGCTGCGATGAGAACCGGATTGTCAGATCGAGAGTTATGGTCATGAGCCCAGCGTCAAAGAGACGGTCAAACGTAGCACTCAGACACAGTCCGTTCGCCGGGTCAGTTCGGAACCTTTCGTTCTCGCTCCACGGCACGATGTGGCTGGCAACCAGGCACTCGGGCACGGTCAGACCGGTAACGCAGCAGGTCGCCTCGTAGCTACTCAATACCGCATCCCGGAAGAACGCCTGATGGACTCGCTGCTTTGTTAGCCTTGTTGTCTCAGAAGGACCACTTGGCGGGTTAATGGCGCGATGAACTGGCCGTGACTCGCCAAATTTACTCCGGAGAAGATTGGCCTCCCACACTAAATTGTTCCAATCAGCATGAAATTCATCCCAAATTTCCCGGTCCAGCTTGCTGGTATGTGTCAGACCGCTGATGTCCAATTTCTGAAGCGACGGATCGAATGCGCCAAAATTTCCAAGTTTTCTCGCAACCGATGCTGTAGTGCGCCCCAGTAAGTTTGCAAGTTCCTTCACCGCGGGATTGTTGGCTTTGGTTTTTTGAAACGGAATCCTGCAGTACAGCTCAAATGCCAGAACCGATTCTTCTCTACTCCATAGCTCCCCATAGCGTGATTCCTGTGTGATGGGTTTCATGCTGTCATCAAAGTGCAAACAGGATTGACCAGCGGAGCGCCATCCACGTTCTCTATAATGTATGGTCGGCCAGTCTGCATCAACATCTCACGAACGGGTTCTATCAGACGAGGCCATTCATGCCCGTTACCGTTTCTCTTAGCGAGGTCGGAATATGCCTGACACGGAGGGGACGCGTGAATGGCATCAAACGAAGCAATGAACATCGGGTCGAGCGTAAGCGCATCAGCTTGGATAAACGAAAACGGATAATGCGGCTGGGGATCAATATCTACTCCGACAACCTCGAACCCGGCTCGGCTGTAGCCTAGACCTGAACCGCCAGCGCAACAAAAGAGATCCAAAAGACGAGGCTTGCTCCTGTTCAAAGGCGTGCTTCTCGGTTGGATTCTGTTCATTCTGCACCCATGACAGTCATACTTTCAGCTTACTCCTAATTATAACATCCTTAACCACTCTCTTTAAGATATCGACGGATTTTTCGGCACTCTTGATCCTTTCTTGGTGGGAGTTACGTATATAAGTCCGCTGAATTACATGGGCGTATGATTGCAGGCGACCTTTTTTTGACTTTATCTATCGTGAAGAAATCCCCCCAGCGCTCAACGGCCAACCTGTTCTTCGGCCGATTCTTCCAGCGGAAGGGCGGGGGGCAGCCATCCCGCCTTGGCCAATCCCCAGTAAACGACGAACGCCACGACAAAAGAAAACAGCGCCGCGGGGCGGTCGAATTTGACCAGACCCTCCGGCACACCGGGAATGCGGTTCAGTATCCCCACCCCAAAACCCGCCGCCCAGGAAATGTAGCCCGCCCAGTTAATTCCCTCGCGCGGTCCTGACCACTTCTTCCCGGCCAGCAGATAGTCCGCGGCAATGGCCCCGCAGATCGGGCCGAAAGATGCGCCGACAATTCCGAAGAACCCGACCAGGTTCTGGGCCACGCCGGTTATGGCCAGAAGCGCTCCAAGGGTGACGCCGGCGAGGGTGGAAATGCTGCGCGGAATCCTGGGCAGCATGGTGGCAAAACTGTTGGAGGCGATGAAGGTGCAGAAGCATGTGGGCGCCACGGAGGCTGCCGCGAACAGAAAGAACATGGCCGGAGCCAAGGTCCCCACGCTGGCAATGGTGGCGGCGTAATCATAGTTCGCGGGCCCCGGCATGCTGGCGATGTGGCCGGCCACGGAAAGAACCGGTAGCCCACCCGCGAACAGGACCGATAAGGCAATGCCGGTCAAACCTCCCCACGCCACGTCTTCACGGTTGCGGTTATTCATGCCGAAGTCAGCGCCTGCGGCCCCGGCTGTGGCAAAAAAGCCGATCACAGAGTCGATGATGGTCACAAACCCGCCCCAGGGATCGTGCTGCGGTGGGTGGTAGCTTGGAATACCGCCCAAGTTCTTCCAGAGGACGAGCGCGATCATGATCATGGGGACCCAATTTAAGACTTGGGCGACGCGGGCCACATAACCAATTCCCTTCAGGGTAATCAGGGCCAAACCATAGGCCCAGAGAAGCGCAATCACGATGAAAAGGACCTTCGACTCCCGGTGCAATCCCCGCATGATGAATTCCGTGGCGATGGAGGTGGCCACCGCAAACCAGCCGAGCTGCAACACTCCCATGAGCAACCCCGGCATCAGGTAGCCGCCCGTGGTTCCGAACATCGAGGTGCCGACCACGTAGAGCGGACGGCCCGTCTGCATCCCCAACATGGCCGGAGCGTAGTAATAGAATGCGAAGCAAAGCAGGCCCGCAACCAGGAGCCCGAACAGGCACACGGCGACGCTGGCGCGGTCAAGCGTGGCGCCCGCCATCCCCCGGTAAAATGCGATCCAGAGGAAAACCCCCGCATAAGCGGGGAAGGTGCTGCGATACCAAGCGACGCGCTTGGCCACAGGGACGGGCGCCGAGGAGCGGATATAGCCGGGCAGATGGGAAGCCATAGATCCTCATCGTGAAAGTAGGTGTGATGCCCGCGAAGCGCACCCATTATAAGTCACACCGCTCGACTCACCCGGGAATTAATTTAGGGGGAACGAGTGACAGGATGCCCCCCTGCTCACTCTGGCGTTGACATCGTCGTGGATTGGGCTTTCAATTGTGGCCTGCGGGGCGCCGTATCCGCCTCCGACCCTGGGACTTCGAGCCAGATCCCAGCCCCGGACTCGCCCGCACGAAAGGAGAATGCGTGAATCCCCTGGATGCCATCCTGAAACCGAAATCCATCGCCGTGGTAGGCGCCTCACGCCGCGAGGGATCCATTGGCCGCGAAATTCTGCACCAACTCATCGAGTTTGACTTCCACGGCAAACTCTTTCCGGTTAATCCCAAAGCAGATTTTATTCACTCCATAAAGGCTTTCCCGTCCGTGTCATCGATCCCCGACCCGGTGGACCTGGCCATCATCGTGGTGCCGCGGGAAGAGGTGCTGAGCATGATCGATGATTGCGGTAAGAAGGGCGTGATCGGCCTGGTGGTCATCACCGCGGGCTTTTCCGAAACCGGCGACGAAGGGAAAAGGTTTGAAGCCCAAATGGGTGAACGCGTCCGGCAGTACGGGATGCGGATGATCGGGCCGAATTGCATGGGCGTCATCAATACCGACCCGGCAGTCCGCATGGACGCCACGTTTGCTCCCACCCTGCCCCTGACGGGGCGCATTGGTTTCATGTCGCAGAGCGGCGCGCTGGGCGTGGCCATCCTGAACATCGCGCGGCAGCTCGACATCGGGTTTTCCTATTTTGTGAGTTTGGGCAACAAGACCAACGTCTCCGGCAATGATTTATTGCAGTATTGGGAAGACGATCCGCAGACCGATTTGATTCTGATGTATCTCGAGTCGTTCGGGAACGCCAAGCGCTTCATGCAAATTTGCCGGAGGCTTTCGAAACGGAAGCCGCTGCTGGTGGTGAAGTCGGGCCGTACGGAAGCCGGGGCGCGCGCGGCCACGTCGCACACCGGAGCGCTGGCGGCGCGCCAGGGACTCGACGTTGCCACCGGCGCCCTGCTGGAGCAGTGTGGCGTGGTCCGCGTGAACACCGTGGAGGAGTTATTCGACCTGGCGCTGGCTTTCTCCAAGAATCCCTTGCCCCGGGGCAACCGCCTGGGCATTCTCACCAACGCCGGCGGGCCCGCCATCATGGCCACCGATACGGCCATCGCCCAGGGCCTGCGCTTGGCGGATTTCTCCGAACGGACCTGTCACGAGCTCCGCCGCCTGCTTCCTCCCGAGGCCAGTATCCATAATCCCGTGGACATGACTCCCCAATCGGATCGCGGCAAGTATGATGCCTGCGCAAGAATTCTGCTGGAAGACGATGGCATTGACATGCTGTTGGTGGTTTTTGTTCCTCCCATGATGATCAACACCATGGACATCGTTCTGGGTCTGGAACAGTTACGCCATAAATATCTAAAGCCGGTGGTGGGAGTCATCATGGCGACGGATGAGTTCTTTGTGGAGCTGAACCGCAACCACCCCAATCATATGGCCCTCTACATTTTCCCGGAGTCGGCAGTGCACGCCCTAGCGGCCCTCGACCGCTATCACGCGTGGCGCGAAAAGCCGGTGGGAGAATTGAAGCGCTTCGACGTTCGCAGCGGCGCAGCGGAAGATATGATTCAAGAAGTTCGGCAGCAGGGCCGGCGGCAATTGACGGCGGCGGAAAGCCTGCGCTTGATCGGCTATTATGGAATTCCCGCGGCCAAGTCCATCCTCGCTCCGAACCTGGAAGACCTCGCGCGCGTGGCCAAAGAGCTGCGCTACCCGGTGGTTCTCAAGGCGGTCGCGCCGGATTTGGTTCATAAGATGGACATGGGTGGCGTGCTCCTGGATATCCGCGGCCCGGAGGAATTGGGGGCGGCCGCGCAAAGGATGACGGAGTCCGTCGCCCAGCATCGAGGGGAGGCAGCGGCCCACGCCGGCTTGGGTTTCCTGATTCAGGAATACGTGCGCGGCGGCCGCGAAGTGATCGTGGGCATGAGCCATGACCCCACGTATGGCCCGCTGGTGATGTTCGGGCTGGGAGGAATTTACGTGGAGACCATCAAGGACGTGGTTTTCCGCGTTCCCCCGCTCACCGATCTCGAAGCCCACGAAATGATTCGGCAGATTCGTGGCTACCCCCTGCTGCAAGGTGTGCGCGGCGAGGCTCCCGCTGATCTCGACGCACTCGCGGAAATCCTGCAAAGGTTTTCGCAACTCGCGGAGGACCTGCCGGGGATTGCGGAAATTGAGATCAACCCTCTCCTGGTCTTCCCCCAGGGAGTGGACTTTCGCGCCGTCGATGCGCGTGTGCGTTTGGGGGGGCAACCGGAAGAAGGGGTTTGAGGAGGAAGTGCTCATGCAGTACCTCCGGATTTCCTGCCGGCAGGAAAGAGTGAAGCCGATTTGCAGAATTTTTCCTGCCGGTAGGAAAACGACGCAGAATTCTCTTGACAGGACCCATGGGCTCGTTGTTAGGCTAGTAAAGATGGGGGCGGAACGCGGCCCCCTCGCGGGGTCGACCGGAAGAAAGGACGAATGCCCAGACCGATGCGGAAAACACAGGAGACCCATCATCCGATGCCGGGGAGGTTCCATGGTCATGGCGGGGGGATGTGGGTATTGAACTCTACGGGCGAGTTCCGCTCGCCCCGGAGGCCGAACGCCGTTCGTCCCTACAGTGCCGATGGCTTGAAAATCATGCATCGCAGCCAAGAAAAGATGCCCAGATTCTCTGGCGATGTTGATGATAACAAGTATACTTAGCGACATTTCGCGTGACTCCACGTAAATAGTGAAGTTATTGAAATTAAACGGGTTAAACAGTTTGTATTGCAATCCGGTCCAAAAACGCGGGGAGAAAAAATGCAGGAGAGTCTGGCGATGTTATTGAAAACAAATAGAGACAAACTGTCCGATCACTGCTCTCTGGCGATGTTGATGAAACAAAACGACTTAAAATCGCTCTCTGGCGATGTTGATGAAAAAGAAGGAGATGGAAATTATAGATTATTGACTATACATTATTAAATAATACTATAATTTACTTATTTAGTAATATAATCCACCAGGAGGAATTTTGGTATGGCAACTCGGCGCGCGTTTATGCAGAGAGCTCTGGGTAGTTCTGCCGCTCTGGCGACCTATGGACTTTTCCCTTCCAGCCGTGTGCTGGGAGCCAACGACCGGATTCGCATTGGGCTGATCGGAGCCGGCGGGCGCGGGTCGGAAATCTTCAAGGTGGCGCTTGAATGCCCCAACGTGGAGGGCGTGGCCGCCGCGGACGTTTACACGCGCCGCCTCGACAAGCTGAAAGCCGGTATCCCCGCCCTCCAAACCTACGGTGATTTTCGTAAACTGCTTGATGACAAGAGTATCGATGCGGTACTGATTGCCACGCCTCAGCACCTCCACGCGCTGCACTTCGTTCCGGCCATCCAGGCGGGAAAAGACGTCTATCAGGAAAAGACCATGGCGTTCAATCCCGACCACGGCAAGCGCATGCGCAAAGCGCTGGAGGGGGCCGGACGCATCGTGCAGGTGGGTGTGCAAACCACCAGTTCACCGACCATCGGGAAATTGCGCGAGTACTTGAAGCCCGAGAATATGGGCATGATCACGCAACTGCACACTTTTCACTATCGCAATGCCCCTTATGGCGGCTGGAAGCGCCCCATTCCCGCCGATTGCAACCCTGCGCACGTGGATTGGAAGGCTTTTGAAGGAGAGGCGAAGGAATATCCCTTCGATCCCAACCGCCTCATCAACTGGCGCTTCTACTGGGATTACTCCGGCGGAAACGTTTTTGAAAATATGGTGCACCAGGTGGGGTTCTGGTTCAAGGTTCTCGACCTCAAGATTCCCCAGAAGGTTACCATGGTGGGCGCCAACTACTTTTCGCCGGAGATGCAACCGCCCGACATCATGGACGTGAGCATGATTCAACGGGAGAAGCTCCTGTTTACCTGGAACTCCATGTTTGGCAATAACCTGTTCGGCGAGGGTTATGACGCGGTGCTCGGCAACAAAGGAACGGTGCTCCGCGACGAAGACGACAACGTGCGGTACATCTCCCAGGAAAGGAACTCTGAGGCCCCGAACGTGGGTGAGGCGCCCCGTAGGGCTCCGGACATCGTCGGCGTGAGCGACACCACCGCACTGCACATGCAGAATTTCTTCGACTGCGTGCGCAGCCGCAAAGAAACCGACTGCCCCTTCGAACTGGGGTACCGCTCCGCTGTCACCTGCCGCATGGCCGTGGATTCCTACCGGCAAGGCCGCACCCTTAGTTGGGACGAGCAAAAGGAAGAGATCGTCTGAGGGTTGCGGAAGAACTCGTTGGAACTATCATTCTGAACGCTCTCAAAAGCGCCTTCCCTCTCGGATTAGGTCTTTGATGGTCGTGCCTTTGGGTAGCTTCATACGTACCTGTGCAAACGAGTCGAAGATTTCCTGCAAGCTTCGCTTGCTCCTCGCGGTCGCGCCGACCAGGCGGGCGCGTTCCTTGCCCCGACAGGTGATGACAATCTCTTCGCCCTGCGCGGCGCGCTCGACGAGTTGGGAGAGCCTTTGCCTCGCTTCAGATAACCCGAACTTCATGGTATCCCCTATCACTTAGATGATCTGTCGAGAATAAAGGAAGGTCAAGCGGTCATGCTGATCATGGGTATGCTGGCGGTGCGACCCTGGTACATTTGGATGTTCTGGCCCGCGGTGGGCCTCTTCAATTGTCTGCAACACGAACCGCTTCCCATGGCCTGCTGTTGTATACTTCACAGGCTAAGGGCGTGAAACCAGAGTGGCGGAGAAACCGATGAAAAAAATCCTGAACGAGCCTTTTGCCTATGTTGACGAGATGCTGGAGGGCTTGTGCCTGGCGCATCCTCAGTATTACAAACAAACCGGAACCGCAGGCCGCGTCATCGTCCGTGCGGACGGACCCATCCGCGGGAAAGTGGGAATTGTCTCCGGCGGCGGCTCCGGGCACTTGCCGGTCTTTACCGGTTACGTCGGCAAGGGCCTGCTGGACGCCTGCGCGATTGGCGACGTGTTCAGTTCCCCGGCGGTCGATCAAGTTGCGGAAGCCATCCGCGCCGCGCACGGGGGCGCCGGGGTGCTGCGCCTGTACGGGAACTACGGCGGCGACAACATGAATTTCGACATGGCAGGAGAGATGGTGGAGATGGAAGACATCCGCACCACCACGGTGCGCGTGGCGGACGACGTGGCCAGCGCCCCACTGGCGGAGCGCACCAAGCGACGCGGTGTCGCCGGCCTGGTGTACACATACAAAATCGCGGGCGCCAAGGCGGACCAAGGCGCGACGCTCGACGACGTAACTGCCGTTGCCCAGAAAGCGGTGGACGCCTGCCGCTCCGTGGGCGTGGCGCTGACGCCCTGTACGGTGCCGGCGGTGGGCCGCCCGACTTTTGAAATCAGCGAGACGGAAATGGAAATCGGCATGGGGATTCACGGCGAGCCGGGGGTGCGCCGCGGCCCCATGCGCCCCGCCGACGCCATTGCGGAAGAAATGCTTTCTCTCCTGCTTGCCGATATGCCCTTGCGATCCGAAGACCGTGTTTCAATACTAGTGAACAGCTTGGGCGCAACACCGCCGGAAGAACTCTACATCGTGTACCGCTTTGTGGCCCGGAAACTCACCGGCCTGGGCGTAGCAATCGTCATGCCGCTGGTGGGCCGCTACGCCACCTCCATGGAAATGGCCGGCATGTCGCTCACGATTTGTAAGCTCGATGCGGAGTTGGAAGCCCTGCTGAAGGCGCCCTGCGATTGCCCCTTTCTCAGCGTGCGCTGAGAATTTCGAGGGCGCCCTCTTTCATTATTGATGAGGAATTCACATGCCTTCTGCCATCACCACCGAGGTCCTGAGGGGTGCGCTCACGCGCATTGCCGCCAAGATGGAATCCTGCTCGGATGAGTTGAACGCGCTCGATGCGCAGCTTGGCGACGGCGACTTGGGTGTAACGATGGTGCGCGGCGCCCGAGCCGTGGCGGCGGAGATCCCCAATCTCCCCGATGACGTGGGCATGGCGCTGCTGAAGTGCGCGCAGGCATTTACCAAACTTTCGGGCTCAACGTACGGCACTCTGCTGGCAACGGGGTTGATGAGCGCCGCAAAAGCGACCAAGGGACGTACGGAGGTTCCCTGGTCCGAAGTCTCGACTCTGCTTGCAAACGCCTTGCAGGCGATGGCGCAGCGTAGCGGCGGAAAATTGGGAGAGAAAACCGTGCTCGATGCGCTGGAGGCGGTGCGCGCCGCCACCGAGGGAATCGACGATCCTGCCGCCCTGGTTGCGGCCGCCGATCAGGCGGTGGGCGAATGTCTCGAGCGCTTTCGCCATCAACCCGCACGCCAAGGCCGCGCGCGCATTTTTGCTGAGAAGAGTATTGGTAAGGACGACCCCGGAATGGTGGCTTTTCAACGCGTCATCGAAGGATTGAGGAGCAGTGACATGTGACGAGTGACGAGCAAAACCGCTGCCTTGCGTTTGAGTTTGCTTGTCACTCGTCACATGTCACTCGTCACTTTTCTTCACATCGCTTTGCCGCTGCCGGCGGGTGGGCTATCCGGGACCGGCGTGCGAGTTGCTTTGCTGACTGCCTGCACCAAAACCATGGCCTCCGCCGGAATGCCCACCTTTCCGTCGAGAATGTTTTCCTTGTTTACAGTGGGGCCGTACAAGGCTTGATTGCCGGTGTCATCCGGCTGTACGACGGCGCCGCTTAAGCTGATCCCGGCAAAGGCTCCGCGGCTGCGGGAATAAGTGAGGATTTCAGCGTGCAGTTCGATATCCGTGCCGGCCGCCGCGCTCCTTCCCACCGGTCCCGCCGCGGCGGAGGCATCTCCACCGATTTTAAACTTGTCACTCAAAAGCTTCCGCAATCCTCGCCGACCGCGAAATACCAGGATGAGATCCGTTGAGGAGCCGCCAATCTGGAAACCAAAGCTCCCGCCGCTCACGGTCAGAAACACCGGCGGGCTCCAGCTTTTGACGCCGCGGCAAGTCACAAGGCCCTTTCCATAGTTTCCGCCCACCAAGAAGGCAAACTTCATTTCTCCAGGAATGATGGCAATACACTGCGCCGATTCCAACAAGTCCTGGGGAATGGCCTTGTCCGGGGCCCCCATGATTTCCCGAAAGATCTGGGCGGAATCCTCGATGCGATGGATGTCGTCATTGCGGTTGGAACTCGCACGGGCGGAAAGGGACATCGCCAAGGTCATCATAAGGTACAGGGTGGCTGGTTTGCGCATGTTTCGGCCTCCTAAGGAGTACTCAAGCATTTTGGGCAAACAAGGAGGAGAGCAATTTTCTCTCCAGATTCCAGGGAATTGACCCGTAAGCACTTATCCCGGACATCCGGGATCAAGCATCATGTAAATTCCATACGAATGATCATTTTAGTATGAAAAAACTATCGTGCGCAGAAAAACAAAGTGCGATGCTGGCGTGCAGGACCAACGTGAAGAATGGGTCTAACCTCGCCTGTTTGGGGCTCGATTCAGCATCAGCGCCCCGCTCCCCTCATTTTTCCTGTAAACTGCTCGCGCCTGATTGATAGGTTGAGAATTACATCCGGGCGATTTGATTGCTTTCAGGGGATGCAATGCCACAACACTCATCACTGCCCACGGGTACCAAAGTTTCATCCGCGCAAGGTTCTGCTTCCGGCCGTGCAACCGTCGTGCTCACCGCCGTGGTCGCGGCGTTGGGAGGGTTGCTGTTTGGGTTTGACACCAGCGTAATTTCCGGCGCCATGCTTTTCCTGCGCACGGACTTCCACCTTTCGGATGTACAACTGGAATTCGCCGTAGGGATCGCGCTGGCGGGTGCGCTGGTGGGATCAGCCTCAGCGGGTTATTGCACAGATCGTTGGGGGCGCCGCTGGATGCTGCTGGTGACGGCCCTGGGTTTCGGCCTGTTTTCAGTCCTGAGTGGGCTGGCCGTGGGGCTGGTATCGTTCTCGGTGGCGCGCTTCTTTGTGGGCGCGTGCATCGGCATGGCATCGCTGGCCGTGCCGCTCTACATCGCGGAGATGGCGCCGGCGCGGATTCGCGGAGCGCTGGTTTCGCTCAATCAACTCGCCATCACCGTGGGGATTGGTGTGGCTTACTTCGTCGATTACGCCTTCGCGGCTTCCGAGAGTTGGCGTTGGATGTTCGCCAGCGCGGTGTTTCCCGCCATCGTCTTGTTGATCGGCATGATTTTTCTGCCGGAAAGCCCGCGGTGGCTCGCGCGCAAGGGATTTCGCGATCGGGCGCTCGAGAATTTCCGCCGCCTGGGCCGCGGCGAGGAAGCGGAAACGGAGTTGGCGGAAGTGGAAGGGGCCCTGCAAGAGGAGCAGGAAGGGTTTGGGATTCTGCTGCAGCCGGGATTCCGTGTGGCGGTATTAGTTGGAATAGGTCTTGCCATCTTTCAACAGATCACCGGAATTAATACGATCATTTACTATTCGCCGGCCATTCTGCGCATGTCGGGTTACCCCTCGGCGAAGGCAGCAATCCTGGCGGCGGCGATCATCGGCGTGGCCAACGTCCTCGTCACGATAGTTTCCATTGCGCTAGTCGATCGCCTCGGCCGGCGGTTTTTGCTTCTGCTGAGCACGGCGGGAATGGCGGCGGCCTTAACGTTGATAGGGATCGCGTTTTACCAGAAAGCTGGAGGCATCGTGGTGTTTTATGAGGTGATCGCCTACGTCGTTTCCTTTGGCATCGGGCTGGGTCCGGTCATGTGGTTGCTGATCTCGGAAATTTACCCCACGAAAATTCGCGGCAAAGCCATGTCGCTGGCGGCCCTATCGGTTTGGGGATCAAATTGGGTGGTGGCGGCTACCTTCTTATCGCTCCTTCGCGCCGCGGGGACGGCGCAGACTTTCTGGATATACGCCTGCCTCTGCGTGTTGGCCTTCGTCTTTTGCTACCTCTTTGTTCCGGAGACCAAGGGCCGCAGCCTGGAAGCGATTGAACACCACTGGCGGCACTTCGGAGAGAAGCCGGCCACGGAAGGGCAGTAGGCAGAAGGCAGAAAGCAGTAGGCAGAAAGCGGGATGATTTTGCCTAGGAGCCTGTCGGAGATAGATTTTGCCGTATTTAGAATCAATAACTTAGCGACTTGCAACTGCTTGTAAGTTATTGATTCTTCGTCGAAGAAGTCTTATCTCCGACAGGCTCCTAGGCGCCAGGAACCTGTCTCGAAAATTGGGGAGGGCGACAATTCGTTCTTCCCCAGTCTGCCCGGGCGCTTTTTGCAGCCTGTAAAACCCCGACCACTACCAAGTCGACCTGCCTCCTACTTCGTGCCCACTGCTTTCTGCCTACTGCCTTCTGCTTACTGCCTCCTGCTCTCACGCGGCGGTCCGAGCCGTGGGGTTTTTGCGGCGGGGGACTTTGACCGTCTCGATCATGAAGCGCGGGAGCTTCAGGGCGGGAATCTCGAAGTGGTTCTCCAGCGCCACGCGGCCGGCTCCCAAAAGGCTCGCTTCGCTTCCCAAACTGCCAAACCGCACGGTCAAGTCTTTGGCCGAGTGGCGCAGCGCCTTCCGTTGGATGACCCGCTTGAGCTGATCCAGCAAGCCCGGCCCGGCCAAACTGAGCCGTTGATCGATCACGATGACGGCGGGGTTGAACAGGTTCACAAGATTGGCCAGAGCCACGCCCAGATAGTTGCCCGCCTGCTCCACAATCGCCGCACAGATCTTATCTCCCTGGCCGGCGGCCTGGAGTACGGTGCGGCCGGTAATCTTGCTGGGATCGCCGTCCGCCAGAGCCAGGGCAGAGGAAGTTCCACCTTCGCCCACCGCCTTGCGGACGCGCGATTCGAGCGCGGCGGCTCCGGCAATCGCTTCCAGGCAGCCAAAGCTGCCGCACTTGCATGCCGGGCCTTCCTCGATGATGTGCGTGTGGCCGAACTCTCCCGCCGCATAACCTGCCCCGTAAAAAAGCTTGCCATTGATAACGATTCCGGCGCCGATGCCCGTCCGCCCGTATTCGACATAGATCATGTCCAGGTCCAAGTCTCCGGTGCCTAGCCCACGCTCCGCCACGGTTTTGGCTCGCGTGATGTTCTCGACCGCCGTGGGAATGCCGAACTCCGATTCAAAAATTTCCTGGAGGTGGAAGTCCTGGCAGAACTCCACCGTTGAAGACATCACCATGACTCCATCGCGGCTGTTGACCAGGCCCGAACCGGCCACTCCGATCCCCACCAGCGATTTGGGGTCAACTTCCGCCTTCGTTAAGGCCTGGTGAGCGAGGGCCAGAAGTTGGCGAGTGAGGCCCTCCTGTCCCTGATCCAGCAAGGCGGGCTCGCGCAGGCTTGACCGCATGTGCAGATGAAGATCCAGAACGGCCGCCAAGGCGTTCTCATCGTCGAATCCGACCGCCAGGACGAACCGGAACTCTTCGTTCAGCCGAAGAAGAACCTGCTTTCGCCCCATGGGATTGTCCGCGCGTCCCGCCGGCAAGAGGCGGCCCTCGGCAAGCAGCTCGCGGACCATCCGGGAAATTTCGCTGCGTTGCACGTGGGTCAATTCGTGGATTTCCGCCCGCGAGAGCTGCCCGCACCTGAAAATCAGAGCCTCGATCATCAGCCGATCGCGTTCATTTTTCGTGGTCACATGTTTCATGCAGTGCCTTTCCTAAACTGCTCATCAATCTCCACCTGATAGCCACTGGCCAGGCGGTTGGTTTCGTTGGCCAT
>Ga0326727_10019101_pt1 | contig 13865 bp, 9 predicted proteins | sample MB2enrmetagenome_FD_207643 | JGI IMG/M metagenome (GOLD analysis project Ga0326727, IMG submission 207643) | Lab enriched peat soil microbial communities from McLean, Ithaca, NY, United States - MB29MY | ecosystem: Environmental > Terrestrial > Soil > Wetlands > Peat | place: USA: New York... | reverse complement strand
CCTCGTTGATCGGTACGTAATCCTAACATATCTGCCCCATCCTCAATCCTTTTCCTTAATATATCAGGATAGGCTCAGGTATGCCACTTTTCGGCTAGATTTCTAGGGCTCAAAATTGGCGTGCCCTCTTTTGGAAATCTATCAACACTGCCCCCGGAACAACTAAAACACGAGATTAAGCGAATGGAAGATGGCGACATTTTCCACGATTGGGCTAAGATAACCAATCTCCTTGAAGGTGATTTCTTTCGTTGGTACCTATATGCTTGGAATTCCGATATTGATCTGGCATTACGGTCCGTGTTGGCCAAACTTGATACTTATGACCCCACTACGTTGGAATTGGACCCGGATTCCACTAGAGACCTTTTGAAGAAGCTCTATCATTATCTTATGCCCAGGGAAATCAGACACAATCTTGGTGAATACTACACGCCAGATTGGCTGGCCCAGATGTTATTAAACCAACTTGATTATGACTTTTTTGAAGGTAATTCCGAAAAATCTAGTTACCTAAAAGATAATTTGCTTAAAATGCGTTTTCTCGACCCCGCCTGTGGATCAGGCACATTTTTAGTGTTAATAATAAAGCGCATTAGAGACACGGGTAGACAGCTATTCATCCCTGAGGGCGAAATCCTTAATGCCATCCTCAACAATGTTATGGGTTTCGATCTAAATCCATTGGCAGTGATTTCTGCTAGGACAAACTACTTACTAGCGCTCGGTAGCCTTTTAGAGCAGCCCCATGGGGAGATAATCATCCCCGTTTATCTTGCCGACTCCGTTATCACTCCATACAAAGGGGAGGATATGTTCACCGGTGGAATTTACCATGCCGAGACTGTGGTAAAAGTTTTTGAAATACCGGAAGAGGTGGTAAGCAAGGAACGCATAGATGCCTTCTGCAGGTTAGTAGAAGAAGGCGTGCGGGATGGCGTCGATACCGGAGTGTTGTTAAAACGAATGGAGGAAAGCTTGAAGTTGAACTCAGCAGAGTTTATTAAGGCCACTCCAGCCATCCAATCAACATTTGAAAGCCTGAAGAAACTACACAAAGAACGGCTTAATGGCATATGGGCACGTATCATTAAAAATGCGTTTGCTCCATTATTTGTGGGTCGATTTGATTATGTGGTAGGTAATCCACCCTGGGTTAACTGGGAAAACTTGCCTGATGGTTATCGCAATAAAAGTAAAAAACTATGGGTAGAAGAAGGACTTTTCCCCCACGGAGGCATGGACACCATTCTAGGAAAGGGTAAAAAGGATATTTCCATGCTTATGACGCATATTGCAATGAAGCTATATCTTAAAAATGGTGGCAAGCTTGGGTTTGTTATCACCCAATCCGTATTCAAAACAGGTGGTGCAGGTCAAGGATTCCGCCGTTTTATGTTGGGGGACAGTACCTCAATTAAGGTTATTCATGTTGATGATATGACGGAACTTCAACCTTTCGAGGGTGCCACAAACCGAACAAGTTTGATGATTCTTCAAAAGGATAGAGAGAATACATACCCGGTCTCATATACCTACTGGAAAAAGACAGCCAAAGGTAGCATAGATTTTAATAGCGAATTAATAGACGTGCTGAAAAAAGTTCAAAGAAAAAACTTCGCCGCTATGCCAGTAGACACTGGTGATAAAACTTCATCTTGGCTTACTGGTAAGCCAAAAGCACTGAAGGCAGTACAGAAAGTTTTAGGTAAATCTGATTATTCAGCACACGCCGGTGCATATACAGGCGGAGCAAATGGTGTATATTTTCTGAATGTCCTAGACAAAATGCCTGGTGGGGTTGTTCTGGTTGAGAATATAATCGAAGGGCAAAAGCGTATTATCCCTAAAGTCACGCCAACCGTTCTGGAGTCAGACCTCATTTATCCAATGCTGCGTGGAAGAGATATCAAGCGCTGGCAGGCTTATCCTTCTGCTTGGCTTCTGATGGCTCAGGATAGAGAAACGCGTCGCGGGATTGATGAAAAAGAAATGCAACTCAATTATCCTAAAACTTGGTCTTACCTCAAACAATTTGAACCCTCTCTTAGAGAAAGAGCTGCTTATATAAGGTATTTTAATAAAAATAATCCTTTTTATTCAATGTTTGATATTAGCGATTACACGTTTGCACCACAAAAAGTGGTTTGGACTAGAGTTGATAACGATATCAAGGGTGCCGTAGTCGGTCAGGGTGAAGTCGCCGGGACATCCAAGGTAATCGTGCCGATAGAGACTGCGGTTTTAGTCGCTTTTGACACAAAACAAGAAGCTCACTATTTTTGCGCAGTATTAAACTCATCGCCTTGGCGGTTCGTCATCACATCCACTTCGGTTCATGGTACAGGAGGATTCGGTTCCCCAAACGTATTGGAAAAAGCACGGATCCCAAAATTCGACCCTAAAAATAGTCTACATCTCTCGCTTGCAAATCTTTCTGAGCAGGCTCACGAATTGGCAGCAGTCAACAAAGAAAAAGAACTCAGCATAGTTGAAAACGAAATAAACCAGAAATCGAGTGAGTTGTGGGGTCTTACAATAGAAGAATTGGCCGAGATTCAGGAGTCAATGGCTGAGATAACTTAATGTGTTTCAATAGCCGGAAACAAATAAATGTTTGCGTTATCTCAATAATAAAGAGAGCACCATAATATTCTGTTCAAATTAGAATGTTTTTGGGAGTAATCGACATGATTAAAATTACACACAAACATAGTGGTGTAAGACTCAGTAATAAACACAAAGATGAGATTGCTGCTCAAATTGAGGCATTCTTTGGCCTGGCTATTCTATCAATGATAGTTGCCGCCTTGCATTGGCATGGTAATGCCGTTGGAAATTGGGGGAATTGGATAGCATGTGTCGGACGTGCAGTTGATACTTTGCTATGTTTCGTATTGGCTGGATTCCTTTGGTTGAAGCGAAAAATGAACTGGAAATGGGTTCTAGGTTTTCTAGGTGGAAGCCTGGTAACTCTATGGATTGGGTTCTGGATAGCATCTGTTAGCGTTTCATATGGTTTGTTCATAGGTATTTTTGTGGCTCTTTTTGCATATGTCATATGGCTATGTTCCTGCCTTTTGAGGGATGGCAGCTTCACTGAAAAGGAACGTATAATTGTTAATAAAATTATTGATAAAGTGGTGATTGCGCGGAAAATTGCTTGGATGGCTCTTCTTTTAGTGGGCATACTACAAGCATGGGTGGAAATGGACAAAGATATCGATTGGCTTTGGCCTACATTAATCTCTCTCCTGAGTATTGTAGTCGTTGGCATTTTGTTTTTCAATGAAATCAAGAAGAACGAGAACCCACAGGCGGGACAAACACATTAGGTTTTTTTAGTTTCAATGCCAAGGCGCTTGTACTTAAAGATACCTGAAATGTTATAATGGCCCCGGTCATTCATAAGCGGAGAAATCGATTATGTCCTGGCTTAAATTTTTCTGGAAGTCCATTAAATCTGGATGGACAATATTGGCTATAGTTTTAGGGATTGTCGGCAACTTAGATACAATCTTGGGATGGTTCGTGCCAACTAATACCCAATTCGTAGAATGGATATCTAACCATTGGCCTAGATTATCTTGGCAAACTTGGATAATATTTGCACTGATGATTATTTTAGTATCTGGTATTACCAAAGCCCATCGAATGTATAAGGATGAGGTTATTGGCAAGTTAAGTCTAAAACGTGAGTTCGAGAGCAATAGGTTAATACTCAAGCAGGATTTCGAGCAAAAAATTCGTGATTTATGGACCTTACAAAAAATAACTTCTAATTCTCCCGTCGAGTTACAGGTAAAAGAACGAACATCTAAAAGCCAATGGCTTGAAGTAATATCTCCTATGAGTGAGATTGAGAATACCTTACCAACTTTAAAAAAATGGCTTGATTGGTGTTCCCCAAAGATAGATGGTGTGCTTGAAATCAAAAATACTAGCCGAGTTCCTGTTCGTGTTCGTGCTACTGGTATGCTTTACAATGGTACTATGCCTTTAAGCTATGAAAACATGACATATATTATTCAATGGCAAGGACTGCCAGATGAAGAAAAGATTTTATGGCCAAACGATAGTGCAATTTTATATGTGGTTTGTTTTATGACCCGGCCTGCGAATAAATTTGGATTACCAGAACAAGTACTTACGTTCCCTACAGCAGCGCGAGAAAAAGAGGAATTTAAAGTCAATTTCATTGTGACACCTTTAGAATCATTTACTGAACACTTATTGGCTAAGCAATGGAAGCCAAAGTCTGTTCAAATAAAAATAGAGTTGAATGCTACATCTTTGTTGAACCCAGTCAATGGAACTTCAAAAACGATGAATTTCAGGATACAACCCAGTGAATCTTCTAAAAGCCTATTATTTGAAAATATAACAGAATAGGAAAAATGGCATGGTCTCCCACACAAGTTTCGGGGTATCAGCATTACGGATCTTAATATCGGCAAATCTTCACCAGTGTACTCGCCACAAGCAGCAAGGAATTATACCCTAAAAGAGATTAAGTCACCGTCGCTCTCTCCTTCTAATCCAAACTTGTCACCATGGTTGAATCGCGCTTAATAATATGCTATTCGTGATAATCCGTACCCGTTCCTTTTTGGTTGAGACTCGTAGTAGAAGTTTCAATTTTGATACTAGGAGTAGTAGTTGAGTCGTGCAATATTATATACGGTTCCGAACATGGCACCCTCTTTCTTTAAACTTCACTCGTAATCGAATCTGGCACCGCTGTTTTTTTACTCGAGCTGCTTTTCTTTTCTCGGTAGCTGCGGTTTACATATCCCTGTAGTTAATTACTGCCAGGATGCATCAATACCTCATGTGCATGTGAATTCGAAACTGGGATCCTTTTGGAAATAAATTATGGCGTAAGTCGTTTAAACGCATAATATCGTCAGTGAGAAGAACCGTGAATAAGGATGCAAACTCGCCGCCATCCGTTTTATCCGGCTGGCAACAAAACCATCACTTTTTTAGATAATTTCATTTTGCCTAATTGTCGGTTTATTTTGTCCGTCGAATGCCGATTGATAAACGCCACTAGTTTTTGGCACTTTCAAGAGAGTGTTGATAATACCCCTTTTGATGGACAATGTTGTAAGCAGCTGATTTACTCAGTTTCATTCGGCTTGTTATTTTCCGACCGACAACTTAGACCTTGAGCAGCAAGTTCTCTTACTTTATTGACCTTAAATTCGGACAATGGCTTTTGCCCGAGGCCATATGCCTGATGAATTCCGTAATAAACAGAGCCGAGAACTCGTCCATTCCATTTTTTCTACGGAATCTGGCCTTATAACTTTACTTCCGTTATCTTCTCTGTAACGGTATTCAGCTACGCCCATGGTTCTGGGCAACCTGTTCTCAATTGCCTTCCTGATTAGTGATGTTGAATTCTTGAGCTATCAAGGTTGAAGTGTTTTCCACTCATTCGATGCATAGATCTCATACTGATTGTCACATCCGTTGTATTTAAAAAAACGTCGTCCTCTTCTACTACTTCTTTTTTATAATGAGTTATGGGCAACTACCTCAGATGATCCATCATAAATTGTTGTTGTTCATGTTGGGATTAGCATGTTACAATATTTATGCTTTAGATTAAAAAAAGATTAGGAACAATGGAAATACATGTCGGCTGATAAACACCAAATACTTGAGAATTATAAACCATTAGTGGACTTTGTTGCTCAACAGGTTGCAGCCATGTTGAACTGTGCAGATTCTCAAGAAAAAATTAGAGAAACTTTGATGAGAGGTCTTCAAAATATTACTAATCCAGAGGAAATGAGTATTAATTGTGTCCGGGCAAAAGAAGCGATAACCAGTTGGATGAATGATAATAGGGAAGAGATCCTCGGTCGACACTTCGGGTCAACCACGTGGAAAAAAGGAAATAAAGAAGAGATTCAAGAGCAATACAACAATTCAACCATTCCTTCTCTGAGTCGTCCTACATGGATTAACTACCTGGCGGGCACCATTTATCGGAAAACGAGTTTCGGTTCGAGTGATCAAACATACGATGAACTGATACAGGTAGGGAATAACGAATTGGTAAAGATTTTTACCAAATATGACGTTAGGAGGGGTTTAAAACTATCTACTTTTGCCGCACAACCCATTCGTTGGGCTATGATCAATTACCTTCGTAAAAACCGTATGATTCAATTACCTAGACGTAATATTCTTATTAAAAAAGTCTATGACAAATTGATGGACGAATTCATTGATATGCCGACGAAAAGACAAATCGTTAATACACTTAACAAAGACTATCCTAACGAAAAACAATTTACCGTGGAAGAGGTGGATCAGGCTTTTGTTCATGGTATTAATACCATTAGTGAAGACGAAGCACCCGATATTCCTGACGATGCAGACATCTCGGGTAAGACAGAAAATAAAGATTTTATTAAGAAAATGATCACCCGACTGAAACCAGAATGGCAAAAAGTGATTATAGCGATTTATTTCAAAAAGCAGAAATACAAAGAGATAGCCAAATCTCTGCATGAGTCAGAAGCTAATATAAGGCAATGGCATCTGCGGGCTCTAAAAGAGATGGCAGAATATTTGAAGATACGTTTCACGGATGAGAGAGGAAAATACTACTTCCTCAGTAATACATATCCCCGCCAGTTGTTTCTAATTGGTGATCGTTTCAATAATGCATGGGAGGCGTATAATCATCTGATTGGGTTAGGTGTGACGCAAAAAGGTAGTAATGAACTTGACAAAATAAATACAATGAAACGAGTTTTACTGTCTAAATTTGCTGTTGGCCAAACTGAATTAGTACAAAAACTTAATGACACGGAGGATGCTAGTCTTATCTATGAATCAACAAATACATTCTGGGGATTTAATGATAAACATAGAGGAAGAAACCTCTTGGGGCATTTATTAGAGGACATACGGTTAGAGATACGGTTAGCACGGAGAAAAAGGGCAGGGGAGAAGGGGAGATAGAAACAGATGCACAAGCCAGAAATAGAGGAAGTTGAAAGCAGGCTGAGAAGAGCGGTACTGGCCCATCTGACCGATGAGGAGCTGAACTGCTATTTTGATCATCTTGCCACTGACGCGGTCACCACTGCGCGGATTGAGGGACATCTCAAAATGTGTCAGTTTTGCAGCTGCCAGTTGAAAATGATGCAGGAGGTAATGGAGCCTCCTGCTGTTGCTATTGTCAAAGACCTACTGACTCAGCTAGGGCGGTCTTTCCGGGATTGGTGGCGCCAGAACAAACTGGAGATTGGACAGCCTGGATTAATGCCCGTTGCGGCTGCCAGTCCTGAAGATCAAGAGAAACAGCGATTGTCCAAGATTCTCTACGGTCAAATGGGAAATGGCCTGATTCGCTGGAGTGTACGGGATGAACAGGATAGTGGCAATCTGGTGATTACACTGGTATCTAGCGAGCTCCAACTGGCCAACGTGCGGCTGCAGTTCCGTCTCGGAGATTGTATCAAGCCAATGGTAATGGAAAAACGCAACGAGGAAGTCCGCGGTCGGGTCACTTTCAGCCGGGAAGAGAGGAAGCATCTACCGGCTAAGGCGGAAGTGTTTTGGAAATGGGACATTAAGTCTTAACTTTAGCTATTTTAATTAATAATTGTGGGGGTCACCGTGACTGAAGATTACCTGCAGTTTATTCGGGTACCCGATGATTCTCGCCAGTATGATGATAGATGGCAGGATTTGACTCTTGGGGGATATCTCCTGAAGAGTCTGGCTCAGATTCTCAGTCGTCAATCTGATTTGTCCAGCATCGATGATTGTCTGGAACAACTTGCAGCCTGGAAGAAAATTGCTGCTGATAATCCAGAGGACGTCGACCCAGAAAGTGTGGTCAGGGCACTAAACCTGGTCCGTATTGCCCGGCTGATAGCAGAGAAACCTGTTAACTTCTTTGCGACCTTCCTGGCATTACAGAATAGGATGAAACAATCCGGTCTGGAGTGGGAGCCATGGTACTGGGGAGCTTACGGCTATCTTAAAGCGGGTAAATTATTTGCGCTGAAAACCATTACAACCGATATACTGTTAATTGATCCTTACCGAGCAGATGGTATTGTCGCCAGTCTGACTTTACAGGCATTGCCGAGAGGACAGGGACAAATATACAAGTCTCCCGATAGCCTGTTTCTGGAATGCGACAATCAATTCCTAAAGGCGCTATCTATCTGCCGGGCATACTTATGCCGTCAGGGCTACTGGAAAGATAATATCGACCTGCAGTGGAGCATCCGCTACCATGCCGGTTTACGGGGTATCCAGGGGCCATCGGCCGGTTTGAGCTTCACCCTGGCCATGATGCGGCTGATATCTGAGATAAACACTGATAACAAGAGTCTGGCGAGGATACGTAAATTGACCGTGGATCCCGGAGTAAAATATACTGCCGGGATTGCCGAGGATGGCTCCCTGCTCCCGGTAGGGGGAGTGTTTGCTAAACTATTGGGTGCTGCCAGGGAGAAGAGTTTACCACGCTGTCATGCAGTGATTGTGGCTGAGTCCCAGCAGGGTATCCCTCCGGATTTATTAGAAGGAACGGCATCTCTTCCTCACGTCAAGCGCCTTAAAAACTGCGAGGCCGTTCTGGATGCTCTGGAGGAAATAGAAAAGTCATCTACCGGTTACTGGGGAGAGATCCGGAACTATTCTCAGGAATTGAATCTGCACCGTAATCTGGTAGGCCGCGAATGGCTGGAAACCCGGATTAACCAGGCTGTCAGCCGCCGCAGCAGTGGCTACATCCTGCTGAACCAGGGGGCTGGCTTTGGTAAAACGGCCATGGTGTGCAGCTTGGTACGTCGCGAAGGGGCTGTCGCTGCTTATCACTTTCTGAAGCAAAGGAGAGGGGATTGGGATAACCCGCAAATAATGCTGAAATCCCTGTCCGGCCAGCTGCGACAGCATTACGCGCTGGTCTGTATCCCGGAAGAAAAGCGGTTGGCCCGCCAGGGCAGTTTTACTGCCGAGTTCGCCTCGGTTCTGCAGCGAGTGAGTCAGGAACTTGATCACATTAGCCAGGAAAAGGCCATGATTGTCATCGACGGCTGGGATGAAGCAATAGAGACCCCTCAGTTATCTCCAAAGAATGCCTTACCTTTCGATTTACCGGAGGGAATAGTTATCTTAGTCACATCACGTCCCGGGGAACACTTATCCTGGCTCAGCGATCCGGCGATCAGTCAGATACTGGATCTGAGCGATGCTGCCGATAGGAAAAGCATCCTGAAGGATGTCACGGTGTACCTGCAGCGAGAGAATGCGGAGAGAAGTCTGGGGCTGAAAAAAACACTGATAAACCAGATGGCAAAAAGCACTGAGGGTGTTTTTATCGCAGCGGTCAGGTTTCTCCTAGAGCGGGATACGCTAAAAGCGGACCTAGCAGATTGGCAACGAAATCCCGACTCCATTCCCAGAGGACTAGAGGGAATGCTGCTGCGAGAGTGGGACAGACTGATGCAGGCGGGCGGGAAGAATCTGCGCCAACAAACCAGAGCGCTGTTGGGGCTTTTAGCCTATACCGCAGAGGGCGTCTCCGGAGAACATCTCGATAACTTTTTCGCATTTCTGAGCCGGAGAGGCAGTGCTTCTGAGTGGACAGGGATTGGTCCCATCAGGGTCGAAGAGCTCTGGCGCTGCATGGAGGAAGTACTGGCAATATCCGCCCATTGTTTTCTTCCGGTCTCAGGTAAGGCAGATATTTTACAGTTTTTCCATTTAAGTTTCCGGGAATATGTGAGGCAGCAGTTAACCGGGGTGCAGTCTCTAGATTGCCAGCGTCTGTTATCGGAAGCCTGCGCCGGCTGGAAAAACTACCCTGAGCATATTCAGGAATATTGCCTCAAATACCGTGCCCGGCACCTATTATTGAGCAATCAGTGGGAAGGGCTGGTGAAGGTACTGGCTGAGAGTGATTATATGGTCGCCAGCATCCGTCATGGTGGGCTGCCGGAGGTACATGCTGTCCTGATGGAAGCGTTGGAGTCAGACAAGCTTCCTAAGGATCTAAGACCCGGGCTGGAAGAATTGGAGCGTTTTCTGCGCTGGAGGATCAATCGTTTACCGGAGTTTCCGATGGCTTATCCCCAGGAGGTGGTGAATGAATTGCTGCCGGAGTTGGATAAACGAACCAAGGAGATTTTCCAACCTTTGAAGGAAGCTTTTCTCAAGCAACCTGGGCTAAAACTATTGAAAACTTCCAAAACTCCGGCAATAACGGTGGCTAAACACACTCAACATGTACAGAGCGTAGCTTTTTCGCCAGATGGGAAATATGTTACTTCTGGCAGTTGGGACAATAGTGTAAAGGTCTGGGAAGTCTTAACTGGCCGGTTAGTGTCGGACTGTCGAGGTCATACCGGTAGTGTGTTGAGTGTAGCTTTTTCTCCGGATGGGAAATATGTGGGTTCTGGTGGCGGGGATGCCACCGTCAAGGTCTTTGAAGCTCAAACCGGTAAAATAATAGCCGACTGCATTGGTCATCAAGACATTGTGACGAGTGTGACCTTCTCCCCGGATGGAAAATATATCTACTCGGCCAGTGATGACAAGACTTTAAAAGTCTGGGAGTCTTTGACAGGGATTATGAAATGTTATGGTTTAGGGTACCAAGATAAGTCAGACCAGCTAGGAGCGGTAGCTTTCTTTCAAGATGGTAGTCGTATTGTTACGGGAAGTAGAGAAGGTACTGTGAAGGTATGGGAATCCATGAGTGGCCGCCTTATTTCCACTTGGAATACCAAAACCGCTCCTCCTAATAGCGTAGCCTTTTCTCCAGATGGAAAGTATGTGGTTTTCTCTAGCAAATACGGTATTTATATTTTAGACGTTTTAACGGGTGAGGTTGTCCATCATAGAGTTGTTGGAGATCATCAGCAAAACGCAGCCTTTTCACCGGATGGACATTACATTCTGTCAGGCAGCTTTGAGGGGATAGTAAGGATTTGGGAGATCTCTAGTGGTAAGTTGGTAGGTAAGTACCAAACAAATGGAGATGAAGCGGATTATTGGGATGATTTTCACAGCTTAGCTTTTTCAAATGATGGGAAATATATTGCCACGGGAAGCACTCTTGGTGCAGTTAGAGTATATGAAGTTATGACTGGCCATCTCGTTGTTGAATGTTTGGGAAAAGGCTTATACAAAGAAGAAATCAAGGCCGTTTCCCCCAGTTTAAAATATATTGTTACTTCTGTCCCTCACGACAAGGTATCAAAAGTCTTAGAGATCTTAACAGGGAAACTTATAGCCGAATTCGAGGAAATCGACTCTGCCATCTTTTCCAAAGACGATAAATACATTGGTACATCCAGAGAAAACGGTGAGATTAAGATCTGGGAGACTTTTACCGGCTACCTCATCGCAAACTGCTCCGGCTTTGTTCTCGCAGCAAACGATATGGTTTTCTCCCCAGATGGAAAACTATTTGCTGCATTGTCTACAAGAGATTCCATAAAGATCTGGGAAACACAGAACGGCCAGTTGGTGGCTGACTGTTATGGTGAAGAACCTTTTATTAGTGAAGGTGTGGAATTTTCGCCAGATGGGAAATATCTCATTTCAGCTGGCGGTGACAAGACCATCATTTGGGAAGCACTAAACGGCTGTCTTGTGGCAAGTCGTCAAGTGGGAGGGTACATAAAATCTAGTACTGCTATTTCCCATAATGGTCAATACGTTGCATCTCGTAATAGAGACAGTAATACGGTGGAAGTATGGGAAGCCACAAGCGGTAATCTTTTAATAAAACGGGAGAATAGTGAAGAACAACCAATGAACTACTTGGCGTTCTCCCCTGATGATAAATATTTATTAATGGGAAGTTTCAATGGAGCTGCCGAAATATTTGAAATACAAACGGGCCGGCTAGTATTTGGCCAACTTTTAACAAAAAGTATAGAGTTCGTATCATTCGTTAATCAAAAATGGATAGTTTTAGGCTTATTGAACGGGGTTGTTGCATTCATGGATATGGAGATGAATTCTATTCATACTGCATTGTTTTTAAGTTATCGAATTGAGAAGATTGCTCTAACAGATGCTGTTAACCAATTATTGGTAGCTGATGAAATGGGCTGTTTTTTCAATTATGATATTATTCTTTAATAACAACACCACATTACGAACCAATGATTTGCAGGATTGTTGAACGACATTGAGAACTCATTTAGTTCTCAGTTTAACCTTATTGTTTTCTCTTTAAATGTTTTCATCTGAACCTACTTGTCAAAGATTTTGCCACCCCACGAATTCTTCTTTGTCTGTAACTCAGATTTTGTCTAGAAATATGATGCTAATCATTCTCAAAACACAAACAAAACGCACTTGCCCGGAATGGTCTAAATAGCCAAGGAGCCAATATCACAAAGAGAAGGATTCAATAGACTGCCTACAATATATTGATTAGCTTTGAGAATGTAAGTAAGTGAAACAAAAACCCGATAAAAAATATTCAGGAACACTGTAACGAACTCAATATATTATACGGATAAATAAATAGAACATAAACAATATTAGAGGAGAAGAAAATGGATACATGGCAATCATACAAAACTTTACAAATACTGGAGAATATGGAAAAAACCCGCAATGATTTGACAAGGATTAACTCTTTCAATACTATAGTTAGCGGTTGGCATCATGATAGTGGTTGCAATCGATGTTATGGCACAGGATTCTACAAAAGTTTCGAACCAAGTCCAGATTATGGTCGAATGGTTAACTGTAGATGCGCCATTCACTGGGTAGATTAAATACATACATTATACATAAGATGGAGTTTCTATTCCCAGCGCCATCCTCACTTGCGCTTCTTTTGCTCTTTGCTTAACAACTTCGGCGATATGCCCTAGATATTGTTCGTAGACGGCACCTAATACATCAGCATCAATATCATTGAAATTGTAGCCCGCCAAGTTGCCCGGTATTTCATATAAACCTTCCAAACCCGGTTGCAGGGATTCATTATCTATAAAAATATCTTCATTCACCAAGTGATGACTAAAAAGTTCACTATCATAATAGCCGTCATATTCATTGAAAAGCTGCCTCAGTGGTTTGATTAGATAACCCTTTGAACCGCCCGTTTTCCACTGGTTCAATAATGCCCCTAAGCCTTTCTCTTCGATTCCCCTGTCTTCACAGGTGCGCATGAAAATTAAACGTTTAATAATTTTTGAATAATACTGTCTACCTGGTCACTCCGTAAATTTTTAGTATCGTTATATCGGTAGATTTCTTTAAATAAGTCTTCTCGCCATTGACTCAATTGTTTGAAGAGTCGTTTTTCGATAGGGATAAAATGAGGCATTGCCCCATAAGCTTGAGATTTCTTACTTAGTTCATTCTCATTAGTAGCTATTCTGGAAAGAAGCCAGAGGTCATCAACCTGCTTTACATAGTCCGAACAAGAAAGGCTGATAAAAGGTTTATTCTGCAATGCAATGCATTAAAAACACGTAACGATTCAAAATCGGTAAGCACCGCCCAGGTAACGCCTCTAGCGTATGTTAAAGATACCGCCTGCTTTTATGAAATCTTCACGATTCAGGTCAGCTTTTAGCGATTTTGCTTCCACGTAAAACTGAGATACGTTATTTAGCTTGAAAGCGTAATCAACCCGACCATTTGATGCATGTTCTTCAGGTGAAACCTCATTGGTATTTTCAAAATCCCAATCTAAAGCCCTGAACATCGGCTCAATGAAACCTTGTTTAGTCGCAGCTTCATTAAAGCCTTAATATCTTTAGCGGTCAGCTTCTGGTATTTTTCTACCAGTTCGATGATTTTCTGCTTGACTTCTTCTTTTTCCATCACATCACGTTTTGATTCAGATA
>Ga0326727_10019100_pt1 | contig 13865 bp, 18 predicted proteins | sample MB2enrmetagenome_FD_207643 | JGI IMG/M metagenome (GOLD analysis project Ga0326727, IMG submission 207643) | Lab enriched peat soil microbial communities from McLean, Ithaca, NY, United States - MB29MY | ecosystem: Environmental > Terrestrial > Soil > Wetlands > Peat | place: USA: New York... | reverse complement strand
AGGCAAGGGTGAAACGGTGCGGCAAGAGCGCACCAGCGACCGGGGTGACCCGGTCGGCTCGGTAACCCCACCCGGAGCAAGGCCAAATGTGGGACGGGTGGCCCGCCCAATGTCCCCAGGTAGGCCGCGTAGATGGATGGCCACCCCGCCGACCGGCTCGCCGGCCGGCGGACAGAACCCCGCCTATAGGCCGGCTCGCCACCACCACCCGCTTGACCAGGACGTTTAGCTGGGGAGCGTAGCGGATGTCCGCGAAATGTCCGCGACGTTTCCAGTCAGAACGTCGTCGATGGCCCTTCGGGTCCGATCCTCGGAGTCGGGCCACAGGTGCGAGTAGGTGTCGAGTGTCTCCGACGCACTGGCGTGGCCGAGCCGCGCCTGGACCGTTTTCACGCTCTCGCCATGACGGATGAGGAGCGACGCGTAGTAGTGCCGAAGGTCGTGGAACCGCGCGCCGGGCCTGGCGCTCGAACGGCCCGCCGCGGCCCGCCACGCTTCCCCGAAGCGGTTCCGAGCGACCGCCCTGCCAGCCAGGGTCGTGAACAGGAGCCCCCAATCCCCAGGTTCGAACTCCTCTAGGTGGCGCGCCAGTTCCGCTGTCACGAACTGTGGCAGTGGGACGGTCCGCGCGCTTGCCAACGTCTTCGGTGGCGCGAGGTAGGGGTCGCGCCCTGTCAGCGTCACGAGCTGGCGATCGATGACGAGCTGTCGCCGCAGGAAGTTGACGCGATCCAGCGTTACACCAAGCGCCTCGCCTTGGCGCAACCCGGCACCAGCGCCGAGCACAGCGACGGCTCGGAAGCGGCGGGGCATGGCGTCGATCAACGAGAGAACCTCCGAGGTGTCGAGTGGCACGACCTGCGGACGCTCACGCTGCGGCAGCTTTACCTCAAGACACGGATTGCGAGCGATGAGCCTGTCACCCACGGCAGCCTTGAAGATGCTCGACACGTATCGAACGATCAGCTCAACGGTGGCAGGGCTGAGGCCGTCCGACAGGCCCCGAATCCATGTCTGGATCTCGCTCGACCGGATCAACGCAAGCGGCCGATGTTCGAACGTTGGGAGGACGTGATTCCGCAAGTGGCCCGCGACAAGCGCGGCCGTCGTCTCGCGGTGTACCTGCGAGGCACGCCATGTCTCAGAGAACTCACCGAACATCACCCTGCCGGCGCGCGGATCAATCCATTCGCCGCGGTTCAACGCTGCTACCTGGCCCGTTACCCACCGATCCGCGTCCACCTTCTTTGCGAACGTCCTCGTGCGCTCACGTCCGTCCGGGCCGCGGTAGGTCGCCTGCCAGCTCGCTCCGCGCCGTTTCACCGTTGCCATGTCAATTTTCCTCGGTCGTTTCGGCGAGTTCTTCTGGACCTGCTGCGGCCTTGGCCTTGTTGGCTAGTTCCAAGATTCGCCTGGCGCTTTCCAAGGTCTTTACCAAGTCAGGCAAGGGCTCGAAATACTTCCGGCTGGTTTCCTCGTCCAAGGGCCCGGTAAGCATCGTGACCTCCTTTTGTGCCAGCCCGTCGGGATGATCTGGTGTCGCGAGCCCTATGGTGTCGTCCGGAGGCTTTAGCAGCTGTGCCGCTGGCTTCTGGAACACGCGAGCGATGGCAATGATCTCGTTAGCCGAGAACTCCCGTACCCGCTTCCCATCGACCGAGCGCTCGGCTGCGCTGAGGACCGCTGGCGACCACCGAGTCCCGAGATAGGGCTCAAGTGCTTCACAGAAGCCCGCCTGCGTGAAGCCCCACTGTCGGCGCATCTGAGCGAGGTTCAGAGCGACGAGCTGATTGGCAGTTAGGACCTTCTTGACGGGGTAGTCGGCCATGGGAACACAATACCGTGGTTTGCCTGCGAAATCAACAGAATAGTCAATAAATCTACTCAGGTGTTGACAACAGCGTGGACGTTTAGTAATCTACGACTGCGTTGATTGTGACCAAAGGAGCGGACTGGGTGGAGCGCCTGCTGACGACGACGGAACTGGCGACGTACCTGCAGAGGCCACTCGGCACTCTTTATGCCTGGCGATACAGGGGTGAAGGACCTCCAGCACTCAAGGTAGGACGCGAGCTGCGCTATCGCGAAGCCGACGTGATGGCTTGGCTCGACGGACTGGCCGAGGATTCGAAGCGGGACGCCGCACCGTGTCGATAAGTCAAGCGGTCGCTCGCGCACCGTTCTCGCAGCTCGCACTGCTTGCTGAAAGAGACTCTACGCCTAGCGCGACGGACGCCATGCTCGCCGCGCTCGACCTGGACGCGTCCGACCCGCGCGACGCGGGCACGAAGCGAGATGCCAAGGCCGAGATCATTGCGACGTACCCGTACCTCGACGAGGAGGGCACCCTCCTCTACCGCCAGGAGCGCATCGAGCCCGGCAAGGACGGCCGAAAGAAGGAATTCCGGCTCTCCCGACCCGATGGCGAGAGAGGCTGGATCTACGACCTCGACGGCGTCCGTCGCGTGCCCTACCGCGCTAGAGAACTGACACGAGCGATCGCCAATGGCGAACTCCTCTACATCGTCGAGGGCGAGAAGTGTGTCGAGTCCCTCGTCGCACAGGGTCTCGTCGCGACGACGTTCGTCAGCGGCGCCAGTGGCTGGCGAGAGGAGTATGCCGAGTGGTTCGTTGATGCCGATGTCGCCATTCTCCCGGACAACGATGATCCGGGCCGGCGCTACGCAAACGCAATCCAGCGCGACCTTGTTGCTACGGCCCGACACGTTCGCGTAGTTGAGCTGCCAGGTCTGGGAGAGCATGAGGACATCATCGAGTGGCTCGATGCCGGCCACACCGTGAAGGAGCTGACGGAGCTCGTTTCTGCTGCCGAGGATGAGAACGAAACGGATGATGGGCTTGGCGTAGTCGATGGCGCCGACCTGATGCCGGACAGGTCGCACGCAACGACAGATGAGGCGCCTGACGTCGTTCTGTCCACTGGGGAACTGCTCGATGCGGTCAAGGCCGAGCTCGAGCGCTTCGTCGTGTTCGCTGACGACTCCCAGGCGATCGCCGTTGCCGCGTGGGTTCTCCATACGCACGTGTTCGAAGCCTTCGACACGACGCCGTACCTTCACGTGAGCTCGCCCACGAAACAGAGCGGGAAGTCGAGACTCTTCGAGGTGCTGGCCCTCCTCGCGGCCCGGGCCTGGCTCGTGATCGAGGCGAGTGAGGCGGCACTGTTCCGCACCATCGAGAAGAAGGCACCGACGCTGCTGCTCGACGAGATCGATGCCGCTTTCGGCAAGGACGCCGAGATGATGCACGGCATCCGGGGCATCTTGAACGCTGGCTACCGCAAGGGAGCCACGGTCCCGCGCTGTGTGGGGAACAGCTTCGAGGTCGTCGACTTCGCGGTCTACTGCCCGAAGGCCTTTGCCGGGATCGGCAACAAGCTGCCGGACACCATCGTCGACCGCAGCATCCCGATCATGCTGCGGCGTCGCAGCCCGATCGAGCGCCGGCCCGAGCGCTTCCGCCAAGCCAGGGCAACGGCGGACCTCGCGCCGCTGGCAGTTCGCCTCCGCTCATGGGGTAAGGCACACACCAAGTCGATCGGTGCCGTCGAAGCAGACCTACCTGATGGCCTGAGCGACCGCCAGCAGGACGCCTGGGAGCCACTGTTCGCCATCGCCGTTCTGGCAGGAGGTGACTGGCCCGAACGCGTAGAACGTGCGGCGCTGACCCTCCATGAGGCTGCGGAGGATGGGGACCTCACCATGCAGTTGCTTGCACACGCCCGCGAGGCCTTCGACGACCTCGGCGATCGACTCTCGTCCAAGCGGCTCCTTGAGCATCTCGTCAACCGGGGCGACGCGTCGCCGTGGGTCCGCTGGTGGGGCGAGGACGTCGAACGCGGCGATGCCCGCCTCAAGACGGCCGCTCAGTCGCTCGCTCGCATGCTCCACCCGATGGGGATCAGCCCCGTGAAGATCCGGTTCAGCGCCAACGAGACGAGACAGGGTTACCGGCGCTCTGATTTCGAGGACGCATGGTCCCGCTACCTTGTTCCGACCAACAAGGTCGGAACCTCGGAACATACCTGCCCAAGGGCACTTTCCGTCTCGAGGTCGACGGAATCACAAAGAGCCTCTGACCTGCGAAGTTCGGACGTTCCGACGTTGAAGCCGGAAGGACCAGAACTGGACGGCTGGGAGGGTCGGCTTTTCGAACCGTCCCGGCCGGTAGAGACCGTCCCGCGACCACAGCGCGCCGACCTGGAACAACGCGCGAGACGGGACGCTCAGGACGGTCGCGCCTCCCTGCCCTCGGGTGTGCCCGAAGACCACAGTGGGCTTGACGACCGCGCGACGTCCTCCAACCGGCGGGTGGGGATATGACGCCGGACGAGCTGCTCGTGCAGCTGGGCCGGCTCGGTGTGGTCGTCGAGGGCGACGACGACCCCAACGTTTCACAGGAGCCTCGTAGTCGGGAGACGGGCGTCATGAGCGCGCGCTGGCAGTTGCTCCCGCCGCTCAACGACGAGGAGTACGCGGGACTAAAGGCTGACATCGCCGCACAGGGCGTGCTCGTGCCAATCGTGATCGACGCCGACTCCGGAGAGGTGATCGAAGGCCACCACCGGCTGCGGGCATGGACCGAGCTTCGCGCCAAGGGCGTGAAGGTGGCGCCTTATCCGCGAGAGGTTCGCCGCTTCTCCTCCGACGACGAGCGGGTCGGATTTGTCATAGCGAGCAACATGTTCCGACGCCACCTCAACCGAGCCCAGCGCGCCGAGGTCGTGGCACGGCTGCGAACCGAGGGATGGTCGCTGCGGCGCATTGGCGAGGTCGTGGGCGTTGACGCCGCTACGGCGTTTCGCGACCTTTCAGGTGTTGCAGACGCAACACCTGACGGCGACGAGTCAGCGACCGTGACCGGGCGCGACGACAAGCGCTATCCGGCCCACCGGCCGCGTCCAGCGCCCACGATCTTCGTCGGCTCTCCTCGTGACGCAGCCCGCGCCGCGAAGGCGCTCCAGGTGCTCGGTGACGACGCCAGCGGGCTGATCGGTCTGACGCGAGCCGAGGAGCGAGCACGCATCGCCATCATGGATCGCATCCGCGCCGAGGCAGCAGAAGGAGTCTCCGAGCACAGCGGCGAGACATGGGACCTTCGCACCGGCGACTTCCGGGAGGCACTCGCCGACCTGCTAGACCAGTCCGCCGACGCAGTCGTGACGGACCCGCCCTATGACAACGAAGGTGTCCCGCTCTACGAACCTTTAGGTGCCTTCTGTCTCCGCGTGCTCAAGCCCGGACGTCTCGCGGCGGTCTACTGCGGCCACCTCCACCTCGACGATGAGATGGAGTTGCTGGCGCGAGGGGGGCTCACCTACATGTGGCACGGCGTGAACGTGCTGCCCGGTCTTCACACGAAGGTCCACGTGCGAAAGGTGAACGGGCGACACAGGTCAGTGCTCTTGTACTCGGCCGGCACCTACGAGCCGCGGAGATGGGTTCACGACCTCGTGTTCGCCGAGGGCCGGGGCGGTCCGGAAGAACGCCCACTTCATCCCTGGCAGCAAGCCGTGGAACCGGTCCGGCACTGGGTCCGGCAGGTGTCGGAGCCGGGCGAGTTGATCGTCGACCCCTTTCTCGGGAGCGGCACGACGGCGGTTGCCGCGGTCCTCGAAAGCCGTCGCTTCCTCGGCTGTGACCTCGATCCTGGTTGTGTCGAGACGGCGCGGCGTCGCCTCGAGCAGCTCGAGGAAGAACAGTTCGTCGTGTCAGCGCTCACTGAGGGAGAAGCGGAGTGACCCGGCCCGAGAAGGGCATCGTGAGCGAGACAGGCAATGGACAACGCCACTTTTCGCGTGCATTAGGACAACAGGAGCTAACCACGCCGTGGAAAGAGGCTGGACCCACGGACAACGTGCCGATCGACGGACCCTGTGGGCAACACGAGCCCCACCGGTACCTCGACCCCGAAGTCGCCGCGTCCCTCCGCAAGGCGCGCCTACGTTGCGGGTGGTCGTTTCGAAAAGCTGCCCAAGCGACCGGGGTCGACGCCGGCTACATGTGCCACCTGGAACACGGTCGGCGCGTGCCGAGTGTCGTTACCGCAGAGGCGCTCATTTCTGGCTTGAAGCTCGATGCGTTCGAAGCCGAGCAACTGCGCGCCGTCGCGCTTTCCGGTGTCGGCCGTGACTTCGACCCAAGCCGTCATGAGCGTGAAAGGCAGTGATCGTGTCTAGGGCAAACGCCCTGGTTGAGGGCAGCCGTAGGATCGAATGGTGGTCATGTTGGGATGGTTGGCGGCAGTGCACCGCGGAACGACCACTCATGTGTCACTTGGGCTGGTCGTTGGTGTTGCCGGATTGGTCTTGGCGCTTATCGGGATCGCACTCACGGTGCGGCCAGTGACGCACAGCCAACAAACATCCGCAACGACATCACGCTCGGAACCGCAGAGCTTGTTGTGTGGGCGTTCGTTTCTCTTGGGCGTACTTCCGTCGCACTGGTTTCCGTGGGTCGCGGTGGGCGTAGCTATCGGCGTACTTGGCGGGTGGTACCTCATCGTTCAGCGAAAGCCGAAACGCGGTCGGTACGCCCCGCCTCGGTTGTCACCCGGCGAGGAGATGGCGTACGGGCCACTGTTGGACTTGATCAAGCGGTGCCCGAACGTGTGGGGATCAGGGGGACACAAGGGTGAGCAGTAGCTCAGAACAAGGAGTCCTGACCAGGGGCTTTGGACGCACGCCTTGTTATCTCCGGGCAGCACGTTGGGTGCGCGCGAGACTTAAGTTGATGAGGTTGCGCAGAGATGCTGATTTCTCACCTACGGAAATTCGGCGCCTTGCTGAAAAGGCGTCTTTTCGCTGCTCTTGGCCGCTGTGCCAGACGATCCTCATTGGGCCAGGTGCCGAGGATGAAGATCCCTCAGTCACCCTTGGGGAGGCTGGCCACATCAGTTCCGCAAGCAAAGGTGGCCCTCGTTATGACGAGAACATGGACCCAACCATTCGTAAATCCGCGCTGCAGAATGGAATCTGGTTGTGTCCAACCCATGCAACCCTGATCGATAAGAATGACGGAAGCGGATATTCACGCGAGAAACTATGGTCGTGGCGCCGCCAGCGGGAACAATGGGCGAGGGGCCAACTCACGGGCGATGATGCGAACCTGATCGAGTCTCCCTTCATTGTAGAATTTGATCCTTCCGATAGGCATTGTGTGCAGAAGCAATTCACACAGCAAGACCTACAGATTCGCCTTAGGGTTACGAATGTCACTGAAGTACCATTGAGAAATGTGACCTGTCGACTTGTAGCACGGCATCCATTCGGTACTTCTCACTTCGTGCGTGTCAGACACGACAATGAGCCACCCTACGGTCAGTCCAACCAAGGGATCAGACTTGCCCCCGGTTGTTCAGATTACTTTGACACATCGTTTACAATGAGCGTGGGAACCCTCAAGTGGTCTTTGAATATGCGGATGATTATCTTCGCAACAGCGAACAGAGGCTAAATCGTATGGGTGCAGGTATCTACGATCTCATGTTTGATGTTTTGGGCGACCGAGCCGACAACGGATATCAGGTTGCCCCTGAGCGTGTTTGCTTCAGGCTTGAGGCCAGTGATCTTTCGGCGATGACGCTCGTACCCATAAACTGCGAGGACTTCCCAGAAGATACGCTCGGGTCTGAGCTGCCGTATATCCTGACTCTTTCACCAGGTGGCACACCGGGAGCATCAGCCACGTATGGAGGGTTCCCCGAAACCTCGGCCAGTGTGAAGTTGCCGTACGGCCTGATTAAACAACCCGTCACGTTGATCTTAGAAACCGTGCCGTGGGAGGCAAGAGAACCAGGTGTGATGCTACGCGCGAGAATTTATGTGACTAACGACAGTAATCACAGACTTCAGTTTCTTCGAGCTTATCTTGAACAGGCACAACGCGAGATGAAGCCAGTGCGGATAGCCGTGGGAACGATAGAGAGTCAATATGTGGATTATCTGGAACATGGTGAGGCAGGATTAGTTGAAGTCGTGTTCCCGCCTGATGCGAAGACGCTTCCGCTCTCCCTTAAGGACGCGTCTTATTCAGACACGCTGACACTTGTTGATCAACATAATCAGGGGCACCAGTTGCAGGTTATCTTTCCATGTCCTTAGCCCGTCAGTATCATCGGCCCTGCCGAAAACGTTGGCACGTCCAGCCTCGGTGCGGCCGGCCTTGCGACCTCGGCTGCTGCTGCCGGCGTCCCCGAGCGCGTCATCGCCGAGCAGACGGGCCACAAGGGCACCGCCATGCTTCGCCGGTACATCCGGGAGGGCTCCCTGTTCCGTGAAAACGCCGCCAGCGCGGTTGGGCTGTAAGAAGGGGAGGGTGCAGGGTAGCCGGCACCTTCGGCAGTGCCCGAAAGCTGCCTTCGGGCAGCTGGCAAGCGTCTTACCGGTGGGAAGTAAGCGCGACACGACGCCTAGGAGGGGCTAGCGAAACCGCTAGCGAAACTACGTGAGCGCCCGAAAGGGCGTGAGCGCCCAGTCATGGAAGCACGTAGGAAGAGAGAGGTTTGACAGCTCTGTTCCAGTAGGCGTGCAACGCGCGGTCGAAGGCGCCGGGAATCTCGACATCAGCCTTCGGCTTCTCGACTGCAATGGCTACGACGGGGGCGCCAGCAACCTCCATATCCATTGCACCTGGGGGGTAGACGAGTTCTGTGCCGTCCTTGTACGCGATCAATCCGCCGACAGCGTTGTAGTCAGCGGGGCTGTCCGGCCAGATGTGACTATTGCCCTGGGGGTCCTTCCAGAGCAGGCGAACGCCGCTCAACGCCGAGAAGACAACCGGCAGCTTTTGGTGTCGGTCCTTAGTCGAGACCTTGTTCAAGAACAGGAAGGAGTTAAGGGTGGGATCGGTATCCTTCCGAGCGTCCTCGGCAGGTTGCAGCGACTGGAGGATTGTGACCGCTCCGGGCCGCATTTTCTTGGTGTAGGTGCGCCACCGCTTTCGTGCTTGCGTTCGCTCCGCATCCTCCCCTGGGACATCAGGACCCCAAACGCCCTGAAAGCTGGACGGGAAGTAAACATCGTCCCGTTGGTTGGGCGGGACGAGCGCGGCCATCAGGTGATCGAGGCCGCTTCGCAGGTTGTAGACGAAATCGGCCGCGATCATCCCAACATCAGAGGGCGGCGACGAAGTGAAGTGCAGTTGTTGCACCTCTTTGCCGCTCTCGACGTGCGTCACTCTCTCGTATGGATGGGTGTCAGCCCACCTGCGGATTTCACATTTGAGGTCGTGCAGGTGCTTCTCGGCCCGGTGGCCCTTGAGGTACCACGACGGGACAAGGCTGCCAACGCTCACGAGAGTCCAGGTTACGCGGCGACCTCGGACGGTGCCTCGTGAGCGTTGTCGAGCGCGAACGCCAAGCGTCCGAGGATCGTCAGGTTGACGTGCAGTGTCACCCGCTGAATCCGACGCACCCGCAGCGGGAGCAGCGCCCACTCGTGCTTGAGGTAGCCGAACTCACGCTCGACGGCGCCGCGCTGGTGGTACAGCGCCTTGAACTTGGTCGTTGTGCGGGGCACGAGCGGGTGCAGCCGGTCGGCCTTCACCCACACCGACGCGGGTGAGCACTCGCCAGTCGGGCACCGCCACTTGGACGCGCCGCGCCTGGCGTCGGAACCGGCGAAGGTCCAGACACCGTGCGAGCACTTCGGGGGAGCGGCGCTCGTTAACGCCCTCGACGTGTCCTCGTCCCGCCGATACCCGACGTACTGGGCTTCGTACCAGGGGGAGCTGACTGAGAGCGCGAGACGGCTCGTCGCCAACCGACAGGCTCATATCATCGACTCGAGCGGTGCCGCCGAACTCCTCCCCGACCTGGTCGAGCGCACCGAGCGGCTCGGACGCATCGCGGCCCGCCCGAAGGGACCGAGACCGACCAGGCGGTTTTCGATGCACCCGAATACCTCGGTTCCTCCCGGAGGTTGGGCGGCGATGCCGTTGCTGATTGTGCGAGTGGTGACGCTGACGCAACTCGACCGGGACGTCACGGTCGGGCTTATCGGACCGGCGCAGCTCCAGACGGGCGAGACACCGCGGGACAGGCGAGGGACAACGCCACCTTTCCGCCATGGCTAGGACAACAGGCACTCATCGCTTCGTCGATGACGGCCGGACCCAAGGACAACGCGCCGGTCGCGAGAGCCCTTCGACAACGCGAGCCTCACCGGCACCTCGACACCAATGTCGCCGAGTCCCTCTGCGAGTGATGCCTTGAACCTCGCGACGTGTGCCGCACTCGCACAGGACGGCAACGGCACACCTGGCACCGTGCCCACTAGACATGTGGAATTCTGGCGACCACTAGACCTCAAGAACGATGCGGCCCGCACACTTACTGTCAGCGCCGCCACGATGCCACGAGACCGGCCACCGTTGCGCACAGAGGCGCTTGAAACGCCTGCGAGTCCAATTTTGTACCAGCCCGCTTTATTCGGGCGACATATCGCTCCACAGAGCGAGCATCCGAGACAGCGGGTCGTGGCGTCGGCTGAGCACTCATGGGGTGCGCTCCCCCCAAAGGACAAGGCCGCTCGTCGTTCGGAAGGACTCCGATGGCTTGGCTTCGTCGGAATCTTTCCCCGCTACTTCCACACCGCATTTGCCGTCCTTGATTGCCTCAAACGCGTTCCCCCCAAAGAAGGAGGTCACTTTCAGCGGACGGTGCCGATCTCGATGCGGTAGTGGTCGATCGCGATGACGAGCGACGTTGCTGCCGGGCACCTCGACGAGTTGAGAGCTATCGGCGAAGCCGGAGATGACCGCTTGTGTGGTCTGGCGAAAGCTCCGCCGCTCGACGGCGGATCTCCTTCAACGTGACGAGGTTTCCCGCGCCCGGGTCGACATTGAAACGGCCGGAAGGGCGTAGGCGGCGGACCTACGGTCGTGCTGATTCGGCAACATACCGGGAACCGAGTTATGACTTCGATTACGCTGAGACTCGTGAAGCGGCGGACCGTCTCGCTGACCGACGAAGCCGCCGCGGCCCTCGACCGGATCGCCAAGGCGCGTTCGACGACCGTCTCGGGTGTAGTCGAGGCGGCCGGCATGGCGCTCGCCGAAGGTGGCGACCTCGGGGAGGCGCTCGCGAAGAGGGTCGGTCCGGATCGCCGTGGCGGGCGGCGCGAAGGTTCAGGGCGGAAGTCATCGAACGAACGGAGAGGCGCCAACGCTTGACCGATCTCAATGAGGCGGTCAGCCGCTTCGGCAGCGTTGTCGCCTCACGGTTCGCAACCGGGGCAGGCGAACCAGAGGATCTGCTGCGGGGTCCATTTGAGGGGCTAATCGACGACCTTGCAGCAATTGCCGGGATCACCCGCGTCGTCGTAGCAGGAGAGCACCACCTAACCGATGAGCGGGTGCGCCCTGATTATGCGGTCCACGTCGCGGGCGCCCTCGTTGGGTTCGCGGAGATCAAGGCCCCATCGTCGGCCCATGATCGTGAAAGTGAGAGATTCGGGCGCTGGCTCGGGAAGGAGGATGTGCCATGACTGAACGAAAGGCGATCACCCGAGCCGAGTTGGCCGAAGTGGCGGCCGGGCTTCGTCGGCTCCTCGATGCCATCGCCGCGGGGGAGCTGACCGCTCCGGCGGGCACAGTCAACCGACTGGAGGGCGCGTGGCTGGCAGTAGAGGCTCTTGCCGCCGGCCGGACGCTTGATGCTTATGACCTGCTCGGGACGAAATCCGTCGAGGAGCCTTGACCTATACGACTGTTTAGGTATAATAGGTACATGACAACCCCCCAAGGCCGCTCCCGCAAGACGGCGAACCGTCCCACGGTCGCCATCGGCTACCTGCGCGTTAGCACCGATGGCCAAGCTGAGTCCGGCGCCGGCATGGCCGCCCAGCGAGCCACCATCGTGGCCGAGTGCCAACGTCGCGGCCTGCCGTTGCTGGAGCTAGCCGAGGACGCGGGGCTTTCGGCCAAGACCCTCGACCGTCCAGCGCTGGCCGATGCCCTCGCCCGGCTGGAGGCCGGCGAGGCGGCTGTGCTGGTGGTGGCCAAACTCGACCGCTTGGCCCGCTCCGTGGCCGACTTCGCCAATCTGGTCCGCCTAGCCGAACGCCAGGGGTGGGCCGTGCTCGCCTGTGATCTGGGTGTGGACATGACCACCCCCACCGGCGGGCTGCTGGCCAACGTCACGGCATCGGTGGCCGAGTGGGAGCGCAAGATCATCGGCACCCGGACGCGTGAAGCCTTGGCCGCCCGCAAGGCGGCCGGAGTACGGCTCGGGCGGCCTCGCCAGCTTGACCCCGCCATCGCCGATCGCATCCGGGTTGAGCGGGCTTCCGGCGCCACGCTCCAGGCCATTGGCGACCGGCTGAACGCCGAGGGGACCACCACTCCGTCCGGACGTTCCTGGTCGCCTGCCCTCGTCCGCAAGGTCGCCTTGCAAGACCCTGAATGTAAGAGCGATGCGGCATGACGAATCGCCGCCACTTCGGTAGCTTCCGCAAGCTGACAGGGAGTCGATGACGTGGCCCAGATAATGAAGCGCGCCGCAGCCAGCGGCGCGCGCTACGACGTGCGGGCCCGCGAGGTGCTCGCCGCAAAGCGAGCACAGGGCGTCCGGCTCGGCCATCGGTCCGTTCTCTCAGGCGAGGTCGTCGCTCGTATCGTCGACGCTCACCGAGCCGGCGCCGGCTGGTCGGCCATCGCTCGTCAGCTCAAAGTTCAGGGCGTCTCCACGGCCCACGGTGGGTCGCTCCAGGATGCCCCTATTACCGCAGGGGGTGGCGCGTAGAGGCCCGCAAATAGGGTCCCCCTCAAAACTATCCCGTTGCTTAATTCTCGATCGTTCCTAGGACAATCTGGAGCGCGACGAGGAGCATCGCGTCGATTGTTAGTAACACCATGGAAAGGCACAAACGGGGACTCAGGGCGACTGCGCGATGTGCCCTCACTCATGGGGTAGCTGAAATCGGCTTCCATTCATGGGGGTCGCGTAGCGGTCTCCTGACGACCCACACATGAGCCTACGTGTTTCGAGTCACACATGAGGTTGGCCGCCTCAAGCCATACTAGACGTCGTCTGACTAGTCGACGGTGTTCTGAGCTTGACTTGCGGTGGTCTGACATACAGTCGCCATCTAAGAGCTTGACATGCAGACAGTGGTCTCGTACGCAGGCTGCGTCACCCATCGGGCCACCTCTTTTGCCTTTCATGATTGAATCAAACAGCCCTCCATCTGTCATGGCCAACTGTGAGGGGCGGCACTGTCATGGCCAATGCGGCGCGCTACGTGCCAACCGGTGGTGTCGACGAGCTAGGGCTAGGCGAGGAGGTGTCGTGGGTCTTCTGCGATCGGTGCGGGTGCTCAGTCGATACCGACCTCATCCACCCGGACGGCTACCACTACGCCGACGATGGCGACTTCTACTGCGCCGACTGCTGGGAGCTGCTCAGCTAAGTCCTCGAACTGAGGTCTCCGAAGTCGAACTGCGCCTGCGAGTTGGAGCCCTCGGTGCGAGGACGTCGAGGGGACCTCTTTGGAACGAATGTCCTGCGGGCCTCGAGCACACGCCGGGCGAGACTCATCATCTCCAAGACCGACTGAGCATGTATGACTAGAAGTTAAGGGCGGGAGGCGTCAGTACAGAATCCGCAATCGGCCGGCTCCACCAGCGGCTGCAGGACGTTTGCTGGCTCTACGCGACCAACTGGGGTGAGTGAGCCCGCATTGTCGTAGCCGGATGAGCGTCCCAGAGGCTGTTGCACCAATCCGTGGCATCCACCACTGACAAGGACCTCGCTGCGAGGCTTCGACAGTGGGATACAACTTCGTCACCGCCAATCGCGACCAGGCCTTTCTCATGCCACCGAGCATGCGGGACTGGCTACCTGAA
>Ga0326727_10019098_pt1 | contig 13866 bp, 6 predicted proteins | sample MB2enrmetagenome_FD_207643 | JGI IMG/M metagenome (GOLD analysis project Ga0326727, IMG submission 207643) | Lab enriched peat soil microbial communities from McLean, Ithaca, NY, United States - MB29MY | ecosystem: Environmental > Terrestrial > Soil > Wetlands > Peat | place: USA: New York... | reverse complement strand
GCGGTTCGTACAAGGCGTCGTGCGAGAGCACGGTTTCGAGCTTACCGGGAAGGCAGAGCAACTCGTGGACCAGGCCGCGGGACGCGGTCTCGTCGAGGCGGCGCCGGGCCTGTCCCAGGTGCATGGCGAGGAGGAACAGGGCAGTCAGTTGCGCGGTGAATGCCTTGGTGGAAGCCACTCCAATCTCGGGGCCGGCATGGGTGTAGATGGTGCCGGCGGCCTCGCGCGTGATCATAGAGCCGACCACGTTGCAGATGGCTAGCGTCTTGGAACCTTTCTGCTTGGCCTCGCGCTGGGCGGCCAGCGTGTCCGCGGTCTCTCCGGATTGCGAGATGACTACGGTCAGGGTGTCCTCGCCGACAATCGGGTCGCGATAGCGGAACTCGCTGCCGTAATCCACTTCCACGGGAAGGCGGGCCAGTCTTTCAATCATGAACTTGCCCGCCAGCCCGGCGTGCCAACTGGTGCCGCAGGCGATGATCTTGACCTGGCGGAAACGCTCGAACTCGGCGGGCGCGATATCGACCTCTTCCAGGAAAATGCGGCCGGTCTCCTGCCCTACGCGGCCGAGGGTAGTGTCCCTGACGGCGCGCGGCTGCTCGAAGATCTCCTTGAGCATGAAGTGCTGGTAGCCGCCCTTTTCGGCCTCGATGGGGTTCCACAGAACGTGGGTGACCTGGCGGCGCACGGGACGGCCTTCGAAGTCGCTGAGCCGCACGCCATCGCGGGTGAGGATGGCCATGTCGCCGTCCGCCAGAAAGAACATGTCCTGGGTGTGGGTGAGGATGGCGGGCACGTCGGAAGCGACGAAATACTCGTCCTCGCCGATACCGATCACGATGGGCGGTCCGGAACGCGCGGCCACGATCTTGTACGGGTCCGAGCGGGAGATTACGGCTAGGGCGAACACTCCGGTGAGTTCCCGAACGGCGGCGCGCACCGCCTCTTCCAGGTTCGCTTGGAAGTGCTTCTCCACGAGGTGGGCGATCACCTCGGTGTCGGTCTCGGTACGGAACACGTGGCCTTCCTGCTGGAGGCGCTCCTTAAGCGGCAGGTAGTTCTCGACGATGCCGTTGTGGACGACGACGATGTCGCCCTTGCAATCGCGATGGGGGTGGGCGTTTTCCTCGGTGGGCCGGCCGTGGGTGGCCCAACGCGTATGGCCGATCCCGTAGGTGCCGTCCACGGGGCTCATGCGGAGGGCGTCTTCGAGGTTGCGCAATTTGCCTTTAGCGCGCCGGATGGCGAATTGGCCGTCGTCGCAATAGACCGCCAGGCCGGCCGAATCGTATCCCCGGTACTCGAGACGTTTCAGGCCCTCCAGGATGATCGGAACCGCCCTTCGCGGTCCAAGGTACCCCACAATACCGCACATGTATTGATTATACGGTGGAGACACGGAGGGCTGTGTGACGTCCGGATGCGGATTGATCTTTCCACGGCTTTTTGCCGATAAGGAAAGCGACGTGTGAGACGGCGAGCGTTATCTGCGATCGTCTGCCTGGCGGTGGAGTCGGCCGGCCTGTATGCCCAACGGTACAGTTTCAAGCGCTACGACCAGGAAGCGGGATTGCCCGACCAAAGCGTCCGCTGCCTGCTTCAGGATCGCGCGGGGTTCCTGTGGGTGGGTACGGACAACGGGCTGTTTCGCTATGACGGCAATCGCTTCCATGGCTTCACCACCGACGATGGCCTGCCAGCCTCGCGGGTCGAAGCCATATACCAGGCCGCGGACGGAACGCTTTGGGTGGCTACCCTTTCCGGCCTCGCCCGCATGCGAGCGGAGCGCTTCGAGACCGTGGACATCGCTCCCGCGCGCGGGCCGAGCGCGATCGCCATGGACCCAGCCGGGCGTCTGTACGTGGGGACGTGGAGGGGGCTGCTGGTAGCCGAATCGGCCGGCGGATCCGGGAAGCCCGCCTTTCGTTTATACACCATGCCCGGGGCGCGGGGGCAGGTGGTCCGCAGCGTGGCCGTCTCGCCGTCGGGCCAGGTCTGGTACGCGTGCGACAAGGGACTCTGCCGCTTCGAGGGCGGGCGCGGCGTCTCCGAACCCGTGTGGGGAGTTCCCGAAGATCTGTGGCAGGCGGTCGCGGTCGACGCACACGGCGGTGTGTGGGCCCGCAGCCGGACACAACTGATTGAACTACCCAAAGGGGAGACGCGATTCCAGCGCCGGGATGCCGGTTTGCCGCCGGCATCCATCAGCGGGACCTTGCTGGCTGCGCGGGATGGCCAATTGTGGGTGCCGACGCTGCGCGGGCTCGCGCGCCGGACTCCGGCGGGATGGGACATCGTCGGAACGTCGCGGGGATTGCCCATCAGCTCGGTTCAGTGCGCCATGGAGGACCGCGAAGGCTCGCTGTGGATTGGGCTGAATGGAGCCGGCGTGGTGCGGTGGCTGGGTTTTCCGTATTGGGAATCGTGGACGGAAAGAGAGGGGCTGTCGTCCGAATCGGTTTGGTTTATCCACCGGGATTCCGCCGGCGTGCTGTGGAGCGGCAGTGACACGGGAGTGAGCCGGTTCGACGAAGAGCGGCAACTTTGGGAAGATCTGAAAGTGCGCGGCCTGCCCACCGTGCAGACCACTTCCGTGGGCAGGAGCGCAGATGGGTCGCTGTGGGTGGGACAGGTGGGCGGCGCCGTGCGAGTCGAGCTGGGCAGAGGGTCCGCCCGGCTTTACGGACAAGAGTCGGGGCTGCCCAACCCCTGGATTACCGCGCTCGCGTTCGACTCCGAAAACGGCGTCTGGGCATGTACGGCAAGCGGCCTCTACCGCGGCGTGGACCGCGGCAGCGGCATTCGCTTTGGGCGCCAGGAGCTGGGGCTCGAGCCGGGAGCCAATTATCTCTACGACGCGGTGTTTGACCGCCAGGGGCGCTTGTGGCTCGCCGGCTGGGGCGGAGTCCTGCGGTTGGAAGACGGCCGCTGGACGCGCTTTACCGCGCGCGACGGGCTGCTGCATAACCGCGTGCAGCACATACGGGAAGGCAAGGACGGCTCGATGTGGGTCAGTTATGCCGACGCGCTGGGAGTCTCGCAGCTCATCTCCGAGGACGGAAAAGCCCAATGGCGCCACTTCTCGATCCGGGATGGGTTGCGGTCGCTCAAGATCTTTTCGATAGGATGCGACGTCCGCGGCTGGATCTGGCTGGGCACCGATCAGGGAGTGGACGTCTTCGACGGGGGATGCTGGAGGCATTTCGACCACACCGACGGGCTGGCTTGGGACGATTGCAACGGCAATGCATTCTGGGCGGATGCGGATGGCAGCGTGTGGTTTGGAACGGGTCGCGGGATCTCGCATTTCCGGATTCCCGCGTCGGGGTTGCCGCGGCGCCCGCAGGCGGCTCCGGTAAAGCTGACCTCCGCCCTGTTCGGCGGCCGGGCGGTGGGGCTCGAGGGACCGATTTCGGTGCCCTGGCCGCAGCGCGCGCTGGATGCCGGATTCACCGCCATGACGTTCGTCAACGAGGACACCGTCCGGTTTCGCTACCGCATCGCGGGGCTCGAAGAGCGCTGGAGCGAAACCCGGCTGCGGGAAGCCCATTTGCGCGATCTGCCCGCGGGCAGCTACCGTTTCGAAGTGCAGGCCAATGCCGGGCACGAAGCGTGGGACCCGGCGACCGCGGGTCTGGCTTTCACCATCCGGCCGGCCTGGTGGCGCACCTGGTGGTTCGACGGAGCGGCGCTGGCAGCAGCGGCTTTCCTGGCCAAGCAGTGGTGGGCATGGCGCCTGCGCGGTGTTCTGCGCCGGCAAAAGGAGCTGGAGACCGCCGTAGCGGACCGAACGGCACACCTCGAAAGGCAGAAGCAGGATATCGAGCGGCTGTTCGTGGAATCGCAGCAGGCCGCCAGGCTCAAAGAGGAATTCCTGGCCAACATGAACCACGAGCTGCGCACGCCCATCAACGGAATCATCGGGATGACCGAGCTGGCGCTGGAGACCTCGCTTACCGAGGAACAGCAGGAGTACCTGGAGACCGTGCGCAGCTCGTCGAGCTCGCTGCTGGGGATTATCGACGATATTCTGGACTTCTCCAGCATCGAGGCCGGCAAGGTGGATTTGCAGGCCGTGGTCTTCGATCCGCGCGAAGTGACCAATCGGGCGGTCAGGAACCTGGCGCCGCGCGCGCGCCAGAAGAACCTGGAGATACGCGCGGAGATCGGGAGCGGTGTGCCGCACCGATTGGTGGGAGACCCGTTCCGGTTGCGCCAGGTGCTGGTCAACCTGTTGAGCAACTCGGTCAAATTCACCGAGCGGGGACAGGTGTCGGTGAAGTTGTCGGTGGAGGAGGATGGCCCCCAGGGCGCGCTCCTGCATTTCGAAGTGGCGGATACCGGGGTAGGCATCTCCCGGGAGAAGCAGTCTCTGATCTTCGAGCCTTTCTCCCAGGCGGATGGCTCGCTCACGCGGGCCTACGGCGGCGCCGGCCTGGGCCTGACCATCGGCGCGCGCTTTGTCGAAATGATGGGCGGACGCATCTGGGTGGAGAGCGAGCCGGGGCAAGGCAGCCGGTTCCATTTCACGGCCCGGTTTGCGCGCGCGCCGGCGGAAGCGCCGCGCGATGAACGCGATGGACACCGAAGGCTGACAGCCGCGGGCAATTCCAGTTATACTCTTCGTCCATGAGGCAGGACGAACCAGCGCCGGGCGGCCGCCGCGGCGGCGGGACTGAAAGAGCCGATCAACGCGTCCACTTTCTCGAGAAGCAACTGGATGCGGCCGGGGCGGCGCCGGCTTCCGGCCGCCTGCCGGAATGGAAGGGGGGCAAGTAAGTGCCGGGCTCTGCACAGGGTTCACGCCGATCCGGATCCCGGATTACGTTCGTCTTTTCCTGAAGGAAAATCGCGGCGACACCGCGGAGAAGGTGACCGCGCGGCTCCAGCGGGCGCTCAAAGACTACCAGGCGGGCGTGCGGTGCCATTGCGGCGAGCCGATCTGGGTGATCGGATCGGCGGAGACTGGGAACGCCTGCTTTACGTGCATTACGGGCGAAGCGGACCCTTCCGAGGATTACGAGATTGCCGAGGCATGCGACAAGGGGCAGCGGGGCAGCCTCCGGTAGCCAGCTACTCCCGCCGCAAGACCTTGGCCGGATCGGTCAAGGCTGCCCGCAGCGCCGGACTCGTCGCCGCAAGCAACGAGATCGCCAGGAGTGCGACTCCGGCGGCGGCAACGGTTTTCGGGTCGCCGGGGCGGATGCCGAAGAGCAGCGATTGGAGCAGCCGCGTGAGCCCGGCCGCGGCTGCGATGCCGGCGGCTAACCCCAGGACCGCCGGCGCCAGGACGCCGCGGTAGATCAACGCGGCGATGTGGCGGAAGCCCGCTCCGAGGGCCATGCGGATGCCGATCTCCCGGCTGCGCTGGGCCGCCAGGTACGCCGACACGCCATAAATGCCCACGGCAGCCAGCAGGATTGCGAGGGCGGCGAACACACCCAAGAGCCACATGGCGCGCTTGGGCCCGTCGGTCAGGTACGCGGTGCGTTCCTCGAGCGTTTGCGGGTCGTCCAGCGGGATCGACGGCGCTTCCAGGTACATGGCGTGGCGCACGGCCGTAATCAATGTCCTGGGATCCCCCTCGGTGCGGACGAGAAGGTTCTCCATGCGCAACGCATTCTGGGATTCCGGAAGGTAGACATGCTCGGCCTGGCAGTCCGCCACGGAGTTGACGCAAACGTTGCCAACCACCCCGACAACCTCGACCGCGAGGTCGTCTCCGCCGTCGATGTTGAACATGAATTCCGGGATGACGATTCGCCGGCCGGTTGTTTTCCCGCCGAAGTAGCGGCTGGCGATCGATTCGCTCACGATGGCTACCCGGGTGGAGCCGTCCCTGTCCACAGGCGTGAAACAGCGTCCGGCCCGCAGCGGAATTCCCATGACCCGAAAGTAGTCGTCGCTGATTACGTCCAGGGATGCGGTAGGGCCGCTGGCGCGTTCCGGTTCGCCCTCCGGGTGAAGGTGCATGGAAATCGAGACGCCAAACATCGGGATGCTGCTGGCGGTCGAGACGGCGCGCACGCCGGGCAATCGGGCGAGGCGCTCGCGAATTCGCGCGTAGAGAGCAGCGCCGGCCGTGCGGCTGCCGTCGGACGAGGGCGGAAGGGCCAGAAAGTTCGTCAGGACGTTATGCGGATCGTAGCCGAGATTGGTGGAGCGAATCTTGACAAACGTCTGGATCAGCAATCCCGCGCCCACCAGAAGGACAAACGCGAGAGCGACTTCACCGGCGACCAGCCACGGTTGCGATCTCGAGGTGACGCGCATCCCGGCCGCACGGGGCGCGGCGGTGGACCGCACGGCGGGAAGGACGCCGGACAGCAACGCCGCTACGATTCCCAGCAGCAGCGTGCAAAGCAGGACTCGAATATCCAGACCGAGCTCATCGGCGCGCGGCAGCCGGGCCGTCAGCGGCCGCAAGACGCGCAGGCCGCCCCAGGCGACGGCCAACGCGGCGAAACTGGCGGCGCCGGAGATAACCAGCGACTCGGCCAGCACGAAGCGGACGATGTGGGATCGCGTAGCGCCCAGGGCGAGCCGGATCTCGATTTCATGCCGGCGGGCCATGGAGCGGGCGAGCGAAAGGTTGGCGACATTCACGCAGGCAATCAGCAGGACGAAGGAGACGGCTCCCAGCAGCAGGAGCAGCAATGGACGTTGGGGGCCGGTCATGCGCTCCAGCAGCGGGATGGCCCGCAGCTTCAGAGTCTTCCAGTCCGGGTTCTCGCGGGAGAGTCGGGTCGCGGCGACATCCAACTCGGCTTGAGCGGCTGCGAGCGAGACACCGGGTTTCAAGCGCCCGGTCACGTTCAGACCGTGCGGATTGTCGGGCACTACATAGGGCGTGTAGATCGGCGAGGCGTCCGCGGCGGCCGGCTTAAAGCCGCGCGGCATCACGCCTATGACGACCCACGGTTCATTATCCAGGGTGAGCGTCTTGCCGATGATCTTGGCATCCCCGCCGAACCTCCGCTGCCAGTAGCCGTAGTCCAGCACGACGACGCGGTTCCGCCCGTGTTGGTCTTCGTCCGGCAGGAAGGTGCGGCCGAGCAGCGCCTGCGCGCGCTGGAGGTCGAACCAGTTGGCCGTCGCACAGGGGCCGGACAACTGTTCCGGCTCGCCCTGGCCGGTGAAGTTCATGCGGCAGTTCTGGTTGGCGGCGAGGGGCGCGAAGGAATGGAGCATTTCGCGAAGCCGCAGATAGACCTCGGGCGGCAGGAAGTTGATGCCGCGCTCCCCGGCGTCGGCAACCTCGACCAGGCGATCGGTCTCATAACCGGGCAGCGGCCGAAGGAGCACCGCATTGACCACCGAGAACATGGTGGTATTGGCGCCGATGCCGAGCGCCAGCGTGAGGATGGCGGCCAGTGTGAAAGCCGGACTACGCCCGAGGCCGCGGCAGGCAACGATCAGATCGGAGATCATCAGAGAAGCGGCACTGACCGGGCAATTTTGGGCCCAGCGCTCAGAGCATGTCTAAAAGCCCCCGCTTGCTGACGCGCGCGGCTCGGAAACGCTGGCAAACTCGCGGGTTTCGTCGCAGAGCTGCGACCGTCAAGGAACGGTGGGGCGGCTTTTTGGACACGCCCTCAGACCAGAATGTCTTTCACCACGTCGCCGGAGATGCCGGTGAGGCGCACGTCCAGGCCCTGGAACTTCACGGCGAGGCGCTTGTGGTCGACGCCCAGCAGGTGGAGCATGGTGGCGTGGAAATCGTGGACGCTGACGGGATTCTCCTCGGCGGCGTAGCCCAGCTCGTCGGTTGAGCCGTAGGTGATGCCGCCCTTGATGCCGCCACCGGCCAGCAGGAACGAGAAGCCCTTGATGTGATGGTCGCGGCCATCGCCGCCTTGCGACATGGGGGTGCGGCCGAACTCGCCGCCCCAGATGACGAGCGTGTCATCGAGCATGCCACGCTGCTTGAGGTCGGCGATGAGGGCCGCGGTCGGTTTGTCCACCTCTTCGGCCTTCAGTGCGACGCCGGTTTTCACGGCGCCATGATGGTCCCAATCGCGATGGTAAAGCTGGATGAAGCGGACGCCGCGCTCGGCCAGGCGGCGGGCCAGCAGGCAGTTGGAGGCGAACGATCCGTCGCCGGGCTGCGCGCCGTACATGTCGAGCACCTGTTTGGGTTCGCTCGACATGTCGACCAGGCCGGGGACGCTGGCTTGCATCTTGAACGCCATCTCGTACTGCGCGATGCGCGTCTGGATCTCGGGATCCTTCACGGCCGAATATTCGACGTTGTTGAGGGCGTTGATGGCGTCGATGGACTGGCGCTGGATGGCGGTATCGATGCCCTGCGGATTGTGAATGTAGAGCACCGGGTCGCCATTGGAATTCAGTTTCACGCCCTGGAACTTGCCGGGCAGCAGGCCGGCCGACCACTGGCGCGCGGCGATGGGCTGCATCTGGCCACCGCGGCCCTGCGAGAGCAGCACTACGAACCCGGGCAGATCCCGCGCCTCGGAGCCCAGACCGTAGAACACCCAACTGCCCATACTGGGACGGCCGGCAATGATGGAGCCGGTGTTCATGATGGTGTGGGCGGGGTCGTGATTGATCTGTTCGGTCCACATGGAGCGCACGATGCAGATATCGTCGGCCACGCTGCCGATGTGCGGGAACAGCTCGCACATTTCCTGGCCGGACTTGCCGAATTTACGGAATTCGTGCTGGGGTCCGAAACAGGTGAGGGTCTTGCCCTGGAGTTGCGCGATCTGCTGGCCCTTGGTGAAGGATTCGGGCATGGCCTTGCCGTTCATCTCGCGCAGCTTGGGCTTGTTGTCGAAGGTCTCGAGGTGCGAGGGGCCGCCGGCCTGGTAGAGGAAGATGATGCGCTTGGCTTTGGCCGGATGGTGTAGCGGGTTGATGATGCCGAGCGAAGCATCGGCGGCGAAGAGGCGCGGGTTGATGAGCGCGTTCAGGCCGAGGAGTCCGAGACCGGCGATGCCGCGGCCAAGAAAGGTGCGGCGGCTGAGATCGAGGCAATGCTGGCAATGGTCCATGGTTTTCAGTTCCGGGTGATGGTTTCGTGCATGTTGAGGATGGCGCGGGCCACCATGGTCATGGCCGCCAGGTCGGCGGGTTTCAGGCCGGCGGGCGCGGGCGTCTCGCCTTCGTGGATCAGGCGTTCGGCGGAGGCGGGAGACTGGCGAAACTCGGCGAGGGTTTTGGCGTGGAGGTCGGAGAGAATGCGGCGCTCGTCGGGCTTGGGGGCGCGGTTGACGGCGTGCAGAAAAGCCCAGTCGATCTGACCGTCGAGAGTGGCGGCCCGCTTCAGAATGTTCTGCGCGAAGACGCGCGAAGCCTCCACGTAAATGGGGTCGTTGAGCAGGACGAGGGCCTGGAGCGGCGTGTTGGAGTTCACGCGGTTGATGGTGCACTCTTCGCGCGTGGGAGCGTCGAAGGTGAGGAGGCTGGGGTGCAGGAAGGAGCGCTGCCAGAAAGTGTAGACGCCGCGGCGATACAGATCGGCGCCGTGGCTGGCGGCGTATTCGCGCTTGGGAAAGTTCAGGGTGGCGAGGTAGCCATCGGGCTCGTAAGGCTTGGCGCTGGGGCCGCCGAACTTCTCCTGCAACAGGCCGGAGACCGAGAGCGCCACATCGTGGACCACTTCGGCATCCACACGGAAGCGGGCCTGGCGCGAGAGCAGGCGGTTATCGGGATCGCGCTCTTCGAGTTCGGGTGTGGCGAGCGAAGACTGGCGATAGGTGGCGCTGGTGACGATGGTGCGGATGAGGTGGCGGACGTCCCAGGGGTGGGTGGCTTCCGGCTGCGATTGGGGCGCCTGCCATTCGGGATGCATGAACTCGGCGGCCAGCCAGTCGAGCAACTCGGGGTGGGTGGGCCATTCGCCCTGCGAGCCGAAGTCATCGAGAGTTTTGGAAATGCCGGTGCCGAAGAACTGGCGCCACGTGCGGTTGACGAACACGCGCGCGGTGAGCGGATTGCGCGGGGAGATCAGCCAGTTGGCCAGGTCGAGGCGGGTGGCGCGATCGCTGCCGGTATCGAGCTTGCCGAGGAAGGCGGGAATGGCGGGCTGAACGATCTCGCCCGATTCATCCATCCAGTTGCCGCGCGCCAGGACGCGGGTTTCGGTGGGGGTGGTGGCTTCGGAGACTACCACGCGGGGAATGGCGGCTTCGAGCAGGGCCAGTTCCTTTTCCAGGTTCGCGATGGCGATCAGGCCGGGAAGGGCTTCGGGCGAGGCCCAGCGGAAGTGCGCGGCGACGGCGGCCTTTTGTTGCGGGGTGCGCTTGCCTTCCTCAGTGCGCAGGGCCTTGAGGACGTTCTCCGGAATCTCTTTGCCCTTTTCCGCGGCGGGCCAGGAATCCTCGGCGGCGGTGAGCGCCAGGCGGAAGCGGCCGGTGACGGCGCGGCGGTAATCGGAATCGTGATGCAGGCGCACGGTCATAACGGAATCGGCCGTGGTTTCGACGGGCTCGGTGAATCGCAGGGCGAGGACGACCTTGGAGTTCTCGTTGTAGGTGGCGACGGCCCATCCGGTCTTGGGATCTCCATCGAAGGCCGCGGCGGGCGGATGCTCGGGCGCGGTCATGTTGAGGTTGGAGGCGCCCGACTGGAAGGGGAGCTTGCGGTTGTCCACTTCCGCTTCCACTTCGGTGAGGACCAGGCGGTCGGCGCCACGGGCCACGCGGAGGCCGGGCAGGTTTTCATCTTGCACGATCTCGACGCCCAGTTGGCGCCATGTGCCGGAGCCCGGTTTGAAGGCGACGGTATAGGTTTCGTTATCGGGATTGGGTCCACTGGCGACGACCAGGCCGTTGCCGGGGGCGGTGCCGGCGGCGAGGCTGGTGCCGTCGTAGATGGTGAAGTCGACCGGCTCGTCGTTGTAGATTTTGAGGACTGCGCCATTGGCCGATTTGGCGGAAATCGGGCGCTGGGTCTGCCAGGCGAGCGCGCCGGCGTCATATCGCGCGAGAAGCTGCTTTTCCCAGTCAGTGCGGTGGGGTTCCAGCGCTTGCATTTTGGCGGCTAACTGGGAGCGCGCATCGCCGAGTTGCTGGCGGAGCGATTCCACGCGCTTCTGCTGCTCGGCGGTGGGGAGCGAGAGGAGGGAGCCCCAGGCGTTGCGGCCGCGATCGGGCACCAGGCCGGTCTCCTTGAGATCGGCGAAGAAGGCTTTCATGGAGTAGAAATCGCGCTGGGTGAAGGGATCGAACTTGTGATCGTGGCACTCGGCGCATCCGAGCGTGCTGCCCATCCACACGGCAACGGTGGTGCGGACGCGGTCGGCGGCGTACTTGGCGAGATACTCCTTGGGCTGGAGACCGCCTTCGGCGGAGGTGCGGTTCAGGCGATTGAAGGCGGAGGCCACGCGCTGGTCGACGGTGGGGCTGAGCATCAGGTCTCCGGCAAGCTGCTCGCGGGTGAACTCGTCGAAGGGCTGGTTGTCGCGGAAGGCGCGCAGGACGTAATCGCGGTAGGGCCACGCGGGGAAGGCATTGTCGCCGTGGAAGCCGCAGGTGTCGGCGTAGCGCACGGCGTCGAGCCAGTGCATGGCCTGCTGCTCGGCGTAGCGGGGCGGGCGAAGCAGGCGGTCAACCAGGCGGTCATAGGCGTTGGGCGAGGGGTCCTTCAGGAAGGCGGCGGTTTCCTCGGGCGTGGGAGGCAGGCCGGTAAGATCGAGCGTGACGCGGCGGATCAGGGTGCGGCGATCGGCTTCGGGCGAGGGGTGGAGGCCGGCGCGCGCCAGGCGCTCGTGAATGAAGGCGTCGATGGGGTGGGAGGCGCCGGGCGGCGGGGCTTGGCGCTGCACCGGCTGATAGGCCCAGTGGCCTTCGTACCTGGCGCCCTCGGCGACCCATTGCCGGATGGTGTTCTTCTGCGCGAGGGTGAGCTCTTTGTGGATGTAGGCGGGCGGCATCACGCGGGCGGGGTTGCCGGATTCCGCGGCGAAGATGCGCTGGATGATCTCGCTTTTGTCGGGATCGCCGGGAACGATGGGCACGCCGCCGCGGGCGGTAGGCTTGAGGGCCTCTTCGCGGATATCGAGCCGCATGCCGGCCATGCGCGAGCTTTTATCGGGGCCGTGACAGCGGAAGCAGGTCTCGGCCATGATGGGGCGGATGTCGCGATTGAAACGGACTTCGGCGTGGGCGGTAAGCGCCGCACAGGCAAGTGCCACACAGGCATGAATGCCTGTGCTACGAAACTTGAGTCTTCCCCTCATCGTGAATGCAGTATACACCAACGCGCTCGCGCCAGGCAGGCGCCGCGCCCGTAGCGTCCAGCGAAGCGGCGCCTCTTCCCCGGCGGGGCCAGGGGGCGGGTGACGCATCGTACGCGGGTGTGTGAAGTTTTTAATCATTGATTTGGAAGCCCCTCTGTTTGTGTGGGTTGCGGAGGGGGGCCGGGGTTTTGTGACGCATCTGGAGGGTGGTTTTTACAATATGCGTCACAGTGGTCTTCGCGCAGGTCGATGACGCGACTGCCGCCGCCTAAGCGCCTGAATTTCAGTTCGATACCGGTGTCGGCCAAGGTCAGCACGGCGTTCCGGAGCTGCTGGGAGACACCTTTGGGCGTGCGGCACGGGGCGAAGGGCTGGAGGAGATCGAGGAGTTCAGTGGCGCTGCCGGCGAAGTGGCGGCGCTGCTCGAGGAGGTTGCGGACAGCCTCGACGATGGGATGAGGCGGAGGCAGCGGGTCGAAGGCGAGGCGCATTTCCTCTTCGGTGGCGCCGAGGGCGGGGCTGGCGGCCACGGCCCAGGCGAGGGCGGTGGCGCAACGTCCGGTGGGCAGTTCGATTTGGGGCAAGCGGCTGAGGGCGGTGCTGACGACGGAACAGAGCGCGGCGAGGATGGCGGGCCAGGCGGCATCCAGGGGCGCCAAGAGGCTTTCTTCGGGGCGGGACCCGGCGGTGAGGGGCGGGAAGTTGACGGTGAGGGCGCGTTTCGAGATATCGGAGGGGCAGGACCAGCGCTCGGTGACGGTGAGCAGGATGGGACGGGAGAGATTTTGCTGGAGGGGCTCGGAGGCGGGTCCAGGGGTTTCGCGGAGGGTGACACCGAGGCAGGAGGAGAGGCGGCAGAGGGCGTCGGAGAGTTGGGGGGAGAGGGTGGAAACGTGGTCGAAGGCGAGGATCCAGTTGTGGCGGGCGAGGGTGAGGAGGTCGCGGACGGAAGGCGGGATGGGGGTCAAGGGGGAAGTGGAGGGATCGATGACGGAGCGAAGGGCGCGGGCGGCGAGGGACTTGCCGGAGCTGGGGGGACCCTGAAAGATGAGGATGGGAAATGGTCCGGAGGGGCGGAGGGCGGAGAGGAGCCAGGCGAGGCAGCGGAGCCAGGCGGCGCGGGAGGGGAGGTTGAGGCAGGCGCGGAGGGCCTGAAAGGCGGGGGTTAGGTTAAAACCGGGGATTGGGGGTTGGGGATTGGGGGTTGGGGCTGTGTGGCCGACCCCCAAGAGCGGCGGGTACCCCGCGCTCGCTGCGGCTCGGGGGTTGGGGACGGGTAAGGCGCGGGTGGAGCGGGAGGTACGGAAGAGGACGCCGGGGCCAACGGTGGTTTTCCATCCGGAGGGGGAGATTTCGACGAACTGGCGGTCGGAATTGGCGAGGTCGAGGAGGATGCTCTGGGGGATGCGGGACGGACCGCTGGCGGCCACGCGGCGAAAGACGGGGAGGCGGCAGCAGCGTTCGTCGTAGTGATTGGCGCGGGCTTCGAGGTAATGCAGGAGGGCGGAGAACTGGCGGGGGGCGGGCACGGTGGCATAGCGGCCATAGAACTCGCAGTAGAACCAGTCGCGGAAAGCGGCGGAGCGCACGGGGAGGTTGAAGAAGCCTCCGGAGGCGACGGGGAGGCGGACGAAGGCCTGGCCATCGAGGGCGGTGAAGGCGAG
>Ga0326727_10019097_pt1 | contig 13866 bp, 11 predicted proteins | sample MB2enrmetagenome_FD_207643 | JGI IMG/M metagenome (GOLD analysis project Ga0326727, IMG submission 207643) | Lab enriched peat soil microbial communities from McLean, Ithaca, NY, United States - MB29MY | ecosystem: Environmental > Terrestrial > Soil > Wetlands > Peat | place: USA: New York... | reverse complement strand
GGGGGGTGGGGGGGGGGGGGCCCGGCCCCCGCGGGGGGGCCGGGGCCACGCCGGCGCGGAGCGCGAGGCAGCGCCTCGTTATCGCGCCATCATCGCCTTCATCCGGCGGATCACCACATCCAGCCCGACAAAGATCGCCTCGCCGATCAGGAAGTGGCCGATGTTCAGCTCCACCACTTCGGGGATGGCCACGACCCGCGGCGCGTTGTCGAAGGTCAGGCCGTGGCCGGCGTGGCACTCCAGGCCGAGCTTCGTGGTCAGCGCCGCCGCGGCGTGTAGCCGCTCCAGCTCGCCCGGGCGGGCAAGCGCATAGGCGCCGGTGTGCAGCTCGACCACCGGCGCGCCGATCGCCGCGCTGGCCTCGAGCTGTTCGGGATCGGGATCGATAAACATCGACACCCTGATGCCGCCGGCGCTGAGCGCCGCCACCGCCGGGGCGAGCGCCGCGCGCTGGCCGGCCACATCGAGCCCGCCTTCCGTGGTCACCTCGGCGCGCTTCTCCGGCACCAGGCAGCAGGCATGCGGGCGCAGCTCAAGGGCGATCTTCACCATCTCGTCGGTGGCCGCCATCTCGAGGTTGAGCGGGGCCGCGATGGCGGCGCGTACGGCGCGCACGTCGGCGTCGCGGATGTGGCGGCGGTCCTCGCGCAGATGCATGGTGATGCCGTCCGCCCCGGCCGTGATCGCCGCCTCAGCGGCGCGCAACGGGTCGGGATGCTCGCCGCCGCGGGCGTTGCGGACGGTTCCGACGTGATCGATGTTCACACCCAGGCGCAGCGGTTTCATGGCGGCTTCTCCATGCGGGTGATGAGTTCCGTTGCCAGGTCGATGGCGGCGATCAGACTGGAGGGATCGGCGCGGCCCTGACCGGCGATGGCGAACGCGGTACCGTGGTCGGGCGAGGTACGCACGATCGGCAGCCCCAGCGTGACGTTCACGCCATGGCGCATGTCCAGCGTCTTCAGCGGAGTGAGCACCTGGTCGTGGTACATGCCCATGGCCACATCATATCCCTCGCGCGCCGTGGGGGTGAACATGCTGTCGGCGGCGAACGGGCCGGACACGTCGAGCCCTTCGTCGCGCAATTGCGCGATGGCGGGGGCGATGATGGTGACTTCCTCCTCGCCCATGGTGCCGTCCTCGCCGGCGTGCGGGTTGAGGCCGGCGACCGCCAGCCGCGGCGCCGGGATGCCCCATCGGGTGCGCAGCGCCGCATCGGTGATCCGGCAGACCGCGACGATGCGCTCCAGCGTGATCATCTCCAGCATGCGATGGAGCGAGGCGTGCACGGTGATGGGCACCACGCGCAGCACGGGGCTGGCCAGCATCATCACCGGCAGCACGCTCCCGGTGAGCGCCGCCAGGAACTCGGTATGCCCGGGATACGGAAAGCCGGCGCCGTAGAGCGTGGATTTGTGGATCGGGTTGGTCACCACGCCCCTCGCCGTGCCGGCCAGCGCCGCCTTGGTGGCCTGCTCGATGGAGGCGATCACCGCGGCCGCGTTGGCCGGATCCGGCACGCCGGGCCGCGGCGGGGCGGCGAGCGGGACCGGCAGCACCCCCAGCGCCTCGGCGAACACCGCCGCGCCTGATGCGAGCGTATCCACCACGCGGATCGGTACATCGAGTGCAAGCGCGAGCGCGATGCTCGCCAAACGGTCGGGATCGTCGAGGGCGACGAACGGCAGGCCGTGGCGGCGGGCGAGCCAGGCGCGCAGTGAAAGCTCGCCGCCGACGCCGGCGGGATCGCCCATCGTCAGGGCCAGTGGACGGGTCATGTCAGATGTGGATGGCACGGTTGTCGACGGCGAGCGCCGCCTCCTTCACGGCTTCGCTCAGGGTCGGATGCGCGTGGCAGATGCGCGCCACATCCTCCGACGAAGCGCCGAACTCGATGGCGGTGACGATCTCGGCGATCAGCGTGCCGGCGTCCGGGCCGAGGATGTGGCAGCCCAGGATGCGGTCGGTCGACTTGTCGGCGAGGATCTTCACGAACCCGTCGGTGCTGCCCATGGCGCGCGCGCGGCCGTTCGCGGAGAATGGGAACTTGCCGACGCGGTACTCGATGTTTTCCGCCTTGAGCTGTTCCTCGGTGCGGCCGACGCCGGCCACCTCGGGCCAGGTGTAGACCACGTTCGGAATGGCATCGTAGTTGACGTGCCCCGCCTTGCCGGCCAGGTGCTCGGCAAGCGCCACGCCCTCGTCCTCGGCCTTGTGCGCCAGCATCGGCCCGGCAATGACGTCGCCGATGGCGTACAGGCCGGCGACGTTGGTGGCAAAATGACCGTCGATCATTACCCGGCCCTGGGCGTCCATCTCCACGCCGAGCTCCTTGAGGCCCAGCCCCTGCGTGTAGGGGCGCCGGCCGATCGACAGCAGCACCGCATCCGCACTGACCTGTTGCGCCGCGCCGCCTTTGACCGGCTCGACGGCCAGACTGACGCCGGCATCCGTCGTGGTGGCGCCGGTGACCTTGGAGGACAGCCGGAATTTGATCCCCTGGCGGCCGAGGATCCGCTCGAAGTGGCGGGCGATTTCGCCGTCGTTGCCGGGGATCAGGCGGTCGAGGAATTCGATCACCGTCACCTCGGCGCCGAGCCGCCGCCAGACGCTGCCCAGTTCCAGACCGATCGCGCCGCCGCCGATCACCACCAGGTGGCCGGGGACGTGGGCGAATTCCAGCGCGCCGGTGGAGGTGACGATCCGGCTCTCGTCCACGGCCACGCCGGCGAGCGGCATGCTCTCGCTGCCGGTGGCGATGACGATGTGCTTCGCGGCGTGCTCGACGCCGTCCACCAGCACGCGGCCGGGCGCGGCGATGCGGCCCTCGCCCTTCAGCCAGGTGACCTTGTTCTTCTTGAACAGGAACTCGACGCCGCGGACATTGGCGTTCACCACCTCGGCCTTGCGCGCCTGCATGCGCTTAAGGTCGAGGCTCACGCCTTCGACAACGATGCCGTGCGCGGCGAAGGCATGCGCGGCCTCGGCGAAGTTCTCGCTCGAATGCAGCAGCGCCTTGCTCGGAATGCAGCCGATGTTGAGGCAGGTGCCGCCGAGCGTGGCACGCTTCTCGACGCAGGCCACATTCAGGCCGAGCTGGGCGGCGCGGATGGCACAGACGTAACCACCCGGGCCGGCCCCGATGACGATGACGTCGAATTCCTCGGCCATGGCGTTACAGCTCCAGCAGCAGGCGGCGCGGATCCTCGATGGCTTCCTTCACCCGCACCAGGAACGACACCGCACCCCGGCCGTCGACGATGCGGTGGTCGTAGGACATGGCGAGATACATCATCGGCCGGATCTCGACCTTGCCGCCGATCGCCATCGGCCGGTCCTGGATCTTGTGCATGCCGAGGATGCCGGATTGCGGCGGGTTCAGGATCGGCGTGGACATCAGGCTGCCGTAGACGCCGCCGTTGGTGATGCTGAACGTGCCGCCGGTCAGCTCCTCCAGCTTGAGCTGGCCGTCGCGGGCGCGGCGGCCGAAATCGGCGATGATCTTTTCGATGGCGGCGAATCCGAGCTGATCGACGTTGCGGATCACCGGCACCACCAGCCCGTGCGGGCCGCCGACGGCGATGCCCATGTGGACGAAGTTCCGGTAGACGATGTCGTCGCCGTCGATCTCGGCGTTGACCTCGGGAAACTCCTTCAGCGCCGCCACCGAGGCGCGGACGAAGAAGCTCATGAAGCCGAGCCGCACGCCGTGGTATTTGCGCTCGAAGGCGTCACGGTATTCTGCCCGGAGCGCCATCACCGCGCTCATGTCCGCCTCGTTGAAGGTGGTCAGCATGGCGGCGGTGTTCTGGGCTTCCTTGAGCCGTGCGGCGATGGTGAGGCGCAGGCGGGTCATCCGCACCCGCTCCTCCCCAGGGGCGGCCGGGGCGGGCGCGGGCGGCGGCGGTGCGGTGGGGCGGCTGAGGAAGGCCAGCACGTCGCCCTTGGTGATGCGGCCGTCCTTGCCGGTGCCCTCGCCGACCTCGGCCACCGCCACCCCGGCTTCCGCGATCAGCCGGGCCGCGGCGGGCAGCGGCGGGGGCGGGCGGTCGGCCGGCGGCGTGGCCGGACGGGCCACCGGGCCGGTCGCGGAGGGCGGGGGATTGATGCCGGCGGGAGGGTTGGCGGCCGGGCGCTCCACCTCCACCACCCGGGGGTTGACCGGGCGGGCCGGGGTCAGGCGCTCCGCATCGTCGGTGAGCGTGCCGAGCCGCGCACCGACACCCACTTCCTCACCCTCGGCGGCGGCGATCTCGGCCAGGGTGCCGGCGGCGGGCGCATTCACCTCGACCGTCACCTTGTCCGTCTCGAGCTCGACCAGCGGCTCGTCGCGCTTGATCGTGTCGCCGGCCTTCTTCAGCCACCGCGCAACGGTCGCCGAGGTGACGCTTTCGCCCAGCGCGGGCACCTTGATGTCGGTCGCCATGGAGGCATGTCCGGTCCTGGTATGAGTCAATCGAGGGTCAGCGCGGCGTTCACCAGCGCGGCCTGTTCGGCGGCATGGGCGGCGGCAAGGCCAGTGGCCGGGCTGGCGGCGGCGGGGCGGCCGATGGCGCGCGGCCGGCGCGCGTCTGTTCCCAGCTCCGCCAGCACCGCCTCGACGCGGCGGTCCATGAACTGCCACGCGCCCATGTTCTCCGGCTCTTCCTGGCACCACACCACCTCGGCGTGGCGGTACGGCGCCAGCGCCTTCGGCAGCGAAACCTTGGGGAATGGATACAGCTGTTCCACCCGCACCAGGGCGATGGTGTCGATGCCGCGCTGGCGGCGTTCCGCCAGCAGATCGTAGTAGACCTTGCCCGAGCACAGCACGACGCGGACGACCCGCTCCGGCGGCGCAATAGCGTCGATCTCGCCGATGACGGTGCGAAACCGCGTGCCCGGCCCCATTTCGTCGAGCGAGGAAACCGCGAGGCGGTGGCGCAGCAGGCTTTTCGGCGTCATCAGCACCAGCGGCTTGCGGAAGTTCCGCTTCAGCTGCCGGCGCAGGGCGTGGAAGTAGTTGGCGGGCGTGGTGAGGTTGGCCACCACCATGTTGCGCTCCGCGCAGAGCTGCAGGTAGCGCTCCAGCCGGGCGGAGGAGTGCTCGGGCCCCTGGCCCTCGAAGCCGTGCGGCAGCAGCATCACCAGCCCCGACATCCTCAGCCACTTGGTCTCGCCGCTGGCGATGAACTGGTCGATGATAACCTGGGCGCCGTTGGCGAAGTCGCCGAACTGCGCCTCCCACAGCACCAGCGAATGCGGATCGGCCAGCGAATAGCCGTACTCGAAGCCGAGCACGCCACCTTCCGAGAGCAGCGAGTTGTAGATCTCGATCTTGGCCTGGCCGGGGGCGATGTTGTTGAGCGGCACGTACTCGTACTGGTTGCTCTGATCGACCAGCACCGCGTGGCGCTGACTGAAGGTGCCGCGCTGGCTGTCCTCGCCCGAGAGCCGCACCCGCGTGCCTTCCAACAGCAGGGTGCCAAAGCCGAGCGCCTCGCCGGTGGCCCAGTCGATGCCTTGCCCGCTCTCGATCATCGCCCGCTTGGCTTCGAGCTGGCGGGCGATCTTGGGGTTCAGGTCGAAGCCCGCGGGCACCCGGGTCAGCGCCATGCCGACCTCGCGCAGCATCTCCGGCGCGAGCGCGGTCGCGCCCTCGTGCCATTCGGCGGCGGGGTCGGGGGTGGACAGCCCCGCCCAATACCCTTCCAGCCAGTCGGCCTTGTTCGGCTTGAACGACTGCGCGGCCTGGTAGGCGGCTTCCAGCTTGCCGGTGAAGCCGTCCCACAGCGTACCGACCTCCGCGGCGGTGATGACGCCTTCCGCCATCAGCTGTTCCGCGTACAGCGCCCGCGTGGTCTTGCGTTCGCGAATGGCGTGATACATCAGCGGCTGGGTGAACGCCGGCTCGTCGGTCTCGTTGTGGCCGTGCCGGCGGTAGCAGACGATGTCCAGCACGATGTCGCAGCCGAAGGTCATGCGGAACCGGGCGGCCATCTCGGCACACCACACCACGGCCTCCGGGTGGTCGCCGTTGACGTGCAGGATCAGCGCCTGGATCGACTTGGCGACGTCGGTGCAATAGAGCCCGGAATAGGCATGCGCCGGCAGCGTGGTGAAGCCGATTTGGTTGTTCACCACCACGTGCACCGTCCCGCCGGTGCGATAGCCGATCAGTTGGCTCATCGCGAGCGTTTCGTACACCAGGCCCTGGCCGGCGAAGGCGGCGTCGCCGTGCATCAGGATGCCCATGATCGTGCGCCGGCCGCGGGTGTCCCCGGTGATGTCCTGGCGGGCGCGCACCTTGCCGACCACCACCGGGTTCACCGCCTCCAGGTGCGAGGGGTTCGGCACCAGCGACAGGTGCACGGTCTGGCCGGCGATCTCCACGTCGGCGGAGGCGCCGAGGTGGTACTTGACGTCGCCGGAGCCCTGCACGTCGTCGGGCTTGAAGCTGGTGCCGCGGAACTCGGAGAACAGCGCGACGAACGGCTTCTTCACCACGTTCACCAGCGTGTTCAGCCGGCCCCGGTGCGGCATGCCGATGTCGATCTCGCTGACGCCGCCTTGGGCCGCAACCTCGATGATGGCGTGTATCGCCGCGATGGTGACCTCCGCACCTTCCAGGCCGAACCGCTTGGATCCGACGTAGCGCTTCTGGCAGAACGCCTCGAGGCCTTCGGCCTCGGTGAGGTCGCCGAGGATACGGTGCTTGGCGTCCGCCTGGAAATGGCTGCGCCAGGGCGCGCCCTCGACGCGGCGCTGGATCCAGGCCTTCTGGTCAGGGTCCTGGATGTGCATGAACTCGACGCCGACCGGGCCGCAGTAACTCTCGCGCAGCACGGCGAGGATCTGCCGCGGGGTGGCGATCTCCAGCCCCAGCACGTTGTCGATGAAGATCGGGCGGTCCATGTCGGCGGCGGTGAAGCCGTAAGTCTCGGGATCGAGCTCGGGATGCGGGGCGGGAATCTGCAGGCCGAGCGGGTCGAGCTTGGCTTCCAGGTGGCCGCGGACCCGGTAGGCGCGGATCATCATCAGGGCGCGCAGGCTGTCCTTGGTGGCGGCGCGCACCTGCTCGGGGCTGATCGCCACGATGCCGCCCACCGCGCCGGCGTCAGCACCGCGCACGGGCGGGCCTGGCTCGGCGACGTCGGCAGCCCACCGCCGCGGCGCCCAGGACGCGCCGGAGGCGTCGGTCAGCACCGTGCGGGCCTCGTCGTTCAGGGTGGCGAACAGCTCGGCGAAGCTCGGATCGACCGAGGCGGGGGCGGCCAGCCAGCGGGCGTAGAGGTCGGCGATGAAGGAGGCGTTGGTGCCACTGAAGGCGGTGGCAAGAAGGTCAACCCCTGCCATGGTGTTCCCCTGCTTTCGATTGATCGCAGCACTCGCCAACAGAACGCGGGCGCAGGTACCCTGGCGCCGGTGCGGCCCGCATGCCCCGGCTGCGCCTGGATCGGAGCGCGGGCGAGTGCGTTGCCAAGCTCAGCCGCGCAAGGCCTTGATCATGGTGCTGCCGAGCGCGGCCGGGCTCACCGCCACGTGAACGCCAGCCTCGCGCAAGGCTTCGACCTTGGCCGCCGCGGTGTCGCGCCCGCCGCTGATGACCGCCCCGGCATGGCCCATGCGCCTTCCCGGCGGCGCGGTGGCGCCGGCGATGAAGCCGACGGTCGGCTTCTTCACCGGGTTGGCGGCGAGGAAGCGGGCGGCGTCGATCTCGCTCTGCCCGCCGATCTCGCCGATCAGGATGATCGCCTCGGTCTCGGCATCGGCCAGAAACATCTCCAGCACCTCGACGAAGTCGGTGCCTTTGACCGGATCGCCGCCGATGCCAACACAGGTGGATTGGCCGAGCCCGGCAGCTGTGGTCTGCGCCACCGCCTCGTAGGTCAGCGTGCCGGAGCGGGAGACGATGCCGACCTTGCCGCGCCGGTGGATATGGCCGGGCATGATGCCGATCTTGCAGGCGTCGGGGGTGATCACGCCCGGGCAGTTCGGCCCGATGAGCCGCGAACGCGCCCCGTCGAGGGCGCGCCGCACGCGCACCATGTCGAGCACCGGGATGCCCTCGGTGATGCACACGATCAGCCCCAACCCGGCGTCGATCGCCTCCAGGATGGCGTCCACCGCCAGCGCCGGCGGCACGTAAATGGCCGACGCTGTGGCGCCGGTCGCCGCCACCGCCTGCTCGACGGTGTCGAACACCGGCAGGTCGAGATGGGTGGTGCCGCCCTTGCCCGGCGTCACCCCGCCGACCACCTTGGTGCCGTAGGCGATCGCCTGCTCGGAATGGAAGGTGCCCTGGGCGCCGGTGAAGCCCTGGGTGATGACGCGCGTATCGGCGTCGACGAGAATGGCCATCAGGCGGTCTCCTGCACGGCGTTGACCACCTTCTGGGCGGCATCCGCGAGGGTGTCGGCGGTGAGGATCGGCAGCCCGGAGCGGGCCAGGATCTCCTTGCCCAGGGCCACGTTGGTGCCCTCCAGCCGCACTACCAGGGGGACGTCCAGGTGGACCTCGCGCGCCGCCGTCACCACGCCCTCGGCGATCACGTCGCAGCGCATGATGCCGCCGAAGATGGTCACCAGGATGCCCTCCACGTGCGGGTCGGAGAGGATGATCTTGAACGCCTCGGTGACGCGCTCCTTGGTCGCCCCGCCGCCGACGTCGAGGAAATTGGCCGGCGAGCCGCCATACAGCTTGATGATGTCCATGGTGGCCATGGCGAGGCCGGCGCCGTTCACCAGGCAGCCGATGTTGCCGTCGAGCGCCACGTAGTTCAGGCCGTGCTTGGCCGCCTCCAGCTCCTTGGGGTCTTCCTCGCACTCGTCGCGCAGCTTTTCCAGCTCCGGATGGCGGAACAGCGCGTTGTCGTCGAAATTGATCTTGGCATCGAGCGCCAGCACTTCGCCGGCGCCGGTCAGCGCCATTGGATTGATCTCGACGATGCCGCAATCGAGCGCAGTAAAGGCCCGGTACATTCCGGCCACAAACCTCGCGAATGCGCCGATCTGCTTGCCGCGCAACTGCAGCCCGTAGGCCAGCTTGCGGGCATGAAAATCGGAGATGCCGGAGGCCGGATCGATGGTGACGCGCAGGATCTTTGCCGGGTGTTCGGCCGCGACCGTTTCGATCTCCATGCCCCCCTCGGTTGAGGCGATGATGGCGACCCGCGAGGCGGCGCGGTCGACCAGCAGGGACAGGTAGATCTCGCGGGCGATGTCGCAGCCTGCCTCCACATAGATGCGGCGGACTTTGCGGCCGGCGGGCCCGGTCTGGCGCGTGACGAGAGTGTGGCCGATCATAGCCTCGGCCGCGGCCCGCGCTTCCTCCGGCGATCTTGCCAGGCGCACGCCGCCCTTGCCGTTCGGGTCGTCGGCGAAGCGGCCGGCGCCGCGGCCGCCGGCATGGATCTGCGACTTCACCACGTAGAGTGGGCCGGGCAGTCTGACCGCCGCCGCCTCGGCCTCTTCCGGGGTCCAGGCGACATAGCCCTCCGGCACCGCGACGCCGTACTGCTTCAACAGCTCCTTCGCCTGGTACTCGTGGATGTTCATGGGCTCATATGCCTAGCTTCTTGAACTCTTCGATCTGCTTGCGGACGGTTGCGCAGGACTTGTCGAACGCCGTCTTTTCCTCGGCGGTGAACTGCACCTCGACGATTCTCTCCACGCCGCCGGCGCCGATCACCACCGGCACGCCGATGAACAGGCCGCTCTGCCCGTACTCGCCGTTCAGCAGCACCGCGCACGGCAGCACCCGCTTCTTGTCCTTGAGGTAGCTGTCCACCATGGTGATGGCACTGGCTGCGGGGGTGTAGAAGGCGCTGCCGGTGCCGAGCAGCTTGACGATTTCGCCGCCGCCATTGGCGGTGCGCTGCACAATGGCGTCGATCCGCTCCTGGGTGGTCCAGCCCATCCTGATCAGGTCGGTGACCGGGATGCCGGCCACGGTGGAGTAGCGGATCAGCGGCACCATCGCATCGCCGTGGCTGCCCAGCACGAAGGCGGTGACGTCCTCCAGCGACACGTTGAATTCGTGTGCCAGGAACAGCTTCATGCGCGCGCTGTCGAGCACCCCGGCCATGCCCACCACACGCTCGGCGGGCAGGCCCGATTTCTGGTGCATCACCCACACCATCACGTCGAGCGGGTTGGTGACGACGATGACGAAGGCCCCGGGGCAGTATGTCCTGATGCCTTCGGCGACCTCGCCGATCACCTCGGCATTCTTGCTCAGCAGGTCGTCGCGGCTCATGCCGGGCGTGCGCGGGAAGCCGGCGGTGACGATCACCGCGTCCGCGCCCTCGATGGCCGCGTAGTCGTCGCCGCCGGTCATGTGACTGTCGAAGTTGTCGACCGGGCCGGACTGCATGATGTCGAGCGCCTTGCCGGCGGCCACGCCGCCGAACACGTCGAACAGCACAACATCACCCAGTTCCCTCAGACCGATGATGTGGGCCATCGTGCCACCGACGTTGCCGGCACCGATCAGGACTATTTTTTTGCGTGCCATTGCGGAGACCTTTCGAACGGAGGGTGAAACAGGCTGTTCCAGCAGAACCGTCGAGCGACCCGCCGGGCGCCCCCAACGCCCGGAGGGGGACCGTTGCTACTCCAATCCGGCCGGGCGGACAAGCCGCGCCCCCGGCAGCCCACGGACGCGTACACGTTCAGGTGAGATGCGGCAGGGCCAGGTATTCCTGGCTCTGCATTTCCGCCAGCCGGCTCGACGTCCGCGCGAAGGGGACGGCGTCTGCCGTATACAATGCGTCCGGCCAGGCCATGGCCGAGGCGGCCAGCTTGACGCGGTGCTCGTAGAGGGCGTCGATCAGGATCACGAACCGGCGCACGACATCGGTATGCCTGGCCGCGAGACTGGGAATGCGGTCGAGCACCAGGCAATGGAAATGCGTCGCCAGGGCGAGGTAATCGCCGGCGCCGAGCGGCGCTTCGCACAGGGCGGGGAACTCGAAGCGTGCCACCCCGGCCGCGGCGACCTCGACGATGAGCGGACGGCCCATGACGATCAGCCGCGCCGGCCTGACCGGTGCGTGGCCGGTCAGGCCGGCGAACACCCCGTCCAGTGCCCGCCGGGCGCGGGCGTCGGGTGGCACGTACCATGTCGGCACGCCGCGCAGCCGGTCGCGCCGATAGTCGCGGCCCGCTTCCAGGACCAGCACGTCGAGGTTCGCCTTCAGCAGGGCGATGAAGGGCAGGAAGGCGTCGCGGCCCGGCTGGTCCTTGAACAGATCGCCCGGCAGCGTATTCGAGGTGGCGACCACGACCACCGAACGGGCGAACAATGCCTGAAACAGCCGGCCGAGGATCATCGCGTCGGCGATGTCGTTGACCTGGAACTCGTCGAAGCAGAGCAGCGCCGCTTCCGCGGCGATGGCGTCGGCGAGCGGCGGGATCGGGTCCTCGCCCGCGGGGGCGGCCTGCTTCAGGGCGTGGATGCGCTTGTGCACGTCCTGCATGAAGCGGTGGAAATGGATGCGCCGCTTGCGCTTGACCGCCGCGGCGGCGAAGAACAGGTCCATCAGCATGGACTTGCCGCGGCCCACCTCGCCGGCCAGGTAGAGCCCGTTCGGACGCTCCTCGTCGGCGCCGCCCGAAGGGCTCCGCCGCAGCAGCCTGGCGAACAGCGAGACCCCCGCCGGTTTCGGCTCCGGATCGTAGCCGCGCAGCTTCGCCCACAGTTCCTGCAGCCGCTCCGCCACCAGTTCCTGGGCCGGGTCGGCGGCAAGGGCGCCGGCGAGGCGACGGGCCCGATAGGCGGGCAACGGTCCACCCGCCAGCAGGGACGGGTCAGCGACAACGGCATCCATGGCGGCGCGGGTTAGACAAAAATCGCTCGCGCATCAATGAAGCCGGCCTGCTCCTGGCGGCATCCGGCCGATCACCTTACTTGGAACTGATCGGCAAAGAGGAAAACGGCATGCCCCTGGCCACCGACATGCTGACGGCAACGCCCGTCTCGCGGGATCCGTTCCCACATGTCGTCGTGCCCGGGTTCGTTCCTTCACCTGAACTTGATGCGATCATCCGCGATCTGCCGCCGATCACGCGCCGCGGCTCGTTCCCGGTCGACTCGCTCGCTCTCGGCCCGGCGGCCCGGGCCCTGATGGACGAACTGGCGGGGCCCGACCTGCGAGGCGCGATCGCGGCCAAGTTCGGCCTCGACCTCGGCAACGCTCCCAGCATGCTCACCCTGCGCGGCCAGTCGAGCGAGCGTGACGGCCATATCCACCGCGATTCGGCGGCCAAGCTGGTCACGGTCCTGCTCTACCTGAACCGTGAAGCCGAGGTCTGGCAGCACCACCAGGGCTGCCTGCGCCTGCTGCGGGGCGCCGATGACGTCGACGACTATGCCGTGGAAGTGCCGCCGGTGAACGGCACCCTGCTGGTGTTTCCCAACGCTGCCGACGCCTGGCATGGCCACCGGCCGTACATCGGCCCGCGCTTCGTCGTGCAACTGAACTACATGGCCGACAACGCCGCGGCCCGCTCGGAGCTGCGCCGCCACCGCATCTCTGCGTTCGTGAAACGATTGCTGCCGGCGCAGTAGCGAGGCGCTGCCTCGCGCTCCGCCAGGGGCAGCGCCCCCTGGCCTATTCGCGGCGCAGCAGCCGGTCATTGAGAAAGGCGGCGGCGCGGTTGAAGGCGAAGCCGCGTTGCAGATCGGTTTCGTCGTATTCGGTCGCGACCCATTCGAGGAAGGGAATGCGGCCCTCGGCGTCGGCGGCATAGCGCCGGAAGAAGGCATCGAGGATGCCGGCCGGGCCGTGGCGGAAATGGCCGAAGCGCCAGGAAAGCTGGCTGAGCGCGTCGGCGCTGGTGCCGCCTTCGAACAGCAGGGCGAGGCCGGCGGCCAGGCCGGCCCGGTCGGCGCCGGACTTGCAGTGCATCAGGGCCGGGGTCGCCATGCGACGGTAAAGGTTGTGAAAGCGCAGGATGCGGTCCCGTTGGGGGGCGCCGCGGCTCTCGAAGGCAAGGAATTCGTGCGCCAGCCCGAGCCGGCCGGCGGCGGCGAGGGTGAGCGTGTTGGAGCCGTTCGGCTTCTCGCCACGCAGGTTGATCACGGTGCGAATGCCGAACCGGCGCGCCCATGCGGCCAGCCGGCCGGGGGTCGGATGATTGGAGCGATACAGCCGGCCCGGCACGACTGCGGAGAAATTGTGCCAGAACAGGCGGAAGACGGCGTGGTCGATCAGCAGGCTGTCGGCCCAGGTGGCGAGGCCGGGCAGGCGGCGCGCCGGTGTCAGACCTCGCGCTCCAGGATCTGCAGCTTGATGTCGCCGATCGCCTTGGCGGGGTTCAGGTTCTTGGGGCAGGCCTGCGTGCAATTGAAGATGGTGTGGCAGCGATACAGCTTGAACGGATCCTTCAGCGCGTCCAGCCGTTCGCCGGTCGCCTCGTCGCGGCTGTCGGAGATCCAGCGGTAGGCGGCCAGCAGCGCCGCCGGGCCGAGATAGCGGTCGCCGTTCCACCAGTAGCTCGGGCAGGACGTGCTGCAGCAGAAGCAGAGGATGCATTCCCACAGCCCGTCGAGCCTGGCGCGCTCCTCGCGGCTCTGGCGGCGCTCGCCGTCGGGTGGGGGCGGCGTGTCCGCCTTCAGCCAGGGCTCGACGCTGCGCACCTGGGCGTAGGCAAGCGACAGGTCCGGCACCAGGTCTTTCACCACCGGCATGTGCGGCAGCGGGTGCACCTTGACGACCGGCCGCTTCACCTCCTCGATCGGCTTGAGGCAGGCCAGCGTGTTCACGCCGTCGATGTTCATGGCGCAACTGCCGCAGATGCCCTCGCGGCAGGAGCGGCGGAAGGTGAGAGTGGGATCGACCTCGTTCTTGATCTTGATCAGGGCGTCCAGCACCATCGGCCCACA
>Ga0326727_10019095_pt1 | contig 13867 bp, 11 predicted proteins | sample MB2enrmetagenome_FD_207643 | JGI IMG/M metagenome (GOLD analysis project Ga0326727, IMG submission 207643) | Lab enriched peat soil microbial communities from McLean, Ithaca, NY, United States - MB29MY | ecosystem: Environmental > Terrestrial > Soil > Wetlands > Peat | place: USA: New York... | reverse complement strand
GACCGCCGGCTGTGATGTCATTCAAGGTTATCTGTTTGGCCGTCCGCAAGATGCTGGTTCCCTTCGGGGGTTGCTCGCTTGCGCCGGCCAGGTAGCACAGCGCGAGAGTCGACGCGGGACCGCCCCGCTATCTCCCGCCACCGGGTTGCAGCAAGCGGGCGCAAACAGCCGTGCTGCCGAGTTGCTCAACGGAAATCCGGAAAGCCTGCAGGCATTAACACCCTGCCCATAAGGCCGCTGCGGCACTAGGACGACGACTGGTTTTGCTTAAGGATAGCCAACATCTCCGCCCGGCTGAGTGTGCCTTTTTGCGACAGATGCTTGATCACTTGGTCAAGAATGGAATAGGCAGCCTGGGTAGATATGCGCAATACCTCAGGATTACCGTTCCCGGTGGGAGCAACCGGCGTCGCGGCGGCGGGCCCAGCCTCTGGAGAGCTTGCAGGTGTCGGATTTGTGGTTGTCCCGCCCTTGCCCGCAAGAACTTCAACCCTCTCGCCTCCGGAAAGCTGGGCCAAAATGCCTTCCAGCTTCTGCAGCTCCGGCGGCGGGCAACCGGTAAAGACCAGCCCCATGCCGAACATGGGATGGACGACGGTCACTTTCGCATTGGCCGTGATGGTGACGCCCTGAAAGGTCAAGCTGAGATGGGCCGTTTCGCCCATCTGCAGGGGCGAGGCGGTTTCGATATAGCAGCCACCGCCACTCAGATCCGTCACCGTCCCCCATCGCAACCCGGCCGAACTTTCCGCCTGGATTTCTGCCTTGCCTTCACAGCGGAAACGTTGGTAGTGCCGGCGATCGTGCTGGGATTCCTGCTCCATGGAGTATGACTATTATTATCCGGCAATATCAGGCACAAGTCTGCAAATTTCCATCAGGCCAACGCTGCCGGACGGTAACTTTGGTGCCGCCTTCCTCAGTTGTAATTCGCAATTGGTAATTTGCAAAGTAACACCGTGCTTCCACGGGGGCCGGGGTTCACTTTGCAAATTTCAAATTGCAAATTAGTAATCAAGACAGTTTCTTGCCCATCAGCAAGGCATCAAGCTTGCGTTCGTAATATCGGGGTATGATGCGCAGGACGGCATAACCGCGCCGCTTATAAAACGCAATCGCGCTGCGGTTGTCCACGGCAGTTTCCAAATACACGGCCCCGCAACCGGCTTCGCCCAGCCGCTTTTCTACCGCATCCATAAGCATGTTGCCGACGCCGCTGCGGCGAAACTCTTCCCGTACATCGATGGTAATGATGTGTCCCGCGCCAGGCTTGGTCTGGTTGTCCGGTCGCCGCGACGGTTGGCACTCCGCCACCGCGAAACCGCAGATGCGCTCCGCGCTGTTCTCTGCGATCAAGGTGAACGCCCCCCGCCGGCGCATATAGCCCATCAATTCGGAGCGGCCGTAAGCAATGCCCGGCGGGAAACATTCTTGGTCGAGCCGCCAAAGCTCGTCAAAATCAGGTGGCCGGTATTCGCGAACGGACGCGCCCACGTTGCCCAGTTTCGAGTTTTGCGCGGCAAATTTCAAGCGTAAGCAGCGCCATCGCTACGAATAAACGCTTGCTGCGGAGTGGAACTGCGACTACCGCAGAGACTCAGCCACGCAGAGGTTCCGATCTGCGCGCATCCGCGTCAATCAGCGGCCTTGGGGCTTGGCTTGCTGAAGGCCAGCTCGCAGATAGGCTTCTTGAAGATGTCGTTGAATATCCGTTACCAATCCTGCTGGGTGCGCAGAACCGGGCGCGGCCGCCAACTCAGCCGCCCGTTGTAAGGTGGCCACGGCATCGGAGTACTCGCGGCGGCGCAAGTGGACGACTCCGACCGTATCCAGTACGGCAGGATCCTGGGGAGCTTCCGCGCGCGCTTGCTCTGCCAGTTCTAACGCGCGATCCAACCGTATGCTTTGTTCGGCATACAGCCAGGCCAGATTGTTGGCGGCCACGCCACTCTGTTCGCCTTCGCGCAATGCCGTCTCGTAATGCGTGATCGCACGCGCCGCGTCGTTATGCTGTTGCGCGGCAATCGCCGCCCACAATGCGGCGGTCTTTCCTCCCACTTGGGACATGGCCTGGGCCGCGCCCCGCACCTCGCCGCGTTCGGCACAAACTACCGCCAGCGCTTTCGCCGCAGAGCTGCGTTGCGGGTCCACGGAAAGCGCAGCGCGCAAACTGCGCTCGGCATCATCCGGCCAGCCGTATTCGGCATAAAGCCGCCCGGCGACTTCCAGCAGGGCGGCTGAGGAAGGTGGTTGCAAAGCGATCCACTCCATCCGCAGCAACGTGGAACGTTCAATCTTTCCGTGCCGGTACAACCGGATCAATCCGTCGACGGCTTCGGCGCAGCGTGGGTCCAGCACCACCGCTTGTTCGAATAACAGCAGGGCCTCGCCGTATTGCTGCTCGCGTTCGGCCGCCAACGCCAACAGCGCGTACGGCAGGGGCGCGGTTCGGTCCACCGCCCCGGCGCGGCGCGCGACAATTCTGGCTTCCGGCAGGCGCCCCTGCGCCAGCAATATGCGGGCATAAAGAAGCAGGCTTTGCAAGTTCGCCGGTTCCTCGCGCACCGCGGGCAGCACATACTCTTCCGCCCGGCTCAGATCGCCGCGGCGAAGCGATTCTTCCGCCAAGGCCATCCGCGCCGGGACAAAGGTCTCGTCCAGTTCCAACGCTTTAAGCCAGGCTTGCCGCGCCGCTTCTGCCTCCCCGCCGCGTGCCTTCACCACTCCCAAAACGTATTGGGCCGCGGCGGAGCTGGGAGCCGAATCCGCGGCCAACTTGCCCAGTGACTCCGCTGTCACTTCGTCGTCTTCCGCCAATGCAATTTCGGTCTGCAACACCGTGCGCGTGGTCCTGTCGAGTTCGGTGCGATACTCGTCCAAATGGCGCCGCGCCAGCATCAGCGACTTTTCCACATCGTTTCCTCCACGGGCCAGGTCCAGATCGGTTTCGATAATGCGGGCGGCCAGTGCCGCACGATGGGCCGCCACAGGCGCGGGCGGAACAGACGCAGTAAAGAAAAGATGCCAAAACCTCTTCCCTGCGGAACGCGCCGCCGCCCCGAGAGAAAACTGGTATTTTTTCCCTCCTTCCCCCTGGCGCTGGGTGCTGCTCTGGGTCGCCGGGGGCGAATCGGTCTTGGGTAGGCTTTGGCTCCGGTTCGGAAGCAAGGCCGACACGTATTGTTGCAGAGCTTGCGGCGCCTCGCCAGCCAGCAATTGGTAATCGGGTAACGCCGTCGGCAGCGCCGGTTGCAGGCGGTCTATTTTCCGCAGCACCGCTTGCGCCTCTTCCAGGCGTGCGCAACGTTCCAGAAATTGCGCTAAGCGGAGGTTGGTTTGGGGCGAATTGTCGCGTAACACCGCCGCACGATAGGCCCGCTCCGCTGCGGCCAGCTCTCCTTGCCGTTCCTCCAGGCGGCCCAAGGCAAGCAGCGGCAAGGCGTTCCCGGGCTGCATCTGAATGGCTTGATTCAGCACCGTCCGCGCATCCGCAATGCGATCTTCGCGGTTGTAAATCCCCGCCAGGGCGATCGCGACCGGCGACCGGCCCGGTTCCTTTGCCAACACTCGCTTGAAAGCGTCTTTGGCCGCTTCCTCATGTCCGGCCTCGGAGGCAGCGGCACCCAGCAGAGTGAGCGCCTCCAGATTGTCCGGTGCAGTTTCGAGGGCCGACAGGGCCAACTCGCCGGCTCGATCCGCTGCCCCCGCACCCAGGAAAATTTCCCCTAAGTGCACGAGGGCAATGACGTTCTCACTATCCAGGTCTACGGCAAGCTGAAAATCATCCAGTGCTCCGCTGATGTCGCCTAAATCCCAGTTCGCGGTCCCGAGAGAGTAGTACAGCCGCGAACGCCAGCGGGTTTCGCCCGGCGGTAATCGCTTGAGGGCATCCTGGTAGAGACGGGCGGCGAATCTGTTTTGTCTCCAGGCTTTGAATTGATTTCCCAGTCCGAATTCCCAGCGCGCCACGGGCGTGGCCCCGATTGAAGTTCCCGTAAGCAGGGAGCTTGCCGCCACAATGCCCAGCATTACAACGAAAGCCGCTTGTCGTTTATGGCGCATGGATATCTGCCCGGACCCATCGCCATCCAAAGGCGGTTCGTCCCGAACAAGGAAGGCGGTCGGGCTCCACCGCTACGGCCCTTGTCGTTTTTGTGGGTATGCCCACCGGGACCGCGATGAGAGAGACGGATCTAGACCCACGCCCCACCGGGGCGCCGGCATACTAGTACAGAATGCAGATGTTAGTTTCGCCACTGCAGTTGCAGCCGGGGAGTCAACTCCTGTCGTTTCCCACTGCCCGCTCCCCATTTGCCGCAATTTCTGCCTCGGGTGATCCCGACATAAAGGTTTGCTTCAGTTGTCCGCAGGCGGCATAAACGTCTCGACCGCGCGGATGCCGGACGAACGCCGGCACTCCCGAAGCGGTCAGGATCTGCTGGAACCGCTGGACACTCTCCGCGGAGGGCACGCCGAATTCCAGTTCCTGGCCCGGATTCAGCGCTATTAAATTCACTTTGCAACGCAGGCCCCGCACCAGGGAGACGAGTTCCCGGGCGTTCTGCGGCTGATCATTCACCTCGTTCAGCAGAACGTATTCGAAGGTGAGCCGCTCGCGCGCTCGCAGCGGAAATTCCCTGGCTGCCGCGAGCAACGCGGCGAGATTCCATTTCCGGTTAATGGGCATCAGCCGGCTGCGCAATTCGTCGTTGGAAGCATTGAGGGAAATAGCCAGTTTAGGGCGAATCTTTTCCTGCCCGAATTCCCGGATTTTTGGCACGATCCCCGCCGTCGAAACCGTCATCCGCGACTCCGCAAGATTCACCCCTTCGATCAGCAAGCGGACCGCTTTCATAAAGTGGTCATAATTGTGGAAGGGTTCACCCATACCCATGAAGACTACATTGATGCGTTCCTTGTCTGGGTCGACTCCCCGGTCGTTGAGCACGCAAAGCAGTTGACCGACGATCTCGCCAGGAGTGAGATTGCGCTTGATGCCCAACAAAGCGGTCAGGCAGAACCGGCAATTGACCGCGCACCCAATCTGGCTCGATACGCAGATGGTGGCGCGATCGTAGTCAGGCGATGGGTCGCGGGCCGAGTCTGCCGAACCATTTTCCCTGCCGCCGGTTTCAGTATCCCCGGTTTCGCCGCCGTCCCCTTCCGGCATCCAAACTGTCTCGACCAGTTCGCCGTCTCCGAGGGCTAAGAGGTAGCGGATCGTCCCATCCGCAGAAATAAATCTCTTTTCAATGCGTGGCAGACCCACAACATAGTTACGCCCCAACTGTTCCCGAAAAGACTTTGGAAGAGTCGTAATCTCGTCGAACCCGGAAATCCGCTGGCGATACAGGGCCGTAAATAGCTGGCCACCGCGGTAGGCAGGCTGGCCCAGAGCCTCGGCAATGCCTGTAAGCTCTTGACTCTTAAGGCCTAATAGTTCGAATTGCGCTGGAACCGCCATGCATCCAACTAGCTGAATATTGTTTTAGATTCCGGGCAGCCAGTAATGGAAGCTGCCGGCCGGGTCACACGCCTTCACGCGGGAGCTTTGCAATTTTCGAGCCTTGCACCGTGGGAAGACCGGCTGATGTGTATCATAAGCTTATTGGGGCAGTTGCCAACATTCCGGTCGGGCCTAGGGACATCGATAGCTTCCGCTTAAAGGAACGCTTAAATCTCAGCTAGGGGAACGGCAAATTGGAGGAAACCGGGCAATCTGCGATTGCGTTTTCGGAACGGCAGACTGAGGAAACTAAGGAAAACTAAATGGTGGACGAGCTCCGCAATGTGAAGAGAACGGTACTGCCCAACGGCCTTACCATCATTACGGAACAGATGCAGCACATCCGCTCGGTTTCGATCGGCATTTGGGTCAAGACCGGTTCCCGCCATGAAGATCCGGAAGCAAATGGTATCACCCACTTCCTAGAACACATGGTGTTCAAAGGCACGCGGAATCGCAGCGCCGAAGATATTGCCAGGCAAATCGATTCCATCGGCGGCAACATGGACGCTTTCACCGCCAAGGAGTGTATCTGCTTCAATGTCAAAGTCTTAGATGAACACATGCCGCTCGCCCTGGAGGTATTGAGCGACCTGGTGCTGAATCCGGTTTTCGATGAAAAGGAAATTGCCCGGGAACGGGGCGTAATTCTGGAAGAAATCAAGATGGACGAGGATAACCCCGACTACCTCGTGCACGAGATTTTCACCCAGAGCTTCTGGAAGGATCATCCCCTGGGTAAACCGATTCTGGGCACCAAGGATACCGTACGCCGCTTCGAACAGCCTTTGGTGTTCGACTATTGGAGCCGGCGCTTCTATCCCGGCAACTTAATCGTCTGTGCCGCAGGCCATGTCGATCATGACCGGTTCATGGAATTGGTCGCGCAGCGTTTCCAATCCTTGCCGGAGGCCCACAACGGATTCCACGAAGCGCCGCCCAAAGTGCGCTCCCGCATTATCATGCGGAACAAGAAATCGCTCGAGCAGGTGCAGATCTGCCTGGGCGTGCCCTCGCACTCTATCGCTCACGAACAGCGCTTTGCCTCCTACATCTTGAATACGCTGCTCGGTGGAGGCATGAGTTCCCGGCTGTTCCAGAAGGTACGGGAGCGCCAGGGCCTTTCCTACGCCATCTATAGTGAGTTGAGTCCGTATCGCGATACCGGATGTTTGTCCGTGTACGCCGGCACCTCGCGCGAAAATGCTCCAAAACTGGTGCGGTCGGTGGTAAACGAGTTCCGCGACCTGAAAGCCCAGCAGGTGGCCGATGACGAGTTGCGCCGCGCCAAAGATCAACTCAAGGGCAGTTTGCTGCTAAGCCTGGAATCCAGCACGGCGCGAATGTCCAATCTGGCCCGCCAGGAGATGTACTTCTCGCATTTCATCGACTTCGATGAGATCATTCAGCGGGTTGAGGCGGTTACCGCGGAAGATCTGATTACCCTCGCCAACAGCTACTTCCACGGCGATTCCATCGCCCTGACGGTGCTAGGCAACCTGAATAGCCTGAAACTCACCCGCGAACAGTTGGCGTGCTGAACCAGCACTCAGCAATCAGCAATCACCCCCCGTTTCAGCCAAAACTCTGAAAAGGTAGAAGCTGGCGAGTTACGCATGAACAGCTATTTTCGCACTCTCCAGACCGAAAACCTATTCACCGTTGAGGACAGAAGTCAGAAGACAGAAGCCGGTTTCTCTGTTCTGTCTTCTGACTTCTGTCTTCTGACTTCTGTCTTCTGACTTCTGGCTTCTGACTTCTGGCTCAAGGGGTAAGATAGAAACCGTACAAGCGCCCGGAAATAGATGCCACAAATAAGCTTAAGCCGCGCCCCGGTCGCATCTTCGCCTGCCCCACCGCGCTCCGCCGGCAAGGCGGCCTTCTGGATTGCGATCTTCTGGGCTTTGGGTCTGGCCGCGCTGTTCTTCGCCGGTCGTGGTAACGATGTGGGGCGCCTGCCTGAACTGCTCGTAACATTCGTCAGCCAATTTCGTGGATTTGACCCTGGCATCCTGCGCGACAGCGCTTTTGGCGGCGTCATCGCGATCCTGGTCGTACTCTCCTGGATTGGCATTGGCGATCTGATGGAACGCCTCCTGGATCGGTTCGGCGGCGCAGATCGTAAATGCGAAGCGTGGCACTGGGCCAAGGCTTGTGCCTGGGGCGCCGGTGCCAGCTCTCTCTTGTGGTTTTTTCTGGGGCTGGCAGGATGCTATACCCAGCCCCTCGCCGCCGGCGTGTTGTTGGTTGGTTTGCTGTTATTCGCAAAAGCATGGGGAGGACGGCGCCTGCAAGCATCCGCCACAGAACAGCTCGGCTTAACCGGGCGGCTAGCTTTCGCCCTAGTTGGGGCGACAATGCTGATGGCGTCCATCGCTTCGCTTGCGCCCCCTACGGCTAAAGACACTTTGCTCTACCACATTGCCCTGCCCAAGGTCTTTCTGGCAGCACGCGGATTGGCCGATGTGCCCAACAACATCGCCCAGTACTATGCCTTAGGCGCCGAAATGAATGGCGTGTGGGCTATGTTGTTGGGACGTCTGGCCAGCGCACGCGCTGGAGAGGCTGCCTTCGGGGCCACCGAGTTCGCCTACTTGCCGGGGCTCGCGCTGGCCATCTATGGCTGGTCGCGCCGCCTCGGCTATACGCGCGACACTGCGTGGGTCGCGGTAGCGTTGACCATCTGTATTCCCACAGTCTATGTATCCGCCTCGAGCGGCTACAACGACATGGCGTTCGCGGTGTATCTGACAATCGCGATCGCTGCCGCAGCCGAATTCTGGCAGACCCCAAGCCGGTGGTCCGCCGCCGACCTCGGACTCGCGATGGGTTTCGCCCTGGGAGTGAAGTTGCTGGCTTTATTTCTTGCGGCTCCTCTGGCGTTGATGTTTCTGTTGCGCATGCGTAAAGGGGAGAGGAGCCCGATTCCAGGGACTTCAGCTACGGCAGTGCTTCGGGCGGCACTGCTTTCGGCTGGATTGGCCATCATGCTTGCCGCCCCGTGGTACGTGCGTAATTGGGCGCGCACCGGCAGTCCCGTGTATCCCTTCTATTCGAACCTGTTTGGCGGCCGGGCGCCGGGTTGGGACAAGTCGCGCTCGCTGATCGATCAAGTATTGAATGCCCGCTACGGAGGACACCCCAAAAGCGCACTGGACTACCTGGCTGTGCCAGTGCGTGTTTCCCTGCTGGCGCAGCCGGAAATACCACGCTATTTCGATGGCGTATTAGGTATCTCGTTCCTGTTTGCCTTGCCGTTCCTGTTTCTCCTCCGTTCGAAAAACCGGGAACCAGAAACTGGAAACTCGGCCCCGGTTTACGTGGCCCTCGCTTTGGCGGGCGGTTTCTTTGTGTTTTGGCTCTTCTCCAGTGAGCAATTGCGGTACCTGCTGCCCGTCTTGCCCGCGGTTGCCGTGGGCATCGCGGGCGTGGCGTCGGCGCCAGCACGCCGCCAGCGCGCTCTTTTGCTGGCCACGGTCGCGCCGGGGATATTGGTCATCGGGGCGTGGTTCCTGCAACAAAATCCCTTGCCCGTGCTGATGGGCGGTGAGTCGCGCCAGTCATTTCTCGAACGCCGGGTGGACCATTACCGCTTTTATGAAGCCGCAAATCAACTGCTGCCCGCTAATGCCCGCCTCTGGCTGATCGATATGCGCGGCGACACGTACTATCTGGACCGTCCTTACTTTTTCGACTTCCGCATTGAACACTACACGTTAATGCAGTTAGTTCGCTCCTCCGACAGCATTGCGGAATTAAACCAGCAAGTGCGCAGCCGCGGCATTAGCTATGTCCTGGCACGCACCGATCTGCTGCTGGATTACGCGACCTCTCCCATTGTGGACGACACCCGCCCGCGCGAGGAGAATGAGCGCAAACTTCGCCTGCTCCGGCAATTCCTGTTGGGCAGTGAAGTGCTGAAGCGGGACGATCATTTTGTGTTGTTCAAAGTAGAGTGAAGGGCAGGCTGCAGCACATTCGCCCACAAATAGCGCGTTACAGTCCATCTACCCGGATAACGCTCCATCAGCGACGCAGTCAAGCCAGCGTCGGGGCCGCCACAATGCCCGATCACTACGGACAAAGATGGATCGTTATTTAGCATCTCCGCCACCGGGGCTGCCGTCCGGCTTCGCCCAAGCATCAGTTGGGGCGAGCCGAGCCACGGAGGATTCACCCACACGCCTTCATCCTGCTGAATGAGGCGCACCCCGGCGGACCGGCACGGGTCGAAAGTAAGCCCCACCGGCGTGTTCAGCGTACTGACAAAAATTGCCCGGCCGTATGGTGCGGCAACGGAGCTGCGCTGGGGTAACGCCAGCCGGCGCGCCGCTGGGCCGATTGCGCCCTGAAGGGCCAGCAGCGCCGAAGCCGCAAACACCGCGCCGGCCACAATCGCAATCCAATGTTTGCGCAGCCAATCCAGACGCGATGCGGCAGCCATCAGCAGCAGCACGCCGGGTATGCTCAGACGCTCGGCAAACAGGGCCGCGCCGTTGATCCAAGTGGGCAGAAACGCGACTCCGGCCGCCAACATCAGACCCCACGCTGAGGTCAGTACGGCAATCGTGCAGCGGCGTTTGGCCAGGTCACGAAACGCTGCGACCAGTCCCCCCGCCGAAGCCAGAAGCGCTATTCCGGCCAACAAGCCGCGATACGGCGCGGACACGATAGGGGACACCAGGAACATTTCGACCAGTTCCCGGAATCGGGCGAAATGTAAATGAAAGCCTTGGACCGAGCCGACAGGCACCTGGTCCGGGTGAACCTCCAGCGGATTGCGGAACCAGGCAACATAGATCAAGGACGCGCCCGCCGTGAGCAGCACGATCCAGTCGCCCCGAGAGGTGCGCGGTAACGCCCATTCCTGCGCTTCCCCTTTGCCGGAAAACGCACCGCAGATCAGCAAGGTCCCGCAGTAGCCCAGCAAGATCACCAGGGGCACCGGATGTGTCAGAGTAATGACGCCTGTCAGCACCAGGAAAATCGTCCGCTGCCGCGAATCATGACGATTGGGGCTACACCACACTCCCATGGCGAAGAAGGCCAGTCCGAGAGCGAGGCAATAGTTGTACAAGCCAAGAAAAATGTAGCGATGCAAGACAAACGGTAACATCCAGATGCTGACGACCGATCCGCAAGGGCCGATGCGGCTGGCAAAGAAACGCAACCCGTATCCGGTGACCAAAACCGCGACGCACACCAACAGCTTTTCCGCCGCCGGGGCGGGGACCCAGCGCAACAGCAGCATCAGGATGTAGTAGTGCAGAGAATAAGGCGGCAGCCAATGCGCTAAGCTATATTCGGCGCCGAACGGCAGCGATCCGGCGAACAGGCGGGAGGCCACTTCCGCATAGTAAAGATGAACCGGCCCATCCTGGCTGGGGAAAACCGGCAAGCTGACGACCCAGACACAGTAACCTGCAATGAGGAGAAAGAATGCCGACCCTAGTTTCCCGTTTCCGGTTTCCAGTTTCCAGAAACCCGGTGTACCCACCCTTGGCTCCGGAAACGGGACACCTGAAACGGGAAACTCCGGCTTCTGGCTGATGGCGTTGCTGGGTTCTGGTCCCACTTTAGGCGGATTTCCTCGCGCTTCAGACAGAGATTCTAGAATCTCTCGCCCCCTGCGCCAAGACCAACACCCGACTTGCCGATTAACAAAAACTGGCGTGCTGTTTTGACAAAATTTGTCGATCTTTCTACCATCAAGAGCAGAACTCCTTCCGAAAAGAGGCTGGTTGCGTCTATAAGTCCTTTATTATCAGCAAATCTTCATAATCTCTCGCAGTTTCCCGATTCGGCAGCAGAACTGCAATAGAACAAACGCGGGTTTACAACCCCCCCCCGGAGAAGAGAAAACGATGCGCAAAGCAAAAGGTTTTTCGTTGATTGAGTTGCTGATCGTAGTGGCGATCATTCTGATCATCGCCGCGATCGCCATTCCTAACCTCGTTAAGTCAAAAATGGCCGCCAACGAAGCCGCGGCCGTAGGCTCGGTTCGAACGGTGGTTACCAGCGAACTCACCTATGCTTCTATCTACCCCAGCACAGGGTTCACGTCGCTGGCTAACCTCTATTCTGCGGGGTTGATCGACAGCGTCCTGGGCGGCGGCAACAAGAGCGGTTACAGCTTCGCCTCGGCCCCCGGGAGCGGTACACCTGCCGGTACGTTTACCGCCAACGCGAATCCCGTTACCGTCGGGACCACGGGCACGAACTACTACTGTTCCGACCAGACGGGCGTGATTCAAAGAAATACCAGCTCCTTTGGCACGAGCACGAACCCCTGCACCGGCGGGACTCCGATCGGCCAATAAACCCGGTTAGCGGTGGAGCGTCGACGTTAGAGAGTGACTGAGAACTGCAAGGGAGCACAGATTGCTGAAATTCCGGCAAACGAAGGAGTTTGGTACAAAAATGGCAAAGCAAAAAGGATTTTCGTTGATCGAGTTGTTGATTGTAGTGGCGATCATCCTGGTTATCGCCGCGATTGCGGTACCCAACCTCATCAAGTCGAAGATGGCCGCTAATGAATCGTCGGCGGTGGGGTCTATTCGTACCATCGTCACCGGCGAACTGACTTATGCCAACACCAGCTATGTAGGCAGCGGTTACCAAACTCTGGCCAACCTGGGCTCGGCAGGCCTGATCGACACTACTTTGGCCTCGGGCACCAAGAGCGGTTTCAGTTTTACGGCCAACCCGGCATCGAGCGGAACCCAGTTCATTGCCACCGCGGGTCCGGTAACCCCGGGCACGACGGGCACCAACAACTATTGCGCGGTTGAGGATGCTGTGATCCATCGACCTCCGGCGCCGATTACCACTCACGATAGCTGTGCCAGCGACACGAATCCGCTGAATACGCAGTAGTTTATGGCTGGCCGAACACGGTTTACAGCTTCCGGGAATCTCCAGCACGCGTAGCTTTCGCGTGCTGGGGTGTAGCGAGTGCGCCACCGCACTGGAAGCTGTAGACCGCAAGACTTCTAGGCGAGAGCACCAAGTGGGGAGCATGGGCTTGTCCTATGCTCCCGTTTTTATTTGGTAATTTGGTAATTTGGTAATTTAGTAATTTGGTAATTGGGGAACCCCAGAATAATTTTGGAAAGCGCATGCTTTTTCAATTACCAAATTACCCAATTACAAAATTACCAAATTGCTCAGAGGGAATGCGGTGGCAAGTCCGGATCGCTTTTCCTTGACCGACGGGCTCACGATCGCGGCGGTGATCCTGGCGATAGCCGCCCTCGCCATTCCGCATTGGCTGCGCGGGCACATTGCCACCAATGAGGCCGCCGCGGTGAATTCACTCCTCGCCATCAACTCCGCGGAACTAAAGTATGCGGCGGCAAAACCCGATGTGGGGTTTGCGTGCGCCTTGCCGGACTTGGCGGATGTGCCACTGCAAACGGCGCCTCTCCCGGACCCGGCACTGGCCGGCGGCGCCAAGAACGGCTACCTGTTCAGTATTACCCAATGCATCGGCGAGCCTGCCACATCCTACTTGGCAGTTGCGCGGCCGGCAGCACCGAACCAGACGGGTGTCCGGGTGTTTTGTTCCGATCAGACCGGCGTTGTCCGCTTCACGCCCGATATCCGCGTGGCCTGTACCAACGCGTCCAGGCCGGTGAAATAGCAGCTTATCGGGTGATCCGGTGATCGGGTGATCTCAAAACCGGTATTTCCGAAAATCGCGGCTGGGGACGGGATGCTGATCCTGGACATAGAATCTGCGCCTTGTTTTTCAGATCACCCGATCACCCGATGACCCGATCGGTAATGGCTACTTGCGGCTTGCGCTCGGTTGCTGTTTGCCGGCCATTGCGCGGTCCAAGTCTTCGATTCTTTGTTGCGCATCGGACTTTGGGTCGACTGCCAGCTCGGCTTGGAATTCCTGGCGAGCTTCCACGAGTTTGCCTTCCTGCTGAAGTACCACTGCCAGGCGGTAGTGGGAGCCGGGCGGCAGCGGCGGCAGGGCAATCGCCCGGCGCAGGGAGGCCTCCGCTTGCGCCAGCTTTCCCTCTTCGCTTTGTACCTGGCCCAATAGCAAGAGGGGTGCGGGGTGATCGGGCCTGAGTTGTGCAAAGCGCAGCAGATGCTGTTCCGCAACGGGCCAGTTCCGCAGATCCATCAGGCTCAAGGCCAACGCATAGTGCACCTTCCAATCGTCGGGATCGTCGGTTAAGGCCTGCTCGTACAGTCGCATGGCTATGGGGACTTGTCCGCGGTTGAACAGTTCCTGCGCCAGCATGGTTTTGGCCACGGCGCTTTTCGGTGCTGCGTTAGCGGTGTGGCTATACAGTGCCAAGTTGTCGCCCCAATAGACGCTCTGGGCCGCCGTTGCTACTCCCAGGG
>Ga0326727_10019094_pt1 | contig 13867 bp, 14 predicted proteins | sample MB2enrmetagenome_FD_207643 | JGI IMG/M metagenome (GOLD analysis project Ga0326727, IMG submission 207643) | Lab enriched peat soil microbial communities from McLean, Ithaca, NY, United States - MB29MY | ecosystem: Environmental > Terrestrial > Soil > Wetlands > Peat | place: USA: New York... | reverse complement strand
GGTCGCCGGGATTTGAACCCGGGATCATTAGCTTGGAAGGCTAATGTCCTAAACCAGACTAGACGACGACCGCGCAAGATAAGTCCATATTCTCAGCGTAATTTAAGCTTATCTGGGTTCAACGCCGTTGGCCAAAGCAGCCACAACAGGATGCATGTTAGCTTTAGAGTTATGAAAATACGACTGCATGCCGAAACATAGCAAAAGGTAACGTACGCGGGTTACTGTCGGGGCAAGGGCGTTATGGATTGAGACGTACCGCTTAAACAAGCCACCTACCCCCCTTCCTACTATTTACACTTAACCTCAACAAGTAAATAGCACCAAATCAGTAGCAAAAACTAAAACCAGCCAATATATCGTTGCAATCTTGATTCTGAGATAGAACGGTATATCTTAGTCCATGCATGAATAAACATTTGGATTGAGTGGAAGATGGGTTTGGGAAAGGAAGCGCGTAAGGTTCCTAACAGCCGCATTAAAATATTAACTAAAGACGCGAAACAGATGGTTAATGGACCTTACTATTGCCCAAAATGCCGGAAGGAACTTTTGCAGATTTTGGCGAATGTAAACAAGAAAGAAGTCTACGCCGTTTGCAAATGTGGCCTTGAATGGAAATTGACGTATGCCCCTGTTTTTCAACCTATAGATTACTATAATAAGTTTAGGGATTTGTGGAAAAAACAAAGCTACGGCATAATCAAGCAAAAATAATCTTTGCCACAACTTACACAGTTATTTTTGAGTCCCGTTCTGCCACTAGCTCTATCTGAGCGAAAACTTTACCAAAACAAATTAGCTATAAGTAGGAACCATACGTAGATAAAAAAAAGGAGCCAGATCGGTGACTGAAGAAAAACTTGAATTTACTCGCTCGCTGCTTGTTTTAGGAAATCTGGGGCTTCTTGCATGGGTTTTTCTAGCTTTTTTTGGCGTGCTGTTTTACAATCAGATTTACGGTTGGTTTTACCTGCTTTTAGAAACCATCGTAATCTATCTTATTCTGCGTAGACTCGGTTGCAGCAGCTGTTACAAATGCAAAACTTGCACAAGCGGCTTTGGAAGACTCGCAGGCGCATTCTTTGGAAAAGGATACGTAAAGAAAGAAAGCGTTGGAAATAGGCTGGGGCTAATAGCTTTTATTTATTTTCTTCTTTTTCCGCTTCCAGTAGCAATTCTATTGGTCTCGCTTTCGGAGGCTTTTTCATTTCTAAAATTGTTAGTGCTATTTTGCCTTTTGGCAATAGCTGCCTACAGCTTAACTGTTTGGTACAACCGTTCTACAGTTAACCAAAAATTATGATTTGGGAGAAGTTTTAAACGATTGACTGTTAATTGTTATCGACATTGAAGATGTATAGATGGGTAGAATGCTGCTGAGCCGTAAACCAGTTAGGTTATTAATTATCTTTACGTTAGCGTTTATTGTTTCTTTGCCCATAATTTGCCCCTTTCAAGCAGTTACCGCTCAAACCCCCGATCAAAGCCAGTATTACAACACAGCGTTTACATGGGATTATGGAGGATATCACTGGGATTGGAACCTGAGTATCCCAGCGGCTCTTTATGATGCCTATGATGCTACAGCAGTTCCCGATTCAGTCCGAACACAAATTGGACTTGCAGACTTTGGCTTTTTCACTACAACTCAGGATAGTTACATGCAAACCCTTGCTGAAAAACTTAATTGCTCCGCAACGCAGCTTGGATACAGTTCAATCGGTGAAGTAAACTTTGTTTTAGCTTTCGTACAGAGCATACCTTACAAGACGGACAATGCTAGCACAGGTTATCAAGATTATCCAAGGTTCCCCGTTGAAACTTTAGTGGATGATGTTGGAGACTGCAAATCACATTCTATCCTTTTTGCGACATTAATGCTCATTTTGGATTTCGGTACAGTTTTCATTAACCCTCCAGACCATTTAGCGGTTGGCGTACTGGGAAATAACATTCCAGGCGGTACCTATTGGATCTACAATAATCAAACTTACTATTACTGCGAAACCACAGGGGTCGGGTTTACAATTGGCGAGCTTCCCCAGCAATTCGATGGTCAAACCGCTAATGTCTACCCGATAGATGAGAACGAACAGTATGTTCCAAATTTACAGACTTCATCAACTGAGCCCAATCCAATTACTTCTTACACGCCGACACCAACCATTCAACCCAACTCAATAACTTCGCCTTCGCCCACTATCGCAGGGCCGACAATCCAGCCAGTTTTGCCCATGTCACTAAATTTAATCTCTGACGAACCTGTTTTATTCATACTGATGCTCCTTGCAATAGTAATTTCGATAACTATCACCATTAAAACAGCAAATAGATCCAAGCCAAAGTCACTTAACCAAACACTTTCTCCAGAACCAAGCAGCCCCAATGTGGCAAACGCCAATTTAGAAAGCAACAAATTCTGCATTTATTGTGGCTCAAGCAACAAATCGTGTGCTTTATACTGCGAAAAATGCGGTAAAAAAATAGCTTAAACCGCAAATTCTACTTTTTAAGTGCATTCTCAGCTGGTTCACGGCTCAACAATGAATTGAGAGGTTCCTCTGCAAACTTGTCTATTCCAGCGTGCGAGTAAACAGCAATCACAATTTCTAAAAGGATAATAACTGAAAGGAAGATGGCGAGAGCTTTTGTTAGATCCACTAAAGCTTGCCCTACTTGGAAATCTACGCTGCCATTAACGGTTGCCAGCCAACTCCAGAAACTAGGCTTCTGAGTAACCATAAATGCGTCTAAATCAAACGTTATCCACAGGCATAAACCAACCAACACAGCAGCTAAGGCGCAGCCGATTACTGTGAGGTTTTTCCAGTCTGAACTCAAGCGGGAAGAGCAGGTTACTTGTGTTCCAGAATCAACTGAAGCAAAGTTGATGGCTATTGTTTTCTTGGCTGTTTTTGGCGAGATCCCCCATAGTGACCCCTGCTTAACTAACATTTGCTTGGGCGGTTCTTCAGAGATTATCGTGCAGCCTTTCTCCAAGAGAACAGCTTTTAAATCTGCATACGCTTTATCGATTCCTAAGCTGACAGTTTGTTTAAGCAACCATGGCACCACTTGGATTTGAGTATTTATTTGCTACCATGGACCTAAAAAGCTTCTTCTAATGCCGCGCCCTAGCCTTAAAACCTCTAATCTGCCTACGCGCCATGCTGCGGTGCCTTTCAAGATTCTTAATCCTGGCGTAAAGCTTCGAAACCTTGGTCTTAGACGGCACCTTAGACCTTGGCACATGAACAGGCACGGGAGTGAATGACTTAATAATTTCAAGTTTGCGCCGTCCAGACTTCTTGAATGGAACATTACGCACTTTCTTGAAGGTAATATAGCCTTCTTTGAGGTTTACTTCCTGAACTTCCCAGCCTGCATTCAGCCAAGCCTTAGCGTGACTGCTAGATGATGAGTTACTCCACCAAGCGACATCTCTGAAAGCACTTATTGGAAGGTTACTGCCGATTAAACCGTCTATTCTCGCAAAGGAAAGCTTTACCGACCCAGTGAAAGCAGCTCTAAACTTCAAATGGTTCTCAAGCCCATCGTACTTAGATACTGACCGTGGCGAAACCACTCGCCTAGCACAATGCAAGCATAACATTGCATTTGGATCGCCAGTGGCAACATCTGGCACCATGCAGTCTCGGCAAAACAGTTTCTTGCAACGTTGACACTTACGCATATAAGCCACTCGGAGAACTCTTCCGCAGATTCCGCATTCATCTTTCAAGGATTAGTCAACCTTTACTAAGCAATCTTAAAAGTCACTTTAAACATATTCCGCATTTTATACATATTAATTTTTACTTACTGCAAAACCGTTTTCATCTGAATTATTGCCTCTATGTGTTAACGGCCGTAGTGTAACCTTGATTTCTTCCCATATCAATCCAATCAGCTCTCTCGCTTGCGCATCTATAGTCAGCACTATGCCCACGTAAATTGCAAAGCCTGCAATGGCTTTAGCTATTGTAGCAAGCAGCGTTGAGGGAGTAGGAAGCAGGAAAAGTATAACTCCCATAAAGATGGAAGCGAGAATGTATTTGGCTATACTTTTCCAAGCAACAGGTAACTTAATTGAACGACGCCATACCCAGTATAGTCCAATAAAAGTTGAAAGCTGGGCGATAGTGAGTATTACTATAACGTCAACTGCGGCTTGTGGTGTTCCAGCCACATGAAGTTGTGTCAGAACGTAATACACCGAGGGTAGAGCAATCGCTGCCTGAATGTATCCAACACTCAAAACTGCGAAGAGTTTGCTTCCGACAAGTTTGCGAAGTGAAATTTTTCCTTCGGCGTCAAACCCTTCTCTGCCCATAATGATTGAATAGTAAAACGAAATTATCACACCCACTAATGTATTAATAGTTAATGCAATTAGAACTGGCCAAGCGACACTGTAAGATATGTTTAGAACGGATAAGAACGACGTGGACATAATCATCGTTATGGTGGATAATGGAATCGCCAACATTAACACTAATCTGAACGATGTTTTCACTTGGTCTTCTGGGCAAGTTTTAGCTAGCAGTTTAGGATACATCGCGAACGCCAAAGAAGAAGAATAGCCCACAATGGTCGTAAAACTTAAAGCTGCTTGGTAGTAGGCTCTATCGGTTGATCCACCATAGATAAAAAGCATAATAAGGGCGAACGCGACTAATTGCCCGCCAACAGCGTTGTAGGCAAGTACTGTTGAACCCTTAAGCCACTCTTTTAGGTAGCTCCAGTTTATTTTTTGCTTAAATTCGTCTGCTAAAAGTCGCACATAATATAATATTTGAACTAAAGCGGAAAGAACTAGGCTTAATATTGCGCCGAGGAAAAGCTGCCTGAACCCAAGTATCAAAACTAGAGCAACTATAACTTTCACTACTTCCTCAATCAAAAAACCATACCCAATTACCTGGGGCCTTATAGAAGTCAAAACGCTTTCAAAAATTGAAATCATATAAGTATTCAAAATATAAAAGCCCGTAATGAAGTAAATCAGCAAGTAGACTTCGGTTCCAATTGCTCTTGAAATCAGAACAATCGCAGGAAGATAAATAGCGACTGAAATTAGAGCTATTAACAATTGTGCTAAAGTGCCAGTTTTAACAGTTCCCTCCTTACCTCTTGCAACAAACCGCGTTGCCCAGAAAGGTAACAGACCACTGAAAAGCAAAAAGTACCCAGTGTAATCAAAAATGTTTGTCCAAATACCAAATTGACTTGTGGTCATGTTTCTGGTAAGCAAAAGCGTGTATATAAGACCAGTAATTATGCCCACTAATTGAGAAGTAAAAATAATAAATCCGCTGTACTGAAGCCTGATTTTATTTTTGCTCAAGTGATGCTTTCCTGCTTAGTCGATTTAAGGTCTAGTGCATTATTAAACTTCTAGATATACGATTCCCCAAATCAACCCAAAAAAAGCAAGATTTAACGAAAAAAAGAACTGAAAAAAGACGGACGGTTAAAGCTCTACCCTTTTACCACTGCAATTGGAACAAGCCTTGCAACTTTAGTGGCAATTCCAACCTTGTCACTGACGTCGGCAACCACATCCACATTCTTATACGCAGGGTCGGCTTCCTCAGCCAAAACAGAAATGCTTGCGGCACGAACGACAATGCCCCGCTTCTCCAAAGCCGCTTTTATGTCTCCGCCCCAATATTGCCGTTTTGCTGCTGATCGGCTCATCATTCTGCCCGCGCCATGAGCTGTTGAACCAAAAGTTAAATCCATAGCTTTATTTGAACCCACCAGAACCCATGAGCTAGTGCCCATGCTGCCTGGAATAAGCACTGGTTGCCCTTCACTGCGGTAATCAGCTGGAACATCAGGGTGCCCTGCTGGAAAAGCACGTGTTGCTCCTTTGCGGTGAACCCAAACTTTCTTTTCTCCGCCATCAATCTTGTGTGTTTCTATCTTGGCAATGTTGTGCGCTACATCGTAAACGAGTTTTAAACCAAATTTTTCAGGCGGCTCATGGAAAACCTGCTGAAAACTTTGCCTGACCCAATGCATGATTGTATGCCTATTAGAAAAAGCATAGTTAACAGCGCAAGCCATGGCTTGGAAGTAATCACCTGCTTCATTGCTGCTTCCAGGTGCACATGCTAATTCTCGGTCAGGTAACGTTATCCTATACTTTTGAACTGCATGCTCCATAACTCTCAGATAATCGGAGCAGACTTGGTGACCATAGCCTCTTGAGCCGCAATGAATCATGACTGTAACTTGGCCTTCTTGCGTAATTCCAAAAGCCTTAGCTGTCTTAGGATTAACGATTTTATCTACTTTTTGTATTTCTAAGAAATGGTTCCCCGAACCCAAGGTGCCAATCTGGGTTAATCCTCTGCTCTTAGCGGTCGATGAGACCTTATCTGGGTCTGCATTAGCCATGCAACCGTTTTCTTCACAGTGCTCTGCGTCCTCAGGCCACCCAAACCCGCGTTTAATAAGCCACGGCACGCCCTCAACTGCTAAACGGTCTAAGTCAGCAGCGGAAACGGTTAAGTCTTTTCGTCGGCTTCCAAGCCCAGAGGGGACATTACGGAAAATGGTTTCAGCTAACGGTGCAAGTTTGGGTCGGATCTCTTTTTCTGTAAATGTTGTTGCTAAGAGGCGGACACCACAATTGATATCATAGCCTACGCCGCCAGGGCTGATGACGCCTTCATCATAGTCGGTTGCGGCAACGCCGCCTATTGGAAAACCGTAACCTTCATGCCCATCGGGCAATGTTACTGCGTACTTATAAATTCCAGGCAGTTGTGTTACGTTTGTGCACTGCCAAAGAGTGCGATCAGTCTTCATCTTCTCTAAAAGCGCTTCGTTTGCAAAAACCATGCCTGGAACACGCATGGCTGACTTGTATTTTGGGATACGCCAAGCGTATTCGTTTATTTTCTCAAGGGGAACTTCTTCTGGCGCCTTTCTGCTTTCACTTTCACCCAAAACTTTTCACCTTAAAAACAAAGTGGAATGATACTATAAAACGTTTATGAACCCTCATTAGCCTGAATTTGCTTGGCATAGCCGATAAAGCCTTGAACGGTATTTACAAGAGCGGTCTTAGAGTAAACTCGATGCGATTTTAAGTAATCCGCCAGTTGATGCATAACCTTGTCCTCAGCAACTATTCTATCACGTATCTCCTCTAAACTTTGGTTTTTTCTGACGCCTTCTTCCGCGATTTTTGCCCATAATTGAAGCTGCACCTTGTAATCTTTCAGGCGTTGAACTCCATTTGAGGCTTTCCCGAAATGACTATAATACAAAACTGTAGGCTTAAGGCTGATTAATTTATCTAAAGAAGCTAATTCTGCGCCAAGATGGAAGGGAGGCGGCGCAGTGGGCATTACCACATCGAACTCCGGAAAATACGTGCCCGCAGCATCCCCCGGGAAAACTCCGCCGTTTAACGATTCGTGGAAGCTAAGGCTGTGTGAGGAGTGGCCGAGCGTTTCAATAACCGTCAGTTTTGCGCCATCATCTAAGTCAAAGGAGCCCTCAGTAACAGGAATTATTCGCTCTTTTGGAACAGGTTCAGGCTTACCGAAAATTTCGCTTACATACCCAAGAACCTCTTGCGCAGATGACCAAAGCCGTTCAGGATTAATCAGATGCGGCATTCCCCTCGGGTGGACGAGGACTTTTGCGTTAGGCAGAAACTTTAGCAATGTGCCGGCGCCGCCACCGTGATCTAAATGAACATGCGTAATAGCAACGTACTCAACATCTTCAAATCTGATGTCGAGTTCCTTTAAGCCAGAAACAAGATTGGGTACTGAAGAAGTTGGACCAGACTCCACAAGGATAGGTTTAGTGCCTTTTATTATGTAGCTGCAAAAGAGGTTTTTGAATCCTCCAGTTTCTAACTCGACTAGAAAAAGTTTTTTCCCGATTTCTTTTGTGTGCAAAGCTTCACCCTTGGTTAAGTTTGATAAGTGCTGTTATGCCATAAACGTTTCCTTGAAATTAAAGTGCACCACATAAAATTAAAGCCTATACCCTGACAACAGATGAATTTTATGACACCAGAGAACTCCGTTGATAAACAGGAGATAACTATTCTTATCAAAAAAGTTAAAGTGGATTGATGGACAAATATTAAAGCATGGAAGAAGTAGACTGGTCATCCCTGCATAAGATTCTCAACGATGTTACAAGGAGGAGCACACTGGAGTTGCTAGCGGAAAAAGAGGCGCTCACCTACACAGAATTAATGACGCTCCTACAAGTAACAAACACGGGCAGACTCAACTACCATCTGAAGGCATTGGGGACTCTTGTATCCAAGGATGACCAGGGAAAGTATCGCCTCACCGAAAGGGGACAACTCGCAGTCAACTTGCTCCAAACCTTACCCCAGAAAGCGCCAGCGGAAAAGAAGCAGCAATCGGCAATAAAAATAGTGATAGCGGCTGTTCTGATACTCGTGGGAATTCTTCTAATCTCCTCTGCCCTTGGTTCTTTTACATTTGTCCCCTCCTCCATGACAGCAGGCAGCACTGGCGCGATAGTTTCAAATCAAGTTATACCCCAAAACACAACTGTATCGCTCTTGTCGTGGGATGTTCAGTCTGATACTATACCGTTAAATATCACTTGGAGCGCCTCAAGTCCTGTTTTCATCTATGCCATGAACACAACTCAATATGATGCTCTACTGCTTCAACATCCTACAAATGGTCAGGTGCCAACAACTCTGGAGAATTTCACTGGGATTCCATCATCGTGGGTAGGTCAATATGATCTTCAGACTGGAAGCGTCTCCCTGAGCCTGCCCCAGGGTCAATATTACTTCTTCGCAAGTTCGAGTACGGAGGCAATCTTGAATTCGTTCACGCTGACGCAGCAACAGACAACTGGTGGTTCTTCTCCATCATCCTTAGAGTACCTGCTGGCACTGTTCCCCCTTGCACTTGGAGCCTTGATGATAGTCCTTGCGCTTTTAATCCTCACACGACGTGTATGGCGTTAGCCGGGTTGAAGGACAGTAGTAAGGCAGGATAGTAATTGGAGCATAAAATTTAATTATCCATTACTGTTCTATGGGAGAGGCTAAAGGTGACAGCAGCAAATTGAAAGCAATTATCTTCGGAGCGCCAGGCGCTGGAAAAGGCACTTATGCTTCAAGGCTACAAACAAAACTTGGCGTTGAAGTCATAGCGACCGGCGATATTTTCCGTGAATTAATGAAGGAAGATTCCGAGTTAGGCAGGAAAGTTAGGGGTTATGTGGAAAAGGGGCTTCTTGTTCCAGATGAAGTTGTTGTAGAAGTGCTAAAGCAACGTTTAAGCAAAATTCCGGAAGGAAAAGGCTTTATTTTGGATGGCTACCCAAGAACGCTTGAACAAGCCAAAATCTTAGATTCTATTACTAAAATTGACGTTATACTACTGCTTGATGTTCCTGACTGGATTATTATTGAACGCCTATCTTCACGCCGAATATGCCGTAACTGCGGAGCCGTTTATAACACTCGTTTCTTAAAGCCAAAAGTTGAAAGCATCTGTGACAAATGCGGAGGACCCTTATACCAACGGCCCGATGACAACCCTGAAGTTATAAAGAAACGACTGAAGGTATACCAAGACCAGACAAGACCGCTCCTAGAGTACTTTAAGGAGAAAAAAGTGCCCTTCGTCACTTCAAGCACCACAAGCCTGGATCAACCGCCAGAACCAATAGTTGACAAGATGGTGGCAGAACTAAAGAAGCTAAAGCTAGCCTAAATATCCAAAATGAACTCTAACACAACGCGATCTCTTTCTCTTATTATTACCATTCTATGGTAAGTTACTGCCTTAACACCGACCCTCTGGGGATGCTTTTTAGGGTCAAATTTTTCGCCCCAAATTTTCGCTTTGAATTTGAAGTTTTCGTCTGTTTCTTCCCATTTTGTTATCTGGAATTTTGAGTACAGCATGTTTTCTGTTTCAAATTTTACAAGCAATGCTTCAAGCCAATTATAAAGCAGCGCGTATTGGTCTTCAGCTTCAACCTCTAATGTTTCCTCTTGCTTCTGGGTGATTTTATCGGTGTCTGTCATAACTTCAAACATTGCAAGGGCGGCGTTTTCGTATGCCTCTTCCATTGTTTTGCCATGCGCTCGAATGTAAACGTCAGCGGTATGTTCTAAAAACTCGAATTTTCCAGCAAATTTCTCCGCTGTGCTCATAAGTTAAGCCACGCTAGGTAATGAAGAATGAATGTCTAAAAACACTTTCGCTAATTAATCACTATCATTGGAAAAGTGCTATTTACTTTTCAAGTTCAAGAAAATTTTCAATGGCCGCTTTAATGAGGTTGCCGCAAACTTTCTCAAAGACATTTTCCTGCCGAGCCTTAGCTGCCTCTTCAGGATTGGACAAGTCCAGCTTGATTAGGTCTCGACAGAAAACAGTGCCATGCTGCTTCTCAAATTGCTTGTAGAGCATTTTTGCGTTAGCGTAAACTTTTGCTCTTTTTTCAACGCCAGTGTCGTTACTTCCATATTTGATTCCTACTGCCATGATACTTCCAGTCAATGCTCCGCAAACAGAACCGCATCGTCCTATGCCGCCGCCAAAGCCAGAAGCTATTTTTGGAATGAACTCGTTCTTGCCTTTAGGTTCTATGTATTCATATAATGTTAGGAGGACGCTTTGGGCGCAGTTGTAGCCGCTTTGGAAGTGTGCGATGGCTTGTTTAGCCAGTGCCTGAGTTGTTGACATATGATTTCGCCGTTGCCTGCTTTAGAAGTATTTTGAAATTCTTTGTATGGCAGCAACAGTAAGTTTAGCCGAGTTCTCAATGTCTTTTAGGCTTAGCATGGCTACGGGGCTGTGAATGTATCTTGTGGGTATGGATATGTTGCCGCTTGGAATGCCCTGCCTGGTTATGGAAATTCTTGCGGCGTCGGTTGAGCCCATTAATCCTGTTTCAAGTTGGAAGGGGATTTTTTCTTCTTCAGCCGTGTCTAAAAGCCAGCGTAAAATCCTGGGGTGAGTAATCAAGCCAGAATCGGAAATTGTGAGCGCTGGACCTTCACCCATCTTGACGGTTGTGTCAAATTCTCTTACGCCAGGAACGTCACCGGCTATAGTTACGTCGAGTGCTATTGCTAAATCGGGGTCAACACCGAAAGCCGCTGTTGCTGCACCTCGTAAGCCTACCTCTTCCTGAACAGTGCCCACGGCACAAACTGTACAATCAGTTTTTTCCATTAATCTGAGGGCTTCAACCATCGCGACACAGCCAGCTCGGTTATCAAAAGCTTTGCCCATAACAACATCCCTGCCTAACGAAACATATTTTATATCAAAGCCTACTGGATCGCCGACTGCAACACCTAATGCCATAGCGTCTTCTCTACTTTTGGCTCCTATGTCGATGAAAAGCTCATCAAAAGTCGTGATTTTTTTCCGCTCCTCTTCTTTCTGGATGTGAGGCGGCTTTGAACCGATTATGCCAGGGAAGGTACCTTTTCTTGAGAAAACTGTGACTTTTTGAGCGGGTAAGATGCGATCGTCTATTCCGCCCATTTTAGTGAACTGCAAAAAGCCCTCTTTAGTAATAGTTTTCACCATTAAGCCGACTTCATCCATATGAGCAGCAAGCATGATTTTTGGGGCAGCGAATTTGCCTTTTTTGATGGCTATAACGTTTTCAAGTTTATCAACAACTATCTCGTCTGCGTAGGGCGTCATTAGCCGAATCATTAATTCTCTGACTTCGCCTTCTCTGCCTGTTACTCCGCAGGCGTTTGAGAGTTGTTCTAGAGTTTCGTTTAGCGTCATTACCTTGCCTTCTTTAAATTGTTAACTAGAAGACTAAGTTATTAAATAATTGTGTGGTCATTTAGACTGTCTTAGGCTTGCAGTGCACAATTTAGCTCAATGGATAAAAAAGATTTGTTTATTAATCATTATTAAAATCATTTGATACGTTAATCTTAAAAATCAAACCCGCATAATCAGTTATGGAGTGAGCAAAATTGGAACAACAACAAATCATAAAAGTCGGAATTTTTAAGTGTGGCAACATTGGGACATCACCAAATCTTGAACTTCTGCTCGACGAATTGGCTGACCGAAAAGACATCAAGGTTCGAACAGTCACTACGGGATCAAAAATGAACCTCGAAGACGTTGAAGAAGCATTCCCCAAAATTTTAGAATTCAACCCAGATGTTTTGGTCACAATATCACCCAATACAGCCTTGCCGGGGCCCGCAAAGGCTAGAGAGCAAATTTCAAAAAGCGGTAAGCCAGGCATTGTGATCTCCGATTCTCCGGCAAAACGGGCAAAAGCAGAAATGGAAAGTCAAGGATTAGGCTACATAATCATTAGCGGTGACCCTTTAATCGGGGCCAGAAAAGAATTCTTGGATCCCATTGAGATGGCTATATTCAACTCAAACATCAACAAAATGCTTGCGATCACAGGCGTTTACAGGATAGTTCAAGAAGAAATTGACAAAGTGATTTATTCGGTTGAAACCGGTCAGACTCCAACTCTGCCCAGATTGGTAATAGATATGAATGCCATACGAGACAATGCACCTTTCAGCAATCCTTATGCAAAAGCGAAAGCAATGGCTGCTTACGGCATGGCAGAGAAAATTGCAGAGATAGATACACAAGCATGCTTCATGGAGAAAGAGAGCGAAAAATACATCCCCCTAGTCGCCTGCGCGCATGAGATAGCCCAAGCATCTGCGAGATTAGCTGAAGAAGCTCGTGAAATTGAGAAATACAATGACACTGTGCTTAGGAAACCTCACTCGAAAGACGGGAGGCAGAAAGTCAAGACGAGACTGATGCTCTCGCCGACTTTTCCCGAAGAATTCTATGATAAAAGCGGTTTACAATAGTTAAATTGTATATACCGTATATATTTGCATATAAGGTATTTCGACTAAGTATATATTTTCCACTGCTATTCATGTAAGATTAACAATAAGGAGGTTAAAAAAACATGAATGTACTTGAAGTAAAGCCGCTAGAAAACAAGACCTTAACTGTAATGATACAAGAAAAAGAATACAATGAACCTTTTCAGCTTTTCGAAAAAGGTTCATCTGCAACGCCAAATAATCTCCAAGCTCTTCAAAAACCATCGATCGGCTTTTACAAATTTGTCGAGAATCTGGTTGCCAAAGTAAATATAGACTTCGGCACAGAAGAACTAGGCAATCGATCTCAAAAAGAATTCTTCGAAGATAACACCTTAGCCAATGTATTCCAAAAAAGCAGCATTCCTTTCTTCCCCGTTGACATTGACAGAGACGCCAAAACCTATCTTGAATCTGCTTTTGATGAAAAAATAGCGTTAAGAGACAAAATAATCAGTAACATAGAAACCCTAAGCAAACAAAAAAACGGCGATTTCACAGAGAGAGACTACCTCGTTGGATACGGACAGAGTTTACAATCCGAAATAGAGAAACAAGAAAACGAAGTCAATTTCTCAATAAGAGAAAGCTGGATCGTCATGGGTATTATGGAGCACGCAAGAGAAATCAAGAACAAAAACGAGATAACATGCCTGCACATTTGCAGCCCAGAGCACGTTACTGGAATTAAGCAACTGCTAGAATCGGTCAACGTCAATGTTGAAATCGCGAAACTCTCCACAAGGATAATCTCAACTCAGGTTGAAACTCCTTCTTCACAGGAAGTGGAAAACTGGCTCCAATCAATGCAGATCCAGGTTAAGCCCGTTATCGGAAAAGCAGCTGAAAACGCACCGTACCTGCTGTTCTACCTTGACACCGACGTTAAAGCGAGTCCATTTGACATCTGCATGGCCTATGATGCCGGATACAACGCTGTCGTTCCTTACGAGAACATCATTCCAGAAGACGCCAAAA
>Ga0326727_10019093_pt1 | contig 13869 bp, 13 predicted proteins | sample MB2enrmetagenome_FD_207643 | JGI IMG/M metagenome (GOLD analysis project Ga0326727, IMG submission 207643) | Lab enriched peat soil microbial communities from McLean, Ithaca, NY, United States - MB29MY | ecosystem: Environmental > Terrestrial > Soil > Wetlands > Peat | place: USA: New York... | reverse complement strand
GCTGGCTTCGCGCGGCGTGAGCTCCTTGAGCGGAAGTACGCGCCCGATGCGTTCCACGATCTCCTTGAGCGGCACCACGATCTCGGGCGACCACAGCCGGCCTTCCTCCAGCGGCATGAACTCGATGAACCGGACTACGACATCCTCTTCGCGGGCGAATCGGGCAAACCCCTCGATCTGGCCGTCGTTGAATCCGCGCAGCAGCACGCAGTTGATCTTGAGCGGAGTCAGTCCTGCCAACCGTGCGGCGCGAATCCCCCCCAACACTGCCTCAAAACTCCCCGGAACCCGCGTAATGCGCTCGAAAGCCGGCGCATCCACAGCGTCCATGCTCACTGTGACACGGTGCAGGCCGGCTCTCTTCAGCGGCGCGGCCAGTTCATCCAGCAGGTGGCCGTTGGTGGTCAGCGCCAGGTCCAGCGGTTCGCCCTCGATGGTTCGCAGGCGGGCCAGTTCCCGCACCAGTTCCAGCAGGCCGCGCCGCAGCAGGGGCTCGCCGCCAGTGAGCCGCACCTTGGTGATGCCCAGGCTGACAAACAGTCCGATCAGCCGCAGGTACTCTTCGATGCCCAACTCGGGATACTGAGCGCCCACCTCGCCGGTGCGGCAGTAGACGCACTTGTAGTTGCAGCGGTCGGTGATCGACACGCGCAGATCGTGGATCACCCTTCCGTGGCTGTCGGTGAGGCGCGCGGCGTGGGAGACCGGGGCTGAAATTGGGGAAGCAGCGGTCATCGGCATCTTCTAGGCTATACCGATTCGGGCGGAAATGCTCGTCCGGCGCTCGTCCAAGCGGCCCACTAGTCGATGCGCGGAGTGCCTCTGCGGAGAAAGAGGCCAATGATGCCCAGAACAACGATCGCGGCCAGGCAGATGGCGAAGTAGTAGGCGATGGGGTGATTCCAGCCCGGGGAATAGGTGAGATCCTGACCAACCCACAGCAGCAGGACTACGGCAATCACTCCGAATTGGCCCGCGATCACCAGCAGGGTGTGTCCCAGGTCGCGCCTTTTGTCCAGCGCCTCCACCTGGTCGGGAGTCAGGTTACGCTCTTCGGGGGGAAGCAGGGAATTCGCCATCGTGTCTCTCCTTGCAGGCCTCTCGCGTGGCCTCCGTTGCAGAATCGGCTGACCTCCAGCTGAGGCCGCTCACACTCTCGATTCAATCACATGCCGCCGGGGCCGCGCCAGTCGAGCGCGGACGGTGTGAACTGCAGGGGATCTGGCCCTCTTCGGCGCGTGCCGGGAAGGCTATTGGGGAGGGTATCCAACCGACTCTGCGTAAAGCACGCGCTTGTCCGCAGGCAGCTTCAGCGCCGCGGCCACATCCGTGCCATGGACGGTATAGAACCAGGCATTCAGTTCCTCCGAAGCCGCAAAGAGATACACGTTCTGGCCGATGAAGCCGACGTCAACTTGCGCGAAGTCGTCCTTGGCGGCGGCGACAAAGACCAGAGTGACGGCCGCGTGAGCGGCGGCCTCCGGGCTGATTCTCGCGCGCAGGTCGGCGGCCACATTCGGGTGCAGGATATTGGCCTCCGCGTCATAGACGTAGACCCCTTCGGCTAGCACGACATCGAGCTCGATATCCTGGCTATTCATGGCCGAAGGCGCCGTGCGGCCGAGTCCGGGCTTGACTTCTCGCGGGCGGTTAACGCCGAAGGCGGCCCACAGCAGGTTGGACAGGGTCTGCAACGGCAGCGGCTGGTCGCGGAAGGCACGTGTGGTTTTGCGCTGGGCCAGAGCTTCCATCAGGGGCATTCCGGCAGTGATTTGCGGCTTGGGCAGCTGGATTGCCTTCAATTCCTGGGCCGCGAGCGTGGGCCCGGCCCACAACCACGCGGTCAAGGCAATCAACGTGGACAGGTGGGCGCCCAGACGAATCGGAGAATGGACTGGAGTGTGCATGGTTGCTCCTTAAAGGATGCTGTGTGCCCGCCTGCCTCCGGGGGGGTGTGCGGAACTGGGGAAGGGTATCGGCAGTTCATCCTCCCCCGGACGGACGCGTACCTGAAACGTGGTCTCAGAAGACACGAAGGGATTTGGTCCGACGGTCGCCGTACCGGAGTGTTCGCCGGCTGCTTGCATCATTCCGTCAGAAACGCCAGTGACTGCAGCGACGTAATCTCGAAAGGCTTGCGGCAGCGGATGTTGGCGCAGGAAAGCTTGTCGTCGCGCCGCACCATGTAAGACTGCGCCTTGGCGAATTTGGCGCGGTCGCGCTCGTCGGCGTGGCGCGGCAGTTGCGCCCGCTTGCGCCGAACCACCCAGGTCACCTTGTACTCGCCCTGCTGGCCGCACTTGGGACAGGTCAGCGTATGCGTCCGCAGTTCCGTCGTCTCGTTAAAAAACTCCCGTTCGTCCATCGTTCCCAGGCTCCCCACTCTGCATGCCCCGGCAGATTTGATCTCTGGCTGAGGCTCCATATCAATCCCCGGCGCCCAAAACTGGCCTCCGGTTGCCGTCCCGCCTCTTCCCCTGGGGCGGAATCTATTCCATACTCATCCTTGGCATGACGAAACGCAAGCCAGCCAAATTCTCCGCCACCAAGGTTGTCAGGGCCAACGCCCGGGAGCGCGTCGGCCAGCCCCGGCCCGCGCGTGTGCTCTCCACCGGACCTCGCACCGGTCGCGACGTAAAGCACAAACCCAAGCTCGATCAGATAATCCAGCAGGAGGAGTAGCTATGGCCAAAGCGGTCGGCGTCGGCGGCGTTTTCTTGATGGCCCGGGGGCCCCATCAGCTGGCGGATTGGTACGCTCTTCACCTCGGCATCCTACCCGCCGAGCCAGGGTCGCTGGTGTTTGACGGGCCGGAGTCGGCCGGGATGACCGTCTTCGCTCACTTTCCCTCGGACACTGCCTACTTCGGCGACGGCCCCAGCAATCCATGATCAACTTCCGGGTTGACGATCTGGATGCCTTGCTGGCCCAGCTCGCAGCCGCTGGGGTGCGCATCGACCCAAAACGCGAGGATCACTCTTACGGCCGCTTCGCCTGGATCTGGGATCCGGAAGGGAACCGGGTGGAACTGTGGCAGCCTCCGGTGGGGTGAAGCAGAATTCTGCACGACATTCGAGGACCTGTGCGACGCGCGTGGTGTCGCGTCGGACTCCGGAGCGAGATTTCGAGCCGCGGCCACATCCCCGTCCAACCCGATCCTCAGGGATTATCCAGCGAATGTAACGCAGCAGGACGGCGTGTTACAGGGATCTGCGAGCAAACTGGCTCTGTCTCACCTTGTCTTATGGGGGTAATGCGGGTGCGCGACGCAAAAAGGACGCTTGCATGCAGCCGTCCCACAGTTGTCTCGCGGTGCGTTATCCAGCCAGGGATTCAAGCCAGTCCGCCATCTCCCCGTGGCCGCGCTCCCGGGCAAACTCGGCCGGCGTCTTTCCCTGCTCATTTTTCCAGCCAGGGTTGGCGCCGTGGGCGAGCAGCAACTCCGCGAGGTCGCGGCGATTGGCGGCTGCCGCCGAATAGATAGGCGTGAAGCCGCCGGCCTGGGTCGCGTTGACCGGTGCTCCGTGTTCCAGCAGAGACCTGATGGTCTCCGGATTGCGTCCCAGCGCCATGGCGGCATGGAGCGGCTGATTCCGCTGGGCATTGGCGGAGACGGCATCCACGCTTGCCCCGTGCTCCACAAGCAGAGCCACGGCTGCCGGGGTGCCAAAGGCCGCAGCCAGATGCAGTGCGGTCCAGCCGTCCCCTGAATAGGCCTGTGCCGCGCCAGTTTCGCCTTCCTCGGGCTCGTGATGATCCTCGGCCTCGACATCCAGGATCACGCGCAAGCGCAGTTTGTCGCCGATGGCCGCGGCCTCAAAGACATCCAAGGCCACACCCTGCTCTTTCAACTGCGCAATCAGGTAGTCGCGCAGAATTCGCTGTCCGGTATAAACCGCCCACAGGAGCGCGGAAACTCCCTGCTCATCGCGCCACGCGGCAAGCTCCGGGTCCTTCTCGAGGGCCTCGGCCACCTCCGCCGTGGCTCCGGATTGAATCTTCTGCAGAAAATCCTGGCTCACTGGTGTTTCACGCTATAGGGTCCGGGGAGAATTGTCTCCGCCGGCTTCTCGGCCGTCTCCGGTTTAGCAGCGACCGCTGTCCGCTTGGAGTAAATCCGAAATTGCACCACCAGGTCAAGCAACACGGGCACCGGCTGGCCATCTTTGATGGCTGGCTGGAAGGTGGCCTTGCGAATCGCCGCCACGGCGTTTTCATCCAGCCCGAAGCCGATTGGCCGCGCCACGGCGATCTCCCCCGGCCTCCCGTCCGGGCCGATCACGGTGTGATACAGCGCCATGCCCGCTACACCCGCTTCCTGGGCAAAGTCGTTTGACTCCGGCTCGAAAGTCGAGATCAGCTTAGCCTTCTGGTCCACGGCGCCCTGGCGCAACACGGACGGATCTTTAGGCCGGTAGTCGGTCCTGGCCTCCACGGCCTGGTAGTAAAGCTTCCAGAAGTCAGGCATCGCGGCCATGATGCGGTCGTCCAGGCCGGGTGCGAAGATGTGGTCGAGCGCGTCCTTCAAGGTGGCGGTGGCGTGGGCCGGAGAAATCGTCGTCGTCACGCTGCCGGGGTCGGAGGGCCGTTCCTCCTGGGGCGCGGCCGCCATCTCCGCCTTGGCCTGCTCTTCATCGCTCGGCTCAGTTGCAGCTGCGGGCGCTGCCTTGGCCGGTGGGGTGGGCGGGGCGCTGGCCGTGGTTGCGGCGCCGGCCGACGCGGGGCTCGCTCCCGCCACCGGGCTGGGCGGCGCTCCCGCCTTGGACTTTTGCTGCTTCTGCTCCTTCTCTTTCTTTTTCTTCGGCGTCACCACGAGCTCGCGGTCGATGGTGAGCTTCACGAATTTCTTTTTCGGCGTGATGCGGACGCGGTCAACGGCCTTGGTCGGGTCTTCGTAGGGCAGCGCGCCCAGAAAGTGCAGCCCGTAGCGCACTCCTTCCAACTCCACCTTGTGCTTGGTCAGGTGCACCTTGTCGATCTCGATCCCGCTCAACGTGTAGGAGCCGGCAGGAGAGTGGCCGATGATCCGTCCGTGCTCGTCGAAGCTCAGCGTGTTGTCCAGATAACCGCCGCGCAAGTAGAGCGACTTGCCCACCAGCAGTTGTTTCAACTCATCTTCGGTGATTCCGCCGGCCTGGGGATTCTCGGATGATTGCTTTTCTGACTTCGCCGGTTTGGCGGACGGAGCCGCGTTGGCGGGCGCATTCTGCGGCGCAGTTGCGGATTGGCTTTCGGCCGGAGCGGCGGCTGGCGCTGCCGGTGGAGTTTCCGCGGCGGGTGCAGCTGGTTGGGTTTCGGCAGGAGCTTGCTGGGCCGGCTGCTGTGCTGGCTGCTGATTCGCGTCGGGAGCGGGATTCGCGGCCGGCGCCTGCCCGGTGCTGGGGACTTGCGAGGCGGGCTGCTGAGCCGCGTCCGGTGTTGGGCTGGGCTGGGCTGGCTGCTGTGCGCCCGCAGGCAAGCCGATGGCCAGAGCCAGCGTCACGCATGTGATTGCGGCGCATAACCGGGCCGGCAATTGGCAGGTGAACCATGCGCGTAAGCGAGCAATGCTTGAAATCATGGGGGATAGCCTTGTTGGCCACTGTATCAGGAATTCATTACTTCAGGTTGTAGAATGTTACTTCGGTTTGCCCGAGGTGCCTGAATTGTTATTCGCATGCTGCAATCGCCAGAGAATCCGCCGGAAAAGACCCATCAGGCGCCGGGTGTCCGGCTCGGCAAGGGCCATCTTGCGCAGGAGCAAGCGTAGATCGTGCCGGTAGGCCTCGCGAATCGAGACCGGAGAGTAGTCCACAGTCAGCATGGTCTCTTCGATGACCTCAGCCAGCCGGTCCAGGCTGCCCGACACTGCTGAGGGGATGACCCGGCTCTCATCCTGCTTGTTAGCATTCGGAAAGGAAGCCCGCGAAGCCAGCTCATACAGACATACCGCCACTGCCTGGCCCAGGTTCATTGAGGGCTGCCGCACGTCGGTCGGAACCTCGACCAGCACGTGGCAATACGACAGGTCTTGGCGGGTAAGGCCATGTTTCTCCGGCCCGAAAACCAGGGCGACGCGGCCGCCGCGGGCCAATTCGCGTTCAACCCGCGGAGAAAACTCCGGCAAGGGCACCACGGGTTGTTCCGGCTTGCGATGGGCGAGGGTGCCAGTCCCGGCGACCAGGGTGCAATCCGCCACCGCCTCGGCCAGGGTTGTGAACTCCGTCGCGTCCTTCAGCAGCTCCGGTGCTCCCACCGCCGAGCGCGCCTCGCGCCAATTAGGGGCATAGGGCGCCACCACCGCCAGCCGGCCGAAGCCGAAGTTAGCCATGGCCCGCGCCGCCGCTCCGATGTTAAGCGGATTGCGCGGGGAGACGAGCACCACCTCGATATGATCGCGTTGGTATTCCGTGAGCAAGAGATGATTGTAGTGCGGGCCTGTCGAATCACAAATCCGATTGCCCCAAGCCGGGGTGTCCCGTGATAACGTATCCAGCGAGTGCGACGGGCGTTCGCCGGTGTTCTTCTGGCCTTAAGTGCAGAACCCCGGGCATGTGATTAGGAACGTTTCATGTGGAAAGATGCCGTGCCTGCAATGGGTCCCGTTCCATTTTTCTCCCGGATTCAAAGAGCTCGTTGAGTGAAAGGAAGAAACTGTGCCACGGTTAACCCCTCGGATCATCCTCATTTGGCTTCTTGCCGTCCTCAGCTTGGCTTCCGCGGCGGCGCAAACCAAGCTGCTTCGCTTTCCCGATATCCACGGGGACAAGGTCGTTTTCACCTACGCGGGCGACCTTTGGGTAGCCTCCACTTCGGGTGGAATGGCCACGCGCCTCACCGCGCACCCCGGCGTCGAGCTGTTTGCCAAATTCTCTCCCGATGGCCAATGGATCGCCTTCACGGGTCAATACGACGGCGACGAGCAGGTGTATATCATTCCCGCCACCGGAGGCGTACCGAAACAACTTACGTTTTATCCTTCGCGCGGCCCGTTGCCCGCCCGCTGGGGATATGACAACCAGGTCTACGGCTGGACGCCCGACGGCAAATCGGTTGTCTTCCGGTCCCTGCGCGAGTCATTCGAAATGGGAGACTGCCGGCTGTATACAGTTCCGATTGACGGCGGTCTGCCGCAGGCGCTGCCCATGCCCAAATCCGGCGCCGGCGATTTTTCCCCGGATGGCCAGCGGGTGGTCTACTCCCCGCTGTTCCGCGACTTCCGCACCTGGAAGCGCTACTCCGGCGGCTGGGCCCAGCAGTTATATATCTTCGATCTCAAATCCCATGCCCTCCAGAAGGTCACCGAGGATCTGCGCAGTCATCGCGATCCCATGTGGATCGGCGATAAGATCTATTACTCCTCCGACAAGGACGATACGCTCAATCTCTATTCCTACGATCCTAAAACAAAGGCTACGGAAGAACTAACTCACAGTAACAAGTGGGACGTTCGCTGGCCCAGCACCGACCATCGAGGCCGGATCGTTTACGAGCTGGGCGGCGAGCTGAATATCTTCGATATTGCCTCCGGTCAGTCCACGCATCTATCCATCCAGGTGCCCACCGATGCGTTGGCGGAGCGCCCATCGCGCGTTTCCGCGGCCGGCCAGATCGAGTGGACGGAATTGAGCCCCAAGGGCGAACGCGCGCTGATGGTGGCGCGCGGGGACGTGTTTACGGTTCCCATTGAGAAAGGCGCCACCCGCAACCTCACTAACTCCTCCAACGCTCACGACAAATTTGCTCAATGGTCGCCGGATGGCTCGACGATAGCCTTTATCTCCGACATGGATGGCGAGGACGAACTCTACCGGATCAGCCAGGACGGGCTGGGCAAGCCGGAGGAACTGACGCATGGCTTCCACGCCATGCTCTATGAGCCGAGTTGGTCGCCGGACGGCAAGAGGTTCGCGTTCAGCGACAAGGATGGAAAGCTCTATGTGCTGACGCTCGACGACAAGAAGGTCATCCAGATCGCACAGAACCCGAGTGGACGGGTCCCAAGTTATGTATGGTCGGCGGATGGCGGCCATCTGGCATTCCCCCTGGTTGAACCAAGCGGCTTCTCGTGCGTTTATATCTGGAGCGTCAACGATGGCCAGATCCATCGCGTGACAGATCCGATGTTCGACTCCTGGGGGCCGGCTTGGGACACGGAAGGGAACTACCTCTACTTTTCCAGCGCGCGCGAGTACCAACCGCAACTGAGTCAGGCCGAATTCAACTTCGCCACCAATCGCGGCCGCACGCTGCTGGCGCTTACGCTCCGCAAGGACGGAAAGAATCCCTTCCCTCCGGAAAGCGACGAAGTGACGATCGCCAAGCCCGGCGAGGACTCAGCCGGCAAGGATAAGTCGGCTGAAAAACCCGACGACAAAAAGGACGACAAGAAAGTAGACAAGAAGGAGGAGAAAAAGAAGGAATACATCCGCATCGACTTCGATGGCCTAGGCGACCGCGTGACCCGGGTGCCTGTGGATGCCGATAACTACTTCGGCCTGACCGTGACCAAGGATTATCTCGTTTACGGACGCTTCGGCTCGTTTTATTACGGCCGCGAATCCTATCCGCCCGCAGCGCTGGTTCTGTTTTCGTTGAAGGACCGCAAGGAGACCACCCTGGTGGAGAAGATTGACGGCTTCGACGTCTCGCGCGACGGCAACAAGGTGCTGGTGCGGGAAGGAAGGAGCTACAAGCTCTACGACGTGAAGGCGGAAGGGAAGTCGACCCCGAAGTCGGTTTCCACCGACGCCCTGATGGTTGACCGGGTTCCACAGCAGGAGTGGGTGGAGATCTTCAACGAGGTCTACCGGCGTTACCGCGACTTCTTCTATGCCGAGAACATGAATGGCTACGACTGGAATGCGCTGCGCGACCAGTATCGTCCCCTGGTGGACTACGTGGCCCACCGCTCCGATCTCAATTATGTAATGGGCGAGATGGTGGCCGAGCTTAACAACTCTCACACCTATATCACGGGCGGCGATTTTGAGATTCCCAAACGCACGCCGGTGGCGCTGATGGGTGCGCGAATCGAGCTGGACGCCGCGGCTGGCCGGTACCGCATCGCAAAAATCTACCCCGGCCAGAATGAGGAGGAGCTCTACCGCTCTCCGCTGACCGAAGTCGGCGTCGACGTGAAGGAAGGCGACTACATCCTGGCGATCGACGGCCGCGACCTGACAGCGAAAGACAATCCGTATGAGTTCCTGCGCGGCAAGGCCGACCATCCGGTGCAACTGAGAGTGAACTCGAAGCCTGTCGTCGATGGTTCACGGACAACTTCTTACCGGCCTATCACCAGCGAGAGCAACCTGTTTTACCTCAACTGGGTGACCCACAATCGCGAGGCGGTGGACAAGGCCACGGGAGGCAAGGTTGGCTATATTCACTTGCCGGATATGGGCGCGGACGGCATTCGCGAATTCATCAAGTATTTCTACCCGCAGATTCGCAGGCAGGCGTTGATCGTGGACGATCGTGGCAATGGCGGCGGCAACGTTTCCCGGATGATCATTGAACGCCTCCGGCGCGAGCTGCTTGGGGTCGATTTCGATCGGGTGAGTCAATTGCCTTCTACCTACCCCGACGGTGTTCTTTACGGCCCCAAGGTCTGCCTGATCAATGAAACCTCAGCTTCCGATGGCGATATCTTCCCCTACATGTTCCGTAAGTCGGGACTGGGACCGCTCATCGGCAAGCGCACTTGGGGTGGGGTGGTGGGGATCTCGGGCCGAGGGCCGCTTCTCGATGGCGGTGAGGTGTTTGTGCCCGAATCCGCGCTGGCCAGCCCTGAAGGCAAATATGTGGTTGAGGGCCATGGCGTCGATCCCGATATCGAGGTCGACAACGATCCGGCATCGGTAATTGAAGGCCGCGACCCGCAGCTCGAACGCGCCATTGCGGAGATCCAGAAGGCGCTCCAGGCCAATCCGAGGAACCTGCCGCCTCGTCCACCCGATCCGGACAAAGCACCCAAGCGGTGAACCGCACTGCCTCGGCGGCTGCTTGTTACACTGCGAATACGGATGGACCTTGACATGGATTCTCTGCAGGCAGCCGCCGAATCGCTCTGTGCCACCGCGCGCTGGTGCTATGGCAAGGGCTGGGTTCCGGCCACCAGCGGCAACTTCAGCGTTCATGAGGGCGAGCGCATCCTCATCACCCCCAGCGGCCTGGATAAGGGTACGCTCGCGGTCGCCGATCTGCTCGCGGTAGACCTGGATGGAAAGCCGGTTGGCGGCAGTGGCAAACCCTCGGCCGAGACGGGCCTGCACCTGGCGCTTTACCGCGCTCGCCCGCAGGCTGGCGCCATTCTGCATGTGCACACGGTCTGGAACACGCTGCTCTCAGCCCGCTATGCTCCGCTCAGTTACGTACCCATTGAGGGTTACGAGCTGCTGAAGGGGCTTTCCGGCGTCACCACCCACGCCTATCTCGAGCGCGTGCCGATTATCGAAAACTCGCAGGATTTCTCCCTCCTGGCCCAGGAATTTGCCGCTGCGCTGGACGAATATCCCCGCGCCCATGGGGTTTTACTCAGCCGCCACGGGCTTTATACTTGGGGAGAATCGGTGGCCGAGGCGCGCCGCCACCTGGAGGCCCTCGAGTTTCTTTTCGAGGTGGAGGTGCGGCGGCTCACGGGCGGAGAAGCACTGTGGCCGGGCCTTGTAGCGCTTGGTCCGCCGCCTTGTTCTTAGGAGCGATTCAAATGCCTGGTGCCCCATCCTTGCGCCTTTTTGCTTTCGCAAGGGTGTGACTCCACGAACCTGTCAACCGCCGGTGTCCATAAGGAGTGCTTATGGCTGTCCTTCGCTTCCCCAGTGAGAATCGCACCATCGACAACGAAGCCGGGATCGTGTCGGCGCTGGCCGGTCTGGGCATCGACTACGAGCGCTGGAATCTCGATCGCGTGCCCCCCGATGCCTCTGCCGAAGCGGTGCTGACTGCTTACGCCCCCGAGATCGCCGCGCTCAAGCAGCGCGGCGGTTATGTCACTGCCGACGTCATTGACGTGAACCCTGGGACCCCCGGCCTCGAAGCCATGTTGGCCCGTTTCGACAAGGAGCATACCCACGACGAGGACGAGGTGCGATTCACCCTCGCCGGCCGAGGCATCTTCTTCCTGCATTTGGGCGGGAAGGTCGTTTCCGTTGAGGTCGGCCCCGGCGATTTGCTGCGTGTCCCGCGCGGCACCACCCACTGGTTCACGTTGTGCGAAGACCGCCGCATCCGCGCCATCCGCTGGTTCCAGGACACCGCAGGCTGGACTCCGCACTACACCGGCTCGGGTGTCGATCGCGACTACCAGCCGCTTTGCTTCGGCCCCGCGTATCTTGGCCCGCGCGTGGCCACCAGCCTGACCGTATGAGCCACGCTCCGCCCCGGCTCTATCTCCTGGACGTCGAGGGCACGGTTGCCCCCATCTCGCTGATCTACGAGCAGCTCTTCCCCTATGCTCGCGTCCATTTTTCCGGATTTCTGGAAGCACACTCGGATGACTCAGCGGTAGCCGCCGATCTAGCCCTTCTCGTCGAGGAAAACCGCGCCGAAACCGAGGCTGGCTGTCCCGTGATCCTGGGTGCCCCAGGTCTCGATCTTGAGACTTGGGAAAGCGATAATCCAAGCCTCGGCCGCCGACCTGAGCAAGTCGGCCGCAGCAATCGAGTCGAAGATCCTGCGTTTAGGAACACGGTCCTGACCTACCTCCTCTGGCTCATGGACCGCGATCGCAAATCCACGGCCCTCAAAAGCCTGCAAGGCAAGATCTGGAAGGCCGGCTTCGAGTCCGGCGAACTGACAGGAACCGTCTTTCCCGACGTGCCGGGGGCATTGGCACGCTGGACCGCTCATGCGGAAGTAGCCATTTACTCTTCTGGTTCCGTTGACGCACAACGGCTGTTCTTTCGCCATTCCAGTCGCGGCGACTTGACGCCCCTAATCGCCAATTACTTCGACACCCGTACCGGCCCCAAGACAGTCGGCACCAGCTACCTGGCCATCTCCGCCGCCATGCACGTCGAGCCCGGCGAAACCCTGTTCTTCTCCGACGTGGTTCACGAACTGGATCCCGCCCGCGAAGCCGGCTGTCAGACGCGCCTGGTCCTCCGCGAAGGCAACCTGGCCGTGGAAAATGCGCACGGGCACATCGCGGTTGAATCATTCGATGCGCTTTAATCTCTAATCATTGTGATCTGGACCAACCCAGCAGGAGCCGCGTTGAACGAGCTCGCCAGGGCGCCCCTGGTGCGCTTTTCTGTTCTGGCGTTGAGTTCCATCTTCTTCCTGGTCGATCCCTTCGCCGCCATTCCCTCCTTTCTGGCCATCACCGGGAGCGCCGACCCGGCACGCCGCAAGCGCATGGCGCGCAAGGCTTCGATCACCTGCTTCATTGTGCTCACCAGCTTCGCGCTGGGCGGCCAGTACATCTTCCAGATGTTCGGCATCAAGCTGCCCGCCTTCGAGGTGGCCGGCGGCCTGATCCTGCTGCTCATCGGCCTGGACATGCTGGAAGCCAAGCGCTCGCCTACCCAAGAGGCCCTTGGCGACGCCGAGGAAGCCTGCGCCAAGGAGGACGCCGGCATCGTGCCCCTCGGCATTCCTATGCTGGCAGGTCCCGGAGCCATCTCCTCAGTCATGGTCCTGGTCGGCCAGGTGCCCTCGCTGCTGAACTGGGAGATGGGCGCCATTCTCGGTGCTGTTGCGCTCACCAGCCTGGTCAGCTACTGGGTGCTTGCCGCGGCCAGCCGGGTCCGCCAGGTGATGGGTGAGACCGGCATCCGCATCCTGGTCCGCATCATGGGCCTGCTGCTGGTGGCGCTGGCCATGCAGTTCTTTGTCAATGGCCTGACCGATCTGGGCCTGATTGCCCGTCAATAGAGCGCCCGTTTCCCACAGAATACCCGCCTTTCCACAGGCGTTTGACTTGCTTTCCGGCCCCCGGGTTGCTATTCTCGGGAAGTTGCAGCGAGATGAGACCGGCTTGGCCGTCATCCGTTTGCAATCAGGGATAGCGTGTGCTATTCTTAAAAAGTTCGTGATGAGCAGTGGAGCCTCCCGGTGGCCGTGTGGCCTGCCCGACCAGGGAAGTGGGAAGCTAGTTCGTTGGGTCAGGTGAAAGCACCCCTGAGCCCCTGTAGGGAATCCCTAGAGAGAACAAGCCATTGCATGACCCGGGAGCTTGTCTCCCGCGAGCCCTAGCGGCTTGGGCATATTTTGCTGGCCATTGTTTGATATTTTGCGCTGCGCGAAGCACCTGAGAGGGTTGATCTCCGGGCAAGCCAATCGAAGTTCGAAAGCGGGGAACCACCGTCGCCAACGGAACGGATCGGACTCCCGGCGGAGAAAGCGATTTAGCTTGACATGAGGATCGAACTTCGATAACTTTAAAAGGTTCGCGCAAAAACGGCTACATTTGCGGTTAAATGCAAATGCAGCTGGCGCAACAAGTTCGAGGACACCCCGGCGTCACAGCTTGGGCCTCGATCCAAAACGGCCCCGCTCAGGCGGTAAAGCCGCAAGGATCTTTGACAAATTGGTTGAACGTGCCAGTCGTGAGAAACGATTAGGTTTGGCTTAATCAATCTCACAAGGTAAGAGCGCCGCACATCGCTGATCTTCGGATTGCGATTTGCAGGCGCGCCGATCCCATATCGACCTCCGTCGATTGGGTGAGGCAATCAGGTTTCAAACGAGAGTTTGATCCTGGCTCAGAATCAACGCTGGCGGCGTGCCTAACACATGCAAGTCGAACGAGAAAGGGGAGCAATCCCTGAGTAAAGTGGCGCACGGGTGAGTAACACGTGACTAACCTACCCTGGAGTGGGGGATAACTGAGGGAAACCTTAGCTAATACCGCATAACACCTACGGGTCAAAGGAGCAATTCGCT
>Ga0326727_10019091_pt1 | contig 13870 bp, 12 predicted proteins | sample MB2enrmetagenome_FD_207643 | JGI IMG/M metagenome (GOLD analysis project Ga0326727, IMG submission 207643) | Lab enriched peat soil microbial communities from McLean, Ithaca, NY, United States - MB29MY | ecosystem: Environmental > Terrestrial > Soil > Wetlands > Peat | place: USA: New York... | reverse complement strand
TCAATTGGCTCTGAAGACATAATTCCCAAATCAATTTCATGATTTTCAAGCATTTTCAGGATGGCAGGGGCAGTTTTAACTGTCAGCGAAAGGGTAATTTTTGAGTTAAGTTTGGCAAATCCGGCAAGGATGCGGGGCAATAAGTAGGTTGCAGGTACATAGCTCGCGCCGATCTTTAATGTTCCTCGACCTAAATCATATTCTTGGACTACCCTGACCGCTTCTTGGGTCAAGGCATTGATTTTAAGCGCATAGTGGTAGAGACAATCCCCGGCTTCCGTTAAAATAATTTTCCCGGACCTGGATTCAAATAACTTTACACCAAGCTCCTTTTCGAGGTTTTTTAAATGGAAGGTAATAGTTGGTTGCTTGAGATTAAGCTGTTCAGCGACCGTTGTAATCTTTTTGTGTTTATAAAGCTCTTCTATGATCTGAAGTTTTATTGAGTTTATAGTCATTGGCTAGATTCTCCCTGCGTTTGAGGTTTCCTAATTCAACAATACTATCATTATAGAGTAAATCTATAATGAATGATAGTTTGCATAGATTAATTTAACATTACATTTACTTAATGGTAATATTTAATTAATATTCTCATGTTATACTATGAACATCCAAAATATAGAAAGGTACAGATATGCATCTCTATATCCAAGGTATTGAAAAATCATTTGAAAAGGTACAGGCCCTAAAATCAATCAATCTTACGATCCCCAAAGGGAAATTTACTGCTTTGCTGGGACCTTCAGGGTGTGGAAAGACGACCCTGCTTCGCATACTGGCAGGTTTAGAAACAGCAGACTCAGGAGAGATTTATCTGGGCAAGGAGTGTTTCTTTGCCAGTAAACTAAGGGTCAATAAACCTGCCTATTTGCGAAATTTTGGAATGGTCTTTCAGGATTTTGCGCTCTGGCCGCATATGACTGTCTTTGAAAATATCGCTTTTGGTCTTAAGGCAACCGGTCAAAAGAAAGATTTGAAAAAACATGTGCTGGAAGCCATCGAAATGGTACGACTGCAAGGTATGGACCAGCGCTATCCCCATCAGTTATCCGGGGGACAACAGCAAAGGGTCGCCTTTGCGCGTGCGGTGGTTATGAAGCCGAAGCTGGTTCTGTTTGACGAGCCGCTTAGTGCGTTGGATGCCTTATTGCGCGATGAAATGCGTCTTGAACTTACCAATTTAGTTCACAACATGGGACTTACGGCAGTTTATGTGACCCATGATCAAACGGAAGCTTTGGCGATGGCGGATGAGATTATTGTGCTGAATAAAGGCGAAATCCTGCAAAGCGGGTCACCTGAGCAGATTTACAGCACACCGGCTCACCCCTTTGTAGCTAGGTTTATCGGGAAATCAAACTGGGTGATACCGGATAAACAGCTTATAAGACCTGAACATGTTCGCTTAGAGCCATTTGACGCGCAAACAGCTTCTGCAACATTTGAAGGAATTGTTAAAAGTACAAGTTACCTAGGTGATCGGTATGAGATTTTGGTGGATATGGCGATTGGGGCGTTCACTGTCTATTGTCAGACGCGTCTCCAAAATGGAGAACCTGTCAAATTGTATGTCAAAACGCAAGATATCCATGAGATAAAATAATCTAAGGAGTTGTTTTAAGATGAAGCTAAGTAAAAGACTTAAACTGGGGTTAAGCGTGGTTATGGTTATTCTAACCAGTATCAGCATAATTAGCTGCGGAACGATCCAAAAACCTGCCGGTGTTGCTGAGACCTCAAAGTCCGCGTCAACAACAGAGGAAGCAAAGTTAAGCGGAAAGCTTACCGTATACAGTGCGGGACCGTCTGACCTCGCCACAAATATCCAAAAGGGCTTTGAGAAAAAGACAGGAGTTCAAGTTGAAATGTTTCAAGGTACAACCGGTAAAATATTATCCAGGCTTGAAGCTGAAAAAGCCAAACCGGTTGCCGATGTTGTTGTTCTGGCATCCTTGGCTTCAGCGCAAGGGCTGATGAAGAGTGGGATGACCTTACCTTATAAAGAAGCTAAAAATGCCGATAAATTATTTTCTCAATGGTCAGACAAAGAGGGCAACTTCTATAGCTATAGCCTGTCGGCCCTTGGCATTGCCTATAATACGAAACGTGTGGCCAACCCTCCTAAGGCTTGGCTGGATCTAACGAAACCGGAGTGGAAGGATCAAGTAAATATCCCCGATCCGGCCTTATCCGGTTCGGCATCGGACTTTGCGACAGGTTACTTGAGTGTAAAAGGTGACTCGGGTTGGAATTTGTTCAAACAGCTAAAAAGTAATGGTGTTTTAATGGCCGGTGCCAACCAAGAGGCACTGGATCCGGTCATAACAGGTGCCAAAAGTATGGTGATAGCCAGCGTTGATTATATGACGTATCAAGCAAAAGCCAAAGGCGAACCCATTGATTTGCTTTATCCCGCCGAAGGTACGGTGATTAGTGCCCGTCCTGCTCTAATCACAAAAACAAGTAATAACGTAGAGAATGCCAAAGCGTTCATGGATTATTTGTTGTCGGATGAGGTGCAAAAGATGGTTTCCGATGCCTATCTTCTTCCCGGGCGCAGCGATGTAAAAGTTCAAGGCAGACCGAGTGCCAGTGAGATCCCAACGCTTAAAGTTAACTCGGATTGGATGATTGCTAATGAAAAAAGCGTCATTCAAAAATTCACGGATATTTTCAAAAAGTAATGACTTAACGGAGATGATGGTTTGACTCACTATAAACGATGGGGGATGACTCTGGCAATCTTGCTTTTAGTGATGCTGGTCGTCATCCCGATTTTTTGCATATTTTTAACGAGTATCTTTCCCAATGGGTCCTTAGATTTACTTGCGCCGCTGCGCATATTTTTAGAGGCTGGTTTAAGAAGAACCTTCTTCAATACGCTTAGGCTTGGAGTTTTAGTAGTCGTCGGAACAACGTTCTTTGCCCTTCCGTTAGCTTGGATTATGGCCAAAACTTCATTAAGAAAACATAATTGGTTAGACGTTGTGCTCATGATTCCGTTTATGACGCCGCCGTATATTGGTTCCATGGGCTGGATTCTGTTCATCCAACCGAATGGGTATTTTGAACAGTTTATGCCCTTCATAAGTAAGCCAAGCTCGTATTTATTAAATCTATGGGGAATGGTTCTGATCATGAGCTTGCAAACATTTCCTTTTTTGTATGTAATTCTACGGAATGCCCTTTTACAAGTGAGCGGCAGCCTGGAAGATGCAGCCCTTGTCCATGGCGGGAAAGCCTTATATACCTTGCGCAGAGTGATTCTGCCGCTGTTGCTTTCCAGTTACGCAATGGGGGCACTGCTTATTTTTGTTAAAACGATTGCAGAATTTGGGACGCCGGCGACCTTTGGACGTAGAATCGGGTATTTTGTTATGACAACAGAAATTCAGCAATATACCTCAAGCTGGCCGATCGATTTCAGCAAAGCGACTTCTTTAGCTACCATACTTTTAAGTACCTGTTTAATTGTTTGGTACTTAAGTTCGATGATCAGCAGAAGGTTCACCTATCACTTAGTAAGTGGAAAAGGTTTTAAAGAAAAGGTCTATGTTCTTAAACGCTGGCAAACTTGTGTTGCCGGGAGTTATATTATTGCTCTCCTCACCTTAGCGATTGGCGTGCCTTATTTTTCTATTCTTGTGGCATCCGTCATGAAACTGCGGGGAGGTGGGCTCGTTTGGCCTAATTTTACCCTGCTTCATTATGAAAAGCTCTTAACGTGGGGATCAGAAAGTATGGAAGCACTTCTGAACAGCTTGAGCTTGTCTTTATTGACAGCGACCATTTGCGTTGTCTTAGGAACCGGATTTGCTCTCGCAATTGAAAAATCACGAACTTGGCCCCAGCGAATCATTGATCTTTTTAGCCTCTTACCCAATACCGTACCGGGTATCGTTATGGTGGTTGGCTTGATTATTGTTTGGGATGCGCCTTGGATGCCGATTCCGCTCTATAATACGTATGGAATGGTCGTATTGACCTATGTCATTTTTTTTCTGCCCTATACCGTTCAATATGTTAAGGCAAACTATTCCCAGATCGATGAATCACTATTTCAGGCTGGAAGGGTATTTGGCGGCAAGACGCTCTATCTATTGCGAAGAATCATTCTCCCTTTACTTCTTCCGGGCATTCTGGCAGGCTGGATGATGACCTTTATCATTTCCATTCGGGAACTCGTTGCGGCACTCATGATTTTGCCCCCCGCGATGCAGACGTCCGCAACCTACATCTATGCTCAATTCGAACAAGGTAATTTAGCCCTGGGCATGGCCATGGCTGTGATTTCAGTGGCTCTTACGATCGCTATGCTTTTAGGCATTAATAAAATCAGTTCAAAAAGAAAGTGGTATGTCGAGTGAGACAAAGTTTCGTAGGCAGTGGCATTTTAAAAATACCGAGTTTACAACAAACAGAGGCGTTGCTGGAAGAGGCCAAAGTCTTAAACCCCGGAATCTGGATAAATCATTCCATCTATGTTGCCAAGGCAGCAAAGCTTATATCCGAACGATGTCCTGATATGGATGAAACGGTCGCCTATATCTTGGGTTTATTGCACGATATAGGTCGTCGCAGCGGTGAGCCGGGAATGCGGCACGTACTCGACGGATACCTGTTTTTACTGGAAAAAGGCTTTGCCGATGCTGCCAGAATCTGTATGACCCATACATTTGCCTATCAAGACATCCGGGCAATTTACGGAGAGTGGAATTGTTCGGATGATGAACTGACAATTATCGACAATTATTTAAATAAGGTGCATTATGATGATTATGACTTGTTAATCCAACTTTGCGACTCATTGGCACTTCCCTTCGGCTTTAGCTTACTAGAGAAGCGTTTTGTTGAGACGGCACTAAAATATGGAACGAATAATTTTACGGTGCGGAAATGGAAATCCGTAATAGAATTAAAGAATTATTTTGAAGGTAGAATCGGCTGCTCTATCTATGGACTGTTGCCTAAGATTATTGAAAATACGTTTGGGGAATGGTAAAGCGGTGGTGCCGCAACGCGGCAGGGGAGTCTGAGCGGCAAAAAAAAACCTTTCCAAGTGTTTAAACTTGGAAAGGTTTTTAAAAACATTTTACCAGTTGCTGCGTGAGCGAGGTTGATAGCACTCACGGCAATAAACAGGCTTGTCGCCGGAAGGTTGGAAAGGAACAGTCGTTTCTTTCCCGCAGGTAGCGCAAACTGCTGGGAACATTTCGCGTTGTTGACGAGCATAGCCACCGCCACCGCCGCCTTGATTTCTGGTTTGTGCTTTCTTTGCTGCACGGCATTCAGGACAACGACCAGGTTCATTAGTGAACCCTTTTTCGGCGTAGAACTCTTGTTCAGACGCTGAAAAATCAAAATCCCGACCACAGTCTTTGCAACTTAGCACCTTGTCATTAAACATTAAAAAAACCTCCACTACTATATTACCCGCTACATGGTAAGTTCATCAGCCTCTTCCCAGAGCACTAGGCAATAGAGAAGGTTTGCGTAAATCCATTAGTATTAACGAGCTACTTTCAGTATAGCTAAAAAGTAGGGTTATGTCAAATTTTATTCGGTAAAACAAAAATTTCTTTGTCAAAAGATCCGGTCAATAACGCTCTATCGCTCAACATCGGATGACTCTCGAATTGGGCCGGTGCTTAACTATACATCGATGCTAACAAGACTTTCACATCTTCATTTTCCAGATATTCATCGAAGGTCATCACTCGATCCAGCAATCCTTTTGGTGTGATTTCAATGATCCGGTTGGCAATGGTTTGAACAAACTGATGATCCTGAGATACGAAAAGTATATTGCCATCAAGGTTGGTCAAGGAATTGTTGAGAGCAGTAATCGACTCCATATCCAAGTGGTTGGTAGGTTCATCCAACAATTGTACGTTTGCGCCGCTGAGCATCATTCGAGAAAGCATGCAGCGCACTTTTTCTCCGCCGGAAAGGACGCTGGCCTGTTTTAACGACTCATCTCCTGAAAAAAGCATTCTCCCTAAAAATCCTCGGACGAAGGACTCGTCGGGGTCTTTGGAGAACTGCCTCAGCCAATCGACCAGATTTAACTTAGTCTCGAAATAGGACGAGTTATCCTGGGGAAGATAGGCTTGGGTTGTTGTAATCCCCCAACTGAATTCTCCGCTGTCTGGGGTTATTTCACCCATCAAGACTTTAAATAAGGTTGTCTTAGCATGTCCGTTGGGGCCAACGAAGGCGATTTTATCGCCTTTATTTATGATAAACGAGATATTATCCAGTACCTTTTCGCCGGCAAGCGTTACGGTTAAGTTCTTGACAGTCAAAATATTGTTGCCTGCTTCTCGGTCCGGGGTGAAAGCAATATAAGGATATTTGCGAGAGGATGGCTTAATATCATCTAAGGTCAGCTTCTCTAACTGTTTCTTACGGGAGGTTGCCTGCTTAGCCTTGGAAGCATTGGAGCTAAACCTTTGAATAAACCTCTGCAGATCTTCAATCTTATCTTCTTTTTTCTTATTGGACTCTCGCATCAACCTGAGGGCCAATTGACTTGATTCATACCAGAAATCATAGTTGCCAACGAACAGTTGGATCTTACCAAAGTCAATATCGGCAATATGCGTACACACTTTGTTCAAGAAATGCCTGTCATGCGAGACGACTATGACGGTATTTTCATAATTATACAGAAAGTTTTCCAGCCAAGTGATCGACTGTAGGTCCAAATGGTTGGTAGGCTCATCAAGCAACAGGATATTGGGATTGCCGAATAGAGCCTGAGCCAGTAAGACGCGGACTTTTTCGTTTCCGCTGAGGTCCTTCATTTTGCTGCTCTGAAGGTCTTTGCCAATCCCCAGGCCCATTAACAATTCGGAAGCCTCTGCCTCCGCTTGCCACCCGTTGAGTTCTGCAAAATCACCCTCTAATACGGAAGCTCTGAGCCCATCCTCCTCAGAAAAGTCCGGTTTGGAGTAGAGAGCATCTTTCTCTTCCATGATCTCGTACAATCGAGAGTGACCCATGATTACGGTTTTCAGCACTTCGTATTCTTCAAATTCAAAGTGATCTTGTTTTAAAACGCCAATTCGTTCACCCGGCGTTAGAATAACGTCGCCGCTCGTCGAGTCTATTTCACCGGAAAGTATTTTTAAAAAAGTTGATTTTCCGGCACCATTGGCTCCTATTAACCCGTAACAGTTTCCGGGGAGGAATTTCACATTGACATCTTCAAATAATGCCCGCTTGCCGAATCTTAAAGTTATCCCACTGGTACTAATCATGCTTAATCGTTCCTTTATCATGAATTTATTTTTACTCAATTATATTATATCACCTTATCGTGAGAAGATATAGCGGGGAAGGAGCAACCGTGAGCAGGCGTTTCGACTTACTCATTCTTAGAGTATAATAGTGATAGTGATGAGGCTGAAGTGGATTATGCCCCTAGGGGTATCTAAAAACAATTAATTAGGAGAGATAACTTTGGTGAAAATGGAAATAGAATTAAAGAAAGAAGTTAGGGCGCTTCTCGTTGAAAATTTAAAGAGATATTTCTGGCAGGAGAGGAATGAGGAGCTTAGTAATTTAGGCGCGGAGTTACTCCTCGATTTTATCATCAATGATTTGGGACCGTATATTTATAATAAAGGGGTAGAAGATTGCCACGCTTATATGTATGAACGAGTTGAAGATTTGCTGGGGCTCGAGAAACGCTTGAGGTAGGGGAGGATATATTTGGATCTGCTGACTTCGTTTCTGCCGATCATTGATAAAGGCTCACGCATCCTAATTCTTGGCTCCATGCCGGGAGTAGAATCTCTTAGGTTACAACAGTATTATGCTCATCCCAGGAACCAATTTTGGCAAATAATCTATGATCTTTTCGATACACAAGTCAGTTCGAGCTATGCTGAAAGAATTTCCTTTCTTAAGAGCCAGAAACTTGCCTTATGGGATGTTATCGGAAATTGTTACCGGGAAGGCAGTCTGGATTCGAATATTCGGGAAGAGAAAGTTAACGACTTTAGTGCGTTGTTCAAGGCCTATCCGGATCTAAAAACAGTGCTGTTTAATGGAGGCAAAGCTTACGATACTTATAAGAAGTGGCTTGGTTTCGAGAGCACATCAGAGATTACGTTCCGGAAACTCACTTCCTCCAGCCCCGCGAATACTAAGCCCTATGAGGTTAAACTGAGGGAATGGAACATCATTAGGGATATCCTAAAGGACCGGTAATGTGATGGCATCGTGTCCCTCAATCCAATCAACAAATTGTTTTGCAGTTCTTGCAGAGCGCCCGTTATACCAAAGCGCCCATTGCAGTGCTTCGCGATGCAATCGTTCTTTGTCAATCGTTAAATGTTTTAGCGCAGCAATCCCCTCGACTATTCTTAGATAGCGATTTTGATCCGGTGAAGAGAACACCACACTAATGCCAAACCGATCGGCGAGCGAAAGCTTTTCTTGCATAGAGTCGCCGGCATGAACTTCCTCATTGTGGTTGCCCGATTGCAAGCCTGCTCGCTCACTAAAATACTCTTTGACCAGATGTCTTCGGTTGGAGGTGGCATAGATTACGATGTTGGATGTTTTACTTTCAAGGCCGCCTTCGAGCACGGCTTTTAGTGAAGTATAGTTCTCCTCGTTGTCCCCAAAGACCAGATCATCAACAAAGAGGATGAACTTTTGAGATCTGTTATTTAAATGTCGAATGATCAGAGGGAAATCAGCAAGATAGGCCTTGGGAACTTCCAGCATCCGCAAGCCACGGCTGTGATACTCGTTAAGTAGGGCTTTGACGGTGGATGATTTCCCGGTACCCCTGTCTCCATAAAGAAGTACGTTGTTAGATGGAAAGCCCTCTAGAAACTGAAGGGTATTTTCAATCACTCTTGACCGTTCGCTTTGGTAATCCACCAGGTCTTTGAGGGTGATCGGATCAGGGTTGTCAATTCCCCTAATGCGGCCTGAACCATCAGCTCTTTCCCAGACAAAGGCAAAATAGCGGGAGAATAATCCGCAGCCGTAGTGTTTGTGAAATTTTTTGAGCTCATCGAGACTGTCGGACCAGCGGCTGCAGCTCTTGATATGTTCGGTTATGTGGTTTAAATAGTTGGAAGGGCTGAGAGCATAGCTTTCTGAAATCCACTCGGGAAGGTCCTCGATAAGGGCATAATGGGGATTGGTTTTAAATAATTCGGTTAGGTTGGCTTTAACTGAAGCAGGATTAAGTTGAGCAATACGCTGAAGACTGTTTAAATCCTGAGCGGCAGTTTTTTCAATTACCTGATTGGAGCTGTTGCTCTGTACAGCTTGTTGTTGAAAAGTGAATGGATTTTCATCAAAAATTATTTGATCAAGGACATAATCGTGGAGCGACATTGTACCGCTTTGGGCAAGTTCAAAGTAAAATTCATGATAAGCATTGATAACCTCTCTAAAGACAACGTCCGCTTTGTTTGAGGAAATAAGTAGTTCTTTCAATTTACTCAACACCTTGTTTTCTAAGAGTCCCCGGTAAATTGAAAGAGAATCCAGTGCCAGCAACGCGGATGTTAATTGGTTGTGTTCCATAATAATCCCTCCTAATAATCAAGTATAGCATTCGAGGGGTAGGAAAGAAAGAACGAGAAAATGCACAGAATAGGCAGATTATTGATCTGAAGAAATTGATCGAAACCAGGAAAGCAGCTGGGGATTTTGAATTCCAAGATGTGGCAATGATTGCTCCGGTGGTGTATAATCCTGATATATAACGGCAGCTGCTAAAGGACTGTTCGGGAAAGGAACTAACGATATGGGTAAATCATTGGAGGATAAGAGTTTGTTAGCGGCAAAAGAACAGTATGAAAAAAGAAAACAGTATTACGCGCGACGGTTGGCAGGATTAACTCAAACGCTCAACCGCTTAAGTAATGTTCGACTCGTTACGTTCCTGGCGGGGTGCCTGGCGGCGGCAGGTTTATATATGACTCAAAGATCCTTATGGGGCTGGGGAATGGTCATCGTTACGTTGGTCTCGTTTGCCGGCCTTGTTTTTTGGCACCAGAAATTAAGAAGCCAGCAAGACTATTTGCGGGCACTTTGTGAAAACTATGATCAAGCTTTGCAGCGTTTAGCGGGGGAATGGAAATCCTTCCCTGATCAGGGAGCAGACTTTAAAGATCCGGCTCACCCCTATGCTGAAGATCTAGACCTTTTCGGTTTTGGTTCACTCTTTCAATGGATCAATATTGCCAAGACCTTTAGGGGAAGGGAGAAACTGAAAGAAGTCTTGACCGAGTCTCCCGGAGAGATTGGTGTGCTTCACAAGAAGCAAGAAGCCATCCAGGAACTGGCGAGAAATCTTGCTTGGCGGCAGCGTTTTAGCGCAGAGGCTGGGATGACGAAGCGACCGTTAAATTCGCCGAGGTTAATTATTGAGTGGGCGAAGACCTATGATCCAACCTATCTGCAATTGAGAGTTTTGATCCTAGTCCGCGCACTCCCCATGATCACGATCATGTTTTTGCTTCTTTATCTTATGACATCGAGGGTTTCTCTCTGGTATCCACTTGCGGGACTAGTGATTCAGTCGCTTATACTCTTTGTGGGAAAGGAACGGGGCAAAGCACTTAATGCTGTTTATACCTATAAAGACAGTATTCGAGTTTATGAAAAAATGCTGGAACGGTTTGAAAGACGAACTTTTCAAGCAGATTACCTGCAAGCCTTGAGGAATGGTCTATTGGATCGTGATGGCAAAACAGCTTTTGAACAAATCAGAAAGTTATCAAGCTTGGCTGATCTGATAGCTAATCGAAGCAATGCCATGTTTCTGATTATGAATATTCTCACGCTCTGGGATATACAATGCATGATCGCCTTAGAAGCTTGGAAAGAGAAGTCGGGACGTTTTCTTGGCCGCTGGCTGGAGATTATCGCTGAATTGGAGGTCTTAAGCAGTCTGGCGATTATTCATAGGGATCACCCGGACTGGGGGTTCCCGGAGATCTCTGCGGAAGATTCAGGCATTGTCGCAGTTAAGATGGGGCACCCACTCTTAGAAAATTCAGTTTGCAATGACTTATCCTTGGACCAGGGCTCCGGAATCTTGTTAATTACGGGTTCGAACATGTCCGGAAAAAGTACCTTGCTGCGGACAATAGGTATCAATCTGGTTTTGGCTTATGCCGGGGCGCCGGTGTTTGCCCAACGTTTTAGTTGCTCGTTGCTGCGAATTTATACCTGCATGCGGGTGCGGGATGACCTGGGAGAGAATATCTCATCTTTTTACGCGGAATTACTGCGCATTAAGGAGATCGTCAGCGCGTCCAAAACAGAAGGGAGAATTTTTTTCCTGTTAGATGAGATCTTCAAAGGGACCAATTCACAGGATCGGCATGCCGGAGCTAAAATCTTGATTCGACAACTGAGCAAGGCCGGAGCCATGGGAATGGTATCTACCCATGATTTGGAATTAGGGGACTTGGAGCGGGAAAGTAACCGAAGAGTCCGCAACTATCATTTCCGAGAGTATTATAAAAATGATCAGATCCATTTTGACTATAAACTTCGGCCCGGGATTTCTACAACCCGTAATGCCATGTATCTAATTAAAATGGCGGGCATTGATGTGGAGGAGGGAATGTTTTAGTTGAATAAAGCATGCTAATCCATAGACAGAGGGAGATCTTTAGAGAAGGAACGGTAGCCTAAATGATTATTGTAAGTGCGTGTTTGCTTGGGCTGAACACCAAGTATGACGGGAAGACGAATGCCTATGCTTTGCTTCAGAAATACAGTGCGCTGGGAAAGTTTATTCCGGTTTGTCCGGAGCAACTAGGTGGCTTGCCAACTCCGCGGGTTCCGGTGGAGATTAGCGAAGGGACAGGGCAGGATGTCCTGCTGGGAAGGGGTATTGTCCGGGGGGCTCAAGGAGAAGCAGTGACCTCTCAGTTTATCCAAGGAGCAACAGAAGTTTTGAAAATCGTGAGGATGTTTAAGGTAACTGCGGCAATTCTTAAGGAACGCAGCCCGTCCTGCGGAGTGAATTATATTTACGATGGAAGTTTCACCCATCTCGTTAAGCCGGGTCAGGGGGTAACGGCTGCATTATTGCAAGAGCAGGATCTCCCCATTTATTCGGAAGAAGACTTGACTGAGGAGAGGTTAAAGGAACTGTTAAGCGACGATGAACAATGTTAGTTTGCAAATATCGGGGACGAAGTTTCTGGTTTCGAAAATGACAAAGCAATAAATGAAAGCCACCTGACATTATTTATGTCAGGTGGCTTTCATTTATTTTATCTTATGCGGTGTAACATAGTGTAACTAAGAAATTTAGAGCAAAAAAGCTAAGCACACAACCATCTTTGAAGGGGGTGGACCATCTCGTTAAAACTAAATCTTATTGGAATGACTGAAAATGTTATCCAATCAATTCTACCGATTTACGCCTATAACCTATTTCAGTGAGGTTTAAAGTATCTGGCGATTTGATATAGGTCCTTAATTTATCTTAAGCTTAATATGCTTTGTTTTCTTAATTTAGATCATAAATTTAGCCTGACTTATCTGAATATTCGGAACTAGAGAGAAATTAATAGAGAAACAAGATATTCTATTAGAAGTTGTGGGGGAGCTATAAGATGACAAAGCTGATTAAACGTTCTATGTCAATTAAAACCCGGATTACCCTTATGGCGGGTCTGGTGATTATCGTCGTGGTGGCAGCCTTATCTGGGGCGAGCCTTTGGAATGCCGAGAAGTTGCTCAAAACGAGTGAACTGCAAACAGAAAAACTTGTAGAACAGGGTATCCGGGATGAATTCGTTAATCGCCTAGAGCGGGCGAAGTCTGCGGTGCTGTCAATGACGGTGAACCCGGATGTGGCTAAGGCCTTAGCAGAACAAGACCGGGCCACCCTTGCGCAATTGGTTCAACCGGTCTTTGCAGTGATAAAGGAAGAGGGCTTCAGTCAACTCCAGTTCCATCTTTCACCGGCTGTTTCATTCTATCGGGCCCATTCACCCGGTAAATTCGGAGATGACCTTTCGAAAATTCGGCCTACGGTGGTGACGGCCAATCAAGAGCATAGGATTGTGGAAGGGTTGGAAGAGGGGGTCGAAGGATACGGGTTTCGAGTTGTGGTGCCGGTCAAGTATCAAGATCGGTGGGTGGGGAGTGCAGAATACGGTATGGATTTTGGCGAAGACTTTTTGAAAGCCTTACAGAAGAAGAATCCCGGAGATTACTATATCTATCTTCTTAATCCGTCCGCTTCCCAAGTCAAAAAGGTAAAGGAGAATGGAGGATTGCTGGCCGGTACCGGTCAAGATAATTTTCCGGTCTCGGAAGCTTCAGTGAAAGCCTTAGCTAACGGACAAACCCAATTCTCAGTGAGCAGAGATAGTCAGTCAAATGTGTTGCTTATTCCCTTTACAGACTACCAGGGCGAAGTTAAGGGATATATCAAGGCCGTGCTTTCGAGGAAGGGGATAGTGCAAGAACTAGACGCCTTAATAGATTGGGTGTTTCTGGTTGGGCTGATAGTTCTTATCTTCGGTGTGGTTTCGGGATATTTCGTCTCCTCAATCTTAACTCAACCGCTGATTCAGTTAACTGAAGATGCCGAGGTTTTAGCTACCGGCAATTTGGAAATTGATATTCAAACAAATTGGTATGGTGAGTTAGGAACCTTGACAATTGCCCTGAAAAAGATGCTTGAAAACACCAAGGAAATCTGTTGCTCGATTAACCAAGCGGTGGGGCAGGTAGAGCTGACATTCAGCACCCTTAGTTAAAAGTCCTTGATTTATGCGTGTTTGCAGGTTTTAGTAAAAATAAGGGAAAAACCTGAAAGCCGCACTATATCTGGTTCTTTTGCGAAGGATGCTGAAAAAGA
>Ga0326727_10019089_pt1 | contig 13872 bp, 8 predicted proteins | sample MB2enrmetagenome_FD_207643 | JGI IMG/M metagenome (GOLD analysis project Ga0326727, IMG submission 207643) | Lab enriched peat soil microbial communities from McLean, Ithaca, NY, United States - MB29MY | ecosystem: Environmental > Terrestrial > Soil > Wetlands > Peat | place: USA: New York... | reverse complement strand
CGATGAGGCAGGCAATCTCATCCACACCGTTTTCGCGCAAGCGCTCGGCTTGCTGAGCGCACTCATCGAGAGTCCCGATCAGACTCAGCGGACTGTGCAGATCGTTGTTCACCTGAGTGCGGATCATGATTTCGCTTTCCCGCTCACTCAGCCCCGCGAAGCCCCGCTGGTCTTTCATTCCCACCGAGTGGTCCTTCTGCATCCCGATATTGACCTTGAGATACTCGGCCATGGCCGGGCGAACGATGGTTCCGATCGCAGCGCGGTCCGCCCCTACAAAGGTATGCGCCATCAACGTCACATGACCCCGGCGGCCGTGATGGACCTGGATTGCGTCTCGATAGATTTTGACTTTACGAATGAACTTGGTGAGATCGTGTTGCAGCGCGAAGTTCGCCGTCAACACGTTGAAGCCGAGCTTACCGGCGGCAAGAAACGTATCATCCGATTGGCCGGTCACCCAGATGGGGAGTTCCTTTTGAAGCGGCGGCGGCAAGATGCCGATCTCGGTCTCGACTCCGGCTCCATTGGGGATCGACACCTTTTCGCCCCGCCAAAGTTTTTGGATCAGGGCGATTTTTTCGAACATGTCGTCGTAGCGATTCCGGTAGGTGCCCGGCGAAAGAACAAAATCGTTGACGTGCCAGCCTGAAGCAACGGCGATCGCCACCCGTCCGTTGGACAGATTGTCGACCATGGCCCATTCTTCAGCCACACGCAGAGCGTTTTGCAAAGGAAGCACCACGCTGCCCGCGCGGATGGAGATTCGTTTGGTGATCACGGCCAGCGCGGCGCCGGTAACAGAAGGGTTGCCATAGAGGCCGCCAAACTGCTGGAAGTGGCGTTCCGGCGTCCACACAGCGGCAAAGCCGTTTTCGTCGGCAAACTTAGCGGATTCCAGCAGCATGCGATACTTCTGTTCACGCCGCTCCGACGCATTCGCACTGAAGAAAAACAGACTAAGCTCGGGTATCATTTTCGCTTATCCCGCGCCCTCATTTCGATCTTGAGGATATGGGAGAATATACAACCGTTGCCCCCGCTCAGTCGCACCTCCCGCAGTCAGACTCCTCCGACATGGCGAATTTTCGTTCTCTATCTGCGGTCGACGAGCGCCTGGGCGATTCGGCATGAAACGAGAAGCACCCCCGCATAACGTATCAAGGGAGCTGTTGACCGGAAGATACTTCAGGATTGCCGAGGACCGGATTTCCGACAAGCCACTCAGGGCACAACGCATGCCGCTGTTTTCGCGTGCCTACCCAGGTTTCATAGCGAGGCTCCTTCAATATTTCTGTGAGCCATCATCTACGGAACCCCGACCACCCGCCGTGAACTCCATGACCGGTCTTGCAGCGTTTTGAGGGATCGGTCGAGCCAGTTCATCACTTCCCTTCTTCCACAGTAGAACCGACGGCGGAAGGGCTGGCCGGATCTATAGGGCATTCAATCCGGCAAAGCATTGGATCGGGTGAGCACGGCGGCCGCATCACCGGAGTCATCGCTTAGCTCGAGATCCTGCGAGTTGGAGGTGCTCTGAGAATACGTCGCATCTCCGTCGTAAACCGCGGTGATGCTATTTGAGTAGGATTGAGTGAAGGCCTGCGACCAGGCAGCCGTGCCGGAGGAAAGCACGACACTTTGCAGAAAAATGCCATTATCGTAAAAGTCGACCTGCCCGGTTGCCGACGAAGGATTAACCTTGGCTGTTAGCGTGACCGTATCTCCTAGGTAGCCGACGTATTCACTCAGCGTGAGCGTTGTCGTGGTTGGCGTTGGTCCCGGATTGCCGACGCTGACTACTACGGGGCTGCTGGTGTTGGAAGGATAGGTTGTATCTCCGCTATAGACCGCCGTAAGACTCTGGGAGCCTGAAACCATAAAGAGATTGACGTCGGTGGCCATGCCCGCCGCGACCGAGGATGTGCCGATCGCTTGGGTTCCGTCATAAAAGACCACCGTGCCGGTCGCCTCCGCTGGTGAAATGTTGGCCGTCAACGTCGCAGAGTCGCCTATGAAAAGCGCAGAAGGCGCAACTTGCAGCACAACAGTGTCGGGAGTGTTGCCGGTAACAAATAGAGAAACCTGATTCGATGTGCTCGTTTCCCACGAAGCATTTCCGGCATAGATTGCTTTCAGGGCGATCTTGCCCGAGCTGGCAAAGGTAGTATTCACCGCGGCCACACCCGCATTCACATTCGCTGTTCCGATCGAAGTCGATCCGTTATAAAACGTGACCGTGCCCGTGACGGTTGCAGGAGAGAGAGCGGCAGTCAAAGTTACGCTCCCGCCTATCTCGACGGAGCCGGTCGATGCTTGCAGAGTGGTCATGGTCACCAGCGGACCGGCGATGTTCATGGAGAGCGAATTCGAGGTACTGGATAGGTAGTTATAGTCACCCGAATAGACCGCGTGGAGTGTTGCTGTTCCTCCTGCCGCGAATGACGTTGTCAGCGTGGAGCTACCTGCATTAACAGCAGAGCTGCCGATATTGGCCGTACCGTTATAAAACGTGACCGTGCCCGTGGCTGACGAGGGAGAGACCGCGGCGGTCAATGTAACATTGGTTTGGTATTGCGGCGTCGTAGTGGAGGCTTGAAGAGTCACCGAAGTGGCTGCCAATTGATCGCTGAACACGCCGATCACCGTGGGCTGGGATGTACTCGATGAATTGAACTCGTCCCCGCTGTATTTCGCGGTAATGGTCTGCACGCCGCTGGAGGAGAACGCGGTCGTAAGCTGCGCGCCTCCATCCAGGGAAAAATAGAAGAAAGAGGAGCTGACTTGCGCAGTCCCGATTGCGTTCGATCCGTTATAGAAGGTTACCGTACCGGTAGTGTTAGCCCCACCGGCGATGTCAGCCTCCAAGATTACCGCCTGGCCTTCCGTGACGCTGGTAGCGGGAGCGATGACTCTTACACTGGTTGAAAACTTATATTGTGAGCTGGAGCCAATGCCGCCCATGCACCCGGTAAGCGACAAGACAAGGACAAGCAGAAGCGGCCGCAGAATTCGGCGGTAAGAAATTGGCATGACGTTCTCTCTTCTTCCTCCGCACCGGGGGACTATAAGCGTTGCATTCATCCATGAGACGGAGATTTGTGTGCGAGGTTACGAAAGAATAGAGATCATGGCTGATTGCACATCTTTACGTTCTCGTGCGTGACGCCTGTGCTGCCGGCAATTCAGAAGTAATTCTCAGTTGACGGCGAGCATGGGTTGGGCCTGCTCAACCTCCTTCTCGAAGCTCCGTTTCTCCGCCAGATCCTCCAGCGTCTTCCCCCCTTGCAGAATCACACCGTAGATCGCCTTGCAGGCGACCACGTCCGCAACGCGCGTCAAAGAACCTATCGAGAGTTACGCGCAATTCGCTGGTTGCGCAGGCAGAGTTATGTAGCTTTCCCGCGCTTCACGAGCTGTCGCTTTTGCAAGATGACTAGAGGCTGTTTCACAACCGGTTTGGCGCGGCGCCGACCGTTCCCTCAGGGGCCAAAGCCCACGATCTTAGTTGCTCCCTGGCGGCACGGCTGAAGCCGTGCCCTTTCAAAACCAGGTTATGAAACAGCTTTTAGCAGCACGCTAGTTCAATGTCTTTGAACGCAATAGATTCCATGCTTTATCTTTGCCTGTAAGTCGACGGGCGCTATGGCATTCAACTGCGACATACTCCTTGGCTCCATCAAATCAACCTGGCCGCGTTTCCGCGGCTAACTCGCCAGAAGGAAACAAGATTTGGAATCGCTTGCAGGTTGAACAATGCAAACGAAAAGGTGTCATAGACAAATTCGAGTTAGCCCCCGCCGAGGCGGGGATGGCGAGTTAGCAAGTTTGCGGCGGAATCGCCGGACTTGGTTTCATCCCACTGCAGGTAGGTGAAGCCGGTGGACGACTAACTTGCCGGCCCACCGACCACTTATCGCTGTCCACTAACTACCGGCGACTAACCAGTTGCCACCGACAAGCGACCACCGATCCCCGATGCCTGTTCCCTGTCTTCCTGGTCCTTGTACTGCAGTTGGTACAGCTTCCAGTAGAGGCCGCGCTGGGCCAGCAATTCCTGATGGTTGCCCATTTCGCGCAACTGGCCTTTGTGCATCACCAGAATGGTCTCGGCTCTTTGCACAGTAGAAAGCCGGTGGGCAATCAGCACGCTGGTGCGTCCCTCGACCATGCGCTCGAGCGCACCGCGTATGCGCAGCTCGGTGTCGGTGTCGACGCTTGATGTGGCCTCGTCGAGGATGAGTATGCGCGGATTGTAGGCCAGGGCTCGGGCGAAGTTGATCAGTTGCTTTTGCCCGGTGGAGAGCGAGTTGCCCCGCTCTCGGACCGGCTCGTCGAACTGGCCGGGCAGATTGTCGATGAAGTCCAGCACGTTGACATCGCGGGCCGCCTGGCGCAACTCGATCTCGGTAATGTCTTCATTGCCAAGGCGAATGTTCTCTGCCAGCGTGCCGGTGAAGAGGAATGGATCCTGCAGCACAACCGCGAAGTGCTTGCGCAATTCGTTCAAGTCCTGCTTGCGCAGATCTACGCCGTCAAGAAGAATCTCGCCTGCTGTGACGTCGTAGAACCGCATCATGAGGCTGGTCAGGGTAGTTTTTCCGGCGCCCGTGTGGCCCACGATGGCCACCGTTTGTCCCGGCTCGATGGTGAAGGAGACATCCTTGAGAATCCACTCGATGCCTTCGATTGCGCAGATGGCCGAGTAGTTCGGTGTTGGCGTGCATGCGGCCGCGATAGCTGCTCTTTGGGCGCCGGTGAGCGGCTGATAGGTGAACCAGACGTGGCGGAACTCGATTCTGTTGCTCCCGTCGCCCAGGATGGGATGGGCGGGGCTGACGATCTCGGGCAGGGTGTCGAGCAGCTTGAAGATGCGCTCGCAGGCGGCCATGGCGGCTTGCAGGATGTTGTATTTGTCGCTCAAATCTTGAATCGGCCGCCAGAAGCGCTGCGAGTACTGAATGAACATGGTGAGCACGCCGATGGTGACTCCGCCCGTGAGCACGCCGAAGCCGCCGCGCCAGATCACCAGCGCAATCGCCAGGGCGGAAAGAAGCTCGACGGCGGGGTAATAAAGGGCATAGGCGAAGATCGTGTCTTTGAACGCGATCATGTGCAGCCGATTCACATCCTCAAAATCTTTGTAGGCGCGCTGCTCGCGATTGAAGAGCTGGACAACGGCCATTCCTGAAATGTGTTCCTGGGTGAAGCTGTTGATGCGGGCGATGGCGGCACGGACGCGGCGATAGCTTTCGCGGACGCTGTCGCGGAAGAGGCGCGTGACGATGAGGATCAGCGGGAGGACGGCAAAGGCGATCAGCGCCAGCCACCAGTTGATGCTGAGCATGACGCCGGCCATGATGGTGAGGTTGAAAAAATCGTCGACGATGGCCAAGACGCCGGCGGTAAACATCTCGTTGATGGCGTCCACGTCGGAGGTGAGCCGAGTGACCAGGCGGCCGACGGCGTGGTTGTCGAAGAAGCCGATGTGCATGGTCTGCATGTGGCGGAAGATGTCTCGGCGAAGATCGAACATGATCTTCTGGCCGGTCCACTGCATGAGGTAAACCTGAATGAACTCAAACAGATAAGCGGAGAGCAATGCGCAGAGATAGATGGCCGCGAGGACCGTGATCCCGTGGTAGGCGTCGGCGGGCAGGCGGCGCGTGAGCCAGTTGGTGGCCGGGCTTGAGTTGCCGGTGAGGTAGCGGTCGATAGCGACTTTGACCAGGTAGGGGCCGGTGACGTCGCTCAAGGATTTGCAGGTGACCGAAAGAGCGGAAATGGTGGCTTGAATCCAGTACGGGCGCAGGTAATGGCCGAGACGGCGAACCAGGCGGGCGTCGTAGACTTTGCCGACGGGATCCTCATCGCGTTTCTTGAGTTCTCTTTTTGGGTTCTCTTTTTGCTCTTTGTCCGCCATGTGTGGGGGTCGGGCTTCCTTTTGTATTGTAGCGGCAGCAGCCGGGGAACAGTGGCTAGTGGTTAGTGGACGTCGAGCCATCAGGTTTGCGCGCGGATCGGATCGGGAAGTGAATGCTTAGTGGCTTGACTCCGCACGACTATCCGATAAGCGGCAGGACCGGACCCTTTTGCAAATTGAGGGATCGAAGCGAGAATGGCGGGTTCGGTTGCATGCAGCGAGTTAGCCCCACTGACGCGGGGAAAGCGGGTTAGCGGGCTACGGGGGACAGCGCTTCATCCCTTGCGGGTGGAGGCGCTTGCTGAGGGAAAAGCAGCAGGAATGCGGCGAACGAGGAGCTGGTATACTGCCAAACAAGGGAAGGCCGGCATGATTCTCGATCGACAGCGGCGGGGCTGGGTACTGGTTGCGGCAATCGCAATCGGAGTCGCGCTGGCGTTGCTGCTGGCGCTGAACGCACACCCCGGTGACGCGGGCGGGCTGGTGGCGATTCTGCCGCTTCTCTTGGTGGGAATCATTTCGCCGCTCAGCCTGCTGGCGGCGCTGGCCTTGGTTTACGCCAGCCGCGTGCCCGACCGACCGGCTCTCCCCGCATCCTTCCAACGGCCTCCACCCTTCACACGCTGATTACTTCTTCGCAATGGTCCGGTTGTTCAAGGCGGCTTAGGCGGCTTTGCGGCTGTGACCTTGTTATTCGAGAAGTGCTCACCGCGATTGGCGAGGGTGCATATGCATGCGGATGCTCTATCCGTTTTGAGTCTGTTTACGGCCGCTCCATTTGCGGCGATTGCCGCGATTCTGGGCCTCTACCTGTTGCGGCGAGCGCGCTGGTTGCGGAATCCGCGCACGGGAAGACCGCTTTTTGGAGTGCAGCCGTCGGCAGTTGGGCTGGGGATGGCGTTTCTGTTCCTGCAAATGTTTTGGCGGCCCAGTTTGAGTCATGCCATCGAGGCGCGCGAGAAGGTGGACGTGGAAGAAGACGACGACGGAGATCCGGAGACGCCGGAGAAACAATTGAACCGGCAGTTAAAGCGGATCAGGAGGGGCGAGGTTGTGGAGAGGCTGGTGTTGCGGCTGTGACTCGGGATCTCTTTCTGCCGGCTTTCCCTCAGGGGCTAAAGCCCAGCCTTTTTGAGGTTGATGGTGGCACGGCTGAAGCCGTGCCCTTTCAAAGCAATGAATTGAACCGCAGGTCCTTTGACTCTGCTGCTCGTCGCTCAGGATGACGGCTTTCGCTGCGGGGTTCGTAACCTTCACCATTTACACTGGTAAACGGAGATTCCTGTGTTTTTCGATACGATTCTAACGAAGATTTTCGGTACGGCGAACGAACGCCTGCTCAAGAAGCTGTGGCCGGTGGTGGCTCAGATCAACAGTCTGGAGCCGGCAACGAAGCTGCTGACGGATGAAGAACTGCGGGCAAAGACGGTTGAGTTCAAGGCCAGAATTGCGGCCAAGGTTGAAGGCATTACCGATGAAGATGAACTGAAGGCGGCTGAGAAAGCGGCGCTCGATGAAGTTTTGCCCGAGGCCTTTGCGGTGGTGCGCGAGGCAGGATGGCGCGCCGTGCAGATGCGGCACTTCGATGTTCAGTTGATCGGCGGCATGGTGTTGCACTCGGGCAAGATTGCCGAAATGAAAACCGGCGAGGGCAAAACGCTAGTGGCTACGCTGGCATGCTATCTGAACGCGCTGGCGGGGCACGGGGTTCACGTTGTAACAGTGAACGACTATCTGGCCAAGCGCGATGCGGAGTGGATGGGCAAGATATACGAGTTTCTGGGGCTGACGGTAGGCGTTATCGTTCACGACCTGGACGACGCGGAACGGCGCGCGGCTTATGCGGCAGATATAACTTATGGGACAAACAACGAATTCGGGTTCGACTATCTGCGCGACAACATGAAGTTTGAGTTAAAAGATTGCGTGCAGCGCGGGCATTATTACGCGATCGTCGACGAAGTGGATTCGATCCTTATCGACGAAGCAAGGACGCCGCTGATTATTTCGGGGCCGACGGACCAGACGACGGACAAGTATGCCCGAGTGAGGAAGATTATTCCGGAGCTGGTGCTGGGCGAGGAGATTGAATACACCGATCACAAGCGCCAGCAGGAGCTTGGAATCGAACTGGCGGAGGGCCAGAAGTATCTCTCGGGCGACTACATTGTGGACGAGAAGCAGCGCACGATCGGAGTTACGGACGAAGGCTGGCTCACGATCGAGCGGCTGCTTGGAATTGGAAACATTGCCGACGCGGAGAATTGGGAACTGAAGCACTACGTGGAGACGGCGATCAAGGCGCACGCGCTCTATAAGCGCGACGTGGAGTACGTGGTCAAAGACGGCGAAGTGATTATCGTAGACACTTTCACCGGACGCCTGATGCCGGGCCGCCGCTGGAGCGACGGACTGCACCAGTCGATCGAGGCCAAAGAGGGCGTGAACATCCGCAAGGAAGACCAGACGCTGGCCACGATCACGTTTCAGAACTACTTCAGGCTTTACAAGAAGCTGAGCGGCATGACGGGCACGGCGGAGACTGAAGCGGCGGAGTTCGAGAAGATTTACAAGCTGGAGATTGTGGTGATTCCGACCAACAAGCCGTTGCTGCGGCTTGAGAATCCGGATGTGGTGTACCGGACGGAGAAGGAAAAGTACAAGGCTGTGGCCGACGATATTGCCACCCTGCACGAGCAGCAGCAGCCGGTGCTGGTGGGGACGGTGTCGATCGAAAAGTCGGAGCGGCTGTCGGCGATCTTGCAGCGCAAGGGCGTGCGGCACGTGGTGCTGAACGCGAAGTTTCACGAGCGCGAGGCGGAGATTGTGGCGCAGGCGGGACGGCTGGGGATGGTGACCATCTCGACCAACATGGCCGGCCGCGGCACGGATATTCTGCTGGGCGGCAACCCGGACTTCATGACGCGGCAGGAGCTGGTAAAGAAGAGCCGGGCGCGATCGATCAGCGTGGCTGAGGGGGCGATCAGCCCGATGGCGCCGCCGGGATTTCTCCGCTTCTACTACAACGGGCAGGAGTTTGAGATTGCGGAACCGGAGTGGGCCGAGGCGTTCAAGGCGCACGCGGAGACGGCGTTGAAGGATCACGAGCAGGTGATCGAGGCGGGCGGGCTGTTCATTCTGGGGACCGAACGGCACGAATCGCGGCGCATCGACAATCAGCTGCGAGGACGCGCGGGAAGACAGGGCGATCCGGGCGAGTCGAGATTCTATTTGTCGCTCGAAGACGATTTGATGAGGATCTTCGCCAAGCAGTGGGTGAGTACGCTGCTGGAGCGGCTGGGGATGGAAGAGGGCATGCCGATCGAGTCGAAGATGATATCGAATCGCATCGAGGGCGCACAGAAGGCGGTTGAGGCGCAGAACTTCGAGTCGCGCAAACACCTGCTGGAGTACGACGACGTGATGAACAAGCAGCGCGAAGCTGTGTATGGAGTGCGGCGGCGGCTGCTGGAGGGGCTGGATCAGCGGGAGCTGATTCTTGAGGATTATGTAGGCGGAATTCTGAGCTCGGCGCTGGATGAGTTTGCGGGCGAAAAGCTGCATCCCGATCAATGGAACATGAAGGGGCTGGAAGAAAGGCTGCGAGACCAGTTCGGGCTGACGCTGGCGTCGCTAAATATCGGTGCGGCGGGAATCATGCCTCAGCAGTTCGGCCGGCATGAGCTGGGTGATCGAATCTTCGAAGCGCTGAAACGGGATTACGAGACCAAGGAGAAGATTCTCAGCCCGGCGACCATGCGCTACCACGAGCGGGTGGTGATGCTGAGCGTGATCGACGGGTTGTGGAAGGACCACCTGCTGGCGATGGACCACTTGAAAGAAGGGATCAGTTTGCGCGGCTATGCGCAGCGTGATCCGCTGGTGGAATACAAGCGCGAGTCCTTCGACATGTTCGAGGCCATGATGCTGAAGTTCCAGGAGGACACGGTCCGGTTCCTTTTCCGGATGCAGATTCTGGGGCCGGATGGGGAGCCGATGGGTCCACCGCCGGAGGTTCCGCGTCCGAGAGGGCCTGTTCCGTCGGCGCCGCCTGTGGCCAGCGCGGCCCGGCCTTTGACGCTGGACGCGGAACCGCGAGAGATTTCAATTCCTACGCGACAGCCTTCGACCACGATCGATGCGCTGGAAAAGGAGTTTCATCGCAAGAAGCAGCGGGAGCTTGAAGCTGCAACCAGGGCTGGAGCAGGGGAATCGAGCCAGCCTACGCAACGGCGGACGGGGGAAAAAGTGGGGCGCAACGATCCTTGCCCATGCGGCAGCGGGAAGAAGTACAAGAAGTGCCACGGGGCGGGGCAGTGACGGGGGACCAGGGACCAGGGACTTGGAGATAGGGACCGGACGCGGCTTCGATCCCTTCGATAATCGATCGAGCCGCGAAACCGGAGCGCTCAAAACAGGCCGAAGCGCCTTTTCTTCTCGCCTTCGTCGCGGACGCCGCAGGCTGCCTTGGCCATCTGGCGGATGGCTCTGGAGATGGGAGAGTCGTCGAGCGCGATGGCCGTGGCCGTGTTCTGAGTTCTGTGGGCGGCGGCATAATCGTCCGGAATCCTGAAGTGCGGAGACATGGTGAGGGCCTTGACGATGTGGTCCTCATCGAATCCCAGTGACCGCGTGGTGTAGCGGTTGAGTACGAGTTGAATGGGATTGACGCGCGGCCCGAAGACCTGGGAGATCAATCGATTTGCATTTCTGAGCTCGGTGATGCCGACCTGGGTGACCAGATAGATGATGGCCGCGTCGTCGAAGACCGCCGAGCCTTTCAAGTCGACCCTCGAACCGGCGTCGACGACCACGTAATCGAAGTTCTGTCGCGCGACGGAGATGAGGCGGTCGATGGCGGCATTGTTGGGCAGCGTAGGGGGGAATTCATTGGGAGCCGCAAGCACGTTTAGCCCAGAACTATGTTTGGCGACGATCGACATGAGGATGCTCGTGTCCAGCCGGGAGGGATCCTGAAGCGCGTCCGCGGTGGAGAATTTGGGGATCATGCCGAGGTTGATAGCGGTGTCTCCAAGAGGTACACCGAGGTCGACCAATAGGGTGCTTTGGCCCGACTCCTGGGCCACACAAACGGCAAAATTGGAGGCGATGGTGGTCACGCCGCATCCGCCTTTGCATCCCAGAAAGACAAATAGCTTTCTGGCGCCCAGTCTCTTGATGGGGCGAGCGGCAGCGGTTGGGCGTTGGACTGAAACGCGGCCCAGAGCTTCGGCCATGGCGCCGGTGGAGACGGGCAGATTGAGGAATTCTCGAGCGCCGGCGCGCATGCTTCGGACCACCAGATCGACATCGGACTTGGCCGAATAGACCATCACCGTGGTTGCGCTTTCGGCGGCGATGCTCCTCACCACACCGAGGGCCAGTTCGGGGTCGCGGTCCAGGTCAAGGATGATGACGTCGTAGTCCTGTTCGAGGATTTTGGCCAAGCTTTCGTGATCGGGGGGATAGGCAGTGAATTCGCGGACGAACGTGGTATTTCCGGCGGCCGGCTCCGGTGACCGATCATCCGCCGCGGGTTCCGGCATCGGCGAAAGAGCCTCGGCAACGTGTTGGCGACGGCCTTCGTCGGGGCCGATCAGGGCCACGGACAGATGGGTCGCATTGGAGGCGCCGGAAGTTTGAGTGGGGGACGGCATAGCGCGCGAATCGCTGCATCCAACAGCGTGCAACACCCCCAATTTTAACCTGTTAGGGCCATCTCGTCCGAGCCCTTTGATCACCGAAAAGATGTAGTTGGGATGGCCATGAGCCAAATTTGGAAACGGCCGAACCGTTTCGAACCAGCCGAGGGAGCGAGCACGGCTTCGCACGGGCAGTGGGTTGTGGTTCATCTTGAAGCTGTGGCTGCGGACGGGGATGCAGGGTGGATCTAAGGTTTGGAGCCGGCGTTGGGGATGTCGGCGAAGGTGAGGTCCTGGGCGTCAGAGCTGTGCTGCTCGCGCCATTGGTCGAAGAGGCGGCCATAGCTGAGAGTGATGTACTGCGAGGGGTCGATGCCGAGGCGAGCGGCGGATCGATCGATCCATTCGGCGGGACCTTCGAGCTCGGCGTAATTGCCGATCGGCGTTTCGTCGATCACGCAATGGCCTTCGGTGCTGGACCACTCGGTGCGCCATTTTTCGTAGCGGAAGGCGGGGACGAGGCCGATGGAGAGGAAGACTTGGGCGAGTGCGTCGCCGTCGGAGATTAAGGTCTCGGTTTCGAGGCGATGCTTATGGCTATCCTCGCCGGGGCCTTGGTCGGGGAGCCGTTTGTGGGTGAGTGTGCAACGGCCTGCGTAGTTGCGGATGCGAAGGATTTCAGTGCGGGCGCGCATCTGGCGGTCGGGGGTGTCGTATAAGACGTTGTTCTCGAAGGAGCGCGGGGTGACGAGCGTGAAGCCGGCCGCCTGAAGACGCAACTCGAGCGCTACCAGGCCGGTCGGGTCATTGTGGTCGGCAAGGTGGTCTACACGGAATTTGATTTCAGTCTCAACCGGCATGTAAGAAGCGAGTATACGGCAGGCAGCCTGATTTTGAAGCTCCCGGGCGTCTGGGCTTTGAAGCTTCGGCGTAGGCTCGTTAGCCTGCCGGCTTGAAAAGGCGACAATAGAGAAGTGAAGACACTGCGATTGGTTGTGGACCCGGCGCACCTGGATACTGCCGAGGCTGGGGAGATGCTGGAACGTGGAGCGCGGATTTTGCGTGGCGGCGGATTGGTGGCGCTGCCCACGGAGACGGTGTACGGGTTGGGGGCGAATGCGCTGGATGCGGCCGCGGTGGGAAGGATTTTCGAGGCCAAGCGGCGGCCGGCGTGGGATCCGGTGATCGTGCATATCTCCGACATGGCGATGCTCGACAGGCTTGTGGAGGAGATCCCGGGGCGGGCGCGAAGGCTGATGGGAGCATTCTGGCCCGGGCCTTTGACGCTGCTGCTGCCGAGAACGAGTGTGGTTCCGGATGTTGTGACGGCGGGGCGGAGGCTGGTGGGGGTGCGCATGCCGGCGCATCCGGTGGCGCTGGAGGTGATTCGGCGGGCTGGGGTTCCGGTGGCGGCGCCGAGCGCGAACATGTTTGGACAAATCAGCCCGACGACGGCAGAGCATGTGCTGGCGGACCTCGATGGACGGATCGATGCAGTGCTGGATGCGGGGGCGACCGTGCGCGGAGTGGAGTCGACGGTGCTCGATGCCAGCCAGACGCCGATGGTGATCTACAGGCCCGGAGCAGTGACGGCGGAAGAGATTGCTGCAATTGGCGGGCCGGTGGAGGTTTTCCGGCGCGACGGAGCGTTGGAAGAGACGGCGCAGGAATCGATGCCGTCGCCGGGAGTGGGCCTGCGGCACTATGCGCCGAGAGCGCGGCTGGTGTTGGTGGAGGGACTGCCGGAAGACCTGGCGGAGCGACTGAGCGCAGCGGTGCGGGGCTGGCCCCAAGAGCGAGTGGGGTTGATGCTGCCGGCGGAGATTGAGGCGGCGACTGAGGATGCGGTGGTGTTTCGGTGGGGACGGTGGTCGGAGCCGGATGAGATGGCGCGGGAGCTTTATGCGGGATTGCGCGCGCTCGATGCGGAGGGGTGCGGGGTGATTGTTTGTCCACTGCCGCCGGCAGAGGGAATTGGCGCGGCGATTCGGGACCGGCTGGGAAAGGCAGGCAACATTGAATAGGAAACAGAAGACCTGGAACTATCTGGTCCCAAAATCACCCGACTTCTTTCTTCAAAGTGGCATCGACGGCTTGATCGACGAGGTTTTGGAGCGTGGATGACAGGTCAAGTTTCGTTTCGCCGAAGCCGATGATGAACTTGCTCAAGAGAATTTCAAATCCGAACACACCGAGCACCGCAGCCGCCAGCGAGACGAAGGAAGGCGGGACAAAAGTCACTCTTGGTTGTCCTGTTTGGTCAAGCAGAAGAACAAGGGCCATTGCGGTGGTTACCGACATCAGAGC
>Ga0326727_10019088_pt1 | contig 13873 bp, 13 predicted proteins | sample MB2enrmetagenome_FD_207643 | JGI IMG/M metagenome (GOLD analysis project Ga0326727, IMG submission 207643) | Lab enriched peat soil microbial communities from McLean, Ithaca, NY, United States - MB29MY | ecosystem: Environmental > Terrestrial > Soil > Wetlands > Peat | place: USA: New York... | reverse complement strand
ATGCAGGCGCGCGTCGTTGAGAGCCAGCAGCAGCAGGTGCCTCTGAATGTGCGTTCCACGGGGACTGTGCATGCGCGCGAGACGGCCATGGTGTCCGCTCAGGTAATGGGCCGGATCAAGCAGGTTCTGGTCCGCGAGGGAGACAGTGTGCGCGCTGGACAAACCCTGGCCGTGCTCGACGATGCGGCCCTGCGCGCTTCGGTGGATCAGGCGCAGGCCGCGGTGAAAGCCGCGCAAGGCGAGCAGGTTGCCGCGCAAACCGATTCCAGACTGGCGTCCAGCACTCTCGATCGCTATCGGCAATTGCAGTCCGAGAAGAGCGTCAGTCCGCAGGAGATGGATGTTGTCTCTCGCCAGGCCGAAGCTTCGGCCGCCAGGCTCGATGCCGTCCGCGCGCAGACTGAAGCGGCGCGGGCACAGGAAAGCGGTGCGCGCACCATGCTCGGCTACACGCGCCTGGTGGCGCCGTTCTCCGGCGTGGTGACGGCGCGCATGGCCGATCCCGGAACCATGGCCACACCCGGCGTGCCTCTGCTTCAGGTGGATCAGACCGGCGCTCTGCAACTGCAAGCCACAGTCGATGAGTCGGTGATCGCCGCGGTTCACAAAGGGATGAAGGCGCAGGTTGCCGTTGATGGCGTTTCCTCCGCAAATCTCTCGGGCGTTGTCGCCGAGATCGTCCCCGCCGCCGATCCATCCAGTCACAGTTTTCTGGTCAAGATCGATCTGCCCGCATCCAGCCAGTTGCACGCCGGCATGTATGGAACGGCGGAGTTCGCCAACGGCACTCGGCAGGCAATCCTGATTCCGCGGTCCGCTGTCGTTCTGCACGGCTCGCTGCCCTGTGCATTTGTCCTCGACGGCCAGGGAATCGCACAGCTCCGTTATCTCACTCTTGGAGCGGCACAGGGAAGCCTTGTCGAGGTTCTGTCCGGCATCTCTTCGGGCGAAAAGCTTGTTGACACGCCGGGTGACCGCGAGCTGGCCGGCAAGCGCATCGAGGTCCAGCCATGAAAGTTGAACTCGGAGTCGCCGGCCGCCTGGCTCACACCTTTCTCAACTCCAAGCTCACGCCGCTCTTCGTCGCCGCATCGTTGGCCCTGGGAATCTTCGCGGTGGCCATCATTCCTCGCGAGGAAGAGCCGCAGATTCTCGTTCCCATGCTCGACATTACTACCGCCATGCCGGGGGCCTCGCCCGCGGAGGTGGAACAGCGCGTCACGCTGCCCATCGAGAACCTGGTGCATCAGATATCAGGCGTCGAGTATGTGTACTCCACTTCGTCTCCGGGCCAGAGCCTGGTGATTGTGCGCTTCCTGGTCGGCACGCAGCAGGAAGATGCGCTGATCAAGGTCTACAGCAAACTCTACTCGAACTTCGACCGCATGCCGCCGGGAGTTTCACAGCCGATCATCAAGGCTCGCTCCATCGACGATGTGCCCATCATGGCTCTGACGCTGTGGGGAGAGCACTACAACGGCTATCAGTTGCACGCCATCGCCGCTGAGATGCAGCACAACATCGGGCAGATTTCCGATGTATCGGAAACTTCGATCATCGGCGGTCTTCCGCGCACCATGCGCGTGGAGCTGAGCACAGAAAAGCTGAATGCCTACGGCTTGTCGCCCATGGCCATCGTCGGCCATTTGCAAGCCGCCAACGCCAGCGTGCAGGCGGGCAGCTATGCCGAAAACAATCAGGGAGTCCAGGTAGACGCCGGTAACCTTTTTACCAGCCGCGAGGATTTGGAAGCTGTCGTGGTGGGCGTGGTGCGCGGACATCCCGTATATCTTCGCGACGTGGCCGGCAAGATCGTCGATGGCGCGGCAGATCCGTCGAACTACGTGGTCTACGGCACCACCGACGCGAGCCATGCGGGGTCTCCGGGTGCGCGCCAGTATCCGGCGGTGACCATCACCGTAGCCAAGCGCAAGGGAACCAACGCCACCGACATCGCCAATGCCGTGCTCAAGAGCGTGCATCGGATGCAGGGTGTGTCGGTTCCCAACGACGTGACCGTATCCATCACCCGCAACTACGGCGCCACGGCCAAGGACAAGTCGGACGAATTGCTCGAACACCTGCTGCTGGCCACGCTGTCGGTCACTCTGCTGGTGGCGCTGTTCCTGGGTTGGCGCGAATCGGGTGTGGTCCTGCTGGCCATTCCGGTCACGCTGGCGCTCACCATGTCGGTGTTCTATTTCCTTGGCTATACCATCAACCGCGTCACGCTCTTCGCCTTGATCTTCAGCATCGGCATTCTTGTCGATGACGCCATTGTTGTGGTCGAGAATATGGTGCGCCATTTCCGGCTCCCGGAGAGCCATGGCCGCTCCATGAGCGAAGTCGCGGTTGAAGCCGTTGCCGAGGTGGGTAATCCCACCATTCTGGCCACCTTTGCCGTGATTGCAGCGGTGCTGCCCATGGCCTTTGTCCGCGGCCTGATGGGACCGTACATGCGGCCCATTCCCGTCGGCGCCTCGGCGGCCATGCTCTTCTCGCTGCTGGTTGCTTTCGTGGTTTCGCCCTGGGCGGCTCTGCGTCTTCTGGGCAAGCATCTGCAAGGGGCCAAGATACTGGAACCGGAAACCGAGAATTGGCGGACCAGGATCTATCGCCGCATCATGACGCCGCTGATCCAGTCCTCTCGCAACCGCACCCTGTTCTTTATCGCAGTGGCCGTGCTGCTGCTTGTCTCGGTGGCGCTGGTGCCCCTCGGATTGGTGCGCGTGAAGATGCTGCCCTTCGACAACAAGAGCGAGCTTCAGGTAGTCATCAACATGCCCGACGGCACTCCGCTCGAACAGACGGCGCGGGTTGCGCAGGCCCTGGGCGACGAGCTGGCGCGCCAGCACGATGTGCTCAACTACCAGACGTACGCCGGCACCTCCGGTCCCTATAACTTCAACGGCCTGGTGCGCCACTACTACATGCGCCGACTGCCGAATCAGGCCGACATCCAGGTCAACCTGCTGCCGGCAAATCAGCGCAGCGTGCAGAGCCACGAGATCGCCAAGCGGCTTCGTCCGCTGATGGACGCCATTGGCAATCAGTACGGCGCGCGCATCCAGGTCAGCGAAGTGCCCCCTGGCCCACCGGTCATCCAGACGCTGGTCGCCGAGGTTTACGGCCCGGATCTCGATGGTCAGACGCAGGTCGCTCAGCAAATCAAGTCCATCTTTCAACACACTCCGGGTGTCGTCGATACCGACTGGTACGTTGAAGACCCGCAGCCGCGGCTGGTGATGTGTGTGGATGAGGTCAAGGCGGCGCAGCACGGCATCGCGGTCTCCGATGTAACTCACGCTCTTGCGCTCGCCATCTCCAGTACGCAGGTTGGCCTGCTTCACGATCAAACCGCGCGCGAGCCGATCCCAGCAGTCGTCCAGATCGACCGCGCGGATCGCTCCTCGGAGCAGGGGCTGGAAAACATCCGCCTGCCCGGCTCGGACGGCGCCATGGTCTCGCTGCGGGAGTTGGTGACCGTGGAGCACAAGACCATCGAGCGCAGCATCTATCACAAGAATTTGCGCCGCGTGGTCTATGTCACCGGAGACGTGGCCGGAGCGGAAGAGAGCCCGGTCTACGCCATCATGAAGATGAACAAGGCGCTCGACCATCTGGTTCTCCCGGCCGGATATACGCTCACTCGTTATAACGCCTCCATGCCGGACTCCACCAATCACTATTCGATGAAGTGGGACGGCGAGTGGCATATCACCATCGAGGTCTTCCGCGACATGGGGCTGGCGTTTGCCGCCGTGCTTGTTCTCATCTACGTCCTCGTGGTTGGCTGGTTCCGCTCCTTCATCGTGCCGCTGATCATCATGGCGCCCATTCCGCTCACCCTCGTCGGCATCATGCCCGCTCATGCCATGCTGGGTGCATTCTTCACAGCCACTTCGATGATCGGCTTCATTGCCGGCGCTGGCATCATCGTGCGCAACTCGATCATCCTGGTCGATTTCATCGAACTCAGAATCCGCCAGGGAATGCCTCTGGCTGAAGCGGTCATCGATGCCGGCGCGGTTCGTTTCCGTCCCATGCTGCTCACCGCCGCAGCGGTGGTTGTGGGCGCCAGCGTGATTCTCTCCGATCCCATCTTTCAGGGCCTTGCCGTGTCTCTGATTGCCGGCGCCGTGGCTTCCACCTTCCTCTCGTGGCCGACCATTCCTGTCCTCTACTACATGGTTCACTCCCGGCGTCCTTCTCAACCGCAACCTCAACCCGAAAACGATCAAGGAGATTCCCTATGACAGTTGAACGCGGTGTGCGCCTGATCGCTGGCGTCATGGTGCTGTTGTCGCTCGCTCTGGCACACTATGTTTCTCTTTACTGGCTGTGGCTGACGGCCTTTGTCGGACTCAACCTGTTGCAGTCGGCCTTTACAAACTGGTGCCCGGCCATGGCGATTCTTCGCGCCATGGGACTGAAGGATGCCGGCTGCTGCTCAAACAAGTGAGGCCAGAAATGAAGGACAGACGCTTCAATGCTGCCCAGGCGCTCCGCCTCGACGATCCCGCGCGCCTGCTATCGCTTCCCCCTGACGAAATCATTGCCGCGCTGCATCTTCGCCCCGGCGATACCATCGCCGACATCGGCGCGGGCACCGGATATTTCTCGGTGCCACTGGCGCAGGCTGCCGGGCCGTCCGGCAAAGTCTATGCCGTCGATGCCCAGGAAGAGATGCTCGTATGGCTGCGGCAGAAACTGGCTGAGTCCGGTTTGTCCAACGTGGTAGCGATGCAGGCAGAGGCGGATTGCACGGGTCTGCCCGAGGCCAGTTGCAGCGTGGTCTTTCTGGCTAATGTCTGGCACGAGTTTGCGGATCGCTCTGCCATTCTGCGCGAATCCAGCCGCATCCTCAAAGCAGGCGGAAGAATCGCAATTCTCGATTGGCGGCCCGATGTGGAACCTGAGGCCGGACCTCCGCTGGAGCATCGCCTGAGCGCATCGGGTGCAGGGAACGAATTGCGTTCCTCAGCCTTCCAGCATGTTGCCAATGCGAACGTCGGCCGCTATTCATGGCTCGTGCAAGGGGAGAAAATGCAATGACTGCGCGCAAGGGAGTGAGCCGCCTGTGCAGTTCGCGGCACCATCGCGGCGAACGGGTCAAGGATGAGGTCTACCGCCAGATGTTTCTGCTGGAGGAGAGCCGCCCAGGCGCCGGGATGGGACTCGCACTTGCCTTGTTGCGGGCGTGGGTAGACGCCGACTCCGAACCCCAACCTGCCGGGGAACTTGATTGGCTGAAGAAGATCTCCCCCATCTGTCTTCAGATGATTGAAACCTCCCTGCAAACAGGCGACAGTGCGCGTCCATCCATCCAATAAACAGCTCTTGCATCTGCTGCGATGAACATGTGGACCTGCATGAGAACCGGCCTGTGTTCATGCGCCTGGGGGAATATACTGGATATGATCTTGGCGACCCCATGCGATGCGACCTGAACTGATTCAAGCTACAGAGCTATTGCGCCGCAACACTCCTGAAGCTGTGGAGGAAGCGATCGGCTTGCTTCAGAACACTGTCTATTCCTTCAGCATGAAGGTTTGCGGCCATCATGAAGACGCCCAGGACACCATGCAAGAGGTGCTCTTCCGTTCTATGGGACACCTGGCCAAACTTCAGAACCCGCAGGAACTGGCGGTCTGGCTTTACACCGTCACCAGGAATCGCTGCTGGCGCATGCGCCGCAAAAGCACGCATGCTCCGTCGAGCCTTCTCTCGCTCGATGAGTTGATGCCGGACGGTGAAGAGCTGGGGAGGTTGCTGCGCGATGCCGCGGAGAGCCCGGAAGGCAACCTCCTGCACGCCGAACAGCGCCATCTGCTGCATCAGGCCATCCTGCGCATCCCTGCATCGCTGCGCATTGTTCTCGTGCTGCACGATATGGAGGAGTTATCCACCGAGCAGGTTGCGCAGATTCTCCAGATCCAGCAGGGAACCGTGCGGATTCGCCTTCATCGGGCGCGTCTGAGCGTGCGCAAGGAGATGAGCGAAATCCTCAGCGGCCTTGCAAAGACAGCGGATGACACCAAAGTCATGGTGAAAAAGTCCGGGGGGAAACGCTCGAAAAGTGCGCAGCCCGCGGCCGAATGCCGCGATCTGTTTGCCAATCTCTCCGAGTATCTGGATGGCCGTGTGGAACCTGTCAACTGCGAACAGATGCGCGGACATATCGAGGCCTGTCCGTCCTGTGTGGCGTTTTTGCGCGACCTGCGTGCCGCCATCGATCGTTGCCGGGCGCTGGAGTTTCCCTGCGACCCCAACGCCGTGGCGCGATTGCGCGCCATCCTCACGCGGGAATACCTGCGCATGTTGCTGCTGCCGGCAACCAGTGAATCGTCGCGGCCATGTAACAAATAGGCCGGTTTGTGTCTTTGTTCTAGTGAGAAAGGAATACGAAAATGGAAGTGAAGATTACCCATCTCGATCAGGTCAGGTTCGCCGTTCAATCGCGGTCTCATACCATCATCTGCGATCAACCGGCAGAGAACGGGGGCGAAGACGCGGGAATGACGCCGCCCGAGTTTCTGTTGGCATCACTGGGTTCCTGCGCGGCTTTCTACGCCGTGCAATACCTAAAGACCCGCAATCTCGCTCAGAGCGGCGTCGAGGTTACCGTGACGGCCGAAAAGCTGAAGCAGCCCGCACGCGTTGGCAACTTCCTCATTCATGTTGTGTGCCCCGTCGCTCTCACCGAGGAACAGACGGAGGGCCTCATGCGCTCCGTGCATCACTGCCTGGTTCACAACACGCTGTTGGCGCCGCCGGAAATCAAGATCGAGTTGGCCATGCCCCGGCCAGCCGCGAAGCAAGCCTGAAGTCGTGCGATGCCGTTGCCCGGCTCAAGAGCGCCGCGTGGAGCGGCAGCCGCGAGCCGGGTTCCGCGAAAGATCAGACCGGGCATGACGCGAGTTTTCGTCCGAACCGGTCCACCGCCACCCACCCCAGGGCCAGCAGCGTGATGAGAGCGATGATCGCTTGCGAAATGACGCAGTACAAGCACCACACCAGAAGTATGTCTTTTTCAACGTGGGTCAGATACAGCGCAAATCCAAGCCCCACGAGGGCTGCCGCGGCCACCAGTTTTCGCCGCCGCATCAGCGCCAGTCCGGCCAGCGCCAGGTAGCCCGCAATGCCCATCGCGGCCACCGGGACGTGCGCAATCTCGGCAAAAGGACTGTGATTCACCACGCCGCAGTCCCACCTGGCGTTGATGTCGCAGGGCTCGGTGGCTGTCGAATAGTGCACGCGCAGTGCCAGGATTGAAACCACCACGCCGGCCACTGCCAGCAGCACTATCAGGTATCGCATCGCCTTCACGAAAATCTCCTTTTCAATCTTGAGCGTACCTCAAGAAAGCGCCTGGGTCTCTGACCGCTCGCATTTGCGCCCAACCTGGGTGCTCCAGGTCCGGGCTCCGGGACCTGGGAAAGCAGCAACTCAAATCGTGAAATCATGCGGTCAGAGACGCAAGAGGATGTGTGCACCTTGAGAGTGACATTGTGTATCTTTATCTTCTCATCTCGGAGGGCCTCTAACCACTCCCGCAGGTCTCAGGCCAACTGCGGTGCGGCTGCGCAGCTTGCGGTCAGGGCTATGATTGATTTTGCCCGCAGAGTCAAGGACGCCAAGGCAAATGACGGCGCCGAATAGCGGGGATCGGATGGTTGCCTGGTGCCAGGAATCGGGAAGACAGTACAGAGAGTGGAAGGAACGGAGAATCGAGTGTCGGAAACCATCGCGGCGAATCGGAACAGCTATCAACAACCCGGCGAGCCCGCACAAAAACAAGGGGCGGGCTCCCAGGCAGATTCCACCCCATCAGCCGATGTGCGTCCCGCGGATGCGGCGTCCCGCAACGAAACGCTGAATCCCGAATGCTTCGTCTGCGGCGGGGAAAACCCCAACGGACTGCATCTCGATTTCCAGGCAGACGGTCAGCGCGCATCGGCTGCATGGACCGCGCGGGCGGGATGGGAAAGCTACAAAGGGGTCATCCACGGCGGCATCCTCTCTTCCGTGCTCGATGAAGCCATGGCCAAGGCCATCATCTCAGGGGGCGATCAGGGCTTCACCGCCGATTTGAGAATTCGCTTCCGCAAGAAGGTGTCGGTTGACGAACTCGTCTTTGTAAAGGGATGGGTAGTCAGCGCGGAGAAGAGAAGGATACTGGCGGAGGCCAGCATCACCTCCGCAGAGGGTGAGGAAAAGGCTCATGCCTGGGGTGTGTTTCTCACCGCGCGGCATTCCTGACCATTGCTCGCTTGCAGGGACCGGCTCAAGGACGAAGAAGCGGCTTGAACTTTTCTTCGATCGTGTTCAGGTTTGTCTCACCCAGGAACTGCGCCTGGATGTTGCCCTGGCTGTCGATGAGAAACGTGAGCGGCAGCCCGAGAACTCCGCCATACAATTCGCCCAGCTCTTCATCGCCCATGGCAACCGGGTAATTCAGCTTCATCTTGAGGGCCATCCTGCGCGCCAGCGCCGGGTCATCGTCCATGGATATGCCGATGATCCGCAGTCCGCGCGGGCCGTACTTGGATTCCCAGGCAACCAGGCGCGGCATCTCAAGCTGGCAGGGCGCGCACCATGTGGCCCAGAAGTTCAGCAGAACCACCTTGCCCCGGTAGGCGCTGAGATCCAGTTGCTTGCCTTGCAGGTCGGTGCGCACAAACTCCGGCGCCGGCTTGTGAATCAGGGAACTGGCGGCGAGCGCAAGCTGCGCTGTTCCCGCACCGAGACACGCGCACACCAGCGCCTTGAGCGGAAACGTGCGCTGAAATGACCGCCAGGCCGTCCCGATGCCGCGCAGGATTGCCTGCGGACTTTGCCGCGTTCCCTGGCTAGCGGCCCTGTTCAACCGGATATCCCTTGTCGGCCCAATCGGTGCCGAAGTTGTTGGCCAGGTAGAGCGCCTTCACGTTGGTAAACCCCATCTCGCGCAACTTGGCGAACGCCGGCCCCAGATTCGGACAACGATTCCACGGACAGCAACCGCAATAGAGCACAATCAGTTTGTTTCGCGGCAGTGAGTTCACCCGGTTCTGCAACTGCTCGAGTCCGGCTGGCTGCGAACCCGCCCCCGCATATTCCGATCCGGGGATATGGCTCTCTGCAAACAGAAGGTGCGAGCCGACCTGGAGGATCAGCGGCTTGTCCGCGCTCCCAGTCTGCAACATATGGCGCAGCGCCTCTGGTTGCAGCACCTGGGCTTCTGGAATGGCAAGAGTGCTTCCCGGTGCAACCTGGTTGAAGCCGAACTGCGCCCGCGCCGGGGAGCAAGCAGAGAGAAGAACGAATGCAAGAAAAACGGCCACCGTTCCCGATAGCCGATTGAAGCTGATTTTCATGGCAGTGTCTCCACGTCGAGTTTAGCGCACCAGCCAAGGGTGTATTGACCCCGGCGCGGCCGACGCGCCGGGCGCACGCCGGGCAAGCAGGCAGGCGCAGACGGCACGGTCCAGGTGATCACAACTGCCGTTGGGCCATTCCAATCGGTGGAGTGAACGATTCTGCCCGAAGACATTCTCCTTTGCGTATCTCTCGACCCCATCTTCGCACCAATCGCTAATTTGCGGATGACAGCAAACGTTCCCATTGCGCATGGTTCATACTTTCAGGATGCGGTTATCTTGGCTGCGAACAGGGATCATGCTGGCCTGGCTGGTAATTGCGGGATCGACAGGCTGGGCGCATGCGAACAGTGTGGCGCTGGGCGGGACGCGCGCTGCCGCTGATTGGCAGCATGCAGTCGACAAAGCCTCGCGCAAGGCTCCCGAAGCGCGAATGCTGGTGCTGGAGATTGGCTCGGGACATCTGCTGGCGTCGGCGCACCTTTCCGAAGCGAGCCGCGCGCTGGCGACGCCTGGCTCAACGCTCAAGCCGCTGATCCTCTATTCCGCCCTTGCCTCCGGGCACTGGAACCCGGAACGCAGGGTGGCGTGCAGCGGCCAGATGCATATTGGCAGCCACCAGCTCAACTGTTCCCACCCGGTCGCGGATCCCATGAATGCGCAACAGGCGCTTACCTGGTCCTGTAACTCCTATTTTGCGGAATTGGCGGGAACGCTCTCGCCCCAGGAACTGCGCCAGGCCCTCAGCGCCCGGGGCTTGTTGGCGGCCACGGGGCTCACCCGGCAAGAAGACGTGGCTTTCTTTCGCGAGCCGCGCACGCGGGAGCAGATTCAGCTTGCGGCGCTGGGTGTGGAGGGGATTCGCGTTACGCTGCCGGAGCTGGCCGAGGCCTACCGCTCGCTGACGATTGAGCTGGCCGCGCATCCGGAGTCGGTTGCGGCAAGGACTGTGGCTGCCGGGCTGACGGACTCGGCCAGCTTTGGCATGGCGGGCACTGCCTCGCTGGGCGGCGTGCCCGTGGCCGGCAAAACCGGCACTGCCAGCGCGGAGAGCGGCGGCGCCACACACGGCTGGTTTGTGGGCTTTGCGCCGGCCCAATCGCCGCAGGTGGCCGTGGCCGTCTACGTGCCCTCGGGGCGCGGTTCGGATGCGGCGCGCGTGGCCGCATACCTGCTGATGCTCTCGCCGCTGAGGAAGCCATGAAGCGGGTGCCGGTGGCGCTTTGTCTCGCCTTCTTCTGCGCCGCGGCGCTGGCCCAGGCGGCTCCGCGTGCTACGATTCGCGTCGGCCTGTGGACGCTTTGGCGCGACAGGGAAGCAACCATCACGCCGGTTTCCAGCGGCGCGATTCGATTGTGCGAGACGTGCGCCGCAAGCCCGCTCGCAGCCATTGCCATGCGGGGAGAAGGCGCGCAGTTGCTTTGGACAGAGCAGAATGGCCGCGCTCACGCCTCGGCGGCGATGCTGCTATCCGGCATCTACCGGATCGCCGCTCATGGGGAGTCGCTGACAATCTCTTATCCGCTCAGGATCACCGTGCACGCGGGGGCGCTGGTTCTGGTCGCAACGCTGCCGGTGGAGCGATACGTGGAACTGGTGGTGGCCGCCGAGAGCGGCTCGTCGGATTCGCCGGAGTCCCGCAAGGCGCTGGCCATCGTGGCGCGCAGCTTTGCGCTTGCCCCAACCCATGGGCATAACGCATTCGATGTCTGCGACTCGACTCATTGTCAGTGGGTCCATTGGCGCTCGACGCCCCAGGCTCATGCCGCCACACTGGCTACCGCAGGGGAAAGCCTGTGGTACCACGGCAGCCGCGCCGAGGCCTACTTCCATCAGAATTGCGGAGGACGCACGGCGGCGGCATCGGAGGTCTGGCCAGGGAGCAGCGCATCCGCTCACGCCGCTCGCGGCCCGCTGCTCTCGCGCCCCGACCCTTATTGTCCCCGTGCCGGATCGAGCCAGTGGTCGGCCGCACTTTCCCGCGCGGAGTTGACTCAGGCTTTGGCGGCGGCTGGATTGGCTGCGTCCGGATGGAAGAGCCTGACGGTTGCCGAGCGCGGTGAGTCGGGCCGCGCCACCTGGCTGCTGGCCGGTACAACCAGGATTCCGGCAGAAGATTTTCGCCTGGCTGTGGGTCGCGCCCTGGGATGGGACCGCATTCGCAGCAATTGGTTTGAGGTTGCGGTCGAAGGCGATAGTTTTCTCTTCCATGGCCGCGGCTCCGGACATGGTGTGGGCCTATGCCAGACCGGCGCGGCAGAGATGGCGCGGGAAGGGCACAGTTACCGCGAGATTCTTGCCCAGTATTTCCCCGGTGCACTGCTGGCGGAGCAGACAACAGGCGCGGCCTGGCAGAGCCTGAACGGGCCGGGCTTCACGCTGGAGAGCAGCGAGGCGGCAGACGCCGCCTGGCTGCCGGTGCTGGCGCGCGCTCTTGCCGATGCCAAAAGCCGCAGCGGTCTCACTCCACGCGCCGCAATCACGGTTAGGGCTTACCGCTCTACGCCCGCCTTTCGCGATGCCACGCTGGCCCCCGGATGGATGGCGGGCTTCACGGAAGACGGCCAGATCGCCCTCCAGCCGCTGCGCATTCTATCTGGAAGAAAGATGCTTCAGGCGACACTTCTCCACGAGTTTCTGCACGCGCTGGTGGAGGAACAGGCTGCCGCTCAAACGCCGCTCTGGCTGCGCGAAGGGCTGGTGGAGGTCTGGTCCGGCGACGCGCCGCGCGAGCCGAAGCCGTTGCTCACGCTCGATCAGATCAACCAGAAGCTGGCACACGCGGCCAATGAAGCGGAGTCGGAAGCCGCGCATCGGACTGCCGGCGGGTTCGCCCAGCAGCTTCTCGATCGCTACGGCCGCGCTCAGGTGTTGGAGTGGCTGCGCTCCGGCGTTCCGCAGAGCGCGTTAGCTGCCCTCCGGTAAGGGCAGCTTGACCGATGCCTGTTGGTCTTTATCCGGCGGTCCAACCAGCGCCGGAACCTCGGTAATCTCCTTCTCGGCAGGCGGCTGTTGGCGGCCAAAGAGCACAGCGGCCCAGGCGAGCAGCAGGACCCAACTGCCCACCGCCAGCAGGTAGGTTGCGGTCAGCTTCAGCGTCACGCGCCAAATCTGTGCGGAGACCGTTCCGGTGGGCACGCTCGCAAAGAGCCGCCCCGGAAGCCACACGCTCAACAAGGCAGCCACCACGACGGCTGGCCACCAGCGCCAGTTCCACAGCAGCCGAATAACTCTCCGCCAAGGCAGCCGCAAGCCCCATTGCGCAGAGGCCATGGCGTAGGGAATGACCTTGGCCGGAACGACGATCCAGCGCAGCGCCCACTCGATAGCAGTCATCCATAAAGAGAGATGCTGGTAGGTGAGAAACTTTGCCCGCCAATGCGCCGGAGCTTGCGAGTTCAGGTAACCCGCCCATTGCGGAATGCGGCTGTCACACCAGTCCAGCAGCGCCCAGGTCAACCAGGCCACGGCAATCCAGACCAGCAGAGTCATCGCACCCCACACCAGCTTGACGCGCTTGCCGTCGTCGCTGGCCAGGCTGCGCATTGTCCCGGCTTCCAACTCCAGCACCGAGATGGCCACAACCAGCGGCACCAGCAGCGAGAGCAGCACTTGCCACACGTGCTTCTCGGGCAGGCGCGTCCACGCAATCCCAATCAGGATCAGCAGCAGAGTCCCCGCAAACTGCGCCGCAACCCAGCGGCGGCTGTGGCGCAGGCGGCCCAGCAGGTCTTTCCCATAAGTCTTCACGGCTGCACCTCCAGGGTTGCCGGATCGGTAGTGGCTTCGACATTCGATTGATACATAGGCCCGGTCTGCGCCGGACTGACGATAAACTTCCCCGGATTGACGACCTTGAGCAGATAGACATACTCGCGGCGGCCAGCGAATTCGCTGTTGAAGAAGGCTGCGCGGTCGTCGTGGAACTCCTTGCGGGTGAACAGGTCCGCCCACCAGTCGGGCTTGTGGTTCAGCGCGTAGAGGCCGGTATTGGGAAGAAACTCCGTGCCCGCGGGAATCGGATCTTCGGCCAGCAGATACTTCCAGTTGGTGCCGTTCAGCGCCAGCCTCACGGCCACAATGTCCCCCACGTGCACCGCGCCCTTCAGCGGCGCCAGATCGTACGTGATCGGGTCGGTGGGCTTGGGCTGATTCTTCTGGAGCAGGTAGTAGTCGCGCGTGATATTGAGCGCCAGTTGGCCCGCTTGATAGAGACGCCGGTCGGCCGCGTACCAAACACTCTCAGTGGACCAGTAGGTGATGCCGTTGCCGCTCTTGCGCACCGTCACCTGTCCGCTATCGCCCACCTGCGGGGCAGAAACCTGGATGCGCCAGGGAAGAGCAACCCCGTCGCCGGGGCCAAAATGGCGCTTGCCCACGCTCGCCCCGTTCACCAGCACTTCCACATCCGAGCTGTTGGCCAGTTCTCCGCTTAACGTCAGATAGTCGGTGAGCCCCTGGATCACCATCGCCGTCTGCTTGGTTGAGACCCAGTAGCCCCCGTCGCGGTG
>Ga0326727_10019087_pt1 | contig 13873 bp, 7 predicted proteins | sample MB2enrmetagenome_FD_207643 | JGI IMG/M metagenome (GOLD analysis project Ga0326727, IMG submission 207643) | Lab enriched peat soil microbial communities from McLean, Ithaca, NY, United States - MB29MY | ecosystem: Environmental > Terrestrial > Soil > Wetlands > Peat | place: USA: New York... | reverse complement strand
AACGCCACTGGATGGAGGCGTTGCCGCCATACCTGGTCTTCTTCGCCGTAATCAGGCTTAGTACTTCATTTTGTACGGTTAATGGCTGATTCTGATTGACATTTTTCTGCGTTAAGATACGGTTGCCAATATCATGAAGAAAGCAGCAGATTGGTGCCTGTATCTGCTAGTAACCTGCTTGTTTTTGGGGGGGACTTGGTATGACCGGGCGGGCAACGTCGAAGTGGATTGGGATTCCGATAACGGATTCTCGGTCGATGATATTACCATCAATACAGGTGACGAGGTTGATATCTACAATTACGATGATACGTTCGATCTGCAAGTCACGGGCGCCTCGCCGGAGAGCTTCTATGTGGACGTTCCACCCACGGACGGAGTTGATGTTTATTATGCGTATTACGTTTATTCCAATCCGGGAACCTTCAGCTTTTCCGATGAGTTTGGGGATTCGGTAACGGTCACAGTCGATGCCGCTGAGGCCCTTTCAGTAAGCATTACGGCACCCACCAATGATGCTGTGTTCACTGCGCCGGCGACTTTCACCATTACGGCCGAGCCTGCCGGCGGGGCCACTCCCTATGCCGAAGTGGACTTTTATGTGGGAACCAATCTGGCAGGGAGCGCTTACAGTTCACCGTTTTCGCTCACGGTGACCAACCTGACGGCGGGAAGCTATGACCTTAGCGCTGTCGCCATCGACAACGACTTTGACACCGCCACGAACTCAATCCTGATTGACGTCGTTTCTGCCGCGTTGCCTCCGCAGCTTACCGCGACACTGACGGGTAAACAAATAGTCGTTAGTTGGCCCACCGACAATTCGTCCGGGTTTTCTGTTCAGGCCTCAGCCAGACTCGGATTGGGCGCTTCCTGGACCACCGTAAGTTCGACGCCCGTGCAGGTGGGCAATCAATGGGTGCTGACCAACTCGATTTCGGGTTCCAGCCAATTCTTCCGGTTGTATAGCCAATAGTTCGGTTGTGGTGTCTGTGTGGCCTAAAGAATTTCGAGCGGCCAGGGAGTTTGACGCTTCGAGACCGGCGCGATTGTTTTTTTTGCAGCAGTAGCACAACCTGATTTCGGCTCTCGCGGTTCCAAAAAAACCTTAGCCAAGTCGTCCAGGCCCCAAGAAACTCGATTTTCAGCCCGTGGCTGGCAAACGAAAAGCCCTGTCTTCACAAGGAAAACAGGGCTTTCAGACCGTTGAAGATGGTGGAGCCAAGGAGGCTCGAACTCCTGACCTTCTGAATGCCATTCAGACGCTCTACCAACTGAGCTATGACCCCATCAACGAAACGGTTCGTTAATTTAAATTTTTTACCGGGCAAGTCAATCCATTTTCTTTCATCGGTGAAATGAATTGAACCGGCGGCCTAAAATCCCTAGCGTTTTCGTGTGTCAGCGCCATTTCGAATTGCATTCCTCACCCACGAACCGTTCTATCCGCCTTCGGGCGGCGGGTCGGCCGAGGCGGTTTACTTGGTGGAGGAAATGGTACGGCGCGGCCATGCCGTCCGGGTCTTTGGCCCCCAAATTCCCGATGCCGAGGCGGTGGAACGCAAATTTGGCGTGAAGCTGCAGCCGTTCGAAAAATGGGAAATGGGGCGCTACGCGAAGCTGCGCAACCTGAAATACGTGGTCTATCCCTTTTTCCTGGAAAGATTGGTCGCCGCCGCCGGGGCAGGGCAATTCGACCTGATTTTTTCGCAGCACGCCATTTCCGCCGTGGCGGCCGGCCAGTTAAAAAAACGCCTCGGCGTGCCGGTGCTCATGAATTTTCCGGATCTGCTGACGGGGTTTATGGAAACCTGGCCGGCCTACGTCGTGCCGCCGCCGGTGGTTCAGGCCCTCATGCGTTACGAAATCTCGCTGCCGGTCCGGCATGCGGCCGATGGCGTTTGTGCCATTTCGGATGAATTCGCCGCCCGGCTGGCCGCCCGGGGGTATCCACGCGATAAAATCTGCCCGATTTATTACGGTTACGATGCCCAGACGTTTCCGCTGCGGGCAGGGCCGCCGGCGGCCGGTCCGGCCGTGGTGGTGATGCACGGTTCATTCGATGCCCATCATCTGGGTGCCATCGCCTTTGACGCTGTAAAATTGGTGACCGCCAAAAGGCCGGGAACGATCTTTCGCTTCGTTGGCCGTCGCACGCCCGGCCTGGAGAAGTTCCTGCGCCGCGCCCAAGCCATACCCGATTTCAGATTCGAAGCCGCCGGTTTCACGCCTTACGCGGAAGTCTCGAAGCAACTGGCCAGCGCCACGGTGGGGATCGTGCCGTACGAGGAATCGGCGGGAACCCATTGTGCCTTCGTGGCCAAGATCGTCGAGTATGTGGCCACCGGCCTGCCGACGGTTTGCACGCCGCTCAAGAGCGTCCAGGGCTATTTCAAAGATGATCCGCTGGTCAAATTCTCCAGTTTCGATGGCGTCGATTTCGGCCAAAAACTGTTGGCCTGGCTGGACGCGCCGGTGGCCAGTTGGTTGCCCCGGGCGGAAGCGTCGTCGGCCCGGGTGCGGGCCGAGTTGGACTGGCGGCCGCTGTGTCGCAAGGCCGTTGATTTCGCGGAGCAGATCGTGAGCGGAACCCGAAGTCAGCCGAAATCCTAAACGGTCTGGCGCTGGCGGGCCGCTTCGTAAAGGAACACCGCGGCTGCGGCGGCCACATTGAGGGAGTCCACGCCGTTGGCCATGGGTACGGCCACGGCTTCGTCGCAGGCGGCGAGCACTCCGGGCGAAATGCCGTTGCCTTCGCTGCCAAAGACCAGGCAGCAATCGCCCCGCAGATCTGCCTGCGGGAGAAACTTCATTTCCGTGTGTGGATGGGCGGCCAGGCAACGCACGCCGGCGGCGCGCAATCGGCCCAGCGTGCCAGCCAGCGTCGGCCCGGATTCCCGGGGCCGGCCTTTCAGTTCCACGACGGGCAGCTTGAAGATGGCCCCCATGGAATTGCGCACGGCCCGGCGTAGATAGGGGCTGCTGCTGGTTTCGCCTACAATCAGCGCCTGGGTGCCAAACGCCGCGCAGTTGCGCACCAGCAGACCGATGTTTTCCGCGCTGGTCAAGCCGTCCACCGCCGCCAATAGCTTGGGACCGGTGCGGTCGGCCAGCACCTGGTCCAGTGTGACCACGGCGGGAATCTTACCGATGGCCAGCACGCCCTGGAACATCTCGAAGCCTACGAGTGCCTCCAGCACGGATTTTTCGGTGACGGCAAAAACCGGAATCTCGCTCTCGGGGCGTGCCTGCAGGAGCGGCTCGAATTCCGCCAGGCGGCTCGCCGGCAGCAGGACCGAGCAGACGCCAAATGAGCTTTCCAAGAGCCGGCGCACCACCTTGTCGCCCTCGGCCACAAAAATCCCCTGGGCGGCGTGTTCAGTGGCGCGTCGCAGGGTGCGGTAGGGCGCCAGATCCGGCTGGTCCAGCGAGGCGATCGTTTGCACGCGGAGCATTAGGTCAGCTCCGAGGTTGGGCCGGGTACATCCTGTGCCGCAATGTGCAGTTGCACATGCGTGGCGCCGATTTGAAAAAGCTGCTCGGCCATGACGTGTTCCGCCAGTTGGGGCGTGTTGCATTCGCGGCTCAAATGGGCCAGGAAAAGCTGCCGCAAGTTGGCGGACATGATTTGCGCCACCGTGTCGGCGGCGGTCACGTTGGAAAGATGTCCGTGCCGGCCCAGAATGCGCTGTTTCAACGCCCAGGAACGACGTTTGTTCTCCTGCAGCATCTTCACGTCGTGGTTGGACTCCAGCACCAGTACCTGGGCGGCGCGGATGCGTTCCAGCACCAGCTTGGTGGGATGGCCCAGGTCGGTCGCCACCCCGACGTTGCCGGACGGCGTGTGCAGAACGTAGCCGACCGGGTCCTGCGCATCGTGTGGAATCGAGAACGTCTCGATGCTTACGTCACCCACGTCCACCGTGGCGCCGGTTTCGAAAAGACGCCAGTCGATTCGGGACTTGAAGGTGTCGGAGTTTTCCAGCGCCTGGTTGGTCTTCTTGCTCCACTTTTCCTTGAACGCCCAGATGGTGCCGTCCTGGGTGCCGCGGTTGCAATAAACGGGGATATGGTATTTGTCCGCCAGGCCCAGCAGACCGGAAATGTGATCGGAATGCTCGTGGGTCAACAGGATGGCGGAAAGGTTCTCCGGCGCCTTGCCCAGGCTGGCCAGGCGCAAGCGGATCTGCCGGGTGGAAAACCCGGCATCCACGAGAATGCGCGCCTCGTCGGTTTCCAGGTAGGCGCAATTGCCTGCCGAACCGCTGCCGAGAATGGTAAACTTTACGGACACGACACGAAGTTAGTGGGCCGGGCGGCCGCGGGCAAATTTTTTCATGCGGAGTCGCGGCCACCCGCCGTGCCGGCCGGCCGACGGTTTCCGCGGCTAATTCTTCGGAATGATCAAGAATTTCAAAAAAGCTGGTAACCGGGAGTGGAACCGGCCAGTCTGTTCTATAATACCTCCATGAAAACCACCCGCTCCTTCTCGCGCCGAAACTTCATCAAATTGGCCGCCGTTGCCGGCACTGCACCGCTGGTCTTGCGTTCCGGCGTCTGGGCGGCTGACGGCGCGCCCTCGCGGCAATTTACGCTGGGGTTCATCGGCGTGGGCAAACAAGGCGATGGTCTGCTGCACGGCTGCCTGCCTCGCAACGATGTGAAGGTGCTGGCCGTGAGCGATGTGGATACCACCCGGCGTGAAGCCGCCCGCAAGGCGGTGGATGAGCATTATGCCGACGAGGCCAAAAGCGGCGCGTACAAGGGCTGCGCCGCCTACGCGGACTTCCGCGAATTGCTCGCGCGGCCGGATATCGATGCGGTGGTGATTGCCACGCCGGATCACTGGCATGCGCTGGTGGCCATTGCGGCCGCCCAAGCCGGCAAGGATATATATTGCGAGAAGCCCATGGCGCATACGGTGCTGGAAGGCCGGGCCATGGTGCATGCGGTGCGCAAGCACAAGCGGGTTTTTCAAACCGGCAGCATGCAGCGCTCCATGGGCGAATTTCGAGCCGCCTGCGAACTCGTCCGCAACGGCGTGCTGGGCACGGTCGGCCGGGTGGAGGTCTCCGTCAGCGGCCCGCCGGTCTTTTGCGACCTGCCGGCGGAGGCAGACGAGCCCGGCTTGGATTGGAGTTTCTGGCTCGGGCCGGCCCCCATGCGGCCCTATAACTCCGTACTCAGCCCGCGCGGCATGCCCCAGGGATTTCCCGACTGGCGCCGCTACCGGGAATATGCCGGCGGCGGCGTTTGCGACTGGGGTGCGCACCATTTTGACATCGTGCAGTGGGCCTTCGGCTACGACGACAGCGGCCCGGTGGAGTTCTTCCCCGCGGAAAATCCCAATGCGCAGTCGGGGGTGCGCTGGCATTATGCCAACGGTACGGAGGTGATTCATCACCCTGGCAACGGCATCACCTTTTATGGCGACAAGGGCAAGATTGAGGTTAATCGCGGCCAATTCAAGCTCTGGCTGGGCGACCAGTTGAAATCGGACGCCATGGACGATTACTCGCCGCTGCTCAAGGAATTGCTGCCTGCCAACGCCGTGCGGCTTTACCACAGCACCAACCAGCTCAGCGACTGGATCAAGTGCATGGCGTCCCGCCAGCAACCCATCTGCGACGTGGAAATCGGCCAGCGCTCCGCGACCGTTTGCAACCTGGTCAACGCTGTCTATTTCAGCGGCCGCGGATTCAAATGGAATCCGCTTAAGGAGAAGTTTGCCGATGGCACGGGCGACCCGTCCTTCCTCACCCGGGAATATCGCGCGCCTTGGAAACTGGTCTGAAATAGGTTTTGTCTTTCCCGCGGGTTCCGGCCAAAGTTGACGCATGAACGTCAGCTTGTCCTTCGCGTGCTGTTTCGTGGCCGCGGTTGCCGTCGCGGCCGATTCTTCCGACCTTTACCATCCGGGCTGGATTGATTTCAACAAGGACGGCAAACGAAATGTCTACGAAGACCCCGCCCAGCCGGTGAACCGGCGGGTCGATGACTTGTTGCGGCGCATGACCGTGGCGGAAGAGGTTGGCCAACTCTGGCAAGTGGATTTGCCACACACGCAGGACGCCGCGGCGCTCGGGCGCCTGCGCCGGGGTGAGGTGGGCTCCTATTTGGGCAGCGACGCCACCCTGGAATCGCCCCTGCTGCGCAATCAACTCCAACACGTGGCGGTGGAGCAAAGCCGGCTCGGCATCCCGCTGATTCTCGGGCACGATGTCATTCACGGTTTTCGGACGGTGTTTCCCATTCCCTTGGCGCAGGCCTGCGCTTGGGAACCGGCCTTGTTCGAGCAAACCGGCACCATCGCCGCCCGGGAGGCGGCTGCGGCGGGCATCGATTGGACCTTTGCCCCCATGGTGGATCTGGCCCGCGACCCGCGCTGGGGCCGCATCGCCGAAGGGTTCGGCGAGGATCCCTGGCTGGGCGAGTTGGATGCCGCCGCCTCGGTGCGTGGCTTCCAGGGCACGAACGTCCGGGCCGCGGATCGCGTGTTGGCTTGCGTGAAACACTATGTTGGTTACGGCGCGGCCGAAGGCGGGCGCGATTACAACACCACTGAGATCTCCGAATTCACGCTGCGGAATTTCTATCTCCCGCAGTTCCAGGCGGCGGCGAATGCCGGGGCACTCACCTTCATGAGCGCCTTCAACTGCCTTTCCGGATTTCCCGCCAGCGCCCATCGGCATGTGCTCTCGGATATTTTGCGCGATGAATGGAAATTTCCCGGTTTCGTGGTGAGCGACTTCGAGGCCGTCGGTGAGTTGATGGATCATGGCGTGGCGGCCAGTGAGGCGGACGCTGCCCGGCTGGCGCTGACCGCGGGCGTGGATATGGAGATGGTTTCCCACACTTACCATGACACCCTGAAACAACAGGTGGAGCAGGGGAAAGTCTCGCGGGCGGTTCTCAACGAGGCCGTGCGGCGCGTGCTCACCGTCAAATTCCAGAAAGGCCTTTTTGACCATCCCTACGCCGACGAGTCGCTTTTCGCCAATGCCTACCTGCGGCCGGATGCCTTGGCTTTGTCGCGGGCGGCGGCGGCCAAGTGCTGTGTGCTGCTCAAGAATGAAAACCATGTGTTGCCGCTGGCGCCGGGTGTGAAGAAAATCGCGCTCCTCGGCCCGCTGGCGGACGCGGCGCAGGAAATGGTGGGGCCGTGGCATTCGCGCGCGCATGCCAGCGAACTCATGTCGCTGGCGGCCGCCCTGCGCCTGGAGGTCGGGGCGGATACGGCCATTACCCTGGCCCGCGGCTGCGCCCTGGTCGAGCCCGGCGTCAACAAGGTTCCGCTCAATATCACGGACTTTTCGCCGCTGAACGAAAGTGCCACCACCGCCAATGAGCTGGCCGCGGCGGTGGCCCAAGCCCGGGCGGCCGACGTGGTGGTGCTCGCCTTGGGGGAACCGCTGGACTGGAGTGGTGAGGACGGCAGCCGCAGTGAACTCGGCCTGCCGGGAGCGCAGCAGCAATTGTTTGATGCCGTGGTGGCCACCGGCAAACCCGTGGTGGCGGTGCTGTTCAACGGCCGGCCGCTGGCCATTCCCCAAATCAATGAGCAAGCCGCCGCTATCCTCGAAGCGTGGTTCCCCGGCACGCAGGGCGCCAACGGCGTGGCCGACGTGCTGTTGGGCCGGGCCGAGCCGGCGGGACGTTTGACCGTGACCTTCCCGCGTAGCGTGGGTCAGGTGCCTTTCTACTACAATCACTATAACACCGGCCGGCCCGGCTTTGGTCCCTACAAGGGCAACTACGTGGACATCGCCACCACGCCGCTGTATCCGTTCGGTTTCGGCCTGGCCTACACCACGTTCGATTTCGGGCCGGTGCAGTTGGCGACCAATGTAGTTTCCCTGCGGGGAAAACTGCAGGCGCAGGCGACCATTAAAAACACCGGCGAACGCGCCGGCACCGCGGTGGTGGAATTGTACGTGCGCGCCTTGGCGGCCAACGCCGGCCCGCGGCCGGTGCGGGAATTGAAGGGGTTTCAGAAGGTTCAGTTGGCGCCTGGTGAAGTGCGCAAAGTCAGCTTTGAACTGTCCGCCCATGACCTGGGATATTACGACTCGGCCGGCCACTGGCTGGTGGAGTCCGGTCAATATCAGGTCTGGCTCAGTCCGGATTCCGCCACCGGCGAACCGGTCGCCTTTGAGTTAAAATAGCCATGGTGTCGGGCCAGCCTCGGCCCTCAACGGCCCCCGGCTACGTGGGAGCCGCGGCCGGGAGGGAAGAAACGAAAAGTATCACTTGTCGAGGAGTGCCCCTTGCACGAAAATGAAATACCAATTTCCCAGGAGCGGTTTCGGTGCCAGACTGCAAACGCGAGACTCGTCCCAGGTAAAACCTGAATTGTGCTTTCCAGAGATGCAACCATCGGTTGCGCCTCTCGTCGTATGAAAAATCACCTTAAACCTATTGTTGCGTCAGCCCTGGTCGCCGCCGCGATTGCCGTCTGCGCCCAAGACTCCACCACCCATATCACCATCCGGGCCGAATCGCTGGTGACCGGACGCATCGAGCCGACCTTGTTTGGCAACTTCATGGAGTTATTGGATGACGTTGCTCCGGGTTCGTGGGCCGAGTTGTTGAACGACCGCTCCTTTGCCGGGGTCGTCCCGGCAGCGGATTGGGTGTATTACGATGGCTCCCTGGATATTTGCGATCGGCAATGGGACACCAATGCCACTTGGAGCTACGACACGGACAACCCTTTCAATGGGACACGTTGTGCCAAACTGACCGCCGGTGTCGACCCCGGCAGCCTGACCCAGTCAGGCCTCTCCGTGCGCAAAGCCATGGATTACAATTTTTCGACCTATATCCGGGGAGACAAAGACTTGAAAGTGACTGCTTTGTTAAAATGCCTCCTGCCGGACGGACGATGGTTCAAATTGGCTTCGGCAGAACTCCCGTCGCCGCCACCGCAATGGGGAAAATGCGCGGTCAAAATGACCGCCATCGGCCAGACCGATCACGCCGTCTTTGAATTGCGTGCCGAGGGCCAAGGACACATTTGGGTCAACAAACTTTCTCTGATGCCCGCCGATAATCAAAACGGCTGGCGGGCTGATGTCGTGGCGGCGATAAAAGAAATCCGTCCGGGCATCCTCCGTTGGGGCGGCTCAGCCGTGGACCCGGGCGGCTACCGCTGGAAAAATGGCATTGGCGACCGCGACCGGCGCACGCCCTGGCCTAACCAAAACTGGGGCCGAATCGATTCCAATGATGTCGGCATAGGCGAGTTCTGCCAATTCTGCGAACTCATCGCTGCCGAACCGCTGATCTGCGTGAGTTTTTCCGACGGCGCAGCCAGCGCCCATGACTTGGTAGAGTATTGTAATGGCGGCGCGGACACCCCTTGGGGCGCCCGGCGAGCAGCCAATGGTCATCCGGCACCGTATCATGTCAGATTTTGGGAAGTGGGCAACGAAATCAATGGTGATGACTCCAATTATCTGGATCAGTTTCCCGCCTTCATTGCGGCGATCCGCGCCGCCGCTCCGGGAGCGTCCATCCTCACCTCCTATCCCTCGCAAAAGCTGCTGGACCGGGTGGGACGCGACATTGATTTTGTCTGCCCGCACCACTACACAACCGATCTGGAGGCGTGTGGCTCGGAATTGGCTCGCATCGGGGAGATGATTGACCGCACTCCCGGCTGCTCCCATATCAAGATCGCCGTGACGGAATGGAACATTGACGCCGGTGCGTGGGGGTTGGGACGGGCACGCCAATCCACACTGCTTGCGGGTTTGGAAAATGCCCGCTATATGAACCTCCTGATGCGCCACTCGGACAAAATCAAGATCGCCAACCGCTCCAACTTGGCCAATAGTTATTGCGGTGCGACCATTCTCACCGCCGCCTCCGGCACCGGCGTGCTGCGCCAGCCCAGTCACTATGTCATGAAACTCTACTCCCTCCACGCCAAACCCATTCCCCTATCGGTGCAAGGGAATAACAGCCGGCTGGACCTTTTCGCCTGCGGTTCGGACGACAAAAAATCAGTCGTCGTTTTCGCCGTCAATCCGACGGGTGACGCAGTGCAATTAGTTCCGGATTTTATCGGTTTTGTTCCGCCCCTCCACTTGGTCCGAGCTGAAGCAGTTAGCGACATTTTGAACCGCCGGCAGCCCGATGTGGAGAATCATTGGCAGGAACCGGAGCGTGTTAAGATCACTAGTCTGCCGGCGCGGGGCGGCTGGGTGGAACTGCCGCCTCTTTCCGTCACCGCGCTCGATTGCGCCATCGATTAAATGCTCATTTTCCAATCCCCAGATTGGCAAATTTACCATGGCGTCTGACCCCTCACTCATTGTTGCAGGCGGAAGAAGCCACCGCCGCCCGCATGGTTCGGTACCGCGGTGGTCCAGCGATTCCCGAGTAACAAAGGAACGTTTGTAACGAACGTCCAATTGGAGGTCAGATCGGAGGTAAAGCAGGGGGTGAATGCTCCGAGGTTGGTCGGCCAGGATATGGTAAGCTCGTTGGTTGAGGCCTTGATGGATAACGGCGGCGGAACCACCGAAAAGGGGTTCGCCGGTGTGTACGGCGTGGTCAGATTATAATCCAGCCAGGCGAAAAGCGGATTGTTGGCTCCGGAATTGACGTAGTTGTATCCATGGTAGGCGTAGTTGCCGATGAGCTCAGATGCCTTGCCCGGGAGGCCGGCGGCCACGCCGAACGCCACGTGGTACGGCGGGAAATTGCTGGCGCCATTGTAAGTAATGTACGCGCCGTTATTTATGAGGTGCAGCACGCCGCCGTTTACACAACTTCCCGCGTAGGCGTGATCGAGCATGTGGACGGAATCGAGGCCGATGTCCCCGCCGCCGAGGTTGAAATCGTAAGGCCCTAAGGCGGGCAGTCCGCCAAAGCCGAACAGGGCGGAGTTGAACCAGCGCGCCGTGCCCTCAAATCCGCCGCTGGTGACGATGCCCACGGCGTTGCTTTGCAGGTCGGGATAGTCGGCGAAAATGGCGAGCGTGGAATTGACAGTATTGAAATTGCCCGCGCTGGCGGCATCAAAGCGAAAACCTTCCAGGGTTTCGTCGCACATGGTGCCGATGCCGGTGACGTTTGGACCCAGACCATTTTCGGAAACGTTGTGCACGAAGGTATGGGAAGGAATCACAAAATCCTTTACCAACAGCTCCGTGCAATTACCGAGCACATACATTTGCAAATTGTGTTCCGCAAAAGCGAGTACGTTGGGCCGGGCGCCAGTCCCCAGATCGCTGGCGGAATCGTAGTTATCCCACCAGTAGGTCCAGTTGCCCTGGCAATCCACAATCGACCCGGAAGATCCGTTGCCCACGACATAGCCACGATTCAATGCCCAGCCATCCACCATGTAGAGCAAATGGTTCGGGCAGGAGTAAGTATCCAGGTCGACGTAAAAATAGGGGTTCGGGCAAACCACCCCGATGGCGTAGACATTGCCGCCGCGGCCTTGAATGGTGGGCGGGTAGGGGATGCAATTGCTGTTTTGCGCCTCGTAGCTGATGGTGAGGCCAACCAACCCGCTGTTGGCTTCCAGGGCGAGGGCGACCGGCCCGTTGGTGGCGCCCTGGCCGCCGTAGGGTTGCAGCACTGCGCCTTTGGCCACGCCGTCCGGACCGGGCCAGGTGCGATGCCGCATTTCGTAGGGCCCGCGCAATTCCACGCCGGCCGGCACGTCCAAGGTATTCGTGAATTTGTATTTTCCGCCGGGCAGGTAGACGATGCCGCCGCCGTTCGTGCCGGCGGCCGCGAGCGCGTTTTGAAGGGCCACGGTGTCGTCGCTGCTGCCATTACCCGTGGCCCCAAAATTCGTCACCAGAAACAAATTTGTCCGGGCTGGCTGGCGCGACCCATAGTCGGCCATCACGCTGGTCCATTCAACCATCGGCAAGGGATTGGCGATGGCCCGGCGGCCATCCACCAGGAGTTGGTTCGAACTGCCCGCGTTGATGAGGAGCGGCGCGGGATGGAAGGCGCAACCGGTGAAACCGGCGCGGGTGGCACTGGCGCTCAACACGCATTGCGTGGTGCCGAGCAGCGTGGAATCCACCACATTGAACACTCCCGGGCCGGCCAACCGCAGGGTGTTGGATATCGTGCAGTCCTGGAATTGCATCCAATTTACCCAGTCCAGCCCGGTGGAATAAACCGCCGTGCCGCTCCGCCCAATCAACTCGCAGTGGTCAAGTTGGAGGTTGGCGTCGCCGGTCGTATTCGTTCGCGTGACCGCAATATCGCCGTCCAAAGTGAAGCGCGTGAATTGTAATCCGCTTTGCCCGGACATTGCCTGCGCCAGCAATGCGGTGGCACAATTGCTGACGGCACCGCCGTAAAAGGTGGCGCCCGGCACGCCATTGGTGCTCTGGCTGGCTTCGATGCCGATTTGGTAGCCGCTGAGATTGACATTGATGCAAATCTCGCCATCGACCCGGCGCAGGCGCAGGCCTTCGCCGTTCGTTCGCATCCACGCAGCATAGGCGCCGCCAGCGGTGGGCGCATTACTCAGTCCCGACCCGGCCCAGACAGCCGGCGAGAAGCGGATGTCCTCCAAGTGGCTGATGTCGGCAATCATATCCAAATCAATTCCCAGGCGCAGCGGTGTGCCGATGACTGTGGAGAGAATATGCTTGGCTCCCGCCGTGGGCGGGGCCACTTGGATGCCTTGGTAGGAATTGACGAGCACGACGTTTTGCACGACGCAATCGCCGTAGAGCCCAATGGTAAACGGGTAGGCGATGAGCTCGTTTGGGTTTTGGTCGGGATACCACAGGTTGACGTCGCGCAAGGCCGTGGAGCCGTTCAAGAAAATGAACGGCGTTGCGTTGGACTGGCCGGCGCCACCATGGATTTTGAAGGTGGTGCCCACCAAGCCGTTGCTGCCTTTCGTCCAATCCTGCCAATCGCCATGCAAGGTCACGCCGGCGGGAATCGTCAGATTCGTATAAAAGGCATAGTTGCCAGCGGGCACATAAACCACGCCGCCGCCAAAGCCGCCGGCCTGGTAAACCGCGTTCATTGCGTTTTGAAATGCGGCGCTATCGTCGGTGATGCCGTCGCCCACCGCGCCGTACTGTTGCGGCGTGGTGGCGGCCACGACGATTTCATTGGGGTTCAGCGACGGGATGCAGACTCTCGGCCACGGGCCGGGCGGGATATGGCTGGCGGTGATGGTGGTGGCACCGGGATTGCGATTGTTGTAATCCACCAGCACCGTGCCCGCGCCGCCGTAAGCAGTGATTTGGCCGCCGGCAACGAAGTTGTTCACGGCGCCTGCGAAATCTCCCGCAATGATGACGGTGCCGCCGGCCACGTCGAACGTGGAGCCCGCGCCGAGGGATTGAGTCGGCTGAAATTGCCGCAGATTCAAAACGCCGCCATTGACATGAACGTGCCCAACGCCGCCGTTCCAGCCTTCGCCGAACATGCCGGAGACCAGGATCGTGCCGCCATTCAACGTCAAATTGCCGGTGGCACCGGAATTAAATCCAATCCATAAATGACTGGGAAAGGTCGCGGTGCCGCCGCTTTCCACCTCCAGCGAGCCATTGCCGCCATAGCCGATGGCACAGTACTCAAAAGCGGGCGCGAGCTGGCCGCCATTCGTGACGATCAAATAACCGGCGCTGCCCGCGGCGTCGGCCACATTCATGCGCTCACAAACCGCGGTGTCGGCGGTAGCATCCACGACGCAGGCATTAATCGATGACACGTTGGCGAAGGTATTGGTGTCCGGGATGAGGCTCGTGGTCCAGTTGGTGGGGTTGCTCCAGTTGCCGGGATTCGTGTCTGGGTTCCAAAGAGCGGCCACCGCCGCTTGGACTTGGATGGCCGGAATGACCAAAAAAAGAGCGCCCAAGGTGACCAGCAC
>Ga0326727_10019086_pt1 | contig 13873 bp, 7 predicted proteins | sample MB2enrmetagenome_FD_207643 | JGI IMG/M metagenome (GOLD analysis project Ga0326727, IMG submission 207643) | Lab enriched peat soil microbial communities from McLean, Ithaca, NY, United States - MB29MY | ecosystem: Environmental > Terrestrial > Soil > Wetlands > Peat | place: USA: New York... | reverse complement strand
TCGGGCGGCGGCGCGCCTTCCGCATCCTCTTCCATGAATGCCTGCGCGTCGGCGAAGCGATAGCCTACGTAGACATCGGTGAGCAGGTAGACGGGGTTGGCGGGGTCGTCTTCAATCTTCTTGCGCAACTGGCGGACGAAGGTGCGCAGATACTCGACCTCTTCGCGGCAATCGTCTCCCCACACGGCGGTGAGCAGCCTGGCGTAAGTAATCACGCGGCCGGCGCGGCTCATCAGGCAGTAAAGAATATCGAACTCCTTGCGCGTCAGATGCACCGGCAGGCCGCGCTTTGTGACTTTGCGCTTGGCCGGATCGAGGCGCAGTTCGCCTATCTCGATGGGCGCGTCCTCGGCGCGGGCCGGAGCGCGGGCGCGGCGAACCGCCGTGCGGATGCGGGCGATCAGCTCGCGCATGCTGAACGGCTTGGTGACATAGTCGTCGGCACCCAACTCCAGCGCCTCCACCTTCTCCTCTTCCGCATCGCGCACGGTGAGCATGAGAATAGGCAGCCGGGGCGCCATGGCCCTCATGCGGCGCAGGGTTTCAATGCCGCCGATGCCGGGCATATTCACGTCGAGCAGAACCACGTCAAAGCCACCGGCGCGCAGTGTCTGCAGAGCCTCTTCGCCGCGCGATACATCAACGACCTGAAAGCCGAGCTCAACCAGCGGCGGCCGCAGAGCCCTGCGGATGGCCGATTCATCGTCAACTACAAGAATGCGAATTGGTGTTTGCGTCATAAGGAAACCCTCTTGCGCGCTGTGGCCGGGATGGCCGCATAGAATGTGGTGCCCGCCGCCTCATCGCTGGTGACCCAGACTGAGCCACCGTGGATAAGCGCGACGCGCTTGGCGATTGAAAGGCCGATGCCGGTGCCCGCGGCGCGGCTGGGAAGAGCCGTGGATCGATAGTAGCGGTCGAAGATCCGCTCCCGGTCATTGATGGGAATCACCGGCCCAAAGCTGCGCACCGAGAAGACGATCTCCGCGCGTGTTTTTTCGGCGCGTATGGTAACAGTGCTGCCGAAGATGGAGTACTTGCAGGCGTTGTCGATGTACTGCGTCAGCAGCATGACCATCAACTGGCGATCGCAATCGAGCACCATGCGCTCGTCGGGAATATCGATAGCCACCTTCACGCTGGCCAGGCAATCACCGAGACTGGCTACAACTTCTTCAATCAGCGGCGCTACGTCCACCTGGGTGGCATGAATCTTGACCTCGCCGGCATCCAGGCGCGCGGTGGTTAGCAGGCGCGTGGTCAGATTTCCGAGCAGGCCTGCCTGTTCATCAATCAGCGCAACCAGTTCCGCCTGTCCTGGCGAGAGATGCCCCATTTCGCCGAGGCCCGTGGAGGCCGCGCGGATGGCCGTCAAAGGCGTCTTATAGGCATGCGCCAGGCTATCAAGAACTGTAGTCCGCAGCTGCTCCGTGCGCCGTTCGGATTCGATGCGGCTCTCGTTGGCGAAGGCCCGGTAGCGATCAAATGCGATGGCGATGAGCGAGGCGATGGCGCTGTTGGTCAGCGGGCTGGTTTCGCCGCGCACCACCAGGCTTCCGATGGGCGCCGTTCCCAGCCGGACCACGCGGCGGCCCAGCCCGGTTTTCGGATCGTCCTCCGAGGTTCCGAAGTAGTAGACGTTGCGCGCCAGCTCCTGGGGGTTTGCGTTCCAATGCCCCGCCGAATAGACCTGGTGCAGTTCCGCATCGAAGACCGCCACAGCCTCCAGCGCGAAAATATCGTGCACCAGGTCGGCCAACTGTTGCCCAGGTTCGAGGTTTAGATTCATCTCCAGCGTGCGCCGGGTGAACTCGTGCAGGTCGCGCACCTGCTGGCGCCACGACGCAGCTTCGCGGGCGCTGTTCCAGGCGCGCGCGAAGAGAAGGATGAACAACAGCACACCCAGAACGAAGGCCAGCAACACAACGGCTTTGGCCGATTCGGAACTCGCGGGGATGAAACTCAAGTTCAAACGATTACCCATCATTCAGTGAAGCAGGATTCAAGAAAGAGAAGGCGCCCGCGGCGAGAAATACCGGGCACCGCTTCATCGCCAGCGTCTCGTCAATCCCCAGGGCCACAACCGTGCAGCACAATTTCTTTCGCCGGGCCAGCCTTGGATGCGGTGAAACTTAAGAGAATTTTAGCAGGTTCCTCACCCTCTCAATGCCGAGGAACTATTCGCCTCTTCGCCACACCGTGCTGCAACCGTCGGAGAAATGGATCTCCCAATGTGCGGCAATAGCGAGCCGAATGGCGACCATCTTTTTGTTTTCCTTATAGGTTCATCATATGTTCCTCATAAGTTCCTTATGAATGCTTCGCCATACTTACTTCAGTCAGCAACTGCCGGACCAACTCAGGGAACTCGCCAGGCGTAAACCGATGATCCCCGATTGATTCCACGCGACAGCTTTATCCGTGTAGTAATGAACGCTTAGCCGAGTTGATAAATACACTGCACGGTGTGTTATATCTTGCCTTCCTTTTTGGGCTGTTTCATTCCTGATCATACCAACCACAAACTTTATCTTTTAGGAGGAACATGCCGATGAAACTGCACCTGAATCGCATCCCGCAAGCCTTGGCCGGAACCGCCATGGCAATCGCACTGACGGTTGGCGCGCAAACGCCAGCTACGCCCCCGCCGGCAACGCCCGCGACGCCCACAGCGCCAGCCCCGCTTTCCACATTCGTTCTCACGGGTCCGCTGCAATGGCTGCCACCGGCAACCTTCGATGCCGGACCGTTGGGTAAGCTGTCCGTCAACGGCATTGTGACCGGTTTCTCGCAGTTCCAGAACAATTCCGTGCCGGGAGACAGTGATGCGCAAGCCACTCTGAGCAACGGACTGATTTTCATTCAAAAAGCGGACGGGAAACTTCAGTACTTCATCCAGGCTGGCGTCTATACCATGCCGACACTTTCAGTGCCGTTTGTGAACGCCCAGAATACCGTAAACAATTTCTATGGGCCTGTTCCGGTCGCATACCTGAAGCTGCCTGTAGGAAAGACCACCCAGTTCCTTATCGGCTCTCTGCCTACGCTGATGGGCGCCGAGTCCACGTTCACCTACCAGAACTTCAACATCGAGCGCGGCATCATTTGGAATCAGGAAAACGCCATCAATCGCGGCATCCAGATCAATCAAACCATGGGCAAGTACCTAAGCGGCTCAATCAGTTGGAACGACGGTTATTACTCCAACCGCTACTCGTGGCTCTCAGGTTCGCTGACCTTGACGAAGGGTCCTCATAGCCTGGTGTACGACGGAATGGGAAACCTCGGTCAGACCGCCTATGCCGGGCAGTCCACCCATCCAGCTACGCCAATACAAAACAACGGCTATATGCACGCGGTGATCTATACGTACACCAAGGGTCCATGGATCATTTCTCCGTACTTCCAGTACGGCAACGTTCCGGCCAATAAGAAGCTAGGCTACGATGGTGCATCCGCAACTGGTGGCGCGATCAATGCCAGCTACGCATTCAAGAGTGGCTTCTCGCTTCCGGTACGCTTTGAATACCTGACGAGTACGGGGAATAAAAACGACGAATCGTCGCTTAATTTGCTGGGCGCTGGGCCTGGCAGCTCCGGCATAACTTTCACCGCAACGCCAACCTACCAAAAGGGAGGCATGTTCGTTCGCGGCGATCTCGCATGGATGGACGCGACGAACTACACGACGGGAAGTGTCTTTGGCAAGACAGGGACGAATGCAAGTCAGTTCCGGGGAGTGCTTGAATTCGGCTTCATCTTTGGCAACAACATCCAAAAATAGCCGGATCGAGGCGCTGGCTGCGCGGGGCGGCGATGTGCCGATCTCTCTAAAGTGCAACAGACTAGGCTCAGTCCCTCTGACGGTAGCCTTGGTGGCCTTTTCGGCCCCAAGCGGTAAGTAACTCCAATCTTAACTCCGGCCTGATTCGACCAGGCTCAGGCTGGAGTTATGCGCGCTAGCGGCTTGATTGCTCCAGGGTGAAATACAAACTGTTTTTCGTTTTCTCATTTCATCCTTATCGTCTCACTACTAACATTCAACTAACTCGGATTGGCTCGTACAACAATCCGAGTATAGGTGAACCTTACGAAAATCTAACTAAGGAGATAGATCATGGCAGATCAGAAAGCACCTCAGATGCAAGCCTCTCTGGGCCTTACCGGGCTGACCGCTAACGCAATGGCGCTCATCGCCCCAGGCGCATTCCTTTGGCTTACCTTCGTCATCCAGGCCGGCACCGGAAGCACCGCGCCAACCATGTGGCTGGGCATCTTCGCAGCCCTGCTGCTTTGTCTGGCCACCGCGGTATCCTACGCCGAAATCTCCAAGCTCTATCCCGGCACCGGTTCCAGCTATTACTACGCCGAGCAGGCGCTGCTCTCGAAAGATAAAGCCTTCAAGTACGCCCGCGTGGCCAAGTTCATCGTCGGCTGGGGCTCGCACCTTTACTACTGGGTTTATCCCGGCGTGATGGTGGCCGTCACGGGCGTGTTCGTCGGCTATGTCGTCGGCTTCCTCTATCCCAACTTCATGAGCGGCTCCAATCCCGGGCTGGTCTTCATGGCGCTGGTGGCGGTGGTCTTCTCGTTCTTCGTCGCATGGATCGCATCCAAGGGCGCGGGCGCTTCCACGGCGGTCAACATCGCCATCAATGTAATTCAGATCTCCGCGCTGATCGTATTCAGCGTGCTGGCGCTCGGCTATCGCGCCAGCCATCCGGCGGGTTCTAGCGGCCCAACCTCATTCCAATACGACTCGCAGTCGATGTCCACCTACACCTACCAGTACGCCACCGCCAAGGACGGCTCGACGATGCGCGACACCGGAGGCACGCCTTTGCCCTTGCTCGACGCGGCCGGCAAGCCGGTTCCCTACGTCATCACCTACCCGACGACCGACGCGAGCGGTAACTTTCTGGCTCACGAAAACGCGGCTTCGGTGATTGCACCGCACAAATTCAGCTGGATATTCATCCAGGCCACGGTCGCCATTCTGATCCTGGTCGGCTTTGAATCGGTGACCTCGATGGGAGGCGAGGCCAAGAATCCGACCAAACACATTCCCATTGCCGTCATTGCCTCGCTCTTGATTCAGGGGGTGGTGTGCTATCTCTTTGAGTACTTCGCGGCCAACTACTTCCTTAACTCGGGTTACACCATGCAGAGCGCCGTCACTTCCGCGGCGCCCATCGGCGACATGATGATCATCGTGGGCGATGCGCTGCTCGGCCAGGGCAACGGCAAGTACTTCATGCTGGCCGAGGCCTTCACCGTCTTTCTGGCGCTGATCGGCACCACGCTGGCCTGCATGAATACCGGCGCACGAGTCACCTACGCCATGGGAAAGGACGACGAGGCTCCCGAGCACTTCGGCATGCTTCACGCCAAGTCGCTCTCGCCCCGCAAAGCCATCTGGACGCTGGCCGTCATCTCCGCGATCATCGGCGTCATCGCCGTGTCGCTGGTCTTCGGCGACGCCAGCGCGCCCACCGATGCGGCCATTGCCGCGTTGCCGCACGGCTTCTTCTCCAACTTCGGCTATCTGCCCCATGACACGCTGGCGGGGCTGCCTAACTCGCTGCTGGTGGTTACGCTCACCTCCAACTTCGGGACGTTCATCCTGTATGCACTGAGCTGTATCCTGTGCATGATTGCTTACCACGAGCGCCACGACCACAACTGGCTGATGCATTACATCATTCCCGGCTTCGGGCTGCTGGCCAACCTGGTCTGCATGGCCTTCTACGTGATCAGCCCGCTCTTCGGACTGGGCACCTTCAAGGAGCCAATTATCGCGCTGATCATCTCCGCCGTATGGGGCGCTTACGGCGCCTTCTACTTCCTGAGATCGTCGAAGGCTAAGGGCAAGGCAATTCTGCTCGAAGCCAAGTAGGTTAGCGTGTAAGCAAACCATACTGACAATAACCGCCGGATGCTTCACAACCTTTGAAGCATCCGGCCTGCTTCGTTTCAAAGGATTCTCAAGCCAGAGGCGCCCATGTTGGATCTTCAGTTCGGCCAAGCCAGCGATCCCGGCAGAATACGCAAAAATAACGAAGATGCGATGGGATCGTTCATCCCCGCATCGCCGGAACAAGCCGTCTCGCACGGTTATCTTTTCGCCGTTGCGGACGGGGTGGGGGGCTACGATCTGGGCGAGATCGCATCGAATACGGCCATCTCGGTCCTCATCGAGGAGTTCGCCAAGGCACACGCCGGCTCCCGGCTGATGAGCTTGATGCCACGCCTCGTGCAATTAGCCAACACCGCGGTTCACGATTGCACCCTGGCGCGCCAATACAATGTCAAGAAGATGGCCACCACCCTGGTGGCTTGCGCGTTGCGCTACAACAAGGCGTATGTTTCTCACGTGGGCGACTCCCGTTGTTATCTTGTGCGCAGCGGAAGCGCCAGGCAGATTACCGATGACCATACGTGGGTAAACCAGCAGAGAAAGCTGGGCATCATCACGGCCGAGGAGATGGCCGAATCCGAAGCCCGGCACATCCTCATTCGCTCGCTGGGACCGGAGATGTTCGTCGCTCCCGATACCACCGCCATCGACCTCTACGCCGGCGACGTGCTGGTTCTCTGCTCCGACGGCCTGCACGACGAGATGCGCGAAGAGGCTATCGCCGAGATCGTCTCCCAGGAAAAAGACCCCGGCGAGATCGCCCGCGAGCTGGTGGCGAGGGCCGTGGAAATCGACGGCAACGATAACACCACCGCGCAGGTGATCCGCGTTCTCTCGGTGGAGCGGATGAGCAGTATGCCGCGCGGCCGGCCCTACCGGCAGATGGCCTGATCCGCTCTGACAAAAGCCTTATGAATCCTTTACTGTTCTCTCGCTGATCTTCTATAGAATCAAAGAAGATCACTAAATGGAGTATGCCATAGAATGGGTTTTTTCGACGATATAGAAGCCGGTTCGCAGATCGATTCCTACCGCATTGAAGCGCCGGTTGCCCGCAGCGGCATGGCTACCATCTTCCGCGCCACTGACCTGCGCGATAACCGCCAGGTCGCTCTCAAGATTCCCCACCCCGACCTGGAAGCCGATCCGATTCTCTTCGACCGCTTTCAGCGCGAGTCCGGCATTGGCGAAAAACTCAACCATCCCAAGGTCATGCGCGTCTTCGGCGGCGAGCAGCGCTCCCGCGTCTACATGGTCATGGAATGGTGCGAAGGCCGTCTCCTGCGCCAGGTTATCGCCGAAGGCAACATTACGCAGGACCGCGCCATCCGCATCGCTCTGGCCATACTCGAGGCCCTGGAGTACATCCACGCCAACGGCGTTGTGCATCGCGACCTGAAGCCGGAAAACATCATGTTGGACGCGGAAGACAACATCAAGCTCATCGATTTCGGCATTGCCAGCGACTCCGCCGCGCGGCGGCTGACCTACACAAACTTCACCGCCACGCTGGGCACTCCGGACTACATCGCTCCGGAGCAGGTGAAGGGAAAACGCGGCGATGCCCGCACCGACATCTTTGCCTTGGGCGTAATCCTCTATGAAATGCTCACCGGCAAATTGCCCTTTTCCGGCCCCTCGCCCCTGGCGGTAATGAATGACCGTCTGTTGAACCATCCCACTCCGCCCCGCGTCGCCAACCCCGCCATTTCGCCAGAGTTGCAGGAAGTCCTCTACCGGGCACTGGAAAGGGATCCCAGGAATCGCTACGCAAAAGCAAGCAATTTTGCCTGGGATCTCCAGCACCTGGATCAGGTGGGCGTGGCGAACCGCGACGAGTTGCAGGGCTGGAACAAGCGCAAATCCCAGCAGTTGAGGAGAATTCTCTATTATTCCGCTCTGGCGCTCATTCCGGTGGCCATCCTGCTGGTGATAGCCCTGCTCACCCACCACGGGTAAGCGCGAAGTTGGCGCGCTAACGCTGGAAAAACGAATGGATTTGCGTTCGGGCGGTCGATGCGATATTGTGATTTCGCTCCTGCAACGGACAATAATCCCAAATGAAACTTAACCGGCGGCGAGTGGCGGCTATGGCAATCGTGGCCGCGCTGGTGTGCCTGACTGTCTGTGGAATCGTGATTTGGCGCGTGGAGAAGGCGCTGGGCTCTTCACGGCGGGAGGCAGCGGCGCGGGAACTGCTGGGATTTGAGGTGAGAACGCTGGGGGCGCAACCGAATCCTGGATTCGAAGGGCTTCTGTCTCCAGCGGTTTACAAGAGCGCAGCGGTCTTTGAGGGGCAAATCTATTTGGCGGGACCTGCGGGGCTATATGCCTACGCGGCAGACGGGACGCTGGAACACATCTATAGGACAGGAATAGACTTACCCGCCGCTCCGCTGGGACAGATGGCGTTGGGACTGCTGACCGACGCGCATCAACCGGAGCTGCTGATTGCCACCCAGGGCGCGGGAATAGTGGCCTTCGACGGCCACCTATTTCGGCAAATAATGGGTACAAACGATGAGACGCGCGCCGTCACAGCCCTGCTTCCGCTGGGCTCGGGGCGGCTGCTGATTGGCACGGCTAAGCTGGGGCTGCTGATCTACGACGGCAAGACTCTCAAGCGATTCCACCCCACCACGGATAACGTCTATGTGACTGCCCTGGCAGGCTCGGAGGCCGAGTTGTGGGTGGGCACACTGAACGACGGGCTGCTGTGGTGGCATGGCGGCCAGACCGACCGCATCGGCGAAGAGCAGGGACTGCCGGACCGGCGAGTGGAGCAGATTGCGCTGGCAGGCGGGAAGGCTTATGTGGGCACACCGATGGGCGTGGCCGAGGTGCGTGAGGGGAAGGTTGCGCGAGTTCTGGCCAAGGGAAAATACGCCCATGCCTTGCTGGCCGATGGGGATGCGTTACTGGTGGGCCAGATGGAAGCCGGAGTGATGCGCGTCCCGCTTTCGGGGACGGAGAACGACGTTCAGACGAGAAGGCCGATTGCGGCGCGAGGCGGCGGGGAGGAGCATTCCTCCGGGGCTAAAGCCCACAATAATTCTGATGGCGTAATGCGGGGGTTGAAACCCCCGCCTCCCTCCGTCTCGAAAATTCCCTTTCCGGCCTACACGCCCGAGCACTTCACTATTGAGCAGTTTCTGGCCGTGGGAGACGACCGCTACGCGCTGGCCACGGACGGGCTGCTGCGTAGGAAACCGGATGGCGCATGGCGCAGGATTCTGGGCGGCGGCGACGCGCAACTGACGGACAGGGACATCTCCGCGCTGCTGGCAACCTCCGACGGACGGCTCTGGGTGGGTTACTTCGACCGCGGGCTGGACATTCTCTCTGCTACAGGCGGCAAGGTGGAGCACGTGGAGAACGAGCACGTCTTCTGTGTGAACCGGATTGTGGAAGACACGCGGCAGGGGGCGATAGCCGTGGCAACGGCCAATGGGCTGGTAATCTTTGACCGCGATGGGCGCGAGAAACAGGTTCTGAGACGCGAGGCCGGGCTGATTGCCGATCATGTGACGGATGTGGCGCTTTATAACGGCGGCATGGCGCTGGCGACCCCGGCGGGAATCACGTTTCTGGACCGCAGCGGCGCGCACAGCATTTACGCCTTCCAGGGCCTGGTCAATAATCATGTGTATGCATTGGGCGCCGGCGGAGATAAGCTGGTAGCCGGAACACTGGGCGGGCTTTCGCTGCTCTCGAATGGTGAGGTCCGCGGGAACCTGAACACGGCGAACTCCGGCCTGAAGCATAACTGGATTACCGCGCTGGCCGCGGTGGGCAACGATTGGCTGGTGGGCACTTATGGGGCGGGCGTGATGCGCCTCATGGCCGATGGCAGCGTGACGCCGACCGAGGCGACGCAAGCGGGAGTGGTGATAAATCCCACGGCCATGGCGGCTGACGGGCGGTTGACGCTGGCCGGAACGCTGGGCCAGGGGCTGCTGGTGGGCGACGCGAATGGCACCCGGTGGAAGACGGTCACGGCGGGGCTGCCATCGTTGAATGTAACGGCATTGGCTATTTACAAAGGTGTGGTATATGTGGGTACGGAGAACGGGTTGGTGAAGATTGCGGAAGACAAGTTGTAGGGAAAGCGGAGTTAGCGGGGTTAGCGGAGTTAGTTGCTGAGAGGGATGTGATGAGGCGGATTGGGTGGGCGTTAGTTTTATTGCTCTTGATGCCGATGGCGGCGGCTGCGGATAGTGGCGTGCTTGTTCCCATGGATAAGCAGGCGCCCGACCCGGAGGTTCTGTCGCTGAGCGAGATGCAGGTGGATATTCACGTGGACAACGGCGACGCGCGGGTGTGGGTGCGGCAGGTCTTCGTCAACCATACGAATCGCCCGCAGGAGGGCAACTACCTGTTTGCATTGCCCGGCGGGACCACGGTCTCCGACTTTGCCGTCTGGGATGGGCCGGTGCGCATTCCCGCCGTGATTCTGGAGCGCAAGCGGGCCGAGGCAATCTATCAGGAGTTGAAGAGCCAGGCTATCGATCCCGGCCTGCTACAGCAGGGCGAGCGCACGGAGGACGATGCGCGGCGCAGCGCGATCTTCAGCGCGCACATTGTTCCCATTCCCGCCTACGGAACCAAGCGGCTGGAGATTGAATATCACGAGCATATTCCCGTGTCGGCGCGCAAGAGCTACTTCGTGCTGCCGCTCAAGCCGGATAGCTACGCCAGCCAGACGGTGCAGAAGCTTTCCATCCACTTTGAACTTCGCTCGGCGGCGCGGCTGAAGGATTTCGCATTTCAGGGCCGCCTGCTTCCCTTTCACATCGAGCAGCAGGACGAGCATGTCATCCGGGGCACGGTGGATGCGGCCAACATCGAGCTGGCCGAGGATTTTTCAACGGTCTGGGCGCAGAACGAGGCCCAGAACGCGGTGGAAGTGATCGCCTATCGCAACCCGAATCCGATTGCTGCGGCGGCGCTGGAACTCGCCAGTTCCGAACTCGCGGTGCCCTCGCAGGCCCAGAAAGGCAAGCAGAAGCCACCGCCGCAACAGGCGAATGTGCCGCCGGAGCCGGGATTCTTTGAGGCGCTGGCGCAACTGAGCGCGCCGCCGGCGGCTGGAACGGCTAGCGGGCAGGGCGGGCGCACGGTGGTAGTGCTGATGGATACGTCGCTCTCCATGCAGTGGGAGAAGCTGGAGCGCAGTTATGCGGCGGCGGCCAAGCTGCTGGAGACTTTGGGGCCAGAGGATCAGTTCAATCTTTTGCTTTTTAACACGAGAGTGGACAGCTTCAAGCCCGCGCCGATCAGGGCGGATCTGGCCAGCACCAAGGCGGCGATGGATTGGCTGCGGCAGAGCCATCTGCGCGGCGGAACGGATTTGCAGAAGGCGCTGGATGCCGGGCTGAATCAATTCAACGGGGCGGATGCGACGCAAGCCACGGCGCTGGTGTTGCTGACCGACGGCGGTGTGACGCGCGGGCTGGTTCAGACGGGCAAGCTGGCGGATTGGTACGCGGCGAAATGGAATCAGATTCCCGCAGAGAAGCGGCCGAAGACAGAAGTCTTTGCCGTGGGCGACGACGCCAATCTGCCCCTGCTGCGCATGTTGAGCCGCAACGGCGGGGTGATGGAGCAGGTGCTATCGACCGAGCCGGTGGAGTTCAAGCTGGCGGCTTTTCTGGGCAAGGTTGGGCGGGCTCCGATTAATGGCCTGGGGTTGACGGTGGCTCCTCAGACCGCGGTGGACAAGGTTTATTCGCTGGAGGAGGCGGTCTTCGACGGCGGCGAAGGACGCTGGGTGGGCCAGTACACCAAGCCGCAAAAGGGCGTGAGCTTCAGCGTGAGCGGCAACCAGGATGGACGCCCGATGAAGGCGGAGACTAAGGCCGAGCTGCCCGCGAAGGAGCTGGAGCACGATCAGTTGCCGCGACTGTGGGCCGGGGCGCGGGTGCAGGCGCTGCTGGAGCAGATTGAGCGCGAGGGCGAAACAGAGGCGGCGATCAACGAGATCATCATGTTGGCGCGCAAATATAAATTCGTCACGCCCTATACTTCGTTTTTGGCGGCGCCGCGATCGCTGCTGAGGCCGCGCGTGATTCGCCCCGGAGACCCAGTCTTGCGCGTGCATACCGACAAGAGCATCGTCTCGGTGATTGCGATGTTTCCCTTTGGGCTGGAGAAGCCGCTGCGCTACCTCGCAGGCGAGGATGTGTGGCAGACACGCTTCCTCGCTCCGACGGATATGAAGGATGGCAGCTACCCGGTGCGTCTGGTGCTGCGCGACGCGGATGGGCAGGTCTATCGCGAGCAGAAGAGCTTTGTGATTGCCTCGACGCCGCCGACGGTGAAGGTGAGGCTCGACAAAACTCGATACCGGGCGGGCGAGACGATTCCGCTAAAGGTGAGCGCAAGCGAGAGCACGCGCACGCTGACGGCACGGATGGAGGGGCTGGCCCCGGTCAGCCTGCATTGGAATCGCGAGGCGGAAGCGAATACGGGGCAGCTTTGGCTGCCGCAGGCGATGCCTGCGGGCGATTATGTATTGGCAGTGACGGCGGAAGACATGGCGCACAATCTGGGCAGCGCGGAGGTGCACATTGAAGTGGTTCCTTAATCGTAATCGTGTGCGCAACTATTTGGCGGAAATCAGCAACTCCGGCGCAACCGGGCTGAGAATTGCCCTGGGTGCAATGGTTCTTGGAGCAGCGGCTCTGACGGCGTCGGCCTCGCTGATCGCCTGGCAAAATCCCGGATTGCTGCTGGGCGCGGGCAACGGCCTGGCTCGCTGGCTGGAAAATGCCGAGTCCGGCTCGGGCGTGGAGAAGGCGATCTACCGGCTGATGAAGCTGCCGGGAGGCGAGGCGCTATACAGGCGCTCTCCGCGAGAGACGCGGCCGGAGCTGACCACTCTCATCAACAACAGCCAGAAGAGCGCGGCGCTCTACTCGCTCAGGGCGATGGAGGACGAACAGGCGCTGGATTTTGCGGCCGCCGAAAAGGACTGGAAGACGTGGGCGGAGAAGGCCGACGACAAGGCCGCGGCAAATCTTGATTTGGCGGATTTCTATGAGCGCAGGTTGAAGCCTCAGGAGGAGCTTGCGGCGCTGGAGGCTGTGGGCCAGGCCGCGGCCAGTCCGCGCGAACGCTGGACGGCGGCGGAATCGCAGCAGGCGTGGAAGGCCTGGGAGCGAACGCTCACCGTGGTAGACCGCTATGCACTGGGGCGCGCGGCGGCAGCGCGGGAGTATGCCGGATGGGAGCGGCGTTTTCCGCAGCAACAAGCAGTCTACGAGCGCGAGCTGTCCTTCGATCTGGCGGGCAAGGATTACGCCGGCGCGACGGCGTTGATTGTGCGCTACCGGAAGGCGTTTCCCGGCGACGCGTTGTTTCCGGTGAGGGCGGAGGCGGATGTTGCGGCGGGGCGCGGCTCGGCTAAGGACGGGCTGGCGGTCTTTGATCGCAGCTTTGAGCCGCTGTGGCCGGCGGAGTTAGTCAAGAGCTACTACGCGCTGCTGGAGAGCGGCCACCAGACGCTGAAAGTCCGCGATGCGCTGCGGGCAAGATTGGCGGCTGCGCCGGATGGCGGCGGCGACGCGCTGAAGGATGCGGCGCGGCTCTTTTACATTTTTCAGCAGCAAGGGCAGTTGGAGGCGGCCAAGGCCGTGCTGGCCGGGTATCGCGAGCGCAAGGATGCGCGCGGCGCCACGTGGAGCGCCGATGAGCTGTATACGCTGGGACGGCTGCTGGAACAGGTGCAGGATTTTCCCGAGGCGGCGCGCTACTACTATGCGCTGGCCGCGAAGACGCAGGCTGCTGATGCCAATGAAAAAGGCCTGGCGGGGCTCGTGCGCATTCTACTCACCGCGCCGGAGCAGCCGCTGCGGCTGGGCGCGGGAAATCTGGCGCTCTACCAGAGCATTGCGACGATGGACCGCGGGCCGGGCTATTTGAATGGCATTCTCTCGCTGTTTTTTAATTCACAGC
>Ga0326727_10019085_pt1 | contig 13875 bp, 10 predicted proteins | sample MB2enrmetagenome_FD_207643 | JGI IMG/M metagenome (GOLD analysis project Ga0326727, IMG submission 207643) | Lab enriched peat soil microbial communities from McLean, Ithaca, NY, United States - MB29MY | ecosystem: Environmental > Terrestrial > Soil > Wetlands > Peat | place: USA: New York... | reverse complement strand
GCCCCGGCCGCCGGCCCCGGGGTGGGAGACAGAATTCTGCTCGTCTCCCGAAAGCGCCCATAAAATGGGGGCGGCGGCTCGGAGACGCGCCCAGCTCGCCTCGCCCCTCCGTAGCGCCGACATTCTTGTCGGCGGGTAAGGGCGACTTTCCAGTCGCCAGTTCCTCGTTTCGGTGAAGCCGGCCCGAGCGAGGCGCCCTGCTACCATCACATCCTCGGTGCGATTGAACCAGGCAGAATTTTGTTTCCCCTTGGTGCTCCACGCCACTTCAGCGTGGCAGCGGCGGCCCTCCGCGCTTAAACTAGGGACGATGTTGCCGAAGAAAAACACCGCCTCCGCCCGCCGCCGGGTGCTGGCGCAATGGCGCGGCGTGGATTACACGCCGCTGGAGGCCGCCCGCGCCACCCCCGCGCGCCGCGCCGGCGACGTGCTGCCCGGCCTGCTCAAGGAATTGCGGCTGGACGCCCGCCAGGGCGAGGTGGAAATCATCAAGGTCTGGAACTCGTTGATTGACCCCGCGGTGACGGCGCACGCCCAACCGGCCAATGTGGCCAAGGGCACCCTGTTTGTGAACGTGGACAGCAGCGTTTGGCTCTCCGAAATCGTGCGCTACCGCCGCAAGGAAATCCTGGAGCGCCTCCAAAACAGCTTCGGCAAATCGGTCATCCAGAAAATTTCCTTCCGCATTGGCTGACGGCCGGGCTTAACCGAGCCGTTTCAGTTGCTTGGGGGTGAGCAGCCAGCAAAGCGAGGCGCATTTGCCGTCCCGTAGGGCGGGGGTTTCCAGCTTGCACAAGCCGCCCTTCTTGAAATCGAGCTGCAATTCCGCGTGACCACAGGTCAGCACCGCCACCAGGCGGCTTAAATCCGGTTCGTGGCCCACGAGGAGCACCTTGCCCGGGGCGGGTTTTTCGCGGCCCAACTGGCGGCACAGGTTGCGGGGGGCGCCACCGGGCGCCAGCGCGTTGGAAAACTTCAGCCGCTTCTTCAACTTCAATTCCTGCGCCACAATCTCCGCCGTCTGCCGGGCCCGCACATGGGGGCTGGACAGGATGAGGTGGAAGCGGCCGGCGAGCTGGTTGATGGCCGCGGCGGATTTTCGCACCTGGCGCCGCCCCTTGGTGGTCAACGGCCGGGCGGCATCGTCTTCAAAACCGCGCTCGCCGCGTTCCACGGCCAGGCCGTGCCGAAGCAGGTAGAGTTCCATGCCACCATCATACTTTGACGGCCGCCACGCGCAACCCCCCTTCCAAAAACCCATTTGTTACAATCCCGGCACCGGACCATTTTGACTTTGGCTTCCGGCCGGGCGTCGCTTATGGTGTCAGGCAAGATGGAGTATGTGCGCCGCGCCGTCATCGATGTCGGCACCAATTCAATCAAGCTGCTCGTGGCCGACGTGGCCGGGCGCGACGTTCGCCCCGTGCACGAGGACAGCCGCCAGACCCGGTTGGGCCAGGGCTTCTATGCCACCCATCGTTTGCAGCCCGAGAGCATTGCCCGCACCGCCGAAGCCGTCCGTGAATTCAGCGGCATCGCCCGCGAAAAAAGTGCCATCGCCATCCGCGTGATCGCCACCAGCGCCGCCCGGGACGCGGTCAATCCCCAGGACCTGACGCAGGCCATCGAGCACGCCTGCGGGTTGAAGACCGAAATCATCACCGGAGCGCGCGAAGCCGAATGGGCCTTTCAGGGGGCCGCCACCGACGCCGAGCTGGTCCAGCGGCCGTTGCTGCTGCTGGATGTGGGCGGCGGCAGCACCGAGTTCATTCTCGGCCACGGCAACCGCAAACATTTTGCGCACAGCTTTCCCTTGGGCACCATCCGCCTGATGGAGAAGATCCCGCTCAGCGACCCACCCGGGCCGTCGGAGTTCCAAAATTGCCGCGACTGGATCGCAAAATTCCTCCTGCACGAGGTGCGCCCGCAACTGGAGCCGGCCTTGCGGCTGGAAGAAGGCGAAATCCAGCTCATCGGCACCGGGGGCACCACGAGCATCCTGGCGCGCATCGAAAAGAAGCTCACCAGTTTCGACCGCAACGCCATCGATAGCGCCGTACTGACCTTTCCGCAGGTGGTGGCGCACCGGCAACATCTGTGGGCGCTGCCGCTGGCCCGGCGCAAAGAAGTTCCCGGGCTGCCGAAAAAGCGGGCGGACGTCATTCTCTCCGGCGCCCTCATTTGCGAACTGGTCATGGAGGAATTCGGTTTCGAGCAATTGCGCGTCAGCACCCGCGGCTTGCGCTTTGCCGCGGTCATGGAATGACGAGCCGGTTGACAGCGCCCGACGATTTGCCCGGCCAGCCGAGGGGCGCCCGGGGCGCCATGGTTGGATTTCGGATCAACCACCCCAAGCCATGCGCATTTTGATTGTCGGCTGCGGGTATGTGGGACTGCCGCTGGGCGCGGAGCTGGTCCGGCGCGGACACGAGGTCTTTGGCCTGTGCCGGCACCCGGGGCGGGAATTGGCCGCGGCCGGCCTGGTGCCGCTCCCGGCCGATCTGACCCGGCCGGAAACCCTGGCACCCCTGCCGCGCGAATTCGACCGGGTGGTGAACTGCGCGGCGTCCGGCGGCGGCAGCGCGGAGGATTACCGGCGGCTGTATGTGGAGGGAAACCAGAATCTGCTGGCCTGGCTCAGCCCGCGCCCGCCGGGCAAATTCGTTTACACCAGTAGCACCAGCGTTTACGCCCAGAGCGATGGCGCGGTGGTCACGGAGGACAGCCCCGCCCAACCCGAAGCGCCCACGGCCCGGATGCTGGTCGAGGCGGAAGCCCGGTTGCAGGCCGCGGCCAGCAGCGGTTTCCCGGCCGTCATTCTGCGCGTGGCCGGCATCTACGGGCCGGGGCGCGGCCACGCGTTTCAGCAATTTCTCCGCGGCGAAGCGCGCCTCGAAGGGGAGGGCGCGCGCCATTTGAACATGATCCATCGCGACGACGTGGCCGGCGCCATCCGGGCGGCGTGGGAACGTGGAACTCCCGGCGAAATCTACAACGCCGTGGATGATGAACCGGTGACCCAAAGGGCGTTTTTCACGTGGCTGGCCGCCACCTTGAATCGTCCCCTGCCGCCCTCGGTGGCGGCGGACGAAGGCGCCTGGCGCAAACGGGGTGTGACGAACAAACGCGTGTGCAACACCAAGCTGCACACGCGTCTGGAATATCACTTCAAATATCCAAATTTCCGCGCCGGCTACGCGCCCCTCTGCGCCGAAATTACCCATTCCTGACGCTCTCGCGTCGCTTAGCCGGCGAACTTGCCGCGCCGTCTTGCCGCGCCGAAGCACAGCGAAGGCGGGAGCGCAGCGAAGGCGGAGGAGCAATTCGGCCACCCCTCTCACCCAGCCACGTCAAACCGCACTCTCGCCGCGCTCATCCGTGCGGATGCGCACGGCCTCTTCCACGGTGGAGATAAAAACTTTGCCGTCACCGATCTTGCCGGTGCGAGCGGCCTTGATGATCGCCTGCACGGCCGCGTCCTTGAGCGAGTCGGCCACCACGGTCTCGATTTTGACCTTGGGCAGAAAATCCACGGTGTACTCGCTGCCACGGTAAATTTCGGTGTGTCCCTTTTGCCGGCCAAAGCCTTTGACCTCGCTGACAGTCATGCCCTGGATGCCCAGTTCGTTCAGGGCGTCCTTCACATCCGTCAAGCGGAACGGTTTGATGATCGCTTCAATCTTTTTCATAGATTTTACTCATTGTAGGCACGCTCGCCATGCTGTGACAAGTCAAGGCCGACGCTTTCGTCTTCCTGATCCACCCGCAGACCGACCACGGCCGCCACGAATTTCACAATCAGGAACGTGCCGACCGCGGCCAGGAGCACGGTCGCACCCACGCCAATCAACTGGTTGATGAACTGGTGCGCCCCGCCGGCCAGCGAAACCGCCCCGCCGTTGGCCTGAAACGTGGTGGCGATGGCCGGGTTGACGTCGGCGCTGGCCAGCCAGCCCAGCATCAGCATGCCAATGATGCTGCCGATACCGTGCACGCCGAACACATCCAGCGAATCGTCATAGCCAAACTTGGACTTAATCTTGGTGACGGCCGTGTAGCATACTACACCCGCCAGGAGTCCGATGCAAAACGCGGCGGGCACGGTGACGAAGCCCGAGGCGGGCGTGATGGTGGCCAGGCCGGCGACCATGCCGGCCGCGGCGCCGAGCACGCTGGGCTTGCCTTTGAGTTTCCATTCCAGGGCCGACCAGCTCAGGGCCGCCGCGGCGGCCGAGAAATGCGTGGCCGCGAAGGCGCTCGTGGCCAGCGGCCCGGCGTTCAGCGCGCTGCCGGCATTGAAGCCGAACCAGCCCACCCACAGCAGCCCGGTGCCAATCAGCGACAACACGACGTTGTGCGGCACCATGGGCTCATGCGGAAAGCCCTCCCGCTTGCCGATCATCAGGGCAAACACCAGCGCCGACACGCCCGAGCTGATGTGCACCACCGTGCCGCCCGCAAAATCAAGCACCGGCACCTTGCCGCCCAACGCCCAGTTGAAATAGCCGCCCTTGCCCCAGACCATGTGGCACAACGGAAAATAGATCAGCGTGATCCACAGCAGCATGAACAGCACATAGGCTTTGAACTTGATCCGTTCGGCCACGGCACCGCTGATGAGGGCGGGCGTGATGATGGCAAACATCATCTGGAACAACATGAACGATTGGGCCGGCACGGTGGCCGCATAATCGGTGTCCGGCGCGGCGCCCACGCCGTGCAGAAACAAATACTTCAACGGGTTCCCGCAAAACGCGTTGCCCGGCGCAAAGGCCATGCTGTACCCATAGATCATCCACACCACGGAGATCAGGGCCATCAGCACCAGGCTGTGCATCATGGTGGAAAGCACGTTTTTGCTCCGCACCAAACCGCCGTAGAACAGGATGAGTCCCGGCGCGGTCATCATCAGCACCAGCGCGGAACTGGCGAGCAACCAGGCATTATCACCGTTGTTGACCACCGCCGCGGGCGTGTCCGCCGCGTGCGCCGACGTGGCGGCCAGCCCCAAAAGCAAAAAAGCCGACCATGAATATAATCGCGATTTTGAAAACGAAGTATGAATGGGATTCATCGGCCCAGAGTTCAACAAATCCCCACCAAGGCGTCAATGCAGGTATTGCACAAACCGCACTCGATTTTGCGCAGACCGCGCCGGATTTTCTTTGCGGCCGGGAAAGCTTTCGGCCTAACTTTGGCCAATGGCCAACGCCGAAGCCCAACTGACTCCCATGATGGCGCAGTATCGCCGCATCAAAAGCGAACTGCCCAAGGACGCGCTGCTGCTGTTCCGGTTGGGCGATTTCTATGAAATGTTTTTCGAGGACGCCCAAACCGGGGCGCAAGTTCTCAACCTGGCGCTCACGGCGCGCAACGGCATTCCCATGTGCGGCCTGCCGTTCCACGCCGCCAACACCTACCTCGCCCGCATCCTGAAAAGCGGCCGCAAGGTGGCCATTTGCGAGCAACTGGAAGATGCGCGCCCCGGCAAGCTGGTGAAGCGCGAGGTCACGCAGATTCTTTCGCCAGGCACGCATTTTGACGAACGCATGCTGGTGGCCGAACGGAATAATTTCCTCGCCGCCATCAATCCCGTCGGCAAGGCCTTCGGCCTGGCCGTGGTGGACCTCACCACGGGCGACTTTCTCACCACCGAGCTCGAGGACGCCGCCGCCCTGTACGCGGAATTGGAACGGCTGCGGCCGGCGGAAATCATCTTCCCGGCCGAGGCCGCCGCCGTACGCGAGCTGCTGGCCGGGCGCGGACGCGTGGGGGGCGCCCCGGAAACCGCCGGCCAGCCCGCACCCGCCGCCACCGCCCAAGGCTGGACGGTCAGCGGCTACGACGATTGGACGTTCGCCCCGGAAACGGCCTTCTTCACCGTCCGCGAACATTTCAAGGTGGCCACGCTGGACGGCTTCGGGCTCAAGGACCGTACGGCCGCCATCGGCGCAGCGGGCGGTGCCCTGCACTATCTCACGCAAAGTTTGCGGCGGGATGTGAAACACCTCACCCGCATCACCTACTACGAGCGCCGCGATTTCCTGGCCCTCGATTATACGACGCTGCGCCACTTGGAGATCCTGGAACCGCTGCACCACGATGCGCCACGCAATTCGTCGTTGTACGGCGCGCTCAATCGCACCGCCACGCCCATGGGGGCGCGGCTGCTCCGCCAATGGCTCTCCCAGCCGCTGGCCGCCGTGGCCCCCATCCGCCGCCGCCAGCAGGCCGTGGCCTCGCTGGTGGAGAGTGCCTTCGGGTTGGAGAGCTTCCGCCAGCAACTGATCGAAGTGCGCGACCTGGAGCGCACCATCGGCCGCCTCAGCTCCGGCTCGGGCAACGCGCGCGACCTGGCGGCCTTGCGGCGGGCTCTCGAACAGGTGCCAGCCCTGAAAAGCACCCTCCGCCAGCTCGCCGCCCGACCGGCTCCGCCGGCTGCCGCCACCCTGGATGCCGGGGTTTTTCCGCCCGCCGCTCCCGCCGACCACCCAGCGGCGGCCGCCTCAACGTCCCTCGAACAACCCGCCGCGCTCCTCGAACAACTGGAACAGCACCTCGCTGAATCCCCCGACCTGGTGGAACTGATCACCCGCGCCATCGTGGACGAGCCGCCCTTGCTGATCAAAGAAGGCGGCATGATCCGCGACGGATTTGACACCGCCCTGGACGAATTGCGCCAGGCGCAGCGCGGCGGCAAGGATTGGATTGCCAAATTGCAGGCGGATGAAATCACCCGCACCGGCATCTCTTCACTGAAGGTGCGTTTCAATTCGGTGTTTGGTTATTACATCGAAGTCACCCGGACCCATCTCGACAAGGTGCCGCCGGATTACGTCCGCAAACAGACCATTGCCAACGGCGAGCGGTTTATCACGCCCGAGCTGAAGGACATGGAGGGCAAGATCCTCGGTGCCGAGGAGCGGGGGATGAAACTGGAATACGAGCTGTTTCAGCGCGTGCGCGAGGAAGTGCTGGGCCAATTGGCGAACATCCAGCGGACGGCCGCCGCGCTGGCGCAACTGGACGTGCTGGCGGCCTTTGCCGGCACGGCCCGGCTCCAGAATTATGTGTGCCCCCGCGTGGCCGATGAAGGCATCGTGCAAATTCGCGACGGGCGCCATCCGGTTTTGGAACAACAACTGGTCGAGGAACGCTTCGTGCCCAACGACACGGGCTTGCAAAGCGGGGCGGGCCTGGCGCCCGGTCCGGCGGCGGTCCCGGGCGACGGCGACGCCCCCGCGCTGCCGCAAATCGCCCTGATCACGGGACCCAACATGGCGGGCAAATCCACTTACATCCGCCAAGCCGCCTTGCTCACCTTGCTGGCCCACACGGGCAGCTTCGTGCCGGCGGCCGAGGCGCGCATCGATTTGGTGGACCGCATCTTCACCCGCATCGGGGCCAGCGATGATCTGGCCCGCGGCCAAAGCACGTTCATGGTGGAAATGACCGAAACGGCCAACATCTTGAACAACGCCACGTCGCGCAGCTTTATTGTGCTCGATGAGATCGGCCGCGGCACCAGCACCTTCGACGGACTGTCGCTGGCCTGGTCCATCGTGGAACATCTCCACAACCGGGTCGGGGCCAAGACCCTGTTCGCCACGCATTATCATGAACTGACCGAGCTGGCGGTTCGCCTGCCGCGGTTGCAGAATTTCAACGTGGCCGTGCGCGAATGGCACGACTCAATCGTGTTCCTCCGCAAGATTGTCGCCGGCGGCACGGACAAAAGCTACGGCATCCAGGTGGCCCGGCTGGCGGGTGTGCCGCGGGAGGTGCTCGAGCGCGCCAAGGAGATTCTATCCAACCTCGAGGAATCCGAACTCACGCCGGAGGGCAATGTGCGCCCCAGCCGCCGGCAACACGACCGCGACAAATTGAAAACACTCGCGCCTTCGCCGCAGTTGGATCTCTTTGGCTGAAAATGTCTCCCCGGGGCAACATTCCCAACCGGTCCGTTGTGGGATACCACGAGATGTGCGAAGTTAGCCAATATCCGTGGAGTCTAATTGCCAAAACACAGGCAGTTGTTATTGCGCTGGTACAGCCTTCACAGGCGAATATCAGGGAAGGCGCTTGGGCGCCATAAATCAGTGACGGTCCGGATTAACCGGAAGCAAAGACGATTATGTCAGAAAGAATCCCCTTTGCATCGGGATTGTCGTCGTTCCGCTGGATGCCAACACGTGCGAAAGCCATAAAAATCGCCGGGTGGTATTTCGGCTTGAGCTGTGTTTGGATTTTCTCCTCCGGTTGGTTGTTGCATCACCTGGTCCATGACGCCGCGTTGGCGGCGTGGTTGGAGGATGTCAAGGGCTGGTTCTTCGTGGCCGTGACCGCCCTGATGCTGGGCTGGGTGCTGCAGCGCAGTTTTCGCCAAATCCACCAGTCGGCGGCGCGGTTGCTGGAAGAGGAAAGTCGGCTGCGTCTGATTGGCGACAATCTCCCCGACAGTTATGTTTTTCAATACTTGCTGGATCCGCAGGGCCAACCGCGCTTCACCTATGTGAGCGCCGGAGTCGCCCGGGTGCATGGCCGGCCGCCCGCCGAAGTGCTGCGGGACGCCCATTGCCTCTTGGACCAGATGGACCCGGACCAGCGGCAGTTGTATGCGGCGGCCGAGGCGGAGAGCGCCGCCGGGCTCAAGGATTTTCAAATGGAGTTACGGGTCCGGTTGCCGGATGGGCAGCAGCGGTTGATTCTGGTGCATTCCCGCCCCGCCCGCACGACGGAAGGATTGGTGCGTTGGGATGGAATTGTCACCGATGTGACCTCGCAGCGGGACCAGGAAGCGGCACGGTTGAAAGCGGAAAAGTCGTTGCAAGACAGTGCGCGGTTGCTGCACACCGTCATCAACCTGGTGCCGCACCCGATCTTCGCCAAGGACCGCCAAAGCCGGTACTTCCTGGCTAATAGAGCCTGCGCGGCGGTGCACGGATTGGCGCCGGAACAGGTTCTCGGCCGGACTGACCTGGAGATCAATGCCAACCGGACCCAAGCCGAAGCACTCATGCGCGTCGACCGCGAGGTGATCGACACCGGTGAGCGCCGGTTCATCCCCGAGGTCGCCCTCGCCAATGCTGTCGGTCAATGCCGGATTCTCCAGGTCATCAAGATCCCTTTTGCCTCGCCCACCGCCGGTCCGGCGGTACTGGGTGTGGCCGTGGACATCACGGAGGTGAAGCGCAGCGAGCAAAACTACCGCGAGATTTTCAACGCCACCAACGAGGCCATCTTCCTGCATGACGCCGCCACGGGCGCGGTGCTGGAGGTGAACGACGCCGTGCTGCGCATGTTCGGCTACGACTCCAAAGAGGAGTTTCTGGCAAAGGGAAAAAACACGCTGACCGCCGACCAGTCGCCTTATACCTGGGACCAAGCCATGGAACGCATCCGGCTGGCGATCGAACGCGGTCCGCAGGTTTTTGAGTGGCTGAACCGGAAAAAGAATGGCGAACCGGTCTGGGTGGAGGTGTCCTTGCGGAACACGCAAATCGGCGGCCAGGGCCGCGTGCTGGCCGTGGTCCGGGACATCACGGAACGCAAGGCCCAGCAAATGGAAATTGAACGGCTCACCCGCCTTTACGTCACGTTGAGCGAAGTCAACCAGACCATCGTGCGCAGCCCATCCCGGGCGGAATTGTTCGCCGGCATTTGCCAGGTCATGGTGGAGTACGGCAGATTTCGGGGCGCCAGAATCGCCGAATGGACGGGGCCGGACGACGCCTTGAAGGTGGTGGCCGAATGCCAGCCAGACCCGCCCTTGGAACTGGTCCCGGGCCTCTGTGAGGTGGCCGCCGAAGTCCTGGGTGCCGGTCGCGCCGCCCTCTGCAACCAATGGGGGACCGATGAACGCGCCCGGTGTTGCCGGCAGACCGTCGGCGGCACCGGCATCGGCTCCTGCGCGGCCTTTCCGCTGACCCAGCAGGGCCGCCTGATGGCCGTGTTCAGCGTGTGCTCGAGCGAAGCAAACTTCTTCCAATCCGAGGAAGTCCGGTTGCTCGAAGAGATCGGTTCGGATATTTCCTTTGCCTTGGATCGGCTGGTCGCCGAGGACCGGCGCCGCGTGGCCGAAGCGGAGTTGCACGAATTGAATCGCACGCTGGACCAGCGCGTGCAGGAGCGCACCGCCGAGCTGCGCGCCTCCAACGAGGAATTGGATGCCTTCGCCTACGCCGTGTCGCACGACCTGCGCGCACCGTTGCGGGCCATGAGCGGCTTCAGCCAGGCGCTGACCGAGGATTTCGGCCCGCAATTGCCGGCCGCAGCCCACGAATACCTCGGCCACATCCGGACCGGCAGCCGCGAAATGGGTGCCTTGATCGACGGCCTGCTCCGCCTCTCGCGCAGCACGCGCGGGACCTTGCAACGGACCTCGGTGAACCTCTCGGCCCTGGCCACCCGCCTCCTGGGCGAGCTTCAGCAAGGCGAACCGCACCGCCGGGTCGCCTGCACCGTGGACGCCGGCCTCACGGCCAACGGCGACGCCCATCTGCTGGAGATCGCGCTCCGAAACCTGGTCGGCAATGCCTGGAAATACACCGCGCATTCCCCCCAGGCGCTCATCCACGTCCACGGGCGGACCGACCCGAAATCCACGACCTTCTGTGTGAGTGACAACGGCGCCGGCTTCGACATGAAACACGCCGCCAAACTGTTCCAGCCGTTCCAGCGCCTGCATCGTGACGACGAATTCCCCGGCATCGGCATCGGCTTGGCGACCGTGCAGCGGATCATCCGCCGGCACGGCGGCACGCTGGAGGCCACCGGCGCTCCCGGCGCCGGCGCCCATTTCAGTTTTACCCTGCCCGGCTCATAACCACCATGAATGTTTCCACTCTCGGATCCCAAGTCATTCTCCTGGTCGAAGACAAACGCCAGGACGAGTTGCTCATTTTGCGGGCGCTCACCAAGGTCAACCTGGCCAACCAGGTGCAGGTGGTCCGCGACGGCCAGCAGGCCGTGGACTATCTGTTCCGGGAAGGCGAATTCGCCAACCGCGGCGGACCGAACCTGCCCATGGTCGTGCTGCTGGATCTCAATCTGCCGCGCCTGGGCGGGCTGGACGTGCTGGCCCGGGTGCGCGCCGACGCGCGCACCAAGCTCCTGCCCGTGGTCATCCTCACCTCCTCCGATGAGGAACGCGACCGGTTGCGCAGTTACGAGAACGGCGCCAACAGTTTTGTGCGCAAGCCGCTGGAATTTGGCGAATTTGCCGAAACCGTGGCGCGCCTGGGCATTTACTGGGTGGCGACCAACCAACCCGCCCACTTGTGACCTAATATGCCATCCCCGCTCAAAATCCTGTACGTGGAAGACAAGTTGTCTGACTTTCTCCTGCTGGAGCGCCACTTGCAAAAGCATGGGCTGGCGGCGGAATGCCAGCGCGCCGCCAGCCGCGAGGAGCTGGCGGCCGCCCTGCAAGATCAAGCGTGGGATCTGGTGCTTTCGGATTTCAACGTGCCCACCCTGCCGTTTGAGGAAACCCTCGCCCGGCTCCGGCCCAGGTTGGATAAGCTGCCACTCATCCTGATCTCGGGCAGCGTGGGCGAGGAGCGGGCCGTGGAACTGCTCAAACAGGGCGTCTGGGACTTTGTGCTGAAAGACAATCTCGCCCGCCTGGTGCCGGCGATCCACCGGAGCCTGCGCGACGTGGCCGACCGCCAGGCGCGCTTAAACGCCGAGGCCGCACTGCGGGAAAGTGAGGAGAATTTCCGCCAAATGGCCGAGAACACCGACGACGTGATCTGGATGTGCTCCCCCGATCTGAAGGTGGTCCATTACGTGAGTCCGGCTTATGAGAAGGTCTGGGGCCGGTCGGTCGACAGCCTATACGCCCAGCCAGACAACTGGGTGCAAGCCATCCTGCCGGAGGAACGCGAACCAGTCTTGGCGGCATTTTCCAGCTTGGTGGCCAACCAGACCTCAACCAGCTTGGAATACCGCATCACCCGGTCGGATGGTTCGGTTCGTTGGATCCATGACCGCAGCTACCCGGTCTTGGACGACCACGGCCAAGTAATCCGGCTGGCCGGCATTGCCACCGACGTCACCGAACGGCACCACGCCGAGGAAGAGCGATTACGGCTGACCACCGCGCTGGACCAGGCGGCGGAATCCATCGTCATCACCGATCTCGCCGGCAACATCCTGTTCGTAAACCCCGCGTTTGAACGGATCACCGGTTATTCGCGCCGGGAGGCCATCGGCAAAAATGCCCGTCTCTTGAACAGCGGCCAGCATGATGACGCCTTTTTCCAGAAAATGTGGGATACGCTGATCCGCGGCGAGGTTTGGCACGGCCATTTCATCAACCGGCGCAAAGACGGAAGCCTCTTCGAGGAGGACGCCACCATCTCCCCCGTGCGCAATCCTGCCGGCAAGGTCGTCAATTACATGGCCATCAAGCTCGATGTCACCCGGGAGGTGGAGCTGGAAAACCGCTACCGCCAGTCGCAAAAGCTCGAGGCCATCGGCCAGCTCGCCGGCGGCGTGGCCCACGACTTCAACAACATCCTCACCTCCATGCTCATGCAGATCGAACTGGCCCGCATGGATGGCGGCCTGCCGGCGGAAGTGAGCGCCAATTTGAAGCAGATCTACGACGACGCCAGCCGCGCCGCCAGCCTCACCCGCCAACTGCTGCTTTTCAGCCGCCGCCAAATCATGCAGTCGCGCGATCTGGATCTGAACGAGGTCATCACCAATCTGGCCAAGATGCTCCAGCGGATCATCGGCGAGGACGTCCATCTGCAACTGAACCTGCACTCGGCGCCACTCCTCACCCACGCCGACCCAGGCATGCTGGATCAGGTGGCCATGAATCTCGCCGTCAACGCCCGCGATGCCATGCCCCAGGGCGGACGCCTGGTCATTGGCTCCTCGGAATTCGTCGTGGGTGTGGAGCTGGCCCAGCAGCAGCCGGATGCCGCGCCGGGTCGGTACGTCTGCCTGAGTGTCACGGATAATGGCTCCGGCATTCCCCCGGAGATCCTGCCGCGCATTTTCGAGCCGTTCTTCACCACCAAGGAGGTTGGCAAGGGCACCGGCTTGGGTCTGGCCACGGTTTTCGGCATCGTCAAACAGCATCGCGGCTGGCTCACGGTCGAGAGCACCCCTGGCGCGGGCACCACCTTCAAGGTGTTCCTGCCGGCCCTCAAGACCAGCGTGCTTGAAGTCGCCGAAGCGGTCGCCAAACCGCCGGGTGGCACCGAGACCATTTTGCTCGCAGAAGACGATGTTGCCGTGCGCAAGTCCACCGTGACCATCCTGCGCCAGCGGGGCTACCAGGTGCTCGAAGCCGCCAGCGGCCCGGAAGCGCTCAAGGTCTGGAGCCAGGCACGGGACGTGATCGCCTTGCTGTTTACGGACCTGGTCATGCCCGGCGGTATCACCGGCCGCCAGTTGGCCGCCCAGCTCCAAACCGACAAACCCGGGCTGAAGGTCATCTACGCCAGCGGCTACAGCTCGGATATCGCCGGGCGGGAAATCCAATTGCAGAGCGGTGAAAACTTCATCCAAAAGCCCGTGCATCCGGATAAACTCTTGAAAACCATCCGGGAGTGCCTGGATCATTAATGCGCCCGGCCGCGGACCGGAGTGCGCCCGTCCCGGGCGCTGAGACGCGATTCTGAGCCAGCCGGTGCAGAGCAGAGGACCCCGCAACGAACAGCCGCCCCATCCCGCGCCGCTCGATTTCGAGCGGCCGCAACGCCCGCACGCTTCAGCGGCCGGGACGGCCGCGGACCGGAGTGCGCCCGTCCCGGGCGCTGAGACGCGATTTTGAGCCAGCCGGTGCAGAGCAGAGGACCCCGCAACGAACAGTCGCCCCATCCCGCGCCGCTCGATTTCGAGCAGCCGCAACGCCCG
>Ga0326727_10019084_pt1 | contig 13875 bp, 12 predicted proteins | sample MB2enrmetagenome_FD_207643 | JGI IMG/M metagenome (GOLD analysis project Ga0326727, IMG submission 207643) | Lab enriched peat soil microbial communities from McLean, Ithaca, NY, United States - MB29MY | ecosystem: Environmental > Terrestrial > Soil > Wetlands > Peat | place: USA: New York... | reverse complement strand
TGCACGAGATCGTCATGACTCTGGGCATCGCTTTCGTGCTGGTGATCTTTGTCGTATATATCTTTTTGCAGGACTGGCGCGCAACGATCATTCCAATGCTGGCGGTGCCTGTCTCGCTAGTGGGCACGTTCGTCGTGTTTCCGATCTTCGGCTTTTCGGTGAACACTCTCTCCTTGTTCGGCCTGGTGCTCGCCATCGGTCTTGTGGTAGACGACGCCATTGTCGTTGTCGAAGGTATCCAGCGGCACATTGAAGAGGGCTTGGCTCCGAAGGATGCGGCTCGCAAGGCGATGGAAGAACTGACCGGCCCTGTGGTGGGCATCGCACTGGTGCTTTCGGCGGTTTTCGTGCCGACCGCGTTCATCCCGGGCATCACCGGCCGCCTTTATCAGCAATTCGCGATCACCATCGCCATCTCGGTGATCGTTTCCGCCTTCAACGCATTGACCCTGAGCCCAGCGCTGGGAGCATTGTTGCTGCGGCAAAAGAAAGAGACGCATGGACCGCTGGCGAAATTCTTCGGTTGGTTCAACCGCAGGTTCGAAGCGAGCACACACTTCTACCTGCGGGTGTCGGGCACGCTGATTCGCAAGAGCGTCGTGGCCGTAGTGGCGCTGGCCGGTTTTGGGGTCGCCAGTTTCTTCCTCGTGAAGGCGTTGCCGACGAGCTTTCTCCCTGATGAAGACCAGGGATACATGTACGTCGTGATGCAGCTGCCCGAATCCTCTTCCATTCAGAGCACGGCGCAAGCGGCACGGGCGGTGGAAGAAGTCCTGAGGAACACTCCGGGAGTTAAACACTGCACCACCGCTGTCGGATTCAACCTCCTCAGCCTGGCCCGCACCACGTACAACACTTTCTTCTGGGTGACCCTGCAGCCTTGGGAAGACCGGAAGCAAATCGAGCAGCAGTATCAGGTGATCAAGGCGAAGTTGAACCTGAAGCTGATCACTCTCCCGCAGGGAACTACGTTTGCCGTCTCCCCGCCGGCGATTCAGGGCGTCGGCACTTCGGGCGGATTCCAGTTTGTATTGGAAGACCGCGCCGGGCACGATTCCGAATATCTGGTGAACAACCTGAATAAGTTCCTGGAGGCGGCGAAGAAACGGCCCGAAATTGGGATGGTGATGACCACCTACATCCCCAGCACGCCGCAAAAGTTCGTGTCTGTGGACAAGGATAAGGTTTTAAAGGAGGGCGTCAACATCCAGGATGTTTATTCCACTCTCCAGGCCTTCATGGGCGGGCAGTTCGTAAACTACTTCAACCAGTTCGGGCGCGCATGGCAGGTGTACGTAGAAGCGGAAGCCCCCTATCGCGCCAACCTCGATAACATTGGCCAGTTCTATGTCCGCAATAATCGCGGAGAAATGGTGCCGCTTTCCGCGCTGACCCATTTCGAGTCGCGATACGGCCCGGAATTCAAGATGCGCTATAACGAGTACTCGTCGGCGCAGATCATCGGGAACCCTGCTCCGGGCTATAGCTCAGAGCAGGCCACCGCAGCCCTGGAAGACGTCTTCAAGCAAACCATGCCCAGCGATATGGGCTTCGATTACATGGGCATGTCCCGGCAGGAGCAGAAGGCGCGCGAGGGGCTGCCGGCCTGGGCGATCTTCGTCTTTTCGCTGGTCTTTGTCTTCCTGATCCTTGCGGCGCTCTATGAAAGCTGGTCACTGCCGTTCGGTGTGCTGTTCACCACGCCGGTCGCGGTATTCGGCGCCTTTGGCGCGCTGTGGCTGCGACGCACCATACTCGGCATGTTTTTCCCGGCCTTCATGGTGCAGATCGAGAACGATGTGTACTCACAAATCGGACTCGTGATGCTGATCGGCCTGGCGGCCAAGAACGCCATCCTGATCGTGGAATTCGCGAAGGCCGAGTATGAAGAAAAGGGCAGACCGCTGGTCGATGCTGCGCTGGAAGGAGCCAGACTGAGGCTACGGCCCATTTTGATGACGTCGTTCGCCTTCATCCTCGGCTGCGTGCCATTGTGGATTGCGACCGGGGCAGGTTCGGTGGGCCGCCAAATCATGGGCACCACTGTAATCGGAGGAATGCTGGCCTCGACTGGTCTCGCCATCTTCATCATCCCGGCGCTCTACGTAATCGTGGAACGGGTGGCGAGCATCGGAAAGCGCCATGCCCACGCATCAGCAGATGCCGCCAAACCGGCTCCAGTGGAGGCCGACTAACATGAAAAAGGCAATTGCTCTCTTCACGCTGACCGTCTTTGTGACGGGATGCAAGCTCGGGCCTAACTACCAGCGGCCGCAGGTTGACGTTCCTGGCGGCTACCGTGGCGCTCCGCCCCTGGAGCCCGCACAACCTCAGCAGAATTCTTCGCAACCGGCGCAACAGTCTGCGCAGCAGGGGTCGCAGCCTGCCGAGCAATCATTGGGAGATCAGAAGTGGTGGGAGGTATTTCAGGATCCGCAGTTGCAGGACCTGATTCGAACCGCTCTGAAGCAGAACTACGATGTCCGGATTGCGGCGACGAGAATCCTGGAAGCGCAATCGATCGTAGGCATTGCGCACGGTGCACAGTTGCCGTCGGTTTATGCCGGGGGTTCAGCCGCCGACGTGCGCAGCCCGAGACAAAAAAACCTGCCGCCCGAGTACGAAACCAGCAGCAATGCGGTGAATGCCTCATTGGTGTGGGATCTCGACTTCTGGGGCAAGTATCGCCGGGCCACGGAAGCAGCTCGCGCGAACCTGCTGGCTTCAGAATGGGCACGCCGCCAAGTCATGAGTACGCTGGTGAGTAATGTCGCCAGTGCCTATTTCCAGCTGCGCGCCTCCGAACTCCAGCTTGAGATCGCAAAGCAAACGTTGGCTTCGCGGCAGGATTCGCTGCAGCTTACCAGGACGCTGGCAGACGGCGGAGCCGGTACCGAACTCGATGTTCGCCAGGCGGAACAGTTGGTCGCCGTGGCAGCCGAAACCATCCCCGACCTGGAGCGCCGCATCCAGCAACAAGAGAACCTGATCAGTACATTGTTGGGAAATAATCCCGGTCCGATTTCCCGCGGAATGAAGCTGACCGAGCAGCCGCACTTGCCAGAGGTTCCGGCAGGCATTCCGTCCAGTCTGTTGGAGCGGCGACCCGATATTCGCGCGGCGGAAGCCCAGTTGATGGAAGCCAACGCGTTAATCGGAGTCGCCAAGGCGGCTTACTTCCCGGATATCACATTGACCGCGACCAGCGGATTTCAAAGCTCATCGCTGACCAGCCTGTTCACCGGCCCGGCCGGGATGTGGAACTTCGGCGGGGCCGTCTCGCAACCAATTTTTGCCGGCGGCAGGATCACTTCAAACGTGCATTTGACCCAGCAGCGCAAAGAGGAAATGGTGCTGACGTATCAGCAGACCGTTCAGCAGGCGTTCCGCGGCGTTTCCGACTCGCTGGTTGCCTATCAAAAGAACCGTGAATTCCGGGAGCATCAGCAAGAATTGGTGACTTCGGCTCAGGATGCGGCACAGCTCTCGGAGGTGAGATATCGAGGCGGCGCGACAGACTACCTGGAGGTGTTGACCAACGAAACGAACGCATTTAACGCTGAACTTGGTTTGGCCCAAGCCCAGGCGAACGAGCTTCTGAGCCTGGTCGATATCTACCGGAACCTTGGCGGAGGTTGGGAACAGTAAGCTCTACAGAACCGTCCTGAATACCACGAAACTGCGCCAGGTCGCCGACCAGGCAGAGCTTGTTCGCACGGAGGGCCGCCAGTGATTGCTATCTTCCAATTCGTTCTGAAGCATGGCTATTCCATCGTCTTCATTGCGACATTTGCGCACCAGTTAGGGGTCCCCCTGCCGGGCCCCCTGTTTCTACTGGCGGTCGGGACGCTCGTGGCGGCCGGGAAGTTGGGCCTCCTCGCCACGATGAGTCTCGTTATCACTGCCTGTGTTTTGGCTGACTTGGTCTGGTACGAGGCGGGACGCCGGGGCGGTGACAAAGTATTGCACTTCATCCATCGATTCACGCGAGATCCTGAATTCCACAATCGCAGAGCAAAAAGGATCTTTGCCAGGTATGGACTTCTCCTCCTGCTGGTGGCCAAGTTTGTTCCCGGTCTGGACGCTGTATCGCCTCCACTCGCCGGGACATCGCGCATCGGCCTGGTCCGCTTCATGGCCTTCGATGCAGCGGGCGCCGGCCTCTATGCATGCGCCTACGGCGGACTCGGTTATGTCTTCTGTCATGACCTGGAACGTGCAGCTGCATACGCGTCGCGAGCGGGAACGTTCTTGGTAAGTCTTGCATTGGTTGGATTCTGCATTTGCATCGCCTGGTACAAGCTGGTTCAGCAGCATCACCTTGTCGCCAAATCTCCACGTGTGCGAATCGCACCAGCTCATCCGATTGAATGCGGAGACCCCGTTGACATGCCCTGCGGGGCTGTTGGAGGACAAGAACATGGCGACTGACGCGACTGCGAAGAGGCCGACACTGCCCGACGCTGCCAGGCTGCTTAAGACTCAATACGGATGCGGTCCAGTAAAATTCGCGGGAACGAGCGACGCGCTGTATGAACGGCACTTGCTCTTTGACAACGCCGTCGATTTGGCAGCGGCATCAGCGCGCGACCGGTTCGAAGCACTGGCCCGGTCAGTGCGCGACATTCTATCGCAGCGATGGCTCTTGACCGAGAAGACCTACGAACAACAAAACCCCAAGCGGCTCTACTATCTCTCGATGGAGTTCCTCATCGGCCGCTCACTGGAGAACAATGTTACCAATCTTCTGCTGAGTTCGCTCGCAAAGCAGGTCGTCGAGGACAGGAAACTCAGCCTGGTTGAGATATTGGAGCAGGAGCCCGATGCGGGCCTGGGAAACGGCGGGCTTGGCCGCCTGGCAGCCTGCTTCATTGAATCTGCCGCGACCATGCAACTCCCGGCCATGGGTTACGGCCTGCGATATGAATACGGCATCTTCAAACAATCCATCAGCAACGGATGGCAACAGGAAATGCCGGACAACTGGCTCCGCGCTCCCGACCCGTGGGAGGTCGCTCGCCCCAATGAGAAGGTGGAAGTAAGCCTGGGTTGCTCATTCGAACTGAGCGGAGGGAGCCTGCGCCCGGTACCAGGACGCCCATCGACCTTAATCGGCATTCCGTTTGACCGCCCCGTCATCGGTTACGGCGGATCTACCATCAACACGCTTCGTCTCTGGGCTGCGGCTGCACCGGACTACTTCAATTTTGAAGAGTTCTCTCACGGCGATTTCATAGAGGCGTTTACTCAGACCCTCTCGGCTGAGACGCTGACGCGGGTTCTTTATCCCGACGATTCGCAATTCATGGGGCAAGGTTTACGCCTCATGCAGGAACACTTTCTTGTTGCCTGCTCGCTGGCCGATGCGGTGCGCCGGTTCCGGCGAACAAACTCGGACTGGCGCTCTTTTGCAGACAAAGTAGCGATTCAGATGAACGATACGCACCCGGCTCTTTCTGTCCCCGAGCTGATGCGAATCCTGGTTGACCAGGAGCATCTTGGGTGGAGCGAAGCATGGAAGGTTACACAGGACACGTTAGCGTACACGAATCACACCCTGTTGCCCGAGGCGCTCGAAAAATGGCCGGTGTCATGGTTTCAAGACATGTTGCCCCGGCAACTGGAGATCATTTATGAAATCAATCGCCGCTTTCTGAGCGATGTCCGCAGGCGGTTTCCTGGCGATGAAGGCCGTATTCAGCGCGTGAGCCTGATCGACGATGGGTGCGGCAAGAAGGTTCGCATGGCCCATCTGGCGGTCGTTGGCTCCCACAGCACCAATGGGGTGGCTGCGATTCACTCGGATCTGCTGCGCAAAACGACGCTGCGAGACCTGGCTGAGATCTTTCCTGAACGCTTTAGCAACAAGACGAACGGAGTTACTCCCAGGCGGTGGCTGCTCTTGTCCAATCCTGAGCTTTCTAAACTCATCACCGATGCCATTGGAGACGACTGGATCGTTGACCTCAGCCAGCTAAGCAAGCTAAGAGAATTCACGGAGGATACGGGCTTCCGCGACGACTTTCTCAGGGCCAAGCGAAACGCCAAGCGACAATTCTGCGATTGGTTCCATTGGTCGACAGGGCAGATCCTCGATCCGGACACGATCTTTGATTGCCAGGTTAAGCGCATCCACGAGTACAAACGTCAACTGCTAAACGCGCTAAGGATCGTAGTGCTTTACAACCGCTTGCGGAAAGACGCTGGGCTGAACATGCCTCCACGGACATTTCTGGTCGCTGGCAAGGCAGCCCCTGCATACCGGCTCGCCAAACTGATTATCAAATTCATCAATAATTTAGCGGTCACAATCGACAGTGACCCCGTAGTGCGTGGACGGCTCAAAGTTGTATTCCTGCCCGAGTACTGCGTCTCGCTTGCAGAGCACCTGATCCCAGCCAGCGATGTATCGAACCAGATTTCTACGGCTGGCTACGAAGCCAGCGGCACGAGCAACATGAAATTCATGATGAATGGCGCGTTGACGATTGGGACGCGCGACGGCGCAACGATCGAGATGGCCGCGGAAGCGGGCGAGGAGAACTTTTTCCTCTTCGGCCTGACAGCAGAGCAGGTGATGGCCAGCCGGTCGTGGTATAGCCCTCAGTGGCACTACGAACACGAGCCCGAAACCCGCGAGGCCCTGGACCTGATCGCCTCCGACCATTTCAGCCGCCAGGAGCCCGGTGTCTTCGCCCCATTGCGCGACGTGCTGCTGACACAAGGCGACCATTACATGCACCTCGCAGACCTGAAATCGTATCTGGAGGCGGACGAGCGACTGCGCGCGCTGTATGCCGACCCCGACGGGTGGGCGCGCAAAGCCATTTTGAACGTGGCGGGCTCGGGAAGATTCTCGAGCGACCGCACCATTGCCGAATACGCAGCTGAAATCTGGAACCTGCAGCCGTGTCCAATACCGGGCAAGGCGTATTAGCCGCCGGGGTATTGTAACTAACGCTGTGCGCCGCGGAGCGGCCTCGGAGCGAGCATGAAGGAAGCCAATGAGACTTAACACGCAGCTCGCATTGTTAACGGTTTTCCCGATTATGATCAATTGCGCCTTCGGCCAGGAGATTCACTACAACTTTGAGCGCGGCTTCTGAGACCACCGCTGGGGTCGACAAGGGGAAACCATGGACTCACATTTCTGGGACATCGTTCGAGATATCCGCTCTTTGATCCACAAGCCGGATGACGCGCTATTCATCGTTCACACGCCAATCGGATCGATTACAGTGGATAGATTTGTCTACCGGGCTGAAGCCGGCTTGGTCTCGTTACAGGGTAATGACGAGAGTGGGCGGGAACGGACATCTGGCTTTTCTGAACAACCGCTCGCTACATTTCCATTCGAGATCCGGACCAGACCCGGCGGCAAGAACGGGCAGATCAGATTCAATCCCTATGTAGCAGAGAGCCTTTCATAGGCTCGATTCAGGACGAGGTCCGCCATGCGACTTTGTTGTAGGATTCTGGCTTGTGGAATTGCGGTGGGGCTTGTCTCCCCGGCTGATACCGTAGCCCAGGAGCGTCGCGATGCGGATAGGCCATCGATCGGGGTTGCCCTGAGCGGTGGGGCTGCTCTCGGACTGGCGCACATCGGAGTCCTTCGTTATTTCGAGGAGCACCACATTCCCATCGACAAGGTTGGGGGCACGAGCATGGGCGGACTTGTCGGCGGCATGTATGCAGCAGGCATGGACTCAAGCCAGATCGAGGAACTTGCACGGCAGGCGGATTGGGACGCACTCCTCAACCCCAGTCCGCCCTTCGAGGACCAGCCCATTGTCGACAAACAGAAATGGAATCGCACGTTGGGTAGCTTGACGCTGAGATTCGGAAAGAGATTCGCGCTTCCCGCGGGTCTCAACCCGGGCGAGTCCTTATCGTTATTCCTGAGCCGATCGACGCTGGGCTATTCCGACGTTTCGGACTTCGATCAGCTGCCGACCCCATTCCGGTGCGTCGCAACCGATCTTGTGACCGGCGACTCCGTAGTGCTTTCGAAGGGCTCTCTGCCCATCGCGATGCGGGCGACCATGTCGCTGCCCGGCATCTACACGCCGGTGAAAACTGGATCCATGGTTCTGGTGGATGGTGGTGTGCTTGAAAACATTCCGGTCGAACCAGTTAGAAACATGGGCGCGAACGTCGTCATTGCTGTCGCCCTGGAGACCAATCGACCCAATCCTGACCAGATAAAGTCCTTCTCCGACGTGATGCGGCAGACGATCCTGCTCGCAATCGCGAAGAACGAACAGAGTTCGAAGGCAGAAGCGGATCTGGTGATCTCTGTCGACACCAGGCGCTTCTCCGGAAACGACTACCATCGGTGGAAAGAGATCGCCGATGCCGGATACGAGGCCGCCAAGGCTCACCAATCCGAATTGGCGCGATTCGAGGTTTCACCGAAGGACTGGGATGCGTATATTTCCGGGCGTCGATCACGGATGCGGCCAGCGGAAAAGAGCGGAAGAGTCCTCGCGATCACGAGCCCCGATCCTTCGTTCCAGAAGAATGCAGAATCAGAGATGCACCGCACCATCGGGGATAAAGCGGTATCGGAACAACGACTGGAGGGGGTTTTGTCCGGCATGGTGTCTGCGACCGCCGTTCCCGGGGCCTCCTATGACTGGCAACAGGACGACACCGGAGAGAGGGGGTATCGCGTCAAGTTTGCAGAGCGTCCCAGCGACCAGGTGCTCGCGCGCATCTCAGCGCAATATTCCGTATCCCCCGGTGAGCCATCGCGTTTCGACACGCGGCTCTCAACGGTGATTGTTCCACAGGACGCCTACAAGACCCGCATTCTGGGCACCGTGAATATCGGCTACGATCCATCGATTCAGGGCGAATTCTACAAGCCGTTTGGAGGAACCCAGTACTTCGTCGCTCCCCAGTTCTTTGGAGGCAGAACCCATTTCAACAGCTACATCGGGCCAACTCGCCAGAGCGACACGCGCGACCGCGTTTCCGGAGCCATTTACGCCGGTATCGGAACCTGGCGGTTCGCCCAACTTCGCCTGGGCGCGGAAGCCGGGTACGACTCCTACAGCCGCCCTGTCACCGTCGACGGTGTTCGTTCGCTTAGCGGCGGCTTCATGAAACCGCAATTCCGCTGGAACCTGAACGATCAGGACTCCGGTGGACTGCCCACGCGCGGCACGCGTTTCGAAGGATCGGCCGGATATCTCCTCCGGCAGACCGGAGATTATCCGATCTTTCAGTCGGAGTACAGCACGTTCAGGCCCTTAAGCCGCCATGTGACGGCCTTTGCGCTGAATCACGCGGGCACGAGCTTTGGCCGGAAGATGGACTACTTCGATCAGTTCATTGCCGGCGATCAGAGCAACATGCCGGCATTCCGATACCAGGAGTTCCATGCAAACACGCTGGTGACCGCCGGCTCAGGTTTCATTCTGCATCCACACCCCATACCGCATGTCTCATCCCACCCCGGCCTCGCGCTCTGGTACGAGGCGGGCAGGTTCGACCTGGGCTCTCAAGGCTGGAAGACGCACCAGACCACATCCATTGCTACATTCTTCCCGACCAAGGTAGGAGCGACCGGGCTGGAGCTTAGCTTTGATGAAAACGGAAAGGCGCGGTTCCGACTCATGCTCGGGAGCTTTTAGGGTGACATCCTCCAGGCTCTGGCTCAGATCCAATTTCCCCCGCTCCATCAGATCCTCGCACAGGGCCCACAAGATGGAGTCCAGCACCCCGGAGCGTTGCCATTGCTGGAAGCGGCGATGGCAGGTCTGGTAGGCCCCGTAGCGGCGCGGAAGATCCTTCCATGGCGCACCGGTGCGCAGAATCCAAAGAACCCCGTCCAATGCCATCCGAGCATCGGCCCAGCGTCCACCGCAGCCGTCCGGCCGCTGCCGTTGCTGTTGATCCCACTCCACGAAATCGCGTATGCATTCTCATTGAAAATCACTCAAATCCGCCATGCCTCTGGTTTGCTTCAACTGCTTCCAGAACGCAAGAGTTTATTCTCCAGATACATTGGCGAGACTGGTTCTAGTGCGCCGGCTTTTTCGCCCAGATTCCCTGCCAGGATTTGAACTCGGATGGCCGGACCTGGTAACGCGCGAAGTTGCCTTCGTGGAGGCTCAGAAGCTCACCCTCGGCCATCTCACGGAAGCGCTCGCGCTCATCGGCGGCGATATTCTCTTCGGCCCATCTTGTCAGAAAGGCCGCCGCCGTTTTGCGGTCGAGGCGCTCGCGCACGACATCGGCAACGACCTGGCGCAACGCTGCGCGATGCTTGAACCGGAAGGGATCTGGATCGCCGAGCGATTGCCGGGCCGCGGCGTATTGTTCGGCGGACCGGCCGTAGGCCCAGATAAATACGTCCTTCAGAAGCGTGACGTCGTTCAACTCATAGATACCGAGCATCGCCTCGTTATAGAGCTTCCTTGGAACATCAGTGAATGACAGCGGCGAGAGATTGCGTTTGATGAACGGAATGTTGGCGACAAGACGCGACACACGCTTGTTCACGTCGTCGAAGGGCTGAAGATACGGCAGCTGCGCCATGACGAAGAACGACTGCTCGAACGGATCTTCGATCGCCGCGGCGGTCGCGAGGATCTGGTCGAAATACTCCTCGATCTGCTGTGGCACGGCCAGAGGCTGAAAGGTCGAGCGCTCAATGCCGACGGCGATATGACGGAGGCGTCCCGCGGCGCTCGCGTCCGGCAGGAGGTTGTTGGCAAGGATGCCGTGCAGGTTGAGGATCGTGTAGCGGTTGAAGCCGATCTCATCCGCCGCGTTGACCAGAAACTCGATCGCCTCCTTGTGGTTCATGATCATCTGCGCTTCGAGGCGATCGCGGCCGGCCGCCTCCTCGCCGAATTCGATCAGGCGCTTGGTATCGAGCAGCGAGTAGGTGTTGCCCTCAAGGCGGCTCGAATTCCACGAGAGATCGATCAGAAGTCGGCTGAGAATCTGTTTCGCGTAGGTGCCTGCCGCGTCGGCCGTGGCATGCCGGGCTCCGATCTCCCGGAGATGCGCGCGCTCCTTCGTTGAAAGGTAGGGCCGCGCATTGGGCCGGTATGTGTCGAGGAATTCGCGGTTATAGCCGACGGGTTTTCGGGCCTCGACGGGTTTGCTTAGATATTGCTGGATCGCGGCGCCGACCGGCGAAACCGGCACCACCACGGTTCCCGTCTCCGTCTCTGGAACCGTGGCGCCCGGCCCCAGCGCCACCGACGTTGTCGTCGGCAGGTGGTATCTCACCGCCCGATTCGCGCCTTTGGTCGTAAGTCGCTCGGATTTGACGAGATTCCTCAACCACAGCTGGAGAGTGCGCGGCGCCAGCTTTCGCGGCAAGGCCTTCGCAATATCCTCGCGGCTAGCGCCGCCGGGATGGCGCTCTACAGCGGCGATGATCGCGGCAATGTCCTCCTCTCCCACACGATCTCTTATACGGTCCTTTGGCATCGACCTACCTTTGGATATTGCGCGCAAACCATTTGAGCGCAATATAGCACCTTTTGCGCGCAATAAAAAGCTGTATCGCGCAATAAGTATTGCGCGCAACACTTTGAGCGCAATACTGATCATTTGAGCGCAAGATCCGGTCGGCGTCACACTTCCGGATTGGACCGGTCTCGGAAGTTCTCTTTTCATCGTCCCAAGGAGCCCGCGACGCCTGCTATGCTCGTGCAAGGTTTCTGCGCGAGGTCCTTATGCACGAAACCCTCGCCGCCCTCATCGAAGGTCTGCAGCCGAAATTCGAGCAATTGATCCGCATGACGCCGTGCCGTGCAGGCGCATTCCCCAAGACCGTGCCGAAGCAAGGCGTCTATCTCTTCAGCGAGGGCGACGCCCATCTCTATGTCGGCCGGTCGAACAAGATTCGCGGGCGCTGGTGACGCCACTGCAATCCCGGCGCCACACACCGCATGGCGGCTTTCGCTTTCAAGCTCGCACGCGAAATGACCGGCAAATTGACCGCCAGCTATAAGGACGACAAGAACAGCCGCAAAAACCTGATGCTCGATCCGGCCTTCCGCACTGCGTTCGACGACGCCAAGCGGCGCATCCGCGCGATGGATTTTCGCTTTGTCGAGGAGCGCGACCAGAACGCACAAGCCCTGCTCGAAATCTATTGCACCCTCGCGCTCAACGCGCGGTACAACGATTTCAACACTCACTAAGAGCGCACCGCTCGCCCCTACTCCGCTTTTTCCAGCGCATCGAGCGCCTGCCGGAGCAATTCGTCGAGCGGCAGGTTACGCGCGTCGGCCGCTTTGTAGAGCCTCTCTTGCGTCTCGGCGGATGTCTTGATGCCGAGGCGGCGGTCGCGCCCCGCCCGGAAACGGCGCTGCTTGCGCCTCGGAACCGCATTCGGTCTCGGAGCCTGGCGGCCTGGAAGGTCATTCTGCAGCGCGACTTCGGCAATCACGCCCTCCTCGACGCGTTTCGCCTTGGTGGACCAGAATCCGCAGCGATAAGGTCAGAGCATTACGCAGTGCTTAGTACCGGTCCGGAACATCGGGCGGGCTTTTGTGTGCATGGCATCTATCGATTAAACCCATGTTCCTGTAACAAGTGCGTCGAGTCGTTCCTGCCTGCCCTTGACCCATTTGGCGTAATGACGCTCAGTTGTCTTTATCGACTCGTGACCGAGAAGCTTTGAGACTTCCTCCATTGGGATGCCTTTCTCTAGCAGATCCACAGCGAAAGTGTCCCGGATTCGGTGGCTCACCATGTGACCACTCGGCAGCCCCGCTGCGTTAAATAGGGGGCGGAGGTAACGGTTAGCCCAGGTCTTGGCGATTGTCTCAGGTGTTCCCTCGCCGGTCCAGAAGAGGTACTCGCCTTCGGACACTGAGAGTATTTCCTCAGCTACGGCTGGAGGGATGGGGACGGACACGTCTGTCCCGGTTTTCTGGCGGCTCGTGACCACACGGTAAAAGCCGGCGGCAGTCTGTTGGAGAGCTGAGCGGCGAAGCGTCACAGCGTCTCGGATGGCCAACCCGCTCCAGCGCATGAGCTGGATCAGTGCCCCCACTTTTGCGCGCGTGTCGTCGGTCAGTCCACGTGCGGACGTCTTCCCGTCCCACCTCAGGGGATTCACCACATACAGTGCATCCAGCAATCGTCGGTACTCTTCAGGGCTGAGCGGAAGTGTGGGCGGCTCGTCCGCTTTGATCTTGGGAAGTTGGGGAATCCTGTCCAGCCACTGGGCCTCGTAACAGTACCGGAGGAAGCTTCGGAGACGTTCCCGAACTTTGCTCCGGGTGATGCTGGAGGGGTAAGCCTGCTCCCAGGTTGAACAGTACTCGGTAAGCAGGTCACGAGTGAGCCCGTTCACAGTGTAGACTCCTTGGCGCACACAGAAACCCCGTAGCCGATCTAGCTCAAGGGCGTACTTCTTCATGACACCCGGTGTGACGCCCTGGACTCTCTTGTCCTTGATGAAGAGCTCCACGGCGGCCTCCATCGTGCGCATGTTGTCTTCCGGCTTCAATTCCGGAGCGCGCCCTGAGAGCTGGTCCTGAAGTTGCCGCTTCACCTCTTCCGCTTCCTCCCATGAACGGGTATCGGCTTTGCGCCTGTATTGAGTCCCATCCTGGGTCCAGCGGAGATGCTTCCGGCAGTTGCAGCGGCGGGAAAACTCATCCCCGACGTATTTGCAATCGGCTGAGTGCCGGACGAAGATTGTGATTACGGGCGTGCTCACAGTGCTAGAGCCTCCATTTACCGTGAAATGGTAGCACAGAATTAGCACATTTTTGAGAGTTGTTTTGTAAGTCGTTGATTCTAAATATACTTTATACTGGGGCGGCTAGTGGGGATCGAACCCACGACATCCTGAGCCACAGTCAGGCGTTCTGCCGCTGAACTATAGCCGCCATC